>Ga0182001_10000025_pt1 | contig 35038 bp, 25 predicted proteins | sample BulsoiFelSFmetaG_FD_120485 | JGI IMG/M metagenome (GOLD analysis project Ga0182001, IMG submission 120485) | Bulk soil microbial communities from Mexico - San Felipe (SF) metaG | ecosystem: Environmental > Terrestrial > Soil > Agricultural land | place: Mexico: San Luis Potosi | collected... | reverse complement strand
CATGATCTCGGGGTTTATGAACTCTAACGAGTACGTCCTCAGATTCGGGCCTTGAGGTAGATTGAATAAAACTGTAAGACAGCGAAGTTCTGCCGAGAGATTATCCAAACTTGAACCTTATTACTACTGTTCAGATATGAAAAAAAAGTACCTCTTATTTCACCTGGCTACGGCTTTAGTTCTAATTATAGGTTTTACGATCTCGGCCTATGCGGTGGACGGATGCTCGACGACCAGCTTTAAAGTCTCCTCAAGCCTTGCCATAGAAGCACAACCCGTTGCAATTAGCGTCGCGGATTTTAATAGCGATGGGCATCTTGATTTAGTTGCTTTGAGCAATACTTCTAGTCAGCTTGAAATCCTGTATGGTAGGGGCGGCGCGGAAGGCTTCGGCCCACCAAATAGCATCCCGGTTGGAGTTGCGCCTGCATACGTAGATGCTGGAGACTTTAATGGTGACAGTAAGCCCGATCTCTTAATTACAAGTAACGGCAGTTTCTCAATCCTGCTCAATAATGGGAGCGGCGGCTTCATCTCACAAAACGCGGTTAGTCTGGCGGGCAATCCTTATCGTCCTGTTATCAGTGATCTTAACAACGATGGGAAACTCGATCTGCTGTTTGGGCTTTCCGCATCTCCGGGCGGTAACGGAAAAGTCATTATCCTCTTAGGTGATGGGACGGGAGGCTTTGCCCAATCACCAAGTTCACCTTTGACAGCTAATGGTTCAAGCGTCAGTTCAATCCTCGTCGGAGACTTCAACGAGGACGGCAAACGTGATTTGGTTTTAGCAAGCTCTCTGACCGGTGTTGATATCTTCATTGGAAATGGTGATGGCAGTTTCATGAATGCGTTAAATTCGCCCGCCAACACTTTTTTCTCTGGACCGTTCGTCGCGGGAGACTTCAACGGGGATGGACACCTTGACCTTGTTGATAACAGTTTTGAGTCCTCCTTTTCAGGTAGCCTTTATGTGATGCTGGGCAACGGGGCGGGCAAGTTTGCCATGCCCACAAAGTTGAGTACGCGCACCGGCACAGACTATCTGAACTCGCGGGACTTCGACAATGATGGCAAGCCCGACTTGGCGTTAACAGGTTCATCTGGTGTGGACATCATGCTGGGTGACGGGATTGGCGGTTTCAACGCTCCGAAAACTTATGCCATTGGCAACGGAACGACGGCCCCCGTCTTCGGAGATTTCAATGAAGACGGCAAAATTGACATAGCCGTTGGACAAGGGCCCAACGCCACCACTTTCAGCATACAGATTCTTTACAACGAGGGTGGCGGCGCTTTCACTGCGCCAACGGGCATGAGCGCCACCATTGCCCGCCCGACGGATATGGTGGCCGCTGATTTCAATAACGACGGCAAGCAGGATTTCGCGACCGTCAGCGGGCTTTCCTCAGGAGGGATTCTGCCTGCCTCGAGCATAGAGGTTGCGCTCGGCGACGGGAATGGTAACTTCACAGCAAAGCCCTTGATTCGTTTCCCCGGAGGAACACTGATCTCTTCAATTGTCGCCGCTGACTTTAATAAAGATGGGAAGATTGATTTGGCCGTCACCTTAGCTTCGCATTCAAAAGTTTCGATTCTGTTAAATGACGGCACAGGCGGATTCGTTACAGATGGGTTTAATGCTCCGGGTTTTGCCACCTCTCCTTACGGCTTTGGGCCGTCAAAGATCAGGGCGGGCGATTTCAATAACGATGGTAATCTGGACCTGGCTGTGCTAACTCCGAACTCTGGTAATTTTGTGGTAATGCTGGGTGACGGGTTGGGCAGCTTTACCGTCATGCAGGGTGAGCCGGAAGGAACGCCGACTGACATTGCTGTCGGCGATTTTAACGGCGACGGTAAACTGGACTTGATCACCAGCGGCTCGGCGGGCAACGCCTCTCGGGTCTCTATGTTCATTGGCTCGGGTAATGGACATTTCACGAACGCCGGTCAAATTGAGTTTCAGCAGAATTACATCATCTCGCTCCTCGCGACAGACTTAAACAATGACGGACGGCCAGACTTGGCCGTCAGCACCGTCGGCACGACGGACTTCCTCAACGCCAGCCCAACAGATAGAAATGTCACCGTCATACTGTTTAATAGCAGCGGTGTGATTAGCTCCAGGACCAATTATGCAGTGGACGGAGCTGGTCCTCTCAACTCAGGCGACTTTAATGGCGATGGTAAGGTGGATATTGTCCTTTCGAACGGGCAATACGCTATCGGCGAGGGAGCAAACGGCATCTCTGTCATGACTAATGATGGCTCTGGGCTATTCGCAGCTCCTGTCAGTTTCTCGGCGGGACCAGCTTCCTACGCGCTGGCCGTTAAGGACTTTAATGGCGACGGCAAAGACGATGTGCTCTTTACGCAGCCGCTCACATACACGCTCGCGTTATTACTGAATAACTTCAATGGCGCCACTCAACAATGTCTGAGCGTTGATGATGTGACGGTGACTGAGGGCGACGCAGGCACTACAAACGCCGTCTTTACCGTTAAATTGTCGGCGGCAAGCTCACAAACGGTTCGCGTAAACTACTTCTTTGAAGCACCCTATCAGGATGACGGCCACCCTCTGAAAAAGGGAATTGACTTTGAAGATGTGCCGGGCACACTAACTTTCCAACCGGGCGTGACTACACAAACCGTTACCGTGCCGGTGAAAGGAGACATCATTGATGAGTTCGACGAATTCTTCAACATCAGGCTCTCAACACCCATCAACGCAGTAATCAGTGATTCGAAGGGGGTCTGCACCATAATTGATGATGACCCGCCACCAACCATCTCCATAAATGACGTGTCGGTTGCAGAGGGTAACCCGTCCAGCATATCAACAGCGACTTTCACCGTTTCACTCTCTGTCCCAAGTGAAAAACCAGTTACTGTCCAGTATGCGCTCGCGCCTGGGACGGCAACGTCGAACACAGATTATTCTACTTCTTCAGGTACATTGGAATTTCCCATAGATACTGCATCGAAGACCATTTCCGTTCCGCTTACGCCCGATAATATTTTCGAATCTGACGAAACATTCTTCATTAACTTGAGTAATGCGACCAATGCAACTATCGCTGATGCGCAAGGGCAGGCAACTATCGTCAATGACGATCCACAGCCGAGCATTTCGATTGATCCGGTTACCTACCCGTCTGAAGGCGCAGCCGGATCGAGCATTAACGGCGCGTTTGTAGTGAAATTATCGAATCCATCTGATAGAGCGATCACAGTTGCATATGCAACAACAGACGGAACGGCTACTGCCGGAAGCGACTATACAGCCGTCTCAGGCACGTTAACTTTCAATCCCGGTGAAACAACTAAGAATATTACAGTACAGGTCATCGGCGATAACACTGACGAAATTGATGAGACATTTTTCGTTAATTTAAGTAATCCGACGAACTCCACTGTGTCCAACGGTCAAGGTACAGGCACTATCTTGGATGACGACGGCCCTTTGATTTCGATTAATGACGTGACAATCACGGAAGGCGACACGGGAACGGCGGATGCGAATTTCACAGTCACTCTTTCAGCCGCGAGCCCGCAGGATGTTTCGGTCAGATATGCGACTTCGGCTTTTACTGCCACCTCCGGCGTTGATTATCAACGCACGACCAATACTTTACTGATTCCGGCAGGAGCAACGTCTGGAACGATTATAGTCAAAATAATAGGCGACTATGAGATAGAACCTGACGAGGGATTCGCAATCGTTCTCTCTAGCCCTGTTCACGGAGGAATAGCTGACGGGATAGGCGTTTGCACAATCGTCAACGACGACGCACCCGGCACAATCCAATTCAGCGCGCAGACGTACAATGTCGGTGAGGGCGAAGGATCTGCCACAGTTACTGTCACTCGCACAAGTGGAGTATCCGGTTCAGTCACCGTTGATTACTCTACTGCTAATGGCACAGCCAGTGCCGGGATTGATTATATTAGTGCATCCGGCACTCTTACCTTTAAAGAAGGGGAAATTTCAAAAACATTTCCGATCACTATCATCAACGATGCTTTTTATGAAGGCGACGAAACCATCGGACTAACGCTTAGTAATCCTACAGGTGGGGCCACGTTAGGCAGCCGCACGACGGCTCAACTGACAATCACTGACGACGATTCCCAAATACAATTTAGTCAACCAAGCTATTCAGTAGCAGAAGCGGCAGGGAACTTGGCCGTCACAGTTAACCGCACAGACACAACCGTAGCGGCCAACGTTGATTATTCGACCTCAGACATCTCAGGGCTAACGTCCTGTAATCAAGCGACGGGCAATGCCTCATCACGCTGCGATTATGCCAGCACGGTCGGGACGCTGCGCTTCGCCGTCGGAGAAAATAGCAAGACCATTTTCATCCCCGTTGTCGATGATGGATATGTCGAAGGTGCAGAAAGCTTCACCATTAAATTAAGCAACCCGAGCAGCGGAACGATCCTTGGCGCAAACTCTTCAGCGACCATCACGATCACAGACAACGATGCAGCCACCAGCAATCCCATTGTCGGAGCGCCGTTCTTCGTCCGTCAACAATATATAGATTTCTTAGGCCGTGAACCGGACCCGGAAGGCTTTGCTGGATGGCAGAGCATTCTCAATAACTGCGCTCCCGGCGATGCGAGTTGTGATCGAATAGCTGTTAGCTCAGGCTTCTTCCGCTCGCCAGAGTTTCAAGATCGTGGATCGTTTATCTTCCGCTTCTATGCGGCGGCTTTGGGGCGCAATCCATCCTACTCGGAGTTCATGCCTGATCTGGCTAGAGTCAGTGGCTTCCTCTCCGACGCACAGCTAGAAGCTAATAAAGTGGCTTTTGTGCAGGAGTTCATGGCGCGGACAGAGTTTGTTAATAAATATGGCTCTCTGAGCAACGTAGCCTTCGTAGATACATTGATTCAGACCTCAGGACTATCGAATCATCCGCTTAGACAGACTTGGATAGACCTCTTGAATAATGGGACGGCGACACGTGCGGGGGTCTTAAGAGCATTTACTGAGAGTGCTGAGGTCTACAACAAGTTCTATAATCAGGTGTTCGTTGTCATGCAATACTTCGGTTACTTGAGGCGTGACCCTGACGCTTCATACTTGCAGTGGATTCAGATTATGAATAGCAACGGCGGAGACTATCGAGGCATGATATCTGGATTCATGAACTCCAATGAGTATGTCTTGCGCTTTGGCCCTTGAGGGGAATTGGCCCAGGAATAACCCACGGAGAAAACCATCTATGCCCTGCAAAACATTGATACTGCGGATTCCCCCAACGCTCATAATTTTGCTTTTGATAATCAATTATACGTTAGGCGGAGTCAGCAACTTTGCGAGCGCGAGCAATCAAGACCCAACAATTGAGGAAATTACAAAAGCTGGTAACGAAGCCATCATAATGGGTGATTGGGCGAAGGCCGAATCTCAGTTCAGGGAGGCTATAAGGTTAGCGCCGACGCAAGGATTCTGGCGCATCCAGCTAGTGCTCGTTCTAGGTCAGCAAAAGAAATGGAAAGACGCTTTCGCAGAGATGGAGCCGCTCTTAAAAAACAGGGCGGTTGATTGGATTCTGACGGTAGATGCAAAATTACCGGACGGCGGAGTGGCTTTCGTCAATACAGAAAAGTTCGGCGATCAAGAGCATGGCATTTTACGTTACGTCGAAGCTGTCAAGGAAAAGAAGAATGTGGAATCGGTCGCGCGTGACATCGGGATCAAGTTAGACGCCTTTGCCAAGCAACATAAAATTGCACTGATGTACGACAGCAGCAAGTTCAAGTCGCTGCCCTTTGAAAGCGGCAACACTGCCGACCTGACAAAAGAATTCATCAACTTTTACAACGGGAGCGAATATGTCTCACAGTATTATGGGAACGTTTATATCTATCGCGGGGATGATACTCCATACTACGGCGGCCAAGTTATAGTGAGGAGCACGGATGCCATTGTCTATCTGGATGGAGAAGAATTCCTCTCGCTGCCTGAGCGGACGTTCATCGGATTTAAAGTGCCCATCGGGCGCTACGTGCTTCAAATGCAGTGGAAGAATATCCACCGGGTGCTGGACGTAGAGGCCAACAAGAACTATTACCTGCGCGTCGAACAGGCGACCTACCCGAACGTTTATCAGATGATCGCCGACGTGGATGAAAAAGGTGCTACAGAAGCGATCAGAAAAAGCTACATGCTCAGTGAAAAGAAAATTAAGCTCAAGCGGTTTGAGATTATCAAGACCAAGCCTAGCTCGAAATAGCAGCCATCTATATTCTGAGTACGTTGTTAGCATTGGTAATCAAACTATGCGATATAGAATCCAACAGTGCGCGCTGATTACATTATTAGCATTCACAGTCATGTTTGTAGCTGCCTCCGTTACTTTGGCGCAGCAAGCTGCCGGGCGGCAACAAACAGCAGAAGAGTACTTCGGCAGTGGAGTTGAGTCTCAACGTGTAGGCCGATACGAAGCGGCAGTCGAAGCATACCGTCATGCTATCCAACTGAAAACTGACTTCACCGCCGCGCACCTTAACCTCGGAATCTTGCTCGCAACGCTCGGTAAGTTTGACGAGGCGGCAATTGAGTTCAAGCGTGTGATTGAGTTGCAGCCCGACTCTGCGATGGCCTATTTCAACCTGGCGTGTGTTTACTCCGCCGCTGGTAAAGACAATGATGCGATACGAGCATTGGATAAGGTCACACAACTTAAACCGGACTGGGCAGAGGCACGGATAGCGCTGGGCGCTCTCCTCGAACGGACTGGCAAGCCCGAAGAGGCCGCAGAAGCTTTCTCGAATGTGGTGGCGCAAGACCCGGACAAAGCGTGGCTCTATCTAATCGTTGCGAGGAATTACAGCAAAGCTGGTCAGTACGATCAAGCCGCCGATATGCTTAATCGCTATCTAACCGCTAAACCGAACGTGGCGCAGGCATACGTCCTCCTTGGTATGAATTATGGAATGGCCGGAAGACACAGCGAGGCTGCTGCCGCTTACTCTCGCGCCGCCGAAATCATGCCCGAGTTATTCGACGCCTATGAGGGCTTGGCGACGGCTTACAATAAACTTGGTCAGTCGGCACAGGCAGTTGAAGCACTCAGAAAGATGCTGCAACTCAGACCTGATAACCCTTCGGTGCTGCACCAACTCGGGTTGGCGCTAGATAAACAGGGGAAGCGGGCGGAAGCCGTCGAAGTACTCAAGCATGCTATCCAATTCAGCCCGACCAGCGCCGAGTTCTACAATAGCCTGGCGAGCGTGTACGGGAGAATGGGAAGGTACGATGATGCTATTGAAGTGCTGAAGGACGTGCTTCGTCTCAAGCCGGGTGATGCGCTCGCTTATCACATGATGGGTTTCGCACAGTACAAGCTAGGTCGTTACGCGGACAGCATAGAAACATACGACAGGGCAATCAAACTCAACTCAGGTGATGCAGGCATGTATCTGAATCGCGGCTCGTCTTACTATCAGCTTGGCCGATACGTCGAGGCGGAGGCAGATTACAAAAAATCCATAGAGTTGAACCCTGATAACGACATCCCCTATTACAGTCTCGGCCACGCCTACCTCAAGATGCGGCGCTATCCAGAGGCAATTGAGGCGTACAAGAAATCGTTGGAGTTAAACCCGTCGAGCGCGGACGCGCACGCCAACCTTGGACAGGCATATCTTGGCGCAGGTAATAAAGAGGCTGCCATCGAACAATACAACATCATCAAAGAACAGTCTCCAGAGTTAGCGAAAGAGCTTTGGAAAAAGATTGAGAATTACTAGAGCGTAGTTTAGTTCTATCCCAGGCGAGTTAGTTTTTCTCACACAGCAGTAACTCACAGCAATGGGAATTTATTAGGTATTACGGTTGTGTTGCAGGAATTGATTCTCCGACTATAAGCGACACGTCATCTCATCTATAACCCTACGTGATTATTCTCTTGAAACAAGCTAAGTCCCCTTCAAGTGGCGACACTTCGAGCCGACGATTATTCTTTTGCGCGTCAGATGGTATTGCCATAATCAACTTTCTTACCGAGACTTGGAAGAGATGATAAGTGAGCGCGGAAAGGTCAGTGAACAATGGAAGTACCACAATCCACGCCCTTGATAAAGAAGCAAATACAATCGAGTTTATCCTCTCTACCGATCATCGGCGGCTTCCGTTCTCTATCTAGTGTTGATAAACACTCTTCATATCCAGATGCCTTTGCCTCTTCACAGATAATAAGGACGGTGATATTATGCGCGTGCGCTTGTTCCTACTATTAGACGAATACATATCAAGGACTCTTAATTTCCCTCGCATGCGACAGGCAATTGCACAGATAGAACGAAGTTAAGATACAAGCTCGACTGAAAATCAATGACTTAATACAGGGAAGATGATGCCTTCACCTGTGGAAAGAATATTTGCATAGTCGGGTCTGATTAGGCACAAAGTCACACATCGAGCGCACCGTTACCGCGCCTCATTCCCATGTGATGCTTTCAGCATTCTTACGCTACCGAGCTGGAAGCATCAGTTTGATCTTTCACCTTAGCTCTCAACTCATAAGGAGAAACAATGAAGATCAATAATAGTTTCGTCCCTCTTTTGGTCTTGGCTCTTTTCCTGAATTGCCTTCCTCAGACAACACTTGGAAGCTTTGGGCTGATGACAAGCTATGCTGTCATAGAATCAAGTGATCAAAAAGATCAACCGCAAGCCATGCAGTCTCTCAGGCAAGGCCGTCTCCTATTAAGGCGCGGACAAGCCAATCAAGCTCTCGGCTTCTTGCAAACCGCGCTCAACTTGTTCAAAGAAGCGAATAACAGTAAGGGGGAAGCTGCGGCTAATGATGCCCTCGGCGATTTGTACTTAAAACAGGGACAATATTCCATCGCGCTCGGTTACTACACAAGCGCGCATGATGCATTCAAGGCGGCGGCGCAAAAACAGGGGACAGCGGAAACAATCTTCGGCGTGCCCGATAACGAATATAACGCCTCTCTCATGCTCGCCAAGATCGGCGACACCAATCTCAGAATGGGCAAGACAGCAGAAGCCACCCTTGCTTATACGCAAATGAATGTGACTAAGCCCGGCGAGCGACCTGTCCCGACAGCGGCGACGACAACGACAGCGACAGCGTCACCATCACCCACACCGAAACCTAAGAAGCCCTCTTTCAAAGATTCGTTGAAGAAGTCTGTCTTAGGCGGAGCGAAAACTGCGGTGTCGAACTTGCCCGGAATGAATATAGTACAGACCGTTCAAGCCACAATCGAAGTTTATCGCCAGTGCATACTCTATTCCACTTATGAGCTTGGCATGGGACGACTCGATTATTTCAATAATAATCTGGATAGCTCGAAGCAGCATTTCGAGGCTGCCTTGACAGTAGCGAATTTACCTATCAGCAGTTTCGGACAGTCGCGTCGTGTGCGTGCAGCGGCTCGCACGAGTCTGGGCGACATAGCCCTTCGCCAGAATCGCTACGACGATGCCATCAACTTTTATACAGATGCCGTGAAAGGCGCGACGAAAGATAAACGGCTCGATTTGATCTGGCCTGCTCAGCGCGGTCTGGGGCGTGGCCGCTGGCTGCAAGCAGCGCAGGAGAGAGACCCACAGAAGGTCGCCAAAGGCAGAGAAGATGCTATCGCTTCTTACCGCGATGCGCTGCACACTATCGAAACTATCCGGCAAGGGAGCCTGCGCGCAGATGAGGCGCGTTCAACCTTTTTGACGACGACGAAAAATGTTTATGATGAGGCTTCGAGTCTGCTCGCAGAGATGGCTTTGATGAACGCGCCAACAGTTGGCTTGCCACTCTCAGGGCAATCGCTTGTTTATGCCTCAGAAGGATTCGACATTGTCGAACAGGGACGTGCGCGTTCGCTGCTTGAAATGTTGGGCGAAGCGGGCGCGAACATCACGGAGGGCCTGCCACCCGAACTGCTGAAACGGAAGCAAGACAATCTAGATCGCCAGCAGGAGATAGCAGAAACTCTGAATGGCATCGCCCCACCAGAAGGCGAAAAACCGGATGTTAAAAAGCTGGAGGCAGAACTGGAGACGCTCGCAGCGGATTACGACAGCATTGAGAATCAAATCAGGAGCAACAGTCCACGTTATAGTGCGCTCACTGCGCCGCAACCTTTGACGATCGCAGAAGTTCAACAGAAAGTACTCGACGAGAAAACGGTCTTGCTCGAATATAATCTGAGCGATGAACAATCCTATTTATGGGCTGCCACACAAAGCGGTGTCTCACTCTATAAACTTCCAGCGCGCGCTACGGTCAACCAGCAAGCGCAGGACTTTCGCGCCCAATTGATACCGCCAAAGCATCAAACCAATATTGTTGGCATTGATGTCGCTGCCAATACGCAACGCGGGTTGGGCCTGAGCAGCGCGCCAGTGACAGAAGGCGCGCCCATCTTCGCCAATACTTCAAACGCGTTATATAAAACGATAGTCGAGCCAGCCGCTTTAGTAATCGGCAACAAGCGTTTGCTCGTTGTGGCTGATGGATCGCTCAACTACGTGCCGTTTGAGGCATTGGTCACGGCACGCGGGGGCGCCAGCTACGCAACCTTGCCGTATCTAGTTAAGAGTCACGAGATAATTTACGCTCCGTCTGCTTCTGTCGTGGCAGTGGTCCGGCAGATGAACAAAAGGTCAACGGAAAAAGGCGTCTTGATTGTGGCCGATCCAGTCTTTAATAGTAGCGACCCGCGCGCTAAAAGCTCCGCCTCCTCCGCCATGACTGCTGGTGCGACGCCTACAGTCGCCGCCGCGACAAATAGCGATGGGGTGGCGCGCGGCATCGAATTGGCAAGCGCGGTCAGTGATGTAGCAGGAGAACAGTCTGCGCCACAGGGCAAGAGTTTTGATCTGGCGCGTTTGAGCGGCACACGCACCGAAGCCACTCGCATTGCCCAAATGGCGCGTGCCTCAGGGACTCCTCCTGATGTCTGGCTCGACCTAGATGCTAATGAAGAGGCTGTGATGTCACATGACCTCAAGAAATATCGCGTCATACATATTGCCACGCACGGACTGCTCGATGCTGAGCGTCCACAGTTTACAGGCCTGGTCTTTTCGCTTGTCGGGAATAAAACGAGCGATGGTTTCCTGCGTTCGGATGAGGTCTTTAATCTTAGTTTCAATGGCCCGCTCGTCATGCTCTCGGCTTGCGAGACCGGTTTAGGAAAAGAGAAGCGCGGCGAAGGCATCATTGGCCTGACACGCGCCTTCATGTATGCAGGTGCGCCCACTGTTGGGGTGAGTCTTTGGTCTGTTGCGGACCAATCAACTGCTGACCTGATGACTAACTTTTATAAGCGCCTACTTGCAGCGCCAGACGTGTCACCTTCAACTGCCATGCGCGCTGCCCAAATGGACATGATCGTCAGCAAGCGTTACAGCGCGCCATTCTACTGGGCGCCCTTCGTACTCGTCGGTGATTGGCATTGAGACTCCCGGACTTGGGCGCATTTACTATACTCGAAAATTTGTAACGGCTGATATGGAATTAAAAAGCTGAGGAATTTGAAGCGGTTTTGGCCCCGAATGAAGAATTTAGCCACTTGCCGTTCCGCTAAGCCGTCTGTTTTCAATCTGCGTAATTTTTAATTCCAGATCAGCCGCCTGTAAGATTGTGGATGCGGTTAATGATCCATAGCTCGACAGCTACGAGCGTCTTAACTGTAAAGGTCGCGAAGATGGTTTCGGGAGAATAGGATAAACCCGTGCACGATGCTGAATTCAGTATCTGAGACTGCCGTAAGTGGATTAAGTTGTATTCTGTCACTAAGAACACCGCTATCACCTGTCGAGGCATTCAAACCGTATTGATTCGCCTGTACAGTTTCAGTCTCTCGACCGCAACAACTTGGAAAGTTCTCTACCGTCACAGCATGACCGTCTGTGCAGCGTTCGCACTCCACGACCATCGGAGTCATAGCTGTGATCTGCCTAGCGAGCGCGTACAGATGTACACAATGAAGGTCGCGACGGGACTGTTTCAGTTCACAGCCGTTGACGATTGCTCTTGGTTACGAGTATTCGCGCTTTAAAATATTTCTCGCAACACAGCCCACGGTTTTCAGGAGAGTTCCAGAGTGCCTACTAATTCGTTACCGGTCTCCTTTATTCCCATCAAGAGGCCCAACTAATGAGCGACGCGGACTTTGATTATATCATTATCGGCTCGGGCGCGGGTGGTGGTCCACTCGCTGCTCGCCTAGCAGAAGCTAAAGAAGGATACAAGGTTTTGCTCCTGGAAGCTGGCGGCGAGGAGCAGCCTTGGAATTATAAGGTGCCGGTGTTCCACGGCCGGGCCACAGAAGATGAGGAAATGCGCCTGGATTACTATGTGCGGCATTACGAAGACGAAGAGCGCCAGGCGTGCGATCCAAAGTATTTGGTCGAGCGGAAGGCCGGACGTCACGGGGTTTACTATCCGCGCGCGCGTACACTCGGAGGCTGCACCGCACATTACGCGATGATCATTATCAGGCCGCACGACAGCGATTGGCAGACTATTCGGGATGCAACCGGCGACCACACTTGGGCACCCCGCGAGATGGACAAGTATTTCGCCCGTGTCGAGCACTGGCACGATAACTGTTGCTCAGCTTCTGGTCACGGCAAAGAGGGTTGGTTGCCAACTCGTTTTGCAAACCCTGTCTCACTGGCCTGGGACGCAATCCGTCACCTTGATCCCTCAATCGGCGAAATCGTCTTCGATGCCCTGCGGGCCAATCCTGGGCGGCTGCCGATCCGCTGGTGGGATCGACCCTTTCTCGATAGGTTGGGCCACCTCAGAGCGCGATGGGATCCGAACGATCTGCGCGCTCTCAAGCGGCGTGGCGTCGGCGTAATTGCGGTTCCAATGGCGATTGATGAGAAGGGACATCGGGCTAGCACGCGCGAACGCATCCGCGCGTGCCATGCAACTGATCAGCTCGAGGTACGCACACACTGTCACGTCACAGAACTCGTGTTCGACGAAAAGGATCCGCTGCGCGTCGTTGGCGTGCGCTACCTTCAGGGCGAGCGCCTTTATCGCGCTGATCGCGATCCACGCCGCTTCGGGCAGCCGACCGAACCTGCCCAGGAAGTACGCGCGAAGCGTGAAGTTATTCTCTCAGCGGGAGCTTATATCACGCCGCAGTTGCTGATGCTCTCCGGCATTGGCCCGAAGGAAGAATTGCAGAGGCCTGAAATAAAGATCCCGGTTCGCGTTGACCTACCCGGTGTTGGTAAGAACTTGCAGGACCGCTACGAGGTAGGCATTGTCACGCAAGCCAAGGAAGCATTTCCGCTTTTAACCAAGGCTGTGTTTGAAGGTCCCGCGAAGGGCAAAGAAAAGGGCGATGAATACTTTGAGGAGTGGCGCAACAAGGGCACCGGTCTTTATTCGACCAACGGCGTCGTGATCGGTTTCCTCGCGCGATCCAGCGTGGCTGAGAACGGCGAGCCGGATTTATTTATCTTCGGTGTGCCCGGTGCCTTTACCGGCTATTACACGGACTGGTCCAAAGACGCCGTCACGGCGCCGCATGACAAATGGACATGGCTGCTGCTGAAGGCGCACGCCCGCTTCCGCGGACGAGTCACGCTTCAGTCAAATGATCCGCTTGACCCACCGATAGTCAACTTCAACTACTTCGAGCGCGATCAGAAAGGCGCACTCACGCCCGATGCGGAAAAAGATATGCAGGCAATGGTCGAGGGTGTCGACATCGTCAACCGGCTGACAAAGGGAGCCACGCGCCCATTACCGCTCCATCCGGATTCTATGAGGGATGTCGACCTGGAAACGAAGGATGGCGTAAGAAAATTCATCGAGGATCGCGCTTGGGGCCATCACGCTTCTTGTACCTGTAAGATCGGCGGCGACGACGATCCAAATGCGGTGCTCGACTCGTCGTTTCGCGTGCGCGGCATAAAGGGCCTGCGCGTAGTTGACGCGTCTGTTTTTCCGAAGATTCCTGGTTTCTTCGTGGTCATGCCAATCTACATGATCGCTGAGAAAGCGGCTTGCGCCATCCTCGCCGACGCGCAATGATTTTTTTGTGCTGGAGGGGCTATCTTGCAAGAATTTCTTTTGAGGAACTTTGTTGCATAATTAGGGATGTGCGCAGTCCACTACCCAACTGAACTCAGCATAGGCCGCAGGCTATGTCGCAGAAATAGCTACCGACTATTATTCTAAAAAAGTTTGGCGTCGCTTCGAGCCAACGATTATTCTTTGGGGTGTCCGATGATACTGCAGTTATCAAATCTCCTATCGAGACCTTGAGGGAATGATGTGCGAGTGTGGCTGCGAAGCTATCTGGTGTGTGCCTCTGGATGGCGAAGACCCGACGAAGATGTTCAAATAGGTTGAGAGCGAATTATTTTCGCGCCGGAGAGGAAACTTGCGATGTCAGAATCCACACAAAGACTGCTCGGGAAGATTGAGAATCGAGAAATGGTGCTGCCAGAGTTCCAGCGCGAGTTCACGTGGAATCGAAAGCAGAGCCAAGAATTGATCGATTCCCTCCTCAAAGGGTATCCCATCGGGTCCCTCCCAGACTGGACCAGTTCATCTGCAAAACCTTTATTCATCGGTTCGATTCCGATCGCCGCCTCCAATAGATTCAATGATCTATGTCACGTGTGCGCTCAGAAGGATTATTGGTTTACGCTACTTTACCAAATGATGGCGACTTTGGTCAGCTTGCTTATCGCCGTATCGCGCGTGACGAGCGGGAGTGAGAGTGCGAGCGCGGTGGCGGCAATAATGCGGTCAGGCATATCAGGCACAACAGTGCGCGGGATTGAAGCCAAAGCATCGGAGACTGCGCGGTCAAGTGGCGCAACAACTACCATTGGATCTGGCTCATCCAACTCCCGCTCAATACGGGCAAGCACGCTCGCCTTGATGCGGCTCTTCTCTACCAGATAACGAATCTCAATAAGCGTAATCGCAGAAATGAAGATGTAATCGCCGCTGGTGTTTGCGGCTGTATCCAAAGCCGCAGTCGCCGCGCTTGAAAGCTCGTGCGGCGCATCCACGTACCAGATCATCGCGTGCGTATCGGCAACGACGCTCAATTCTCGTCCTCACCCATATACTCTTCCCACATTTCATGACGAGCTTCGCGTATCTCCGCATCGCTAACTGATGGCCCTTGCGCTGTTGCACCTTTCAGCTTGCGTTCGGCGCGCGGTACATGAGGGCGCGGAGTCAGCGTTCGGGCGGCGAGTTGTTCTATTAACGCCAGAGCTTCACGCTGGCGTTCGGGCGGCAGGCTGGCGACCTTAGCCGCAATTTCATTCTCAATGTTACTCGCCATAGTTTGTTGACCTTTACTGTTTAACTTCTATCACAGGATTCTACCTTATCTGTCTCCGAATGAAAGCAAAAATCCTGCTGCTGCTCGCGTCGTTCATCTAATCATAATTGACTTCGGAAATTGACGTGCTAAGGATCTGCCGCTCAGAACTGCTTAGATGCGGTAGTAGAAACGGTAGTAGGTACCTGCCTGTATCTGCTTGTATATACTTGTACGCCCATAGCCCTAGATGTAGAAAAGTACATGTAGGTACAAACAGTTACAAGCAGGTACAAGTGAGTTCCAGAGTCCTGCAAAACCTTTATTCATCGGTTCGATTCCGATCGCCGCCTCCAAGAACTCTTTCCTGCTCAATAACTTACTACAATCAAAGGCTGCCGTTGGGTAAAGGTTTTACACAACTATCAGTAAAATTTTTACCCTGAAATTCGAACAATTGATAAGTCCTTAGTTTCCCATAGATTATGGCTGTAAGAAGAGATGGCCTAAGCTATATTCTGTGATGACTGTGGGGACTTTTGTGGGGACTCTTTGCATCTATTGCTATGAAAATATGTAACTCCTATCGGATTGCTAACACGTCCAGAGTGGAAATAATGAATCTACTTCCTGCCTACTATCTCTGATGTGATGAGTGCTCGCCGGGTGTATAATGCGGGCCATGCCTCATCAGAAACTACCTACTTCCTGCCGCGGTCGGTCTGCTGTCCCCAAGTTGGAAGATTTACTTAACTCCCCTTTCTCCGAACGGAAACTTGAGAAGGAGTTGAAGATCTGAGCCCGCCCGCCTGATGCTCTCTTTCTGCCACTATAGGCGCGCAAGGGATCATTATTGTTACGTCAGACCCGCTGCTCGACATATGGTTGTGGGGGCACGACGCGGCCAGTCATCCTTGATTGTTGTGGATTTAGCGTACCCGATGCGATGGTATGAGAAGGTATACCGCAAGGGGTTGGCCCAAGTCGGAGGCCTCTTTATCTTAGACTTGGTTGAAGAGCTGGATGACAGAAGGCTAGTATACTGGCGTGCAGGCAGGGTCCTGGCTGTAGTCTTCGCATACGCTTTGCTTTTGCCAAACAGAAACGTGGCAGTTGGCAGTTGGATTGGAAGAACCTGCCCGGGAAATACAGTCTCCTGACTAACGCCTTGACTTCTACCCAAACTGTTGATTACTACCGACTGGTGATGATGCGACAGGCCTCAAGAAGTATCGACGCAGTGCTCAAGCATTGCGCCAACCCCGACGCCTAGCGTCTCCATTTGTTCAAATTAGTCAAAGGTGCAGTCGTCTCTCCGGCATGCTTCCAGAATTCGCTGTCGACATCCTTAGTCATGGTCCAGAGGGCTTCTCAGGCCCTGGCCTCCGCAGTTCAGGACGTGCGTGTAGATCTGTGTGGTCTCCACGCTGCTGTGTCCCAGCAGTTCTTGAATAGTGCGAATGTCGTATCCGCTGGCGGGCGCGTCTTGTCGCGTGATGAGCAGCATCTCAGCCTCTGCCAGACTCTCGGCGCATTGGGGGCCACGATAGCCAAGGTCGGCAATGGTGATGCCGCCATCCGCGCCTTCATTAAGCGCCAGTGCTGGGTCTCGGTCATCCCAACTCGCAGGCGTCAGGATAATGTTCATCACTCGGCCAGCAATGTGCCGCAAAGCATGCAACTTGAAGCCGAAGAACCAGCCCTTAGAGGTCTTACCGAAGCGCGCGCCGTCTTCACGCATCAAGCGCACTCGGCCATGTCGCAACTGGTGACACAGTGGGATGGGCTTGGAGTCCATCAAGTACAAACGATCAGCCAGGGATTCGTGGCCGCAGGTCGCCTCAAGCAGCGCCCCAACTTGGCGCGTCAGTTGGCGAAGACGGTTGAGCAATTGCGTGTAAGTGGGCAAGCGAGGAAAGGCCGAGCGCCAGTTACGCGCCACCATCCGGTAGCTCTGTTTCAAAGAGGCCACTCCCATTGGGCCTTGCAAAAGGGCAATGGTGATGACTTCCGCGTCCGTAAAGCGCGGAGCAGAGTGTGGCGAACGTCGCCAGCCTGCCAGAGCCGGATGCGCTCTCAAGTAATCATCAATAAAGCAGTAGATTTCGGTCATCTGATGCTCTATGCTGCACAAGGTCGTTGCCCTCAACAGGATGTAGATAAAGTGTCGCAACTTCATTCTACACACCTCGTCGGGGGTGACGATCTTTATTTTTCAACTCATGACTCGGATTCACTTTAAAAGTGTTGCAATTTCTCTGGTAATGATGTATTAGTCGTCTGCATTTCTGAGTTTCTCTTTACTCATGTTTGTAGAGATCTCGATCTTCTACAAACTTTAATAAACCCGACGGCTTAAAACTCAGCTCCTCTTTATTTAACTCTCGAATTACTAAGCCTCGATCAGGTGGAAATAATGAAATATATTCGACTCTTCCTTTTAGTCTGTTTTGTCTTCCTTTTAACAGGCTGTCCCAAAGAACCTTCAAATAAGTTCGATGATGCATTTATTAAAAACATGAATGAGGCTTTGAAGAATATTCAGATTAAATATGATTGTTCCGCTCGAAAATATAAATATACCGTTAACTATGATACTGGGGTAATCACATGCCGTGATGGAGTAAATGAGGTTAATAATATTAATGATGACGGTCTTAATGAGGCTCAAAGAATAAGAGATGATGCTATTGACTTCATTGTAAAATATATCAATAGAAACTATACAAAATACACTCAGAACATCGAGTCTAATCGGTCAACAACCGATTTTATACTCGACGTCATCGATCTAGGTACTGGCGCAGCAACAGGCATTAGTAAGGGTGAACGCCCGAATCAAATTTTGGGTATAGCCCTCACCGCTTTTAGAGGGGGGCGCAGATCGTATGAAGCGGATTTTTACAAGTCGCAAACAACTCCTATCTTAATACATAAGATGGATGATAGTCGGGCCAAAGTGTACGCTAGCATTCTGGAAAATAAGAAGAAGGATATAAGAGGTTACTCAATGAGTGCTGCGCTCAATCAACTTGTCAATTATTTTAACGTGGGAAATCTAACTAGTGCATTTTCAGAGTTGGGGGAAGACGCAGCTAGTCAAGCTCGGGCGTCTCAGGAGTTGGTTGAAACTTTAGAAGGCAATCCAACAGTCAGCGACATTCCGTCAATCCAACACGAACAGTTATCCGATAAAATTTTTGCGCAAAGGCTGAGCTTGAGACAACAACTACGAGACGCTATTGGAATCACAGATGCGGCTAAGAAAGCTGAGCAATTGAAGGCAATCAGAGGCAAGTATGAGGGCATTTGGAAAGATGTTGAAGCCCAGGATGAGTTTTCATCGGCGATTAAACAAATGAAGGAGGATGCTGACCATCCAGAGGTCAAGGCTATCTTGGCTAAGACCGCTGATGATATTGCAAAGGAGTCTGACGATACTGCTGCGGCTGAGTATGTGCTGTTATTGGATAGGTTAAATGCCATCATCAAAAATGACCCGAAGTTGCAGCAGAATTTCTTGTCAATCTTAAATAAGGTCAACAAATAAGGAGATAGAAATGAGTAAATTCACGAGAGTCTTTATGGGTAATGTCTCGCTCAATGATACGCAAAGGGCTTGTAAAGTCGAGCAGGAAGACGAAACTGCTAAATTGACCGGGCTCAGAGGTGCGCTCATAAAGAAAGACACGGGAGAGAAAACTAAGGTCAATGTGGCGGATTTTGAGACAGTAGATATTCTTGATATTCTCAATGATTTGAAATTCATTGATGTATCAACGACGACTGGCGTTTCTGATGCCGCGGCGGCTAATCATAGTTATACTCATATGTTTGACTGCAAGATGTTTATACAGGACTCGTTGAAAGACGTTCAGGTGTTTGGTAGAAAAAACACTTAATATGAGCAGAATTTTACCGCGCTTTCTTAGCACCGCTAACTAAATCCTTGATACGCTAGCGGTCCCGCAAAAATAGACTCTGCATCTCTCATAAATTCCTTCATGGCCCCAAGGCTCATTTTACATGAAAAGGAATTTAAGTGATTGACGAAGACAAAACACAAATGACAACTCGAACCCTTTTCTGGCCTCTTCTCTTGAGTAATGCTCACGGGCAATCGAGGGAGCGAAAGGGCACTGCGCCAGACCGAAAGAGGGCACCGTCAAAGCCGCAAGGCGAGCGACCGAAGACCCAGACCAGCAGGATTTCACATCGTCCGGGCAAGCCACGCCTCATTTTACGTTCAGCTTTGCGCTAAGCCGGTGATTAGCGGCGTGATTTTAAGGAAAAGGCCCGACTTGGGAATTAGGTGCGAAATCCATTGCCCCTGAACAACTTGGGCCGCTGGCAAATACCGGCGGGTTATCTGGTTTCGCGTACCATTACGGCCCGGATCATTCTCCCACCAGAGACGATCAAATTAGGGGTCTTCATTTACAACGACTCAAATCTGCATTATACGCATGAAGAAATTATCCTTAGGCGCGGCAAGTAGCGCTGCCTGGTCAGAGGGCCTGGATTACGTTTCAGAGAAGGTAGGAGGGTGACATATGCGTTTGGGACTTATCGCTCTGATCTTAACCGTCCTGGTCATAGTGACAAATGTAGCTGAGTCATCTTCATCGCAAGTCACGCAGCAGTTTCAGGTCACAAACGTGAGCCTGACTGCCACGCCTCAGTCCGACCACAAGTGTCCGACGACTGTCCAATTCTCGGGCCAGATTACGGCTAACGGAAAGGGAAGGGTGACATACACTTTTATCCGCAGCGACGGATTAACGGCGCCTGCACAGACTCTGGAGTTCGAGGAGGCCGGAACAAAGTCTGTGGGCGTGACCAGGGCGGTGAGCAGCGCGCAGTCCAGCAGCGGATGGCAGGCTATAAAGATCCTATCGCCGAACTCTCTTTTATCCGAGCGAGCACCGTTTAGCGTGGACTGTGGTAGCCATGAGAAGGAAGGAGAACCAATTCTTGATCTCCGCCAGTATTACTACACGGGGCCGCGGGCATACCCGGCGACTTCGATTGATGAGGGTTCGAGGGTCCGGGCCTTCGATGGGCTGAGCGCGGCACGCAATAGCAGCCAGAACCCGCACGTGAATTCGGAATTTAAGGAATCGCCCCAGGCTCCGGAACAAGCCGGGGCAAGCGGGTGCGCGTGGTATTCGGTCGGGCCCACTAATATTAATGGTCGTATCACGAGCATCGCAATCGACCCGAATAATAATCAGCACCTGTTTGTTGCCTCTGTCGGCGGCATCTGGCGCTCTAAAGATGGCGGACGCCGCTGGCAGCGCGTCTCAGACGCTATCTTGGCTACTGTCTTCGCCTCCGTTGCGGTGAACCCTGCTAATGGCGACGAAGTTTTTGCGGGGAGCGGCGATCCGAACTATTACTGGCGAGATAACTCTGGGATAGGTATCTGGCGTAGCCTCAGCGGGGGAGCACCAGGAACCTGGTTGAAGATCAGTCCGCCGGAAATGGACTACAGTGTAATCTACAGACTGCGCATAGACCCAGCCGCGCCGCACAATGTCTATGCGGCTACCAGCACAGGCGTTTACCTGGGGACACGAGATGTCAATAACGTCATCACCTGGAGCCGTCTCGGCAACCTTTACGCTAAGGTGACAGACCTCGTGGTTGATTTCTCGACCACACCGCGAAAAGTTTATGCCGGAGTCGCGGCTGTCACCCAGCCGTATAGCCCAGGGATTTTGAAATATGACGGAAGTGCCTGGCAACATCGCGACACCGGCATAGACACCTCTACCTCAAGAACTATCGCACTGGCGCTTGCCCCCAGTAACCCTGAGATTCTCTACGCTAAGGTTGAAGATGGCCGTGACGGGAGTCTACAGGGAGTCTATAAGACCGAAACCGGCGCCGAACAGGTGGGAACGGCGGACGCCTGGACGAAGTTGGACGCAGCCTCCAAACTCAACGACTCATGCTTCCAGTATTGCTACTCATGGTATAACAGCATCATTGAGGTCGACCCCGTCAACCCGCAGATCGTTTACAGCGGCGGGCTAGATCTCTATCGCACGACAAACGGGGGATTAAACTGGTTCAATGTTTCGACAGGTCCAGACTCCACTTTTTTCCTAGCCATTCATCCAGACCAGCACGCCATCGCCTTCGATCCACAAAACAGTAAGACCATCTTCGTCGGTAATGACGGAGGAATCTTTAAAAGCGGAGATACTTCGGCAGATACATGGCACTGGAACAACATCGCTCACGGAATGGTTATGACGGAGTTCTACAAAATCACCTCCCAACAGGCGACCACTACGCTGCTGGCAGGCGGGTCTCAGGACAACGGCACTGAAATCACATTCGGTAACAGGACATGGTACAACCCTTATGGATGTGATGGCGCGGATGTCGCCGTTGATGGTAAGAATAGCAATACCCTTTATGCCAATTGCAACGGCGGTCTGTTTCAGTTGACGAACCCGATCCCGCTCTCCTGCGGAGGGAGCTGCCTAGCTGATTGGCTGGCCCCTCAGGACACTACCTTGATTCCCCCGCTCGTGACTGATCCTGCTCTCCCGGGCAGGGCGTTATCGGCTGGGAAGCAGTCAAAAGACAAAAACAAAACTGAGCCGCCAAAAGATAAAGATAAAGCTGAGCCGCGCTTCTTACTTAAAACCGTTGACGGCTTGAACTGGACCACGATCGTGCCCGCTTTTCCTCTTAACCTGGAGCCGAGCTTCATCGCGGTGGCTCCGTCCTCCTCTTTTCAGGCATTCTATGTTGGACTGGCGTTTACAGGTGGAGACATTGACCCGGCCACCGGACCGCCTGTGCCGGAAATCTGGAGAACCTCTGATGGGGGGCGCACCTGGGACCAAGCCAGCACGGGCCTGCCGACTAACTTGCGCCCAAACAACTGTGCCGTTGATTACTCGGACCCGAGGCGCGCCTTCGCCGCCTTCGGTGGGTACGCGGGCGGCGATCTATATATGACTACCGATGGCGGAAAGAATTGGGTCTCGCTCTTCGGGGTCGGCGCGGAGGAGTTGAAGCAAATAGCGGTCACAGACGTGGCGATTGATCCCAATAATCCGCAGGTCGTCTACATCGCGACAAGACTCGGAGTCTTCAGGGGGCAGATCACGAACGGTGCGACTCCAACGGCCTCATGGTCTCCTTTTGATGAAGGGTTGCCCGACGGCCCTGACGTCAACGCCATCTCTGTCAACCGTGCGGCCAGCATCCTGAGCATCGGCACGATGGGACACGGCGTCTATCAGAGAGACATTAGTCCGCAGGCGAAATGTTCCGGCGCTATACTCCTGGTCAGAGACAATGTCTTCGACAGCGGAAGCAGTCCGTCGCCGAATAACGTCCCGGACCCGGAACACCCCATCCCGGATTTTGGGCGGCCCGGGTTCTTCAAGCCGAATGACACCGCCGCCGGGCAGGTCTATTGGTGGACATCGCCTGACATCCGTTTTGACGTCCCTTCGACGACCCCTGCGGCTAATGCGATCCCGAATCCAGATCACATCGAATTTGAAACCTGTGCCATCGGTGCCGAAAATTGCCCTCCTGGAACTTTGATAGATTCCGCTCCGTTAGCTGGAAAACCAGCCCGTGTGCATATACAGGTTTCGAATCGTGGTTTCCGGGCAGCCTCCAACGTACGCGTCATCGCCCTCTGGGCGGACGCCCGGGCAATCACCTTTCCCAAACTGCCGGATAATTTTTGGACCACTACTTTCCCAGCCGGGAGCACCAACTGCGGCGCCATAGACCCGGATAGCGACTGGAAATTAGTGGACCCAGCGAAACCGTGTCAGACGATTCCGGTGGTCAACCCGGACATGCCCGAGGTCGTAAGCTTCTCATGGGAGGTGCCGAAAAGCGCAACGTCAAGTTGTTTGTTAGTGATCGTCGAGTCGGCTGACGATCCCATTGATCCAGTTGTGCGGGCGAGCAACGAAACGCGTCTCTATGAACTAGTGCCGAAGAATCGTCAAATCAGCCTGCGGAACCTGCAAGTCGTAGATGTGAATAATCCCCTTGAGTTAGTCGAAGGTTTAAAGGTATCCAACCCGACAAAAGAAGAAACTGCCCTTAACCTGATTGTCTCGGACAATAGCAGTTCTTTGGGTGATAAGCTCACGCTGCTGCTCCCGGAATTACAGAAGATAGAGTCGCGGGGCGAGACGAGTTTTAATGTCAAGCTGTCACCGAGGGTCGAAAGGATGGCCAGTATGTTGAAGGTCAGCCCCAGGGAAGGCTATGCCGTTTCCGGTGTGAATTTTTCGATTTCGAATCTCTCCATTCCGGCAGGTAATGTTAAGGCGGTTGGAATCGCGTATCAGCCACGACCACAGATACGTAGTGGACCACCGCGTCGGATTACTGTCCTGGCTAAGGAGGGGGAGACTGTGCTCGGCGGAATCACTTACGTCTTGAGACGCTAACTTCTTACCAAAAATGTCTGCGGAAAAGGTCTATTGATGGTTTGCTCAAAGATGACAAGGCGTCCGAAGAGATTCTGGGCGACGGCGGCCTGCTCAAACAGTTCACCGAAGCGGTGCTCGAACGTGCCCTTCAAGCCGAGATGACAGATCACTTCGGCCAGGCTTTGCACATTTATTCAAGAAAATCTGTAGAATTCGCACGAATTTATTTACTCTAACTGAACATATGTGCAAAGCAACTAAGTGATAAATTTCTATCCACTTCCTTTTGTTGCTCTGATCGTCACAAAAGGCTATTATAGCCATATTAGGAGTAGTTGTGATGCAAACTGTAAACATCGCAGAACTAAAAAACAACTTGAGCGCTTACCTCGAACAGGTCAAAAACGGTGAGGAGTTGATCGTCAAAGATCGCAACCGTCCCATAGCTCGCCTAATGCCGCTCGCTTCAGGTGAAGATGTAGACGCCGAGGAAGCAAGCCTTGTTGCTGCTGGTTTAATGCGCCTGCCTACTAAAGAAAAGTCCGATGACTTTCTCTCCCTGCCCGCCCCTCATGTGGCGCTGTCCGATATTCAAGCAGTGATTAGAGCCGAGCGTGATGAAGACTAAGCGTAAAGCGGAGAGTGCGTTCTGGGACACGAGTGCGATAGTACCTCTCTGTTGTCAACAGAACTTAAGCCAGAGTATGCGTAAGAGGTGGCGAGAGACCTCGCGAGTGGTAGTGTGGTGGGGAACGCCCGTCGAAGTCAGAAGCGCAATTAGTCGTCTGCACAATGAGGGTCTATTATCTGCGAAGGGAAGGCAGCAAGCTCTAGCGCGGCTAGAAGTATTACGTCAGGAGTGGCGCGAGATACTGCCAAGTGACAAAGTGCGGAGCCTTGCAGAAAGATTACCAGATGCGTATGGGTTACGCGCCTTGGATTCATTTCAACTTGCGGCAGTGCTTGTCTGGTGCAATGAGAAGCCGAAGAACCGCATCTTTGTCTGCGACGATTCCAAGTTATCACAGGCAGCTCAGACTGTAGGATTTACTGTTGTCCCATAAGAGGCAAAAGGGAAGTGTGCCTTTAGAGATAATACTCGTGGCAAATCATCAACATCACACCACTGTGGGGACTTTTGTGGGTAGTACCTGCATCTATCGAGTATCATGGAGTGTTTGGTGAGTTGAAAAAAGCCAATATTTACATGCCCATGACGCTCCATAGCACTCAGTAATACATGCTCAGAAAGGTCTGCAAAACCTTTATTCATCGGTTCGATTCCGATCGCCGCCTCCATAGAATCAATAGTTTGCGGGCAGCCTTTGAGCTGCCTGTTTTGCTTTGTGTGCCTATAGTGTGCCAAACTTGAGTCGTGCTTCTATCTCACTTTCAAGGAGATAACTCAAGTGTGCGATGTCGCCGCTGAACTACGCCGACTCAGAAGAACCATCACCCGCGAAGTGTACGATGCTTTGAAGGACATGAGGATAACAGGTAGCTATACAACCGTCTGGCGGCAATATGAAGATGCAGCTATAGATGAACTTATCCTTGTTCTAAAGGCAAACACTGATCTGCTGGATGAAAACTTTGATAAGGGCGAAGAGGGAAGCGAAAAGAATAGGCTTGCCGACTTGGCCATCGTCTGTGCTGAAGGGACGACTGCTGTCAGTATCAAAGCGGCGCGTTCGTATAAGAACCCGGCCAACGATCTTGGCACGTTCCGGGCATACGCGAAAAAGAAGGCGCAGTTCATAGATACGTTCGAGCTATGGGTGCGTTACGATGATCGTGGCGGGGTGATCCGCGTTGATGCAGTCTTCTTCGATGAATCATATAAATTCGTTGGCGAGTATAAGCGTACAGGTGGCGTGGATTATCGTAAGAAGGATGGAAACCTCAGGCCGAAGAGTTGGAAGATGTTTGATAATGATTCTTCATACTGGAACACACCGGAAGAGTTCGCTACCGGGTTTGAGGTCTCGCGGGTCTATCGCGCCAATGCGCTTGTACAGGAATACTTGGCAGATTTAACAGAAGATGATCTGAAGTTACTATACGAGAATCTCAAGAAGCGGTTTGAAGCAAAGGCTGCTGCGAGCGGAGAACCACCCGACACCTCTTTATTGCCGACAGCCGATCAGGATAGATAGCATCAATCTGTTTTAGAATATTACTATCTATCTCAGACTCTAGTGGCTCGCGTCCCAACTCTAGCGCCAGCTTCTGCAAATACAGCTCGATATGCTTTTTAGCCGCAGGCCCCTGTTGACGCTTTACAGACTGACGCGGCACACGCAACTCGCCGTATAAATCAGCGTAAGCATCCATTGCCTGAAGCTTCTGGCGAGTAATTTTCGCATAGCATTCATCGAGTTCTGTAATAACAAAGTGCCTGTCAAGTTTCTTCGCTGCAATCGCGGTCGTACCTGCACCGCCAAAAGGATCAAACACTAGATCACCCGGCCTACTGGCGAGCATTATAATTCGCTCCATCAACTTCTCAGGCAATTGACATGGATGCGCGTCACGATCCTTCTTATGCTTAATGCGATGAACATCAAACCATATATCAGATAGCTCTACCTTAATATCATCACCCAACTGCTTGCGTCGTTTGACGCATGATGAGCGAAGACAATATTGAGGAGAATCGGGCATCTGCACGGAGTTTGACCCAGTGTTATAATTGAACACTGGATTGCCGCCGGGTTTCACATAATATAGTAGCGCATAGTGCGCCGGCATAATTTTGCCGCGCGGGTCGCTTAACGCATCCCAAGTGATCCAGTTCCGAAACTCCAAACGCTTATTAAGGTACGTGGCGTGGTGTATTGCCCACTTAGGCAAGTTTAGAATGAAGAGAGCACCACCTGGCCTTAATGTACGTACCATCCCTTCAAGCCATTGGTTACACCAATCTAGGTAGCGATGATCCGCCAGAGCATCGTGATAAGAGTTGTAGGATTTCTCAAGATTGTAAGGGGGATCAGCAAAGCATAAATTAAAGATACCTTCAGGGTGCAGTTCCGAGATTCGACTGAGAAAGCTTATACAATCGCCTTGATAAACTTCATCAGACTTTAGTAGAGCTAAGTCCCTCCACTGACCTTCATCATTAAGCAGTACGGGTACAGCGGGTGCTTGCGCTACTTCCACACCTATCTCGGTTTGAATGATATGCAAATGCGTAACGCCGTCCTGCGCCGTAAGGGCATGTATGCGGTCGAGTACCAGTGTCGGTACGGTGTGATCCGAGACGGGAAGCTTTGGCAGATCACGCCATACATCCGAGAGAGCAGTACCAGCCGGATTCATCAGATGCTTTTTGCCGCCCCAATCCTTCGTATTCTCGCTACATGCAGTGCAATAAGTATGTCTAAAGCGAACAGCGTCAGTGTTAAGTTTGAACGGGGAAGGTGCTGCCTTGCCCTTTCGGCTTTTTAGAAACATGAGCAGCCCCATACTTTCGGGCTTCATTCCATTACTGCTCGGAGCATTATCAATGGAAAGCGTAATCCAATACTTAAAGAGCATCTCTGCTTGTTCATTTTCATATTCAGCAAGATAAGCGCCGTAATATGGAAGATCATGCGGAGTACCATAGACAAAAAGCAGGCCACCGTATGAGAGTGTGCCAATGGCATTGTTAAGGAGCGCCATCGAGTTTTCGGTCAGCCGGAAGTTTGCTGGCGCTATAGGGGACTTCTCGAAAGTGAAGCGAGAGCTGATCGTGATAACAGATTGGCTTTCAGTGGGTAATCCAATTGATTGTATGTCCTTAATAGTTGTCCACACCATATTGAATAATTTACCTCAGAAGATGGTTTTTATGAAATACTTCTCTTACTTTCCATTAACTCGCCGCTTCTGTATAAAGCATCTTCTCAAGCTTGGTACTAGCCTTTTCCTGCATGGATGGTAGTACGTGGCTGTAAGTGTCGAGTGTCAATACTATGGTTGAATGCCCAAGCCTTTCGCTTACTACTTTGGGATTCTCTTCTGCGATTAAAAGCAGTGTCGCGCAAGAGTGGCGTAAGTCATAAAGGCGAATTTGAGGTAATTCAGCTTTTATGAGAATCGGGCGGAAATAACGATAGGTCAAATTCGGAATAGAAAGCGGCGTACCTTCATCACTGCAAAAGACCAAATCAAAAGCTTGCCAAGCTGAACCAAGTTTCAGTCTTCTTTCGGCCTGTGTCCGTTTATGTGCTGCCAGCTTATTTAGCAACTGCGATGGAAGAAAGATCGTGCGACGTGAGCGTGCCGTTTTAGTCTCTTCAAAACTCCAACTCTTCTTATGCCGTACAAGAGCGCGTCTGACTTGTGCTGTGCAACGCTCAAAGTCTATGTCAGCCCATTGTAAAGCTAAATATTCTTCCGGCCTCATGCCTGTTATCAGGGCAAACTCAAATATTAAACCATTAGGCTTTTCGTTTGCTGCTTTCAAAAACTTTTGCGCTTCATCCGGTGATAAGACGCGCCGCTCTTTATGAGACACTTTTGGAAGCTCTACCAAACTGGCAGGATTGCGAAAGAGCATTCCCCATTTAACAGCTTGTGTCAGCGCATTATGCAAGGCGGAATGAGTATGCCGGACAACCCTTGCACTCAAGCCCCGTTCCAGCATCCCGCTATAGACCTTCTGAACTTCTAATGCCTGAAGCTGATCTAGTCTGGTTTGACCAAGAGGCTCGCGGATATAACGATCTAGTAGACCAGCATAGCCGTCTGCTGTGCGCCGTGAGACGCGAGGACGGGCCGCCGCTTCTAGCCACTTGTTAAGGTATTCGCTGAGGGTCAAAGGTAAAGGCTCAACAAACGTGCCAGTGCTAATGGCGGTGAGCGTCTTACTCAGATAATCCTGCGCGTCTTTCTTTTTTCCTTTGATTGTTTTGTTCAGATATTGACGCTTCCCATTACCGTCGCGCCCCTTGAAGATACGGACAAGCCAAGTGTCTTCGCCACGCGGAATTATCTGACCAGCAGTGTTACCTCGCTTCTTGGTTTTATCTGCGCCTTGCTTTTCGTTCTGTGCTAATCTTTCCATTACTCTAACCTTTCTTTGCGTTGAAGGGATTTGAGTGAAGGGATAGGGAGCGTCTGAAGCGCTCACCTATCCCGTTTCGCTTTTAGTGCGAAGTCTCGTTGTATCGCTCGACTAATCTTGCCGCCGCTCTATGCCAGCACGGTTGACCCAATGCGAAGGCTTTGCACTGGCATGTGCCGTTTGCCATGTAAATCTCACCTGATGGCGAGAGAATCAAAAGCGATTGACCGTCAAAGTGCATATAAGGATTTGACTCCAGTTGCGCTTTGGCTCTGGCAATCGCCGTTTCCCACCTGCGATTACCGGAAACTTTGTCAAAGGCTTCCTGCGCCACTTGCTGAATTCTGTCTTGATCTATGCTCATCATCTACTTTGTTTCCTCTCGGATTAGAATTTTAACGACGCCGATATATTACTGCCGATAGTATGCTACTGTCAATAGTAATATTACTATCTTGCGAAATAATTTTATTTTGGCTAAAATGGCAATATGATTGAGACGAGGATCAGAGAATTGGCAGAGGCTAAAGGCATCACGACCGCTTACCAGTTACAAAAAGCTGCTAGCTTATCTCCAAGCATGGCAGCGCGTCTTTTCCGAGATGAGGTTGAGATGATTGCGCTGCGAACAATTGAGAGCTTATGCGGAGCTTTTGAGTGCCAGCCTGGTGACTTATTTACTGCTGCAAACGGAAAGCCTAAAGCGAAGACGAAAAAGACTCCCAAATAATCCTCTTGCTGTAGGTTATTAATTATGCCTCAATCCCGCCCTAGCTATCCGAGAATGACAGCGACGCAAAGTCGAGAACTTCTTGAGCAAGGGAATGTGCTCAAGATGAAAGTGCTCCTTATCGTATGTCTGCTTCTGAGAAGGGCGGACGATGCTTTGCGGCTTTCAAAGCTTCTACTTGGCGAGGTCAGACATTACTTGTTGTGAAAAAAGTGTCAGCAGGTCATAAGTCTAATGAATTCATCACGCCAGCCCAAATTAGCGTTGATATTTTATTGCTTTGAATGTAGCGTCAGGTTTAATCTCCTCAGCCGTAAAGTGTAGCGCCCTCTCAAGCCGGGACTCCCTAAATCCTTCCGGCCATCCGGCGCTAGTCCAGACACACTACACCTGAGCCGCCAGTGATTAGGAATTAATAGCAGCTTGGTCGTCAGCTAAATTGTGCTCACGCGCTGCTTAGAAGAGTGACAGCACGCTTTGCAGCAGGCTCAGAGCGGCTTCCGTTACGCCTGTATCCATCTGGCCTGCGGCTGTAGTTGACATTTCGCCCGTAACGCCCGTTTCTATCTCGCCTGTGACCGTCGCATCTGGCGGTGGCGGTGGCGGAGCGGTGACGCCCGTTTGCATCTCTCCTGCGAATGCTGATAGAGCTAGCACGAGAGTTAGCACGAATACAGCGCAGAGTCGTCGTAAGGTTTTCATTTTCTTCTCCTCTAGGATTTTCTTGCTCTTAGCAAAGGGGTTTTGGCTCTTACTAGGTTCAAATGGACGGTGAGGATGGAGCTATGACCAGACCGCCCAAGACGTGTTTCGCGGCGCATCTTAGCACTCTAACGGGTCTAGATGCGCCTTCCCTGATGGCTGACAAATTTTAGTCAACACTATGTAAAGGTAATCCTCACAATGAACCTATCTCATCAGTTGCTTCACCAGATAGCTGATCCCACACTTACGCACGACGAACGGGCGCGACTGCGCTGTCAGTTAGCCAAGCAATTAGAGGAGACAGGAAAATATGAAGCGGCGTGCGAGGCGATGGGCGAATTATGGAGTGGTATCAGCTATCAGCCTGTGCTCGATAATCTGGAGAAAGCGACGGCAGCAGAAGTACTCTTGCGTGCTGGCGTGTTGACGGGCTGGATTGGTAGTTGTCGCCAGATTGAAGGAGCACAGGAGACAGCCAAGAATCTGATTAGCGAAAGCAGCGCGATCTTTGAGGCATTGGGAAACACAGAGAAGATCGCAGAGGCACAGATGGAACTTGGCTTCTGCTATTGGCGAAAAGGTGCGTTCGATGACGCGCGCGTAATCTACATGGATACGCTAGAGAAGCTTCCGGATAATGAACCAGAGCTAACGGCACAGATAGCCATCCGCCGATCAATGGTTGAAGTCTCCACCGGACGATACAACGATGCACTCCGTATCTTGACAGAAGTTAAGCTCATCTTAGAGGTGAATAAGAATGATGCATTGAAAGGCAAATTTCACAACCAACTCGCAGTTGTGCTGCGACGCCTGAGCACAGGCGAGCAACGAGGTGATTACATAGACCGCGCGCTCATCGAATACGCTGCTGCAAGCTATCACTTCGAGCAGGCCGGACATTCACGCTATCAAGCCTATGTAGAAGATAATCTCGGATTCCTATTTGGAACGATTAAAAAATTCCGCGAAGCTCACGAACATCTTGACCGCGCGCAGGCGCTCTTTACGAGACTCAGAGATAAAGTGCACATCGCGCAGGTTGACGAAACACGGGCAAGGGTATTGTTAGAAGAGGGACGCATCTCCGAAGCTGAAAAGCTGGCACACTGCGCGGTAAGTACTCTGGAAACAGGCGATCAGCAATCACTATATGCCGAAGCTCTTATCACACATGGGATCGCATTGTCTCGTCTCAGTCGCCATCAGGAAGCGCGTTCCACTTTACAAAAGGCAGTTGAGGTAGCGCAGAATGCGGGCGACACAGAAAGCGCAGGACAAGCCGCGCTCGCTCTCATTGAAGAATTAGGCGAGCATCTGACTGCTGACGATCTGAGCAATATTTTTGAACATGCCTTAGACCTACTCTCTTCCTCAAAGCATCCGACTAATAAAGACCGTCTGCTTTCATGCGCTCGGCGCGTATTGTTCCTCTTTGGTGTGCTGCCTTCGCCGCCATCCTGGGAAAACTTCTCGCTCACAGAAGCCCTGCGCCGTTATGAAGGGCGCATCATTGAGCGTGCTTTGAAGGACGCCGGGGGCATCGTGTCGCGTGCCGCTCACCTGCTCGGTTTCAAATACCACAATAGCTTAATTAACAGACTCAACTCCAAGCATCCAGAATTACTGGCTGTCAGAACACCAATTGAGCCGCGCAAGCGAAGCCTTGTTTACGTCAACGAGACAGCAATACAGCCTCTCTCTATCCTGCACGTCGAAGATAACAAGCTAGTCGCTGACGCAGTAAAAGCAACACTTGAAATGGAAGGTTGGACAGTTGAATCCTTCAGCGAGGGAACTGCGGCACTAAAGATGATCGTTAGCGACGAGCATTACGATGTGTTGATTTTCGATAACGAGTTACCTGACACGAATGGACTTGAGCTTATACGCCAGACACGGCGGCAGATTCACCGACAGCAAACACCGATCATCATGTTCTCGGCCAGCAATGTAGAGACGGAAGCGCGTCGAGCCGGAGCAAACGCCTTCTTGCATAAACCTGAAGACATGCACGCCATAGCCGAAACAGTCGCGCGTCTGCTGGCACGTAAACCCAAACACATTAACAAAGGACGCCGCGAATGAGAGAATCTAAAAACTTCTGCTACCTTGCAAAACCTTGCAAAGCCTTGCATTCTCACCATTGCCTTGTTCTTTCATAAAAGGGCGTAGGATTCGATCTTGCTTCACGCTCTTGTCTGTGCTTCTCTTCTTCTGCTTCTCTTTCAGCCTTTCGTTTAGCTTCTGCCTCTTCACGCTCTGCTTTGCGCTTTGCTCCTAACTCGACCAATTCATTGATGCGCTCAAGGCGTTTCTGCTCCAGCTTGGCGACGAACTGAGTTAGGAAATTGAGAGCATCTTTTGTCTCAGGCCGCAGCTTCTTCCATAAGACCTTCTCGCAGAGTTCCGCGACCTGACACAGATATAACTCCCATCGAAACCAATATTCTACGTCCAAAGGTTTGACCCATTGACCCTCAACATACTCATCTTTGACGCTGGTAATCTCAGTCCTCAGTTTCTCAATCTCATCTGGCAGATTAAAAGTGTATGGACTGTGACGCTTCTTTTCTTCCTCAAGCATCTGGCGAAAAAACGCCATCGCCTTCTCTTCTGTTTCCGCACGTTTCAGAGCTTTGCCCTTCAACTTTTCTTTCGGAGCGTTAGCCTGCTCAGCTTCTTTGCGCTTCTTGGCTGTGAACTCATGGACGGCCTTTTTCAGTTCCTCTTCATCATCTACCGCCCACCGCTTAACGTGCTGCCAGCAGTAGTACCATTCAAGCGCCGCAAAGACTCGCACATCGCGGTAACATTCGCCCGAACGTTTGCCTTCAAAGAGCCTCAGAGCTTCCTTTTCGTATTCATCTCGACCCTTGAGCGTGTAATTTGTAGCCGCGCCACACCACACGCAACGAACAAACAGATAATCCAGTGAGTTCTTAGGCTCAGTTATAAATGAGGCATAAGGAGAAGCGTACTGACACCAAGCACACAAAGTCAGTTCTTTTACTTCTCGCTCTAGCTTTGTAAGTGCTGTGCTTAATTTCATCGCTTAGAATTTAACGCGGCTTCCAACTCTTTCATGCGGTGCATCAGATCGAACTGCTCTCTGACTTTGAAGGTATAGTCCAGAATGGCTTTTGAAGCCTGCACCTTAGCTGTTTCATTCGCCCCGCTTCTACAAATGTCTTGTAGAGTATTCAGGGCTTGAGTAGCAGCGCCTTGTAGAGAACCGAGAGCGGTATTTAACGCTTCATCCTGTGCCTGCTTATATCTTCGCTGGAAGTCTTCGCGCTGCATCAAACGCCACAAGGTTGACTCCGAGACTCCGGCAGCTTCGGCGGCATCTTTAATCTTTGGGTTAGCCAGAAGCGCCACAATTGCGGCTTCATGCCTGCGTGACAGCACAGGCTCGACTACTTCAGGTACAAGCGCCGTCCCATTCTTTTTTGCTTTACTCTTGCTCATTTTCAGCATCTTTCAGTTAGAATTTTTCGATTAAGAGGATGAAAGTCGCACAAACCCCACTAGAATTTTCAAAAAATATATATTTCCAGCGACCACATACCCTTTAATGGAATCCTGTTCCACCTCCCGCCCCCTTTCTTACAAGGTATGCAGCGAGGAGGTTTGGGTTACGTGGGAAAAAAAGGATGCTTAGTCTTGGTCTTGCTCTCCCGATGGTGTAGGGTAAATCGAAGAATTTGGGTTTTCGCAATTGTATCAACATATATAAAACTCTCCACTAACCCATTGATTTGTAGTGGCTTATTAAGAAGTTTGGTATATAGGCATAAAAGTGTTGTTGACCTTCCAACCTGTGCTTTAGTAGGACTCCATAATATGAATTGCGCCCACATAAGCCTGTTAAAATGGAACGGGCGCATACCACTCGCTCGCCAAGCTTTCGGCTTCTGCTCTGGCGAGGCCGCTGTCAAACTCCATGATTGCCGCACGCTCTAGGATTTCCTCAGCGTGCTCTTTTACCCATTCCGGTTCACCATCTACACCTGCGACAAAAGCGACATTAGAGACAAAAGTCTCTTCATCGCTATCTTGTCCTACCCTTTTGTCGCTTCGGTCGCTTTTGTCGCCCTGCGAGATGGCGAACCAGCGAGTAGCGGGACGCCCGCTCGTCTGCTCCGTCTCGTGACGTGCGCGGCCTGTCTCTGAGAGAACCATCAATGCGGCATCAATAGCGCCAGCGTGCCGCCGGTTGAACCGGTCTCGTATCTGAGTGCGCGTCATACCATTGCCTTCTACTTCCTGCAAAGCGATCAATAACTCATCTGCGATACGGTCTCCCGTCGCATTGCCGAAGATGTAGCGCGCGGAATCTTCACAGTACCGCCACAGAGCAAGCCCGGCTTCCAAGTGGACCCGCTCGACTACATCTTTGCCATCAAGCAAGGCATAGATACACGCCAAGCGCATCGTTTGAGCTTCGGCGCGCGACGTAACTGCTCCGAACAGTCCGGCATGACCCCCAGACAATTCTGCATAGACTTGATGCCAAAGCTCGCGCGCTTCTTCATTACGCTGCATCCTGCCTACACCGTGAGCGAACATCACGGCTTCCTGTAAGCGAATGACAAGCGGGTTTAGTTCAGCGTCCGAGAGAGAACCACCTTCCGGCAAGATGCGATTGCGGCGCACGCAGACCCACAGGAAGCGGTTCGCGAAGCCGTTGGCTGTCTCTGTCTCATCAAGATTGCGCTTTAACTCTTCTTTCGTGATGTGCCCGATAATGGAGATGTGAGCGCCTGTCGCGCGGTTTGGACTGGTGCGCGTCTTGACCTGAAGATTCCCGGT
>Ga0182001_10000024_pt1 | contig 35647 bp, 32 predicted proteins | sample BulsoiFelSFmetaG_FD_120485 | JGI IMG/M metagenome (GOLD analysis project Ga0182001, IMG submission 120485) | Bulk soil microbial communities from Mexico - San Felipe (SF) metaG | ecosystem: Environmental > Terrestrial > Soil > Agricultural land | place: Mexico: San Luis Potosi | collected... | reverse complement strand
GGGGCTAGAGTCGCTAAAGGGGATAATTTCTCAGCAACTTTAGCAGCTCAACATATAAGTTAGAGTGGCGCATGTTGAAGCGCCATTCGCATTCCTTCAAGTGCAAGTAAAAAGTATGCGGCGCAATTCCATGAAACTTCTGCAAGCGATGTTTGGCAAAACTCCAGAAGCTCTCAATGCCATTGATGTGATGCGTGCCTCGTGCAAACTCGTTCTTGCCATGATTGACTCTGTAATGCTTCGAGTAGCCGACATCAACCAGGCCGTCATAACCGCGCCACCCGTCGCTATGAATAACAGTCTCAAGAGCAATGCGACCGCGAATAATGGCCTGCAAAGTAGCCTTCGAACAGTCGGGTACGATCTCCGTGTAGACTTTGCCGTTTCTCTTCAAGAGTCCGAAGACAGGTGTCTTGCCGCTCGCTCCACGGCCTCGCTTACCGCGAACTCGGCGAGCACCGAAGTAGCATTCATCAACTTCAACCTCGCCGGAAAATGGCGAAGTTCGCTCCGCTTCTTGAGCGATGCGTTGACGAATCTTGAGAAAGATCACAGTCACAGCTTTACGTCTGATGCCAGTCAACTGTGCGACATCGGTGGCCGAAAAATCCATCGCGAAGTAGCGCAGGAGTCGGCGGAATTTACGCTCGGAAATTCGGGAACGCGCATAATAGCGGTTTCGTCTTTCCATTTGAGTAGTTTAGCACTCACCTGATTGTGCTCAACGACTCTAGCCCCTATCTTAATGTTCAGCAACACTTTAACTATAGAAACGACTTCGGCTGTGAACTTACATTTAAAGCATATTATTAATAATAGATGGGGTTATTTATCCTTGACCCATCGAATATGAGCGAGTAGTATCAGACCACTCTTTTTCTATGATTCCCTTTATGGAGAACAAATAAGTATGTCATTCAATAAAATGATCATAGTAGGTAATTTAGGTCGCGACCCAGAGCTACGATATACTCCACAAGGCACCCCTGTTTGTAGTTTTACTGTAGCAACCAATGAAAAGCGCAAAGATCGTGCAGGTGAAATGCAGGATGTCACAACATGGTTCCGTGTGACTCTCTGGGGCAGACAAGCTGAAACAGCCTCACAATATTTAACTAAAGGAAGGCCAGTCTATATTGAAGGACGCCTACGCCTAGAAGAGTACACGGATAAAGATGGTAATAAGCGACAAAGTTTAGAAGTAAATGCTTCAGATATACACTTCATTGGTGGACGTGGTGATGAACATCCTTCAGGCGCTGCAAAAAATTCACCCGCTGAACAACAACCCCGCGAGGTTGAGCTTTCCGATGACGACATCCCATTTTAGGATGGATGTCGTCTCAGGCCAATACTACAATTGACTATAAAGCGTCTTATTATTTCTATTGCACCAATTCGATTTAAGACGCTTTATAGTCAATTGTTAAGATTGTATTCCCCATTTTCCGAATAATTGGAGTTTACGATACCTATTAATGGTGCGGTCGCGTTCTGAGCCAGATATTAACTTAAAAACTGTCTCCTTAAGCACCTTATCTAATAATTTGGCAGAAAAATCATGATCTATATGCGCGCCTCCCGGGGGTTCAGCGACAACTGAGTCAATCAACCCTTCCTTGAATAAATCAGTAGCAGTTAACCGTAAACTTGCTGCCGCTTGATCGGACTTCAAAGTATCTTTCCACAGGATCGAGGCGCAGCCTTCTGGTGAAATCACCGAATAGATCGCATTTTCAAGCATTAAAACTTGATCCGCCAGGCCAATTGCCAGTGCTCCCCCCGACCCTCCTTCTCCAATTATCGTTGCGATTACAGGAACTTTAAGCTTGGCCATCTCTCTTAAGTTATAGGCAATAGCCTCGGCCTGTCCGCGCTCTTCAGCATCTATTCCAGGATAAGCCCCAGGAGTATCAATAAATGTTAAGACAACACGCCCGAACTTTTCAGCAAGCTTCATGATACGCAGTGCTTTGCGATACCCTTCCGGCTTGGGCATGCCAAAATTTCTAAACTGTCTCTGTTTTGTATCTCTGCCTTTTTGATGGCCTACTACAGCAACAGGGACTCCATGATAATTAGCAAATCCACAAATTATGGCAGGATCATTTGAATAACGACGATCTCCATAAATCTCTACGAAATCCTTAAATAACCTGCTAATGAAATCTATGGTATAAGGTCTATCATTATGCCTGGCAAGCTGAACTCTCTCAAAAGCCGTTTTTGAAGAGATAGCTATTGATGAGTCCCAAGATTTATCCCCTCCACTGTCCTGATCTTTTGCAAACATTCCAAAATTCACCTCGAATCATTGATGCAAGATTGTAAATCTTCGCTACCCCTAAAAACCGCTAATAACCAGCCAAGCTCCCTGGCTATAAACAAATGCTTATTTAAGCATTTGTTTATAGCATATCTTTCTGATGTCGGAGTAAGATAAAATCATTCCCACTCAATAGTGCTTGGCGGCTTGGAGCTTATATCATACACGACACGATTTATCCCTCTGATCTCTGATACAATTCTAGTCGAAATCCTAGCCAAAATATCGAATGGAAGGCGCGCCCAGTCTGCGGTCATACCATCAACGCTGGTTACTGCTCGTATAGCGATAACCCGTTCATATGTTCGCTCATCCCCCATAACTCCGACTGTTGATATCGGTAAAAGGACAGGGAAAGCTTGCCAAACTGAGTCGTATAGCGCGGCTAAACGCAACTCTTCATCTAAAATTCTATCCGCTGCCTGCAGTAAGGCGACGTTCTTTTCTGTTACTTCACCAATGATTCGAACGGCCAATCCAGGCCCCGGGAACGGATGTCTTTTAAGGATATCATCTGGGACACCTAATTCTCGCCCGATTAATCTTACTTCATCCTTGAATAGTTCACGTAATGGCTCAATTAAGCGCAGGCGCATAGTTTCTGGAAGTCCACCTACATTATGATGGCTCTTAATGACTGCGGAAGGGCCTCTGACGGAAACGGATTCGATCACGTCTGGATAAAGCGTCCCTTGCACCAAAAACTTGATATCTCCTAATTCGGCAGCCTTCTTTTCAAAAATATCTATAAAAACCCGGCCAATTGTTTTACGCTTCAATTCCGGGTCTATGACACCTTTCAATGCATCCAAGAAAGATCGTTCCGTGTTTATTGGGTGTAAATTCAGCTTCATGTTATTTTTAAGCAGTAGCGAAATTAACTCGAACTCACCTTCCCTCAACAATCCATTATTAATAAATACACATATTTGACGCTCGCCAATGGCACGGTTTACTAAAGCCGCAGCAACCGCAGAGTCCACTCCGCCTGAAATCCCGCAAATAACCTTTTCATGTTCGCCCACTAATGCGCTTATCTGCTCTACCTGCTTCTCAATTACAGAAAGAGGCGTCCAATCTCCCCCGCATCTGCAAACTCGCGTCAAAAAATTTCGGAGCACTTGCGCTCCGAGCGGTGTATGAATAACTTCTGGGTGAAATTGAAGCCCATATATGCGCCTGCTTAAGCTCTCGAACGCATTAAGCGCATCTCGAGTTCTGGCTGTTACTGTAAAGCCTGGTGGAGGTGTAGTCACATGATCGCCATGACTCATCCAAACGTCCATCTCTGAGGGTAAGCCTGCGAAAAGAGGGCTATCCTGTTTTATTATCTCTAAACGGGCATATCCATATTCGCGGTTCGTCGAGGGCTTCACTTCCCCGCCAAGATCAAAAGCAAGCACTTGTAATCCGTAACAGATACCCAAGATGGGGCAATCCAAATTCTCTAACAGCCCTTTGGAGGGACGTGGCGCATCTTCGCTATAAACAGAGGCCGGACTGCCTGAAAGAATCAGTCCAGATGGATTTTTTAACTTGATCGTCTCTACAGAAGCATTGAAAGGAAGAATCTCGCAATAGACCCCTGCTTCTCTGACCCTGCGGGCGATTAACTGTGTATATTGTGAACCAAAATCGAGTATGACGACCTTTTCAACTCCATCTTTTTCAATCAAACCGGTAAACCTCCCGAATAGAATTGACGTCTGAGCAATTCGCATCCAGCACTGCCAACCAAGCATTTTGATAATAATTCATTTGAAGTAGAAGTAAAGGATAGCTATAAGATAGCAGATAGTTATCTTAAGTTTAAGAGGAAGAGATGCACGGAAACCGTTCTAGTCTAGATTTACACACGATTCTTTTTTCTCATGTTATCTCTTTGGTTTTCTTAATCGCACTTTATGCCTCCCTAACAAGTGGTCAGGAAAAGGAGGCTCATCTAGCACTTTCACAGCCTTTGACAGTTAAATGGACTTACCTGACAGATGCGACGATCAACCTAACTCCTATCACAGATGGAGAACATATCTATCTCCCTTTGGCTTCGGGCGTTATTACTTCCCTTAATGCTACTGATGGAAAATTGCTGTGGAAAACCGACCTGGGCGGCGAAATTTCCTCTTCCCCAACAGCCGATGGCAATGCTGTTTATATTGCCTCTAAATCCCTTGAGGACCAAAAGTCAACCAAGCAAGCCACAGGGGCCATACGCGCTCTCGGACGCGAAGGGGGCATTACCTTATGGATGCGTATGCTTCCTATGCCTATCCATGGAACTTTAATTGAAAACGGAGCGAACCTTTATGGAGGAGCTGGGGATGGCAGGGTTTATGCTTTCAAGAAACGCACGGGTGATATAGTTTGGACGCTACAATATTCTGCGCCATTTGCATCCTATCCAATCATCGCCGGTCCCAGGTTATATATCGGAAGTGACGACGGATACTTCTTCGCTCTGGATAAATCAAACGGTAAAATCATCTGGCGTTATCGGACGCACGGTCCCATTAGAGGCCGCTCTTACATCTCGAATGGCTTTGTTTATTTCGGCTCATCTGACGGTTATGTTTATGCTGTCAGGGAATCTGACGGGCATCTGCGCTGGCGCAGACGCACAGGGGCCAGCGTTCAGACAGTTACAGGAGCCGAGAACGGCTTGCTTGTGGCTTCTTTCGACAATTTCGCCTATTCACTCTCCTACAATAATGGTGATCGTTTATGGAAGAGACAGTTGGCCGGAAGAGTCGTCGCCGAGCCGTTAGCCACCGCCGACGGCGCACTCTTTACCCCGCTCTCAAGTCCGATTGGTGTGGTCTTAGATCTAAAGAACGGAAAGCAGCTTAATAGTCTACCCATCGGCGAAGAGAATGATTTGACAGCTTCGCCGATTATCAGCGGCAACCTGCTCCTCCTTACCACAAAGCACGGGCTGCTTGCCTTCTCTTCTCCTAAATAAGATTTGTGCGAGGCCGAGACATATTGAGTGTTTACGCCTGCCTGCCTCTCCTGCGGAATAGTCCGCCCAAGCGAATTATTGGGCCATGTAAAACGTAGATCACTATCAGGCCCAACAAAGCATATTCCGAGAAGAGATAAATCAGCATCCCTATTGCTGCGATGAAAAGAATGGCCAGACGTGTGCTGCGGCTGCTCGTTCCAACTGTTTTGAAACTGGAGTAACGGATAGTGCTAACCATCAGCGCGCCCAAGACGCCGACGAGTGCCATCATCAGCCCGCTGTAGAGGACTGCATAACGTGGTGTGTATAGCAGAAGCGGTTTCGGAGCAAAGTGTATTGTGGCTGCAATGAGAGCTGCGGCGGGTGGAATCGGCAAGCCTATAAAGTTTTTCTTATCAACCTTGGCAGTTCCTTCGGCCAGAATGCGTGGACGCGCAGCCTGAACATTAAAACGCGCCAGACGAAAGGCACCGCACATCAAATACATAAAAGAAATGAACCAGCCGAGCTTATGCGGCCAGCTCCCTTCAATCAAAGCAGAGCCATATCCCCAGGCATAGGCCAGCACAGCCGGAGCAATTCCAAAAGTAAGCACGTCCGCGATAGAATCAAACTGTACTCCTATCTCAGTCGTGGTCTTGGTCATCCTGGCGATGCGCCCGTCGAGCATGTCGAACAATACCGCCCAGCAGATTGCTTTTGCCGCATTATCGAATTGTTCTGCCGCGCGCTGTAGGTCTGCTGCTGTCGCACCCTCTATCAGTTGAAACCCGCGCAAGGCAGCCATGACCGCATAAAAACCCATTCCGATATTCGCGGCGGTAAAAGCAGAGGGGATAATGTAGAGACCTTTTTTAAGACCGCGCCTTTCGGGATTGGCGTGATCTTTTTCTACCTGAACGTGGGAAGCGCTAGACATCAGTTGATCCTCCCCAAAACGGTTGCGCCGCCCTTCACACGCATTCCTTCGCTCACCTCTAATTTAACCTGCGGAGGAAGGATCAGATCTGTCCTTGAGCTGAACTTTATGAGACCGAATCTTTCACCGAGCGCAACCGTGTCGCCAGCTCGTTTCCAGCAAACGATTCTGCGCGCCAGTATCCCTGCGATCTGCTTGCAGACAACCGTCATCTCTGCTCCGCGAATAGTCAGAGCATTCTGTTCATTAACCAAGCTCGCGGCCTCTTTAGTCGCCATCAAAAACTTCCCTTGTGTATAGGCCACACTGGTAATCGTTCCGGCAATCGGCGACCGGTTGATATGGACATCCAACGGTGAAAGAAAAATACTGATTACGGTCGGTGAATCCTCGTCTTCATTTGAAAGAGTGCTGATGCGCGTGATGCGGCCATCTGCTGGTGCGACAATCACGCCAGCTTCCGCAGGAATTTGTCGGCCCGGGTCACGAAAAAAGAAGGCCATGAAACCTGCAAGCAACAGAAAAGCGAGGGCGACAGGCCAGTAGCCTAAAGCAAACAGCCCGGCTGCCAAAACAAGCGGAATCAGAATATATGGAAGTCCTTCGCGCGCCACGATTTTTCTCAGTTAATATTTTCCGATATTAAAGTCAGCAATAGTTATTGGCTCTCGCAACAAACGGGGGCGCTACTCTATTCATTTGCGCCCCCGTTAAATTGCACCGCTTGCGCGGGGAAATATATATCTCAGCTTCGCCCGCGTCTTAATGCCCGCCTTCGTGACTACGCTGATACTGCAACATGATCGAATGCATCTGGTCTTTAATGGCTAATTTCTTCTTCTTTAAAGTACTCTCCTCCAACTGCTCTTCTGTGCTCGGATAGGTAAGCGCGGACAGCTCACTCAAGCGTTCCTCATAACGACCGTGTTCGCGCGCCAATTCGCGGAACTCCGGGTCGTTCATCATCAACTGCTCTTTCAAGCTGTCCGTGTTAGTAATTTCCATTGCAGGAAGTCCTCCTTCATGATGCGTTGGGCGGTAGTTTACTTTTGCCGTTATCAAACCCCTCAAGGGATAGCAGCGGCGGTTGCGATGCGAAAATGTTAGCGCAAAAGGCTCGGACATATCAAGCGCATTATCAGATTGTCCGGCTCATAATTAAGGCGTCTTCCGGCGGGTCGGAATAATAGCCTTTGCGTTGCCCCATGATTCTAAACCCGCAACGCGCATAAAGCGCTTGAGCAGGAGCGTTGCTGGCTCTGACCTCTAGAAAAGCTTTTTGCGCGCCATTTTCAGCGGCCTCATTTATGACCATCAAAAGCAGCGCGCTCCCTATCCCAGAACGCCGCGATTCAGAGCGGACGGCGACGTTGTTGATGTGAAGCTCATCCGTTACCAGGCGTGAAGCTATGAAACCGTAAATCCCTTTTTCATGCTCCAACTCCATCCGGTCAACTCGTCTCGCCACAAACATCAGAGCATGTTGACCATGAACCAACTCTTCGTGATAAGCTTCAAATCCCCAACGGCTCAGTCCGCTGGCTTCCTCTATCTCAACCACTTCCAACAGATCATGCTCCGTCATTTTATCTATGACGAAGGAGTCCGATTCAATCAGAATTGCTGAACTATTTTTCCCTGACATTACGCATTTAATTCCGCGTCCGATGGACGCCCGTAGATCGCCTGTAAATCCTGTGGAGACGATTCATTCTCAAAAGGAGCAAACCTGCAAGCGAGCTGGCCCACGCTTGCTGCCAAAACTTCCGAGCTTTGAACAACAGTCCATCCGTGATCTATTCCCAAGTCATCGCTGCCCTGTACGCGAAACTCTATGCCTTCAGTCAGAGCAGAATCCTTGATGGCTTCAAGAAAGATGTGCGCGCCCTCGCCCGCCCATCTTAAATTACGTCTGGCTCTGACTTGCTTGAGCAGAATATCCGGCGCGATGTGCGCTGGGTCGTCAAGCGGCAAGACGACTCCATCTGCGTCAACCGAAAGCTGCTGGGCAAAGACTTCTCCGCGCCCAGCCGGAAGTAGAGCGATTGTGCAAAGTGATTGTCCAGCCGAGCGCGCGACGGCATGAAGAGTGGGGATGCCCACACATGGTTTTTCGAGCGTCGCTGCGAATGCCTTAACGGTCGCTAACCCGATGCGCAATCCTGTAAAGCTGCCTGGGCCTGAAGCGACGGCCAGGGCATCAACTTCGCGCAGTGTCAGCGTCGCTTCATCGAGCGCGTCTTTAATCTGCTCCAACAGATTTGTCGAGTGCGAGACGGAAGCGTTGCCCCTGCGCGTCACCAGCACCTTCTCGCCGCTTGTGACCGCAAGGCTCCCGGCGCGCGTCGCCGTCTCTATACTCAAGATTAGTGGGTGCGAATCGGCTCGCAAGAGATAGACTCCTTAGCCTGGCGGCTTCTGTTGCCATAAGCTTCTTCTAACGACTTATTTGACATGCTGTGTCCGGTCACGCGATTATATGTGTGCATAGTCACAAAACGCAAAGTTGTGCTTCGGACAAGTGGGCGCTTTGATGTGTCCAGAGAGATGCGATCAGTTTCGCTCTCTCATTTCACATTCAAGGCAGTAGTTTTTCCTTTTTTGTAGTGATGAGAAAACAGATAGGGATTTTAACCGCAGGTGGTGATTGCCCCGGATTGAATGCAGTGATTCGCGCTGTCGTCCGCCGAGCTTTGGAAGATAATGCGGAGGTGATTGGAATTAAGAATGGCTGGCGAGGTCTGGCCGAAGGCGACGTAGAGCCTTTAACGCGCGCCTCCGTCACTGGCATACTGCCTCGCGGTGGAACTATCCTGGGCACTTCACGTCTCAACCCTCTCGATAGTCCAGAGACCCTCGAACACGTCAAACTCAACTGGAGAAAATTTGGCCTTGAAGCCTTGATCGTCATCGGCGGCGAAGGCTCTCTCGCAGCCGCGTTCGATATCTGGCATGAACACAACTTCCCAATCGTCGGCATCCCTAAAACAATTGACAATGATGTGCGCGGCACAGACTTCACTTTCGGTTTTGACACAGCCGTCGGCGTCGTCACCGATGCTGTTGATAGATTGCACTCGACGGCAGAATCGCATCATCGCGTGATGGTCATAGAGGTCATGGGTCGCCATACCGGATGGATTGCTGCTTACGGCGGCATCGCTGGCGGCGCTGATGTTGTCCTTGTTCCTGAACACCCTTTCCGTCTCTCGAAAGTTTGCAATCTCTTAAAGCACCGCGAAGAGCAGGGGCGCGCCTTCTCCATCATCGTTGTCGCCGAAGATGCCAAGCCGCATCCAGACGAAGATTTTTTAGATAACGAAGTGCGGGAACAGATTTATCGCCATGACCGTCTGGGCGGAATCGGCACAGTCCTTGGCCGCGAGATCGAATCCTGCACGGGCATCGAGACTCGCGTCACTAAGCTGGGCTACGTGCAGCGCGGCGGGACTCCCTCCCCTTTCGACCGCGTGCTGGCGACTCGTTTCGGGGTCAAATCATTTGAGATGATTCAAGCCGGAGAGTTCGGCTGCATGACCGCGATTCAGGGTAACAAGATCATTAGCCTCCCTCTCAAAGAAGCTGTGCGCGGACCCAAACTACTTGACGATGAGATATACAAAGTCGCTGAAGTTTTCTTTGGATAAATTATTCCCCTAAAAAGAGAGGCTGATGATAGTTGCAGCATCAAGCTTCTCAGGGCCTTTGGTCATGAGTTTATGTCTCGACAGGTGAACCTTAGATGAAGCTCTGCCCGGCATGTCTGCGTTGTTACGAGGATGATGAAACATCATGCCTTAATGATCAGACGCCCCTTGTGCCCTCGCGTCACGGCACACGAATGATCGCGGACAAGTACCGCCTGGATAGATTGCTTGGAAGAGGCGGTATGGGCGCTGTTTACCTTGGGACTCATGTTGATTTGGATAGACTGGTCGCTATCAAACTGCTCTTGCCGGACTTCACGGCAGATGCCGATGCGCTCGAAAGGTTCAGACGCGAGGCTCGCGCCGCAGCACGTCTCAATCACCCGAATGTGGCAGATACATATGACTATGGAGTGCTGCCTGACGGCGGGGCGTACATCGTGATGGAGATGGTCGAAGGGCAAACCCTTCGTGAATATATGGACGCTTCCGGGCCTTTGCCAATTCCAGAGGCGATAGCCATTGCAAGGCAGGTCGCCGACGGAATTGATGCCGCGCATCGCCGCGATATTATCCACCGCGATCTCAAACCCTCAAACATCATACTGACGCGCGACCATCAGGGGCAGCTTCAGGCTAAGGTCGTTGACTTCGGCGTCGCTAAACTAAAAGAGCATACGACTACTACAGGCGGCTTGACCGCCTCTGGCTCTCTCATCGGGACGCCTCGTTACATGTCCCCTGAGCAATGCGCTGGATTGAAGACTGACGCGCGCTCCGACATCTACAGCATGGGCGTGATTCTCTACGAGATGCTTGCGGGACGCCCGCCCTTCGACGCGCCCACGGCAACCGCGATTGCAATCAAACATATACAGGCAGTGCCGCCGCCCCTCAGCGAATTTCGACCGGGCATCTCGGCTGAGATTGAGCAATTCATCACACAAGTTTTAGATAAAGACCCTGACAAGCGTCCCCAAACGGCTGCGGATTTCGGTCAAAAACTCCTTGAGATTACCCGGGGTGGCTCACACAATGATGATGCAGCATTTTCTGCTTTGCCCACGCCCACACACACAGATCAGGACGCAGCCAACGGAGGCTTGACCAGACCTTTCAACGCATCATCAAAACAGACGAATCGTAATTATGGCCCAACGGCAGAACACTCCCCTGAATTCGAGGATGAGCGCGATCCATCCGTCATCAGCTTTGCCGCACAACCTGCTGAAGTGATAACGGAGATGGCGACAAAGATTGCCGAGACGCCGACAACGGCTATCGCTTCTCCCGATATTAACAAGCCAGAGACCACCCCAGCGGTCGCTAAACCCTCAGAGGCAACCATCCCGCCATCCACACAAAGAGCACGAAGACGAGATACTAACTGGCCCATCTGGGCTGTCGCGCCCCTCATTTTAGCAATCATTGCCATCGCCGTTTGGTTTGCGCTGAGCAGAACGAACAATCAACAAATAAACCAAACGGCGACGCCACAGGATGATGCCGGGCAGCACAAACAAACTCAGACGACTGATAATGTGGCCGATGCTGGCGCAAAGAATTCTTCTACTCAAACTGAGTCCGGTTCTACCGTCAATACACGCTCCGATAATAAAACTTCCACAGCGGATTCTTCCGCTGATTTGCGAAATGCTCTCGATGAATGGCTGGCCGCGACAAACGCGCGTGACCTAGACAAGCTGATCTCTTTTTACGCCCCTGTCTTGAACACCTTTTATACTAAGCACGATGTGCCGCTCACGGCAGTACGCGCTGAGAAGGGACGACTTATCTCGCAGATTGACTCTATAGATGTCCGCGCGGCGTCGCCGGAAATTCATCTTGCACCGGACGGGCTGAGCGCAACCATGCGCTTTCGTAAGAGTTGGACCTATACGGGCGCACAGAACCAGAGTGGCGAGGTCATGCAGGAGCTTATCTGGAAGAAGATAGACTCGCGCTGGAAGATCACTAGCGAGCGCGACATGGAAGTGATTCGTGTCACGCGATAGGTGCGAATTTATATTTTAATGAACAAGGTTAGGTAAGCATGGCAGCCAATAATTCAAACTCTGGAAACCTCTTCGACATCAAAGCATATTCTTCAAACGACAAAGAGTTGAACGTCCTCATCGAGACTCCAAAAGGCAGTCGCAACAAATTCAACTATGACGAGGAGCATAGACTTTTCAAGCTCGGCGGCGTGCTCCCCGCAGGCGCAGTCTTCCCTTTCGATTTCGGCTTCATTCCGTCAACGCTCGGCGGCGACGGCGACCCTTTGGATGTGCTGCTGTTGATGGACGAGCCAGCGTTTCCCGGCTGTCTGGTTGCCGCGCGTTTGGTGGCAGTAATCGAAGCTTTGCAGACGGAGCGAGACGGCGAGACCATCCGCAATGACAGGCTGATTGCAGTCGCCAGCGAATCACGAACACACAAGACAGTTCGCACGCTCGCAGACCTCAACGACGTTTTAATGGATGAGGTCGAGCATTTCTTCATCTCTTACAATCAGATCAAAGGAAAAGAGTTTGCTCCGCAGGGCAGGCATGGCCCTATCAAAGCCGCCAAACTCGTCGAAGAAGGCATCAGACGTTTCAAGAGAAAGAAGAGGCGGACAAAAGATTAGTCGGCGAACTTCAATTCCGAAAATTTGGCTGCGAGTGAAAACAAAATGGTCTATCTGGCATTCATCTTTGCGCTTGCTCTGGCCTGTCTGGCCGGAATGGAGTTTGTTTTTCTCATGACCTTTGAAACAAGAAATCGTCAACTCAAACGGCGACTGGAGATACTTGAGAATGAAAATGCAAGGTTGCAAAAACGCTTGCGCGAAGTCGAAGAGCTTATCTCGCAAGATGCTGTTGATGCAGATGAAGTGTGGCCCGAATTAATTGATGATAATTCGCGGCATTGATGCTCGGCTGACCAATCGGCTAAACAACAATCGTAGCAATCAAGCTTCAGACTCTGTATAATCTCCGCGCGCCCCCTAAATCCCCCGTAGTCACTTCAACCAGATCAAACGGGTTAATTCTGTCTATGCAAAAAAAATCCTCCTCGCCTGAGGCTTCGCCCGACACTCAGAAGAACAATGAGCAGCCCATCAACTTAAAAAGCCCTGAGCTGGCGCTCTATTGGCTCTCGGCTATTATCGAGACGGCTGAGGATGCGATTGTCAGCAAGACGCTCGACGGCATCATCACAAGTTGGAACAAGGGGGCGGAGCGCATTTTCGGCTACACGGCGGAAGAGGCCATCGGCCAATCCGTGACGATGCTGATTCCAGAAGACCACCCGGACGAAGAGCCTGCCATTCTCGCTCGCCTGCGCGCAGGCAAACGCATTGAGCATTACGAGACCGTGCGCCAGCGCAAGGACGGCAAGCTGATAAATATTTCTCTCACCGTTTCGCCCATCGTCAGTCCAGAAGGCAAAATCATTGGAGCCTCGAAGGTCGCTCGCGACATCACTGAGAGCAGGCGTGCCGAATCAGCGCTTCGCGAGCAGGCTGAGGTCATCAGGCAGGCTTACGACGCAATCTTCCTACGCGATTCCACAAACGCCATCACGCTCTGGAATCATGGAGCTGAGCGAACCTACGGCTACACTCAGGATGAGGCGCTCGGACGCTCGCCTCACGAATTGCTCAAGACTGTGCCTCCCATCCCGCTTGGGGATATTTATGCGAGCCTGCGGCATGATGGCTACTGGGAAGGCGAGTTGCTTCACACGCGCAAGGACAACGTGCAGATCATAGTTGAATCTCGCTGGGCCACCGTGCGCGACGATACTGGCAATGTCACATCTATCCTTGAGATTACGCGCGATGTGTCCGAGCGCAAGCGTGCCGAAGAGAGGCTGATGCAAGCAGCAGCCATCGTTGAAAACTCGGATGACGCAATCATCAGTAAAGATTTGGACGGCATCATCCTCAGTTGGAATCCCGGAGCCGAATTGCTCTACGGCTACACTGCCGAGGAAGTCATAGGCCAGCCTGTGACGATTCTTATCCCTGACGACCGCCCGGATGAAGAGCCACATATTCTTGAGCAAATCAGGCGAGGCGAGCGCGTGCATCACTACGAAACCCAGCGTCGTCGCAAGAATGGCACGATCATTGATGTGTCGCTCACCGTCTCGCCCGTGAGAAATGCCGACGGACGCATTGTTGGAGCATCGAAAATCGCCCGTGACATCACCGCGCGGAAACGTGCCGATGAACAGTTGCGTGAGCAAACTGAGATCATCGAGACAGTTAATACTTTATGGCAAACTTTGGCTGGCGAGTTGGACATGCATAATCTTGTGCAAGCCGTCACGGATGCCGCCACAGAAATCTCAAACGCGCGCTTCGGCTCTTTCTTCTACAATGTGCTTAACGAAAGCGGCGAAAGCTATATGCTCTATACTCTCTCGGGCGTGCCGAGAGAGGCGTTCGCTCACTTCCCTATGCCGCGCAATACGGACATCTTTGCGCCGACTTTTAATGGCGAGGGGACGGTGCTCATCGCAGACGTGAAGAAAGACCCGCGTTACGGCAAGAACTCGCCTTACTACGGGATGCCTGAAGGTCACTTGCCCGTAACGAGCTATTTGGCCGTGCCTGTAGTTTCTCGTTCCGGCGAAGTCTATGGTGGACTTTTCTTTGGCCACCCGGATGAAGGCGTCTTCACCGAACGCGTGGCGCGCATCATCGAAGGACTCGCGGCGCAAGCCTCTGTTGCGATGGACAATGCAAGGCTCTTTGAAGCAGTGAAACGCGCGAGCGCTGAGGCCGAACAGGCCGCCACAGAGAACGCGCGACTATATCGAGAGGCACAGGAATCCAACCGTTTGAAGGACGAGTTTCTAGCCACCGTCTCGCATGAATTGCGCACGCCGCTGACAGCCATCCTGGGTTGGGCGCACATGCTGCGGACGGGACAGTTCAGCAGCGACTCTGCGTTGAAAGCCTTCGAGACGATTGAGAGAAATGCGCGCGCACAGGCCCAATTGATTGATGACCTGCTCGATGTCTCACGCATCATCACTGGCAAGCTCAGGATTGATGTCCGCCAGGTTGACCCAAACTCTTTCGTCGAGGCAGCCATAGAGGCCGTTCGCCCTGCGGCGGAAGCAAAAGGCATTCGCATACAGAAGATCATGGACACAGGAGTGGTGACAGTCTCTGGCGACCCTGTGCGCCTTCAACAAGTGGTCTGGAATCTGCTCGCTAATGCCATCAAGTTCACACAACGCGGGGGTAAGGTGCAAGTCAGACTCGAGCGTGTTAACTCACATGTCGAGATCGCCGTCAGCGATACAGGCGCAGGCATCTCGTCCGAATTTTTGCCGCACGTCTTTGACCGCTTTCGCCAGGCCAACCAACGCACCACGCGTCAGCATGGCGGCATGGGTTTAGGTCTCTCCATCGTGCGACACCTGGTCGAGATACACGGCGGCACGGTCGTGGCAGAGAGTCCCGGAGAAGGAAAGGGTTCGACCTTCACAGTGCTATTGCCCGTTGCGCCGGTCTATCAAGTCGCCGCAGAAGGCGAGCGCGTACATCCTGCGGCGCGAGATACCCTTCCCTCTTTTGAGTGTCTTGACAGACTAGATGGCATGCATGTGCTGGTTGTGGACGATGAGCCGGACACGCGCGAGTTATTGAGAGCAGGGCTTGGACAATGCGGCGCGGAGGTGACGGTCGCCAGCTCTTCAACCGAAGCGATTGAAGCGATGCAGGCGGTAACACCTGACCTGCTCATCAGTGATATAGGGATGCCCGAAGTGGATGGCTACGAATTGATCCGGCGCATACGCTCTATGCCAGATGAGAACGGCGGGCGCATTCCAGCCATTGCACTGACAGCTTACGCCAGAGTCGAGGATCGAATGCAAGCCCTCAGAGCTGGCTACCAGATGCACGTGCCAAAGCCCGTTGAGATGGCCGAGCTTGTGGCTGTTGCCGCCAGTCTCGTCCAACGCGAGAGATAATACAGTCGTTAACGCAACGTAAAACCGTCAACTCGAATTCGATGTCAATAGAAGCCTGATTTTCCCTCTTATTCAAGAGCTGCTGATGAGTTAATCCGCGACCAAAATTGTCTTGACACGAAATCTCTTTCTGATATAGAAAGACTTTTGTAAGCCCATACAACAAACTTCGCGACAGGGTCTCTAAGCATGTTATTCCACTATCTACGCGGAAGCTCTCGCACAATCGCACTCGCATGTTGCATCATCTTAGTCGTCACCTCGTGGGCCACCGCACAAGATTCTCAGGCTGACGCCCGCGCCCCCTATCTCAATCCGGCGCTTCCGATAGAGCGCCGAGTTGATGATCTCGTCTCGCGCATGACGCTCGAAGAGAAGGTCTCGCAGATGATGAACACCGCCCCGGCCATCCCAAGGCTTGGTATCCCTGAGTACGACTGGTGGAATGAAGCCCTTCACGGCGTCGCCTTCTCCGGTGTAGCAACAGTCTTCCCGCAGGCCATTGGACTAGGCGCGACTTTTGACCCGCAGCTCGTCAACCGCGTTGCCTCCGTAATCTCTGAAGAAGCGCGTGCTAAATACAACGAGGCACAACGACGCGGGAATCGCGCACGGTTCTTCGGACTCACCTTCTGGTCGCCGAACATCAATATCTTCCGCGACCCGCGCTGGGGACGAGGCCAGGAGACCTATGGTGAAGACCCTTACCTCACAGGTCGCCTCGGGGTTGCCTTCGTGAAGGGACTTCAGGGTGACGATCCACGTTACCTGAAAGTCGTCGCGACGCCAAAACACTATGCTGTCCATTCTGGCCCAGAGCCTGAGCGACACCGCTTTGACGCCAAGGTGGACGAGCGTGATTTGCGCGAGACTTATTTACCGGCGTTTCGCGCCGCCATCACAGAGGCGAAGGCCACCTCTATTATGTGCGCTTACAATCGCATGAACGACGAGCCAGCTTGCGCCAACACGCACCTGCTCGTGGACTTCCTGCGTGGAGAGTGGGGCTTCAATGGCTATGTCGTCTCCGACTGCGGCGCGATCACAGACATCTATCAACGACACCACTTCATGAAGACCCCGGAGGAGGCTTCGGCTCTGGCCGTCAGGCGCGGGACAGACCTTGAATGCGGCGACACCTACCGCTCACTTGTTGCTGCCGTCAAACAGGGCCAGATCGCGGAGGCAGAGATTGACCGCGCCGTCAAGAGACTCTTTGAGGCGCGCTTCCGATTAGGCATGTTCGACCCGCCTGAGATGGTTCCCTACTCGAAAATTCCGTTCTCGGCAAATGATTCGATTGAGCATCGGCGGCTCGCTCTTGATGCCGCTCGGGAATCCATCGTGCTGCTTAAGAACGAGAACAACATGCTGCCGCTCAGCAAAAATATCAAGACGCTCGCCGTCATTGGCCCAAATGCTGACAACATGCAGGTCATGCTCGGTAACTACAACGGTCAGCCGTCGCGCGCCACCACGCCACTCGCGGGCATCCGTCAACATGTCTCGCCACAAACCAAGGTGCTCTACGCGCAGGGAACGACTCTCACTGATGTTGCTGTTGTGCCGGTGCCGTCTTCAGCTCTGCGTGGACCAGATGGCGAGCATGGGCTGCGAGCAGAGTTTTTTGCGAACAAGAATCTGGAGGGAGCACCGGTCTTGAAACGCGTTGACGAGACTGTGAACTTCGACTGGGGGATGTCCGCGCCTGCGCCGGGCATTCCGGCTGACGACTTCTCGGCGCGCTGGACGGGCAAGCTCGTGCCGACCATCTCCGGTAAGTACCGCTTGGGCGCAATCGCGGATGACGGCGTGCGTATCTACCTCGATGGGAAGCTGATCGCCGAAGACTGGACCGAGCATGCACCGACGACAGTGACGGGTGAAGTCACACTTGAGGCGGGAAAGAGTTACGATTTGAAGATGGAATATTACGAGAGCAAGATCGGCGCTGTGGCGAAGCTTGTGTGGCAACCGCTCGTCGCGCAAGCCGGGTCACCCTATGCAGAGGCTGTGAATCTGGCGAAACAAGCTGATGCGGTGGTGCTTGTTCTGGGCCTTTCGTCGCAACTTGAGGGAGAAGAGATGACTGTGCATGAGCCTGGCTTCCTCGGTGGCGACCGCACAGACATCAACCTGCCAGCGCGCCAGCAAGCACTGCTCGAAGCGGTCGCTGCGACGGGCAAACCTGTTGTGCTTGTGCTGATGTCAGGGAGCGCGCTCGCAGTGAACTGGGCCGATGCCCACGTGCCAGCAATCGTGCAGGCATGGTATCCGGGCGAGGAGGGAGGAGCAGCTCTCGCCGATGTACTCTTTGGCGACTACAATCCAGCAGGAAGGCTCCCCGTCACCTTCTACAAGTCTGTGGACCAGTTGCCCCCATTTGAAAACTATGCGATGGAGGGACGAACCTACCGGTACTTCAAGGGGCAACCGCTCTATCCGTTCGGTCATGGTCTCAGCTACACGCGGTTCAAGTACTCCGGGCTAACTATTTCGTCGCCACGCGTGTCGCCGACCGAAACCGTGACGGTGAGCGCCACGGTCGAGAACGCGGGAAGCGTGGCAGGCGACGAGGTCGTGCAACTCTACGTCACGGATGTCAAGGCATCAGTTCCTGTGCCCGCGCGCTCCCTCGCTGCCATCGAGCGTGTTCATTTGAAGCCTGGCGAGCAGCGCGTGGTGAGTTTCGCGCTAGACCCTCGTCAGCTCGCCGTCATCACTGACGATGGCCGTGCGGTCGTCGAACCGGGCGAGTTCAAGGTCTCTTTTGGCGGTAAACAGCCGGGCTTCAAAGGAACAGCCGATGCAGCGACGAGTGGGATCGTGGAGGGTCGCTTCCTGGTTGAAGGCAAGCCGACCGAGATCAAGCACTGACAAAGATGCGGCATAATCGGTGCGGCAAATTTTAAGGGCAGGATACTATCTCAGTGACAAGTATTCTCAGAAGCACACGATCAGAGCGCGTCCTTCCCTTCCTCAAGAAGAGCAAGGTCAGCATCAACCATCATTCGCACAAGCTCTCGGAAATTTACTTTAGGCTGCCAGCCCAGAATGCTTCTGGCCTTGCTGGCATCGCCCACGACAGCGTTCACTTCCGAGGGTCTTAAATATTTCGAGTCTGTCTCGACAAATTCGCGCCAGTCCAAGTCAAGATAGCTGAATGCTTCTTCCAAAAAATCTTTGACCGAATGAGCCTCGCCTGTCGCCACCACGTAGTCGTCCGGGCGTGGCTGTTGCAGCATCAACCACACAGCTTCCATGTAATCGCGCGCAAAACCCCAATCACGCCGCGCCTCCAGATTACCGAGCGTCAAACGCTGCTGTAGCCCCAGCTTGATGCGCGCCGCACTGAGCGTTATCTTTCGCGTCACGAAGTTTTCGCCACGCCGCGGCGATTCGTGATTGAAGAGTATGCCGTTGACGGCGTAAAGGCTGTAAGCCTCTCTGTAGTTGACTGTCATCCAGTAAGCGAAGAGCTTCGACACTGCATAAGGCGAACGCGGTTTGAAAGGCGTCCTTTCGTTTTGCGGAGAGATTTCCGTGTTGCCGAAGAGTTCGGAAGACGAAGCTTGATAGAAACGCGCATCGGGCTTGATCTCGCGCATCACTTCAAGCAGACGCAATGCGCCGACAGCGTCAATGTTCGCAGTATGCTCAGGCATCTCGAAACTAACGCGGACATGGCTTTGACCTGCGAGGTTATAAACTTCATCGGGCTGCACGTCGCGCACCACGCGGGCCAGCGAGATGCTGTCGTTCATGTCTCCGTAAAGGAGTTTGATTCTGCTTGCGCCTTCATCTCCTCCGGCGCGCGTCAGGTGGTCTATGCGCGGGCGATTGATTGAGCTTGAGCGCCGGACAAGACCGTAAACTTCGTATCCCTTCTCAAGCAGTAATTCTGCGAGATACGAGCCGTCCTGTCCTGTGATGCCTGTTATCAGAGCGCGTTTACTCATCTTCGGTGAAGCGTATGTTTCAAGAAGGCCGTGTTTCGAGTATCTTATAGCATGGCGAGTGTCGTTTCCGAGAAGTTTTTCCAACAGAAGCTAAAGGAGCGAATGCCAACACTTCTTCTTTAATGTTAAGATGAAGCCTCTCGGCAGAGTTTTCTTATTTCAATCTACTCTTGGTATAAATATAAGCATCCGATTTAGAGAATTGATTGAGAGTGCGAGAACGTTCTGGTTCAAATAATAAAGGAGTCGTTAGAGAAACAGACAGATGAAACGTTATCTTCCAGTCGCCATCATTGCAGTAGTTTTTGCCGCAGCAGTAGCCGGAGGCGTCGCTCTCTGGAAATCGTCGAAAGAGGCGCAACAACCTTTGCAATCAACTCCCTTTACAACGCCTGCGCAATCTACCGCTACCCCTCTGGGGACTCCGATGGCTCCGCTTCCGCCCGACAACCCGCACGCTCGCGGAAACTTGAACTCGAAAGTCACGCTCGATGAGTATGGCGATTACCAGTGCCCACCCTGCGGCGCGCTCTATCCAGAGCTGAAAATCCTGGAGAAGGATTACGGCGACCAGATTCGCTTCGTTTTCCATCAATATCCTCTTTCGATTCACAATCACGCCGAAGAGGCCGCGCACGCAGCCGAAGCCGCCGCACTGCAAAATCATTTCTGGGAGATGCACGACCTGCTCTACCAGAATCAACAGAGTTGGGCTGTCGCTGTTGATGTGCGCCCGGTCTTTTTACAATATGCCAGAATGCTCAACCTTGATGTCACCCGATTCGAGCACGACCTGGACAGTCCTGAGGTGGCCGAGCGAGTTAAGATAGATATGCAGCGCGGACTAGCTCAAGGCGTCCAGGGCACTCCGACCCTTTTTATAAACGGACAATCAATACCACCTGCAATGATGACGGACGACGGTTTGCGTAAGGCTTTGGATTACGTGCTTGGAAAGAGAAAGTAGATGGGCAAAAGCAAACCAAGATCGCAGACAGTATCGAAGAAAGCTGTGAAGGAAGCGCCTGCTCCGAGCACAACGCGCGGACGCGCCCTTTATCTCTTTATTGCAATCGCGTTCCTTTCGCTTATTGGACTTGCGGATGCAATCTATTTGACAGTCGAGAAACTAACGGGCGGAATCGTCCAATGCGGCATCAGCAATTGCGAGGAGGTTCTCAGCAGCTCCTATGCCACTATCGCAGGGATACCTTTGGCCGCGTTCGGCGCGCTCGCATATTTTACGGTCTTTAGTCTGGCGACTCTAGCAGCTTTCGGATATGAGGGTGCGCGTTCAATTCTTCTTTACGTCGTGACGCTCATGCTCGCGTTTTCCATCTGGCTTTTCATTCTGCAAGCGTTTGTGATTCATGCCTTCTGCCAGTTCTGTTTGCTTTCGGCTGGCGTCACGCTTCTTCTCTCTGCACTGGTTGCCCTGGATAGATTCTATTTCAAGCGAAAGTACGCATATCGTTAGCTTCACTGTGGCTTCTTCTCGCACGGCTCGACAATCGCTCGCTTGATGACGACAGCCTTGACAGGCTTCTCGCCTTCGACGGGAGCTTTGTTGATGGCTTCGACGACATCCATCCCGCGCGTCACTCTGCCGAAGGCTGAAAATTTTCCATCCAACTGCGAAGCTGTATTGAGCAGAATGAAAAAGTGTGTGGTCGCGCTGTTTGGCTCGTCCGGTCTCGCCATAGAGACTATGCCGCGCTCGTGCTTGACGTAGCTCGGCTCATCCGGAACTTTTCGCGCAGCCCTCTTGGCTGTCTCCAGATTCCACTTCTGCCCGGTCGAAAGATTCCCGCCTTGAATAACAAAGTCTTTGACGATGCGGCTGAAGGTGGTCGTATCTAAAAGCCCTGTCGCCGTGAGGTTAAGAAAATTGCGAACGTTTTCCGGCGCGACCTCAGCAAGCATTTCCATCTCGATCTCGCCAGCTTCCGTGTCCAGCTTGACGCACTGCCCTGACATCTTCTCCACGCTCGCACCATCGTAAGGCTCAGGCGAAGGCGAAGGCATGGCAGCGGGACGTTCATTACTCTTCTTCGGCTGCTCCTGCGTATTTTGCGCTTGAGTTTGACTCGCAAGCATCAGCACAAAGCTCGCAAGCATTAGCACACACATCAATTTTTTCATCACTCCACGCCAAGCGACGACATCATCAATATAGAACAGCATCTTCAGGCTTTTTTCATCCTTCATCATTCCGCATTCATCCTTGCGCTTCATAATCCTTTTTCGGCCATCTCGATGGCGCGGAAAAGAGCGCGCGCCTTGTTCACACATTCTTCGTACTCACGCTCAGGCACAGAGTCCGCTACCAAACCTGCGCCAGCTTGCACGAATGCTTTACCCTCTCTCATCACAATCGTGCGGATCGCTATGCACGAATCCAGATTCTGCGCGTAGTCCATATAAAGTATCGCGCCCGCATAGACCCCGCGAGGCGCAGGCTCAAGCTCTCTGATAATCTCCATCGCGCGAACCTTCGGCGCGCCCGTCACAGTCCCAGCCGGAAAGCAAGACGCCAGAGCGTCGAAGCGATCAAGGCCATTCCTAAGCCGCCCGCGCAAGCTCGTCACCAGATGCTGCACGTGCGAGTAACGCTCGATCATCATCAGGTCTTCAACTTCGACCGAGCCATAATCCGAGACTCTTCCTAAATCATTGCGCCCCAGGTCAACCAGCATCATGTGCTCGGCGACCTCCTTCTCATCTGCGCGCATCTCTTCGCCGAGCAGCCAGTCTTCGGCTTCGGTCGCGCCGCGCCTGCGCGTTCCTGCAATCGGACGATAGTCGAGCCTTTGGCCGCGACAGCGCACGAGCATTTCCGGCGACGCGCCGATAATCGCTTCATCGCCGAGTTGAAAGAAGTACATGTAAGGCGACGGATTGGTCGCTCGCAATGCTCGATAGATAGAGACCGGATCGGTCGTCACCTCTTTCGTGAAGCATTGCGAGAGCACAGCCTGATAACAATCACCTGCGGCGATGTATTCCTGGACACGACGAACAGCGTTCTCAAAATCTTTTCGCGTCCAGTTTGAAGTAAACGAGCCGCTTTGGTCCTCTTTCTTGACGGGCTTCACGCCAGCCAGATCGCTTTTCAAGAGTAGCTTTTCGATGCGCGCAGTCTCTTCAATTGCCTCTAAGTAGAGTTCACGCAAGCGGTCGTGACTTCCTTCAGCCTCTTCCGTTAAGACGATTGTAGTAATCTCTATGCGTTGCCGCACGCGATCAAAGGCGAGAATGTTTCTAAAGAACATCCAGACCGCATCATCCGTCTCGCCGCCCTCGACGTTGCCTCTCTCCAGAATCGGCTCGAACCAGCGCGCTGCTTCGTAAGCCAAATAGCCGACCGCACCGCCGGAGAGCGGCGCGAGTCCTGCACGGCGCGCAAGCTCTCTGTCACGGAAATAGTCGCGCGCAAAATCTGTCGCGCGCACGCCTTTGTGCATCTTCCATTTCCCGTTTCTCTCGACAAGCGTGTCACGACCGACGCCGCGCACGATCATTTCAGGGTTTGCTCCCAGGAAAGAATACCGCGCGACACGCTCGCCGCCTTCGATTGATTCCAGTAGAAATGAGTAGCGCGCGCCGTCGGCCACGCGCATGAATGCGCCGACGGGCGTCTGCAAATCTGCGAGCACACTTCTGACCACAGGGATGACGTTGCCGCGTTTTGCCTCGCGCAAAAACTCATCGAAGGTTGTGGGTTGAAGGTCAAGCATACAGTTTCAGATGATTAAATTGGTATTCCAAAAAAACCGAAGCAACGAGGGGGAGAAGAGCAAGGATGAAGGCGGAAGGAGGAAGGATGAAAGGAAAAGCAGAAGCCTCATCCCACTTATCTTTCATCCTTCCGCCTTCATCCTTCATCCTTGCTCTTCCGCCGTTCACTCAATCATTGCAACAGGCGACCAGACGAGAGCCATTGTCCGCCGTCAACAACCAGCACCGCGCCATTGATGAAGCTTGCCGCGTCCGAACAGAGAAAGATCGCAGCCTGCGCTATGTCTTTGATGAGGCCGAAACGCCCGACCGGAATTCCGCGCAGTAGTTTCTCTTTCACTTGCGGCGGCACGAGCCGCTTCATCCCTTCCGTGTCCTCGATTGGGCCAGGCGCGATGGCATTCGAGCGTATGCCGTAACGTCCCCACTCAACCGCGAGTTGTCTCGTCAGAGCATCAACACCGGCTTTGGCGGCTGAGACGTGCAATTGCAGCGGCGTGCCCACGTAATGCAGCGTCGCGCTGATGTTCAGAATCTGCCCTCGACTCTTTTTCAATTCAGAAAATGCAGCGCGGCAGACATTGAAAGTGCCTTTGAGATCAATATCAACGACCGTGCCGAACCCGTTTGGCGATAACTCTTCCGCCGGGCAGAGAAAGTTTCCAGCCGCGCCGTTGACGATCAGGTCCAGCTTGCCGAACTGCTCGATTGTTGCGGCAACAGCTCGTTCAACCTCTTCCATGTTCCGCACGTCAGCAGTCAGGGCAATCGCTTCTCCGCCATTCGCGCGAATAGCTTCGGCAGCAGGCTCAAGATGCTCCATCTTGCGGCTGACTAAGGCGACACGCGCCCCACTCTCGGCCAGAGCGCGAGCCACACCACCTGTGATTCCCGTTCCGCCGCCGGTTACGAAAGCGACACGACCCGCGAGTATGTTATCAACGAAAATTTTGTCAGTCATGAGAATAGTAAGCAGTAAGCAGTGAGCAGTGAGCAGTTTCTTTCTTTTTCTGCTCACTGCTCACTCCCTTTCAGCTTCCAGAAATATAAGGCCGTGACTGCACGATGTAGATCTGGCCTTTCATGTAGGCCCATTCGATGTCTTGGTCACGGTTGCCGAAGACTCGCTTGATTTGATCCGCCGCGCGCACCAGGCGACGAATCACTTCATCCGTCAAAACTGCGCGCTCGCCTGTAATCGGAATCTCTTTGACGCCGCCATTCTCGTCAAACGTCAAAAGACTGTCTTCATCCGAGCGCGTGAGAACTTGCACGGAGCTGCCACGCGTGTGAAAAACTATCTGCTCGGCGATCTTCTTGCCTTCGACGACCTTGATGCCTAGCCCGCGCTTGGCGCTGATGTAGATGGCATCGCGGTCTTCTTTGTCATAAGGGTCTGTCGTAATCATGACGCCTGAGCTTTCCGAGTTGATTCCTTCTTGAATCAAGACAGCCATGAAGACTTTTGTGTGGTCAATCCCGGCGCGCTCGCGCGCTTCGTAAGCTTCGAAGTTCCAGATCGAGGACCAGACGTTCTTGATGGCCTCGATCAACTCTTCATCGCCTTTGACGTTAGGGACAGTATTGTACAGCCCCGCGCCGTTGAAGTTCGGCAAGTCTTCGCTGTTGGTCGAACTACGGACGAACAGACCCTTGCCTGCGAACACTGCATGAACGCGCTTGAGAACTTCGGCGCGAAGCTGATCGTTCATCTTCCCTTTTTGAATCGCAGCGCGCAGTTCCGTCAAACGCTCGCGGCGATATGCAGGGTCATGGACAAACTTTTTATCTTCGAGCAGATTGTAGATGGTGTCTTCCAGATTGTTCTCTTTGATGAACTGGTCGTAATAGTAAAACGGAATGGTAAAGCCGTTCGGCACGATGATGCCGGGGATGCGGGCGTTCAACACTTCACCGAGGTTCGAGGATTTCGTACCGTAGGCAATGACAGACCTGGCTCGCTGCTCGCCCAGCCCTGCGAGCTTCGTTTCCGCAAGGTTGAAACGCGTCTTCATCATGTCCAGATGTTGCAGGACTCGCTTCTGGTACTCGTCAAGCGCGCTGTTGTCTGCGTGCTTATAGGTGTAAGTGTCGCGCCTGGTCTCGAAGATGATCCACGTCCCGTCGAGCGACTTGAAAAGTTCCTGCGCGTTCTTGATGTAAGCGTTAGGTATTCCCCAGGACTTCGCCAGAAGGTTGATGTGTGAAAGCGGCGTTGACGGTTTCGTCGTGATGATTCCGGCGACGGGCGGCAATGTCACCGGCACTTCGTTGAGAATCAAGATTTCGTTCGAGCCGATTTCGACGTGATCGTCCAATTTCTCTATGATGTGGATGCGACCGATGCCTTTCGTCACATTCAAAGGCTGGTAGTCCTGCTCTTTCGAGATGTCACTTTGCAAAACTTTCTGCAAGCCCGCAATCGAGTTCGCAAGCTCCTCTTGCCTGAGCGAGTTCGGCTTGAAAGCGATAGGCTCGAAGAAAGTTTTAGCGATTGTTTCGGCTGTCAGCTTAATCAAATCCGCAGGAATCTGATCGCCCTCCCAGAACTCAAAAGTCCAACGCTTAATCGGAGTTTGATAGGCGAGCGTGCCTAAAATGAAGCGGCGATTCTGGTCTATGTAGTTCTTCTGGAAAAAGTCCTGACCGCGATCAAGCGAGAGATAAGTCCCATTGACGAAATCTTTGTGAAAGGTGTAACGCTTGGCGTTGACGTAATAGATTTTGTTATTGTCTTTGCGGTCAATGACGAAGAGAACGTGCGGGAGCGGGTACGGCGTGTCCGCGTCATAACTGCGAGAGATGGAATCGAACTCGGCACGTGTATGGAGCGCGGGCAGAGAACGCACATTCGATGGTTTCGTCTGAGCGTTCGCCGACGCGCAAGAGACAACAAGGACAGCAATGACCGTGAGCAGCTTATTGATTTTGATGAGACTCATTTCACTTCCCTTCCTTTAAGAGCAAATCGCTCTCGCGTCTGAGCAATTCTACCAGATCGTCTATGTGACGACGCTCCGTGAGAAAACTGTTGACGTTGACTCGAATCGCGCGCCTGCCTTTTAAGACGGTCGTCGAGAGCCATGCCTCCCGGCTCCGCTCAATGCGTTGTTGAAGCTTTCGCTGTAAATCATCTTGCAATGTTCCATTCTGCATGCGCACTTCGTCAGGCAGAAAACGGAAACAGCAAACTGCGGTTTCAACTTCGCCTATGCGCTCGTAATCACGCATTTCATCAAGACGATTCGCAAGATGATGCGTCAATTCTATTTGGCGCTCGATTACCTCAAGATAGCCGCTCGTGCCCATGAATTTTAGAGCCATCCAGATTTTGAGCGCGTTGAAGCGGCGCGTTCCGAGTTGGCCGTAACGAAAGAAATCGTACTCGACATCCGCGCCCCCGCGCTCCTCGCTCAAGTATTCAGGCGTAATGTCAAAGGCATCGCGCAAAACGCGCCCGCCGCCGCGCGCAAGCAATGCTCCGCAAGCAAACGGCACGAACATCCATTTGTGCGGGTCAATCGTTACGGAATCGGCACACTCAATACCCTGCAAGCGATGTTTATGTTTTTCCGAAAACGCGAGCGCGCCACCGTATGCTGCATCAACATGAAACCAACAATCGAACTCATGCGCAATCTCCGCCAACTCTGCGAGCGGGTCCACAATGCCGGTCGAAGTCGCACCCGCCGCCCCTGCTATACAACAAGGTATATTTCCTTTTACGTTATCGGACGCGATTGCCGCACGTAAGGCTTTGGTGTTGATGTGAAAGCGGTCGTCCGTCTCGATTTTGTGCAAGCCTTTTCGTCCGAGTCCGAGGATGTCCACGCTTTTTTCAAGTGAATAATGGCACTGCTCTGATGCGTAAACGATCAAGTTGCCTGGAGCAGCGCGGACACCTTCGTCTCTCACTTTCGAGTGAGCATGATCGCGTGCGCACTTTAATCCGATGAGGTTTGCCTCCGATCCTCCGCTCGTCAATGTCCCGAAGCTATCCTGTCCGTATCCAATAAGCTCGCAAAGCCAGGCGAGGACGCGCGCTTCCACTATGCTCGCAGAAGGAGAGTTGCGCCAAGCCGCGCCGTTCTGATTAATTGCTGAAGCAAGTGCGTCAGCCCAGACTGCAATCGGCAACGGTGTCGGGTTGAAAAGGCCGTAATAGCGCGGGCTTGGAATCTGCATCGCGTGCGGCGCAATCTCTATTTGAAAGCGTGAGAAAATCTCCTCCGAGCTGATGCCGTTAATTGGAATCGGCTCGTCGAAAATTTTTTCAAGGTCGCCTGGGGTCGCCTCGGAGGTCACAGGCAAAGAGTCCAATTGCTGAGCGTAGTGGCTGATAATCTCTGTTACCGCGCGCCCTAAACGTTCATGCTCTTCACCCAGAGTAGCGTTTCGCATTGGCGCTTTTGATTCTGATTTTTTGCTTTCGACCATTGTTCTTCGTTAAGCTTTCGACCACACAGTGAAAATGAACAGCAACTCTTCATCTTCAGACCGATTCACAAACGCTTTGCTGGAGCACGCGCCGCACTTCAACTTGCAACTCTCTGCGACGGCCACCACACGCTTACGAGAATACTACGAGCTGGTTCTGGCATGGAATGGCCGCCTGCATCTGGTCGCGCCGTGCCCACCCGAAGAGTTTGCGGCGAGGCATGTTCTCGAATCTCTGCTCGCCATTCCATACATGAAGGCTGGCGCACATATCATTGATGTCGGGTCAGGCGGAGGATTGCCTGTGATTCCCTGCCTGACTGCGCGCACAGACTTGAGTGCAACTCTGATTGAGTCAGCAAAAAAGAAGACTGTCTTCCTGCGCGAAGCCTTGCGAGTTGCGGGCGCGAGTGAGCGGGCGAAAGTCATTGGTGAGAGATTTGAAAAGATTGATGCTCCGCCAGCAGACTATGTGACCTGCCGCGCGCTGGAACAATTTACCGAACAGTTTCAGTCTCTTGTCGAGTGGTCTCCGCAACCAAGTATTTTACTTTTCTTCGGCGGAGAAACTTTACGAGAAGAGATTGAAAAGAGCGCGCTCTCTTACAAAGCCGTTCGCGTCCCTGAATCCGAGCGCCGTTTTCTATTTGTAGTAAAGAACGGGTCAGGACCGCAGAAAAGCAAGGCGGAAGGATGAAGGCAGAAGGATGAAGAAAAGAAAGACTGCTCTGGTTTTCGTTCATCCTTCTGCCTTCCGCCTTCATCCTTGCTTTTCTGCGGCCCTGACCCGCTGTTCACTCAAAGCAAATGAGGTGAGAAACATTCTGTGTCTCTCACCTCATTTGCTTCACTTTAATTTTAGTCTCAACGGATCACATCAATGCCGATCATCTGCTGGCCGTTGATGACAAACTCCGCGGGCGGCAGTTCTTTCTCATATACGGGTGAAAGAACTGTCGGCGTGAAGCCGCCGGAAGTTCTGTCGCTGTTGAGCGTCGCCACGACCGAAGGCGGAAGATTCGGCAATTCGCTTGTGCCGATGACCGCGCCAGTCGTGATGCGGAAGAGCTTGACGTAAAGACGGTCGCTCTTCTTCACCTTGTTGATGGTGTTGACGAGTTGACTCAAATCCTGCGGGACGAAAGCCTGCGCCGCAGAGCCTTGCTGAAGCGCGCTGCCATCTCCAACGAAAATTAGTAGCTGGCCCAGCGGCACATCGCGCGGTATCTGAACAGGGATGCGCTGGACGAACTGTTTGCCGGATTCCGTTCTCACGTAAGCTTGAACCTCAACCGTGTCCCCGCGTCCCGCCTCAGTCCTATCGAGAGCGATACGTTCGAGCGATGCTGCATACTTGTTTTCAGAAGATGTGATATCGAGCGTGATGCCGCCGAGCCGGACATCTTCAAATCCGCTCGTTAAGAGCGCATTGACAGGGACGGCAACCGCGCCAGCCGCGAGCATCGGCGCATTGGCGGCGGAGAATCTACGATCAACCATCACAGGCTCATGCCCGACGACATTAATCTTGCCGTTGACCGTGATGGTCGCATCGCCCTGGCTGCGCTCGGATGAAGTGATGGTGCTGAAGATAGTCAGGTTCAAAAGAAGCGGCGTTAGGAATGTGTCGTTCGCAACTTCGTAAGAATAGGACTCCGTACGATCACGGCTCGTGTGCAGATTAATCTTGACCGGAATCATCTTCGGAGCTTGACCGAGTTGACCGTAAACGCCTGTCGCTCGATCCTGCGAGATGCTTCCAACCATTTGGCCTGGCACGGCAAGCTTGAAAGAGTTGTTCGTGTTGGGGACGACCGTCACAACCGAAGCTTCAGTCATTGGCATGTCACTCGCGCCAAGGCTCAGGAAGGGATGGCCGAAGGCGTAGATGCGGTTGCCGTCGCGGAAGGTGACTGTTCCAGATGCAGCAATCGAATAATCGCCGCGCACGAGTTGCACGCTGACGGAAGTTCCGGGCGCGAGCGTTTTCTCTGTGATGGGAGCGAGCGGAGTGATTGCAGCCGCTCCGCCTGCGCCCGAGACAGGCAACAGTCCATTCGCCTGTAGCTGCGGCGCATAAATCGAAAGCGCCTCCTGACTGACACCACCGAAGACGACGGGCGTGGCAATCGGTTGAAGCTGTTGGCCGAGCAGCGAGACAAGCGGCGAATTCGCGGCAACGGGCGCGATAAAGGGCGCGCCTGAAACAGCGGGCTTCGGCAGATTCGGCTTCCAGTCGGTCGCGGCCAGCTCTGTGAAAGAAAATTTGCGAGCTTCCTGTGTCCCGTTAATGTTCCGCTCAGAGCCTCGCTCGAAGATGTCTATCATCTGCTTGATGGGAGTGATGCCCGCAATCGGCTCTTTTGAAAAAGGAAAGCTGAAAGCAATCGCGCCGACGAGCCGCCCGTCAATATAGACGGGCGAGCCGGACATGCCGCCGAAGACGCCCGTGCGCTCAGCATTCGCTCCGGTCAGACGGGCGATAATCGCAGACTGGCGCGGAGCAGGAAAACCCGGCAACACGCCCAGAATTTCAACGCCGAACTCTTCCGGCTCTGTGCCGCTAAAAACCGTGCGGGCAATTCCCTTCATGCCTGGCTTCACCTCTTCGAGAGGAAAAAGGCGTGAATCAGTCGAACTGTTCACAACCGTCGTCTGCTTCTGAGCAGATGCGGGAACTGTCATCAAGCCGAGCAAGAGTGTCAAGCCGAATATTGCCGCGATAATTCTCTTCATCAAACTACCTCTGGAGACTTTGAAGGCTAAGAGCATCAAATCCTCAATATAAACGACAAGCGTCTCAACCGATGGCTTAGCGAGACGCTCGAAAAGGGGGAATCACAGATGCCACCGCCTGTGAATATAACTTCATCAAGCAACAAGTGACAAGCCTCTCTGCTCGCTTCGACTGTAAGATTTCAAAAGAAACGCGTCTCTTTCCATGTGCATCTTGAGCCATCTTCAAGTCCGAAATTGCCTTGCCGACGCACGCGCCACATGTTAACTTTCGCTTCGGTCGGCAACGATTTCGCATGCACTCCATCTGATGAACTTATGAAGCAAGCGGTTGGACGCTTTCGCTGAAATATTGTGTCCCTGTCCAACCTCTGGCAATTGCGTGCGCGCTCATTCCCTAATCTTATGCGAGATGTTGAAGGATTCATTCTCGTTGGCGGCGCGTCGAGCCGCATGGGAACTGACAAGGCGCTGCTTGAATTGGGCAAGCGAAATTTCGTCGAGCGGATTTGTTCCGCTCTTGAGTTTATTTCAACTCGAATCTGTCTTGTTGGCCGAAGGGAAAATTTCGCGGCGCTGCCTTCTTTGCCAACTGTGCCTGACATTCATGTAGAATGGGGCGCGCTCGGGGGCTTGCATGCAGCCATTGCAGCATGCAGAGCGGAGTGGGCAGCCGTTGTCGCATGCGATCTGCCATTTGTTACCGGAGAACTTTTCGTGCGGCTCGCCTCTCTTCGAGAAAGCTTTGACGCAATTGTGCCCGTACAAGCTGACGGTCGCTTACAGCCGCTCTGCGCGCTTTACAGAACAAGTGTCTGCCGCGAACGCGCCGAAGAGTTAATCACAGAGGGCGAGCGTCGCCCGCGCGCTCTCATCGAACGAATCAGGACGCGCCGTGTTGCCTTTGACGAATTGAGCGACCTGACTGAGGCATCGCAATTTTTTATGAACATCAACACGCCACAAGAATTCGCTGACGCTAAAAGGAGGGAGAGAACGAATTATAAGTTTTGAATTTTGAATTTTGAATTGAAAGCAATTGTCTTTAACTCAAAATTCAAAACTCATAATTCAAAACTACCACGATGCCTCGCCGGATGCCTGGGAAAAAACTGTTGAAGATGCTGTTGCCCATCGTCGGGCTGCTCTTGCTGGTGACTGGGCTGACAATGGGCTGGCTCGTCTTCAAAGTGACGCGACCGCCCCACCAGAAATATCTGGTGACGCCTGAGACATTCACTCTCTTGAGCGAGCGCGGGCTGAAAGCCACGAACGAAGAGTGGACGAACCGCGACGGCACTAAGGCTCGTGGCTGGCTGCTGCGAGGGAGCGAAGGCGCGCCTGCCGTCATCCTGCTTCATCGCTACGGCGCAGACCGCTCCTGGCTGCTCAATCTAGGCGTCAAGCTCAACGAGACAACCAACTTCACAATTCTCTGGCCTGATCTGCGCGGTCACGGCATAGACCCTCCTGTCGCCTGGACCTCGTTCGGCGGACGCGAGGCCGATGATGTCGGTGCGGCGATTGATTACCTGCACTCTTTAAAGATTCAGGACCGCCCGCTCGTCGGAAGCTCGATTGGTCTTTACGGCGTGGAGCTAGGAGCGTATGCAGCCTTGCGAGCAGGCGTGCGCGACCCACAGGTGCGCGCGCTTGTTCTCGACTCCATTCCTTCTTCGCCGACTGAAATCTTGAACTCAGCCGTCAAAGAACAGGCGGGCATGAGTAACAGTCTGATGACGTGGCTGGCGCGCGGCGGCACACGTATCTACTTTCTGGGCAGCTATGACGATACTTCTTCCTGTGCGGCTGCCGCATCGGCTGGAGATCGTCGCATCATGCTGCTCGCTGGCGAAGGCCCTGCCAACTTGCGCCAATCTACTCTCGATCTCGGGCGCTGTTTTCCGGCAGGAGCAGAAATCAACGACAACCTCCCACTGACCGGCTACAATCTTCCTTCGGCGACAGGAGAACAAGGCGAAGCTTACGACCGTCGCGTCATAGACTTTTTTGACAAGGTTCTGCGCTGATCTCGTTCACACACATTCACTGGAAGCCACAGAGACACAGAGGAGAGAAGAAATTGAGATAAGAGATTTGAGATTTGAGATTTCAAATTTGCTATCTGAATTTTCTAAGTTTTCTCCGTGTCTCTGTGCCTCTGTGGCTAATTTTTTTATTCATCCAGGCGAAATCTGATGATTAAGATTGAGCGGAAATTTTGGCCTCTCTTGATGCTCGCTGGCATCCTCACGCTCTATTTGCTGTTGCCTACTAAAAATTATTTTTGGGATGGGGTGGATTTCGCTCAGCACATCGAAGGGGCGACCAAATTGGATGCCTCCCTGCTACATCCCAATCATCTCTTCTACAACGCCTTCGGATATTTAATTTATAGAGCGACTCATGCACTTGGCTTGAGCTGGCGCGCGATTGAAGCTCTGCAAATCGCAAATTCGGTTTTAAGCATCCTCGCAGCTTATATCTTTTTCCTCATCGTCAAACGCTCGCTCAAATCGCCTTACCTCAGCTATGTGCTGACTCTTCTCTTTTCTCTCTCCGCGACCTGGTGGAAATATTCGACCGACGCGGACAGTTACATTCCGAGCGTTCTCTTCATCATCTTAAGCTTCTACTTCGTCTTGCCGGATAAACCTGCACGCCCCTTTCTCGTCGCCCTGCTTCATTCAGCCAGTATGATGTTTCATCAAATGGCCGTCTTCTTCTTTCCTGTCCTGGTGGTTGGCATCTATCTGCAAACACGCGAAGAGGCTGAGAGGCGTCGTCTTATCAAGGTCATTGAATACTGCGCCGCCGCATTCATCATCACGCTCACGACTTTCTATTTTAGTTTTCATCTACAGACCGGAAGCTACGATTTCCAAAGATTCTTTCAATGGACGACTTCGCTTTCGCCCGAACCGGGACACAGTTTCAGCGTTTGGGGCAACCTTGTTTACACGGTCAACGGCCACGTCAAGCTTTTCACGAGCGGGAGAATTCTCTACTTAAAAAACTCCTTAAGCTTTACCACAATCGCGCTCGTTTCCGTCCTGCTCATTCTCACCGCGATGTTGGTCTGGAAGTTGGCGCGTCATTTCGGAGAACTCAAGCTATTTTTTTCAACGCTCTTTCAGAAAGATGAGCGATTCAAGCTTTTGCGCACTCTCTGTGCCGTTTGGATTATTACGTTCCTCGTATTCCAATATTTTTTCGTTCCGCAGCACACTTTTTACAGGCTCTTCTATCTTCCCGCTATTCTTCTCTTAATCGGAACTTATCTTGCTCAATTTGATTCTGCGCAAGCGCACACACACCGTAGATACCGCGCCGCGCTTCTTGTCACAATCATCGCTATCTCGAATCTGACTTTTTACATCTGGCCGTTGTCGAAGGTCGAAAACTTTCCGCCGCTCGAAATGGCCTTGAAGCTTCAAGACGCATGGAAGCCTGGCACTGTCGTTTACTTCGCCTCGCGCAACAGCGACAACTCTCTTGCCAGGTATTTCAATCCGTCGGTCATCTGGATTGAAACTGACAGGGAGAGAATGGAGAGCGAGCTACAGAGGAAACAAGGAAGAGACGCCTGGATGGAGACTTCGTTGATTGAACTTTATCAATCCACATCCGAAGGCAGGCATTGGCTTGAGACACATACAATCGAGCGGCCAGAGTACGAGCTAGTCAACGATAAATATAAACTTCAGTTTTTCCAGCTTAGGCCGGACGTTCCTTTTTAATGACACCTGCGCGCAAAACCGATTGCGCTCAGCTATCAATTCTATCTGACAGACAGGCGCGCTCATCCACGCCTCTCTCGTTCGAGGAGCGCGCGTTTGCGCTCAATTCCCCAGCGATAACCCGACAACGCGCCATCGCTTCGCACCACACGATGACATGGAATGGCCACCGCCAGAGGATTCGCGCCGCACGCTTGAGCGACCGCGCGGACAGACTTTGGTTCTCCGATTCGCCTGGCAATGTCAGCGTAACTCGCCGTCGAGCCGGAAGGAATCTTTCGCAACGCTTGCCAGACCCGCCTTTGAAAAGATGTCCCGCGAACATCCAGAGGCAGTTCTAACCCAACAGCGGGCGATTCTATTAAGCTCACCACTTTTGAAACCAGATGCTCAAATTCCGCATCGCCGCCGATCAGTTTGGCGCGTGGGAATCTATTATTCAGGTCGCGCGTCAACTCATCCGGATCATCGCCAAGGAGAATAGCGCATATGCCGCGCTCACTTCGTGCGACAAGAATCAATCCGAGCGAACATTCCCCGACGGCAAAATGTATTTCAGTCCCAGTTCCGCCCGTCCGATATTTTGAAGGCGTCATCCCCAACACTTCGTTTGAGGTCTCGTAGAATCGTCCATTTGAATTGTATCCGGCTTCGTAGATTGCTTCTGTCACAGTCCTCGTTCGCTCAAGCAAGCCTTGCATACGCTGGGCACGATTCCCTGTCGCGTATTCCTTCGGCGTCAAACCCGTCGTTGCCTTAAAGAGGCGATGAAAGTAGTAACAACTTAATCCGGCTTTGTGGGCCAGTTCTTCAAGACTCGGCATCTCTTCAGATTCATCTATGTATCGGCAAGCCTGCGCGATTGTTGCCGCTTGCTGTTCGATTAATGAAGCCTGATCGGGCTTGCAACGCCGACAGGGGCGGAATCCAGCCCCTTCCGCTTCCTCGCGCGTCGCAAAGAAGCTTACATTCTCCGGCCTGGCGCGCCGCGCCGAACATGATGGTCGGCAATAGATGCCTGTGGTTTTTACTGAATAGAAGAATCTCCCATCTGCCCCAGGGTCGCGTGTGATAACCGAAAGCCAACGATCATCCGTTGTCGTCATGGATGCCAGCCGAGCCTTTTTTTCTGAGTTTTTCATCTGCGTTCTCCCAAATAGTTTTGCAATGAAAACAATTTTACGCGCGAGCGATTGCGCCTGGCACT
>Ga0182001_10000023_pt1 | contig 35675 bp, 37 predicted proteins | sample BulsoiFelSFmetaG_FD_120485 | JGI IMG/M metagenome (GOLD analysis project Ga0182001, IMG submission 120485) | Bulk soil microbial communities from Mexico - San Felipe (SF) metaG | ecosystem: Environmental > Terrestrial > Soil > Agricultural land | place: Mexico: San Luis Potosi | collected... | reverse complement strand
TCAAAGGCGCGGTCGCGCTTTATCGCCAAAGCATCATCTATTCGACGCACGAGTTGGGAGTGGGTCGTCTGGACTATTTCAACAACAGCCTCGATAGCTCTCGAAAACATTTCGAGGACGCGCTCTCCACCGCGAGCATGCCCATCATCGGAAAGTTCGGGCAATCGCGCCGCGTCCGCGCTGCCGCGCGCATCAGCATCGGCGACATCGCGCTCAAGCAGAACAACTTTAAGGACGCTGTGAAGTTTTACGGCGACGCCGTGAAGGGCGCGCGCGATGACAAGCGCCTTGATTTGATGTGGCCTGCACAACGCGGACTGGGTCGCGCCAAATGGCTACAGGCCGCGCAGGAGAAAGACCCTAAGAAATCGCTGAAGGCAAGAGAAGACGCCATCGCTTCTTATCGTGAAGCGTTGCAGACAATCGAGACGATTCGGTCGGGAAGCCTCCGCGCGGACGAATCACGGACGACGTTTCTGGCGACCACGAAAGATGTGTACGACGAGACATCAAGCGACTTGGCGGAGATGGCTCTGATGACTGCGCCCGCCGGAGGCGCGCTTTCAGGGCAGGCGCTCACTTACGCTTCGGAAGCTTTCAAGATCGTCGAGCAGGGACGCGCACGCTCGCTTCTAGACATGCTCGGCGAATCCGGCGCGGACATCACGGAAGGCGTGCCCGCAGATTTGCTCAAGCGCAAGCAGGATAACCTTGATCGTCAGCAGGAGATCGCACAGCAACTGACGGGCGTGACGGCTGTCGAAGAAGAAGACAAACCGGACACCGCGAAACTGGAAGCAGAGCTTGAGACGCTCCAGACCGATTACGACAACATAGAGAATCAGATTCGCGCGGCGAGTCCGAAGTACGCCTCGCTCACCGCGCCGCAGCCTTTGACGCTCGCCGAAGTCCAGCAGAAAGTTCTGGACGACAAGACGGCTCTTCTGGAATACAGTTTGGGCGAACAGAACTCTTATCTCTTTGCTGTTACGCCTGCGAGCGTTGCGCTCTTCAAATTGCCAGCGCGCTCGGAAGTTGACAGTCAAGCACAGGCTCTGCGCGCCGCACTTATTCCGCCAAGGCTTCAACGTCGCATCGTCGGCATTGATGTCGCTGAAGCGACGCGCGGCTTGAGCTTGACGACAGACCCGGCGCAGGCTGGACCGGCGACCCCGTTCGCCACCGCATCAAACGCGCTCTATAAGACGGCTGTCGAGCCTGCCGCGTCGGTGGTTGGCGATAAACGTCTGCTGGTCGTCGCTGACGGCGCGCTCAACTACGTTCCGTTTGAGGCGTTAGTGACCGCTCCGGGCGGGACCGATTATGCAAGTCTGCCTTACCTGATTAAGACGAACGAAGTAGTTTATGCGCCGTCGGCTTCCGTCGTCGCAGTCATTCGTCAACAGGCGACGAAGCCTACGGGCAAAAGTCTCTTGCTCGTCGCTGATCCGGTCTTCAATCCGAGCGACCCGCGCGCGAAGGGTGCGCCAGCCGTTCCGCAGGGTGGAGCGGACACACGCGGCCTTGCTCTTTCAAGCTCCGTCTCGGACGTGACCGGCAGCGCGCAGACATCGGAAGCAGCGCAGACAATCGGCTCAAGGCTGGCGCGCCTGAATGGCACTCGCGTCGAGGCCGATCAGATTGCCAGGCTCACACGCGCCAGCGGCGGGCAGGCGGACGAGTGGCTCGATTTGGAGGCTAACGAGGCCAACGTCACGACGCGCGATCTGAAAAAATATCGCGCCATTCACATCGCCACGCACGGGCTGCTCAATGCCGAGCGTCCGCAGTTCACGGGCATAGTGCTTTCGCTCATCGGCAACAAGACGGGCGATGGCTTCCTGCGCACGGACGAAATCTTTAACCTGAACCTGGGCGGCTCGCTCGTCATGCTTTCGGCTTGCGAGACGGGTTTAGGAAAAGAGAAGCGCGGCGAGGGCGTGATTGGTTTGACGCGCGCCTTCATGTATGCGGGCGCGCCGACCGTCGGCGTCAGTCTCTGGTCGGTCGCCGATAAATCAACCGCAGACTTGATGACAGACTTTTACAAGCGGCTCTTAGCCACACCGGGCGCCAGCCCGGGCGCATCGCTTCGCGGCGCACAGGTCGCCATGATTGACGGCAAGAAATACGCCGCGCCGTTCTACTGGGCACCGTTTGTTCTCGTCGGCGAGTGGCGTTGAGAAGCAAAGCAAGCTTTCATCTCAGCGCAAGCGGAAGCTCTAAATAGAAAAGTTGGAAAGGGGCAAGCATTCTGATGCTTGCTCCTTTCCAGTTTAGCGGCTAGATTGAGAACGCCATTACATGTTTGTCGGCAGCCTCGCTCTCAGGCTAATATCAGAGTCGCCCCCTTTCAGGAAAACTTAAAAACAACATAATGGGTCGCCATGATTGAAACGCAATTCACTCCGATTAACGACGCAAACGCGCTCGAACAAGTTTTGGCTCGCTCGCACAATGAGCCTGTTATACTCTTCAAACACAGCACGACGTGCCCGATTAGCGCATCGGCCTACAGGCAGATGTCACGGGTCAGCGGGGACGTGTCGCTCGTCGTCGTCCAGCGTGCGCGCGATGTCTCGAACGAGATAGAGGCGCGCACGGGCATTCGCCACGAGTCGCCGCAAGCCATCATTCTGAGGAATGGCGAGGCCGTCTGGACTGCTTCGCACTTTGACATCACGAGCGATGCGGTGGAAAAGGCCGTGCGTGAGAACGAATAGTTTCGTCCATTGAGGGTTCACCGCAGTGAGCGATGCGATGGAAAGGCGCGGGCCGAGCGTTGAGCCACGCGAGATCAGGCAGGAAGGCGATGCAGGGCTGTGCATCGCTTGGGGCGATGGCCGTGAGTGCTCATACAAAGCCGCAGCGTTGCGTCGCGCGTGCCCTTGCGCGCAATGTGTCAACGAATGGACAGGACAGCGTGTCTTGAAGGCTGAAGAGATTTCCGACGATCTCTCGATTCAAGATATCGCAATCGTCGGTCGCTATGCCTTGAGCTTTCGCTGGAGCGACGGCCACGAGACAGGCATCTACAGCTTTCGCTACCTGCGGCAGCTTTGTGAAGAGCAGAAGCCAGATGGAAAGCAGAATTCAGAATCCGGAATCCAGAATTCAGAATAATCGGTGGAGAACCGCTTTTATTTTGTTTCTCTTTTCTTCTGAATTCTGACTTCTGGATTCTGGATTCTGCCTTATGGATTCTGCTTTTGATGAAAACAATTCTGGTCATCGAGGATGATGATGTCGCGCGTGAGTTGATGCGCCTTGCTTTGGAGCGGCGCGGCTATCGCGTGATGGTTGCCGAAGACGGGTTGCGAGGCTATGAAGAGGCAGTGCGGGTTCAGCCGGACCTGATTGTGACGGACATCAAGATGCCTGCGGCGGACGGCGTGCATCTGGTGAGGCGTGTGCGAGATACGCCGGAACTAGCGGAGACTCCTATTCTCGTGACGACTGGTTTCGGAAGCGGGAGCGCAACGTTTGCCCTGGCGCAGGGCGCGACCGCTTATGAGCCGAAGCCTATCAACCCGGAAAGCTTTCTGGCGACCGTGAAGAGATTGATTAACAAGGAAGAGGGATGAACGCGACGGAGTTGATCGGATGGTGCAGCTCTTTTATCCTGGTGCTGACCATCGGTAAGCAGGTTTACAAGCAGTGGCAAGAGGGAACAAGCGAGGGCGTCTCGAAGTGGCTCTTCATAGGGCAGATGTCCGCGAGCTTGGGTTTCACGATCTATAGCTGGCTCGTCAACAACTGGGTCTTCGTCGTGACAAACTCGGTGATGCTGCTCGGCGGGCTAATTGGCTTAGGCATCGTGCTTCATCACAGAAAGCGCGAGCAGAAAGCTCAAGGCTGAGCGGATACGAAATAAACTTGCTGCTCTTCAAAAGGGCTTTACTTCCGGCTTCTGAATTCTGACTTCTGGATTCTACTTTTCATTATGAACGAACGAGATTTTTTCAACGAGAAACAAGAGACAAAACGCGCGTCCTTTAGTTGCCCTTACTGCCGCGAGCGTGCCGAATATGATGTGCGCTGGCTCAAGCGCACGAAGAAGAGCGCACCGCCGCGTGGAATGAACGAACTGGACCGCACACGCTTTGCCAAGTCGCGCGACTACATGGTGCGTATTGACGACATGCTCGCCTGCAAAAATATGCGCTGCCGCAAACGCTTTGAGATTCCCAATTCGCAGTCGGTCGTCTTTATCTGAGCAAGCACAGCCTTCGCGCTTAACGGAAATCCCGACTTGATACTTCTGAATGGAGGGAACGGTTATGGAAGAGTTGATTAAAAGAGTTTCAGAGAGAACGGGGATGCCGGAGGACAAAGCCAAGACGGCGATTGAAACGGTCGTCGGCTTTCTGAAAGAGCGATTGCCCGCGCCCATCGCGGGCCACGTTGACAGCGCGCTCGAACACGCAGGCGGAACGGTCGTGGATAAGGCCAGCGACCTCATCGGAAACATCGGCGGCATGTTCGGCAAGTAAAGGTTTGTCAATCGTCAATCGTGATGAGAAAGAGTGATGGCTTTTCTCATCACGATTGACGATTTATGATTGACGACTATTGTGGTTTCCCACAGTCAGGCCATGCGCGTAGGCGCAGATTAACGACAAGGATAGCCCGCCCGGCTAATGTTGATCTGCGCGTTGGCGCGACTACATTAAAAGCTAACAATTGGCTTCGGTGAGCAGGTTCGCCGAAGCTTTTTGTTTCTGCTGCTCACAATGGAAGGAGACTCGAACGTCTATGCGATGGCTAACCCGATTCGCCATCTCTGTCATCTGCCTGGTATTCGGAGCATCCGCCTTGTTTATTCTGGCCCAAGAGAAAGCGGCTACTGGTGACGCGGTCAAACAAGCAGAAGTGAGTCCGGCAACGAAAGCGCCTGTTCAGGCTAATCAAGCGGCGCTACAAAGCGATGTCATCAGTTCAATACGATTTGCCCCTGCCAAGCCAGCGCACGCCATGCTCAACGTTGAGACGCTCGTCCTGCGGGAAAGCGCGGCGGCGAATTCGCGTGTTGTCGCCAAGGTGAAGATAGACAGAAGCTACTACATTGATATTCTGGATGCGACCGATGACGCTCTTCACGTCACTCTTCATTTATTCTCTCGTGGCAACTCGGCAGATGAAAGCGAGAAAGAAAGTGTCTATGTAGGATGGACCGATTGGGCTTCCGTTGAGCCTAACGAAAGCATGATTGTCTTGGATGCGAAGACGGGCGCGGTCATTTCGCGCCGCCCTGTCGGCTCCATATGGTCGCCCGTATCGTATTCGCCGGATGGCTCAAGAGCTATGTTTAATGGTCCTGTCAACAGCGACACTAAATGTGAAGTGAGAACGAGCGATTACTCGATCATCAGGTGCATCAAGACGGATATAGAGAGCACCTTCTTCTATGGTCCATCAGACGGCGCGCTCTATGCCGCCATTCGAATGATCGGGGGACGTTATGCATATGACACGGCGACGTGGCTGGAGATAGTCCGCATCGGCGACGAAGGGGCTTCAAATGTCGCGGCAGAAGTTCCAAACGATGTCGAAGATTTAGCCATCTCGCCCGATGGTCGGACGGGATTCTATCTTCATAACGTGAATTACAGGAATCCTGATCTGAAGGTTGACGTGGTTGATCTCGCCACTTTCAAGATTCGCAATTCTTTCACACTGCACGGAGACAATCTCCCGAACACAAGAACGGCGTTTGCCGTCAACGAAGACGGCTCGGAGCTTTACGCCGACCTTGAGAGCGGAGTCGGCAAAGTCTCCGTCATTGACACTCGAACGGGAGAGACCAAGCGCACTTTGAGATTCAGGCACACGTCGCGCGAGAGTTGGTATCTCAACCGCGAGGATGTCATCGGGGATGCTGTGTTGCTCAATATCGGCATCGGCGGACACGACAACCCGCATCCGACATCACGTTATATCTGGATCAAGAGTGATGGCCGTGTCACCCCAGAAAAGAGATTCAGCACGGTGTTTCAGGCAGGCAGCCTGCGCTACGCGTTAGATAGATATGGCAAGCGAATCTTTAAGCTCGACGCGGACAACAATGTCCGCGAAAGTTTCAAGATTGATCTCTCTTCGCTGCAAAAAGGTCCGACAGTTGATTTGAACATCTACACGATGAGCGCCAGCCCCGACGGGAAGAGAATCATTCTGTTCGTCGGCAGAGATGACCGATGATTAAAACTTTTGCCATCCAATCGGTTGAAAGGGGATAGTTATGTTCTGGACCAAGCGACTACTTGCATTCGTCTTCTCCATCTTTATTGGGACTTTCACCTGGCTGCTGGTAGCCAAGCTGAGATCGAATCGCCCGCAAGCGGTTCAGGCAATAGCCCAACTATCTCCTCCAAAAACAGTGGCAATGAAGGCGTCGCAGCCGAAGCAGGAAGACTCTTCGATACTGTCGGTAAAATGGAGTTCACCTGAAGCTCTCTCCGGCTATGCGAATGTCAAGACGATCACTTTGCGTGACACTCCAGATGCGGATGCGTCCATCATCTCAAAATTCAAGGTTGATGATTACGAGTCTGTCGAGATACTGGGCGCAAGCGACGGCTTCTTGCACGTTAGATTTCCAGGAAGAGAGAGCCCCAACAGCGGGGCGACTGCGCGTGAACAGACTTATGAGGGTTGGACACTGTGGGGTTCGGTCGTCCCGGACTTGACTGCCATCGTGTTGGAGGCGGAGACGGGCAAGGTGGTAGCGCGTCTGCCGCTGAATCCGGGCGTTGATTCCGTCACCTTTTCACCTGACGGCGCGCGTGCGACATTCTACGGCACGGGCGTTGATTCGGCGTGCGAGGTGATGACGAGCGATTATAAAGTCTCGCGATGCCTTTCGTCCCCAAGCCTCAACACCTCTTTCAAGCCTCTCTTCTACGGTCCGTCGGACGGCGCACTCTATTCGGCGGTGATTACGAGGGGAGAGGGTAATGAAAACCTGACGACCAGTCTTAACGTCATGAGGCTGGGCGATAACGAAGCATCAAAGATACCCGCCGAGATTTCCAGCCGAGCGGAAGACTTCGCCGTCTCGCCTGATGACAGCAGGGGATTCGTTCTGCATCGTGAAGACAGGGATAGGCAGGAGATGACGGTTGATGTCGTTGACCTCGCAACGTTCAAGATTCGCAACTCTTTCACACTTCACGGCACAGACCTGCCGACCACGTCCGACACGTTTGTCGTCAACCGCGATGGCACGGAGCTTTTCGCGCGGCTTTACACAGAGGGTAGCGCCGTTTCAGTAATTGATACGGAGACGGGAAATATTAAGCGCGTGCTGAGTTTTAATGCGTTGCCGAGAGACTACTGGTATTTCGATGGCAGCGATCTCATCGGAGATTCTCTCTTGTTGAGGGTCTGGAATCAAGACCATGATGAGATGCACTCTTTACCTCATACCTTCTGGCTCGGAAGCAATGGTCGTGTTGCTGCCCAGAAAGGGATTTACTGGGTAGCGCAAGGAGGCGATACTCGTTACGCAGTCAACGCGCAAGGAACAAAGCTTTTCAAGCTCGATGTGAATAACAGAATCCGCGAAAGCCTGAACATAGACCGTCCAGAATTTCGTCAGGGCTTAACTTCTGAAAAGGACCTGGGCACATTCGGCCTGAGCGCCAGCCCTGATGGGAAGAGGTTAATTCTCTTTGTCGGCGTCGAGGATGGATGTTGATTTTGATTGGGCGAAGGCGAGCCTCGCTTATAATTACAGCCATGAGAAAAGTCGGATACATATTACTGCTAATCATCTCTCTTTTATTCGAGCCTGCGGCCTCCGCACAAAAAGCGCGAAAGGCTCTGCCGTTCTATTATGAAGATTACGGCGCTTGTCCGTTTGAATGTTGTACATACAGGCGCTGGACGGTCAATGCGGACACAATCATCTACCAGGATCGTGTGGAGGGGGCGCGTGCCGCCTTTCGCGTGAAAAAGGGTGAGCATGTCATGGGATTGACCGGGATCGTTGTTACCTTGAAACCCGGCAAGGCCGTTGTTAAGAAAGCGACACAGTTAGGTTTGAACGGTCGTCAAGTTCGAGTCAAGGCAGGTGACGTTCTCTACTTGCTGCATTACGAAGGCGAAGGCATTTACAAGCTCTGGTTCAGTGGCCGGATTTATGAAGCCGAGATGCCCTCTGCGCCGGACCAGGTTAATCAATCGCCTGCTGATAAGTCGCTGCAATCCATTCAACTGGTCAGTGAGCCGCAAACTGTCTGGTGGGTCAAAGTCAGAAACGAGCGCGGCCAAACGGGATGGAGCAAGCAGAACGATCACTTTGGCGATATGGACGCCTGCGGCTGAAGCATACAGGGCAACTCTGAATTAAGTGGAAGCAACCATATTGTGTGCGGTACAATCTCAAGCCACACAAGAGTCGTTTGCTTACAGACCTGACTTTCGCTTCCGGCACAAATGAGTTGCAAATCCCCCAAGCGGTCTCTCTTTCTCGCAGCGCTAAGTTTCTGCCTACTGCTCGCCGGACACGCGAGCGCGTTCGATAAGAATGAAGGCTGGACTAGAGTTCAATCCAAAAACTTTCTTCTCGTCGGTAACGCCAGCGAGCGTGAAATAGCTGAGGTCGCATCGCGTCTCGAACAGTTTCGGGAAACTGTCCTGCGCCTGCTCCCCATCGAGCAGTTCGATTCTTCCACGCCCGTGACCGTGATGGTCTTTCGTGATGATGATTCATACAGGCCGTTTGAGCCGCTCTATCAAGGGCAGCCCGCCGGAGTCTCCGGTTTCTTTCAATCGAACCAGGATGTGGATTACATCACGCTCTCGATTGACCGCAAGCACGTTCGCAATCCTTTCTCTCTGGCCTTTCACGAATACGTTCACCTGCTCGTCAGAAACAGTTTTCACAATGCGCCCTTGTGGTTCAACGAGGGGCTGGCCGAATACTACAGCACGTTTGAAATCTCGGACGGGCGGCGACACGTCACATTCGGCAAGGCGATCAACAATCGCACGCAGGCTCTCGTCAAGGATGACCTGATTCCGCTTGAAAAACTTTTACGCATTGACGGCGAGTCGGAATTCTATTTCGAGCCGACGAAGCGCAATATCTTTTACGCAGAGTCCTGGGCGCTCGTCCATTACCTGCTGAGCGGTGGACGACGCGCTGAGCTTTCGAGCTATCTTGATTTGATTGCGAAGGGCGCGAGTGTTGAAGAAGCTTTCCGACAAGCTTTTCAAACGAGCTTCGATGCAATAGAGAGCGAGTTGCGCGAGTACATCCATTTCAATAAATATGCGGAGCAGTCTATAACTTTCGATAAGGGAGTGGTGTTCGATACACAGATGCAAAGCTCTGTGCTGACGGAAGCCGAGGCGCAGTTTTATCTGGGTGATTTGCTCCTACACACGAACAGACCTGAAGAGGCCGAAAACTACCTCCAAAAATCTGTTGAGCTTGACCCGCGCCTGGCGACTGCGCACGCCTCGCTGGCAGTGCTGAGAATGCGTGAGAATCGTTTTGACGAGGCGACCGCAGAACTCAAATTGGCTGGCCAGTCGGACTCAAACAACTATCTGGTTCATTACTACTATGCCTATGTCCTCAGCCGCGAAGGGGCTGGGGCAGAAAATACGGCGGACGGTTATTACGATGCTGAGAAGACCGCGTTGATGCGCAGCGAGCTGAAGAAGGCGATTGAGCTTGCCCCGAATTTTGCCGAAGCCTATCGCCTGCTGGCATACATCAATCTGGTCAGAGAAGAGCGCCTTGATGAATCAATTGCTCTGCTGAAAAAGGCCATGCAGCTTTCGCCGCGACGGCAGGAGTACGCGCTGCTTCTGGCCCAAGTCCACTCGCGCCGTGAAGAATTTGAAACGGCTCGCGGGATTCTGCAATCGGTTATTCGCTCAAGCGCAGACGCGCACGTACGGCTCCAGGCGCAAACCGTTCTCGCGAGCGTCGCTGCCAGAGAAGAGTACGTTGCGCGTGTTAAAGCTCTGGAAGCGGAGGCCCGAAAGGAAGAGATGCCGCCGCCCGGCATGATTCAACCTTGCGACGCGCCGCAGCCGGGTCCGCAAGTCAAGAAGCTGCGCTTTGAAGGCGAGCAGGTCTGCGGCCTGCTTGTCCAGGTCGAGTGCGAAAACGACGGCGTCATGCTCGTCGTCGAATCGGGAGGGCGCACTCTGAAGCTTCACAGCGACAAGCTCAGTCGCATCAGGTTCGTCACCTACACCGCCGATGTCAGAGGGCAGATTACGTGCGGCCTGCGCTCGCCCGCCAACCCTGTTTTGATTACTTATCGTCCGACCAAAGAGTCCAACTCGAAGGTGGACGGCGAGGTCATCGCCGTTGAGTTCGTCCCCCGTGATTGGAGCGCGAACCATTAAGTTCGGTTGTGGCCTAAAGAGCGAGCGAGGCCGAAACCGAAACGACAAAAATAATACGCGCGCACGTCCTGTAATGTATGCAATTAAGACCGCCAAAACTCCATAGGCAACCAAAACTCTCCTTCCGACTTCCAAAGAAAACCTTCGACTAATCTTCAAGTTGCGGCGTCTAAACTGGTGTTTGCAATAAATGCCAGCCTGCTTTTGTTCAGTAGAAAAATTGTGGCCCTGTGTTTGCAAGATATTGGCGCGCTGGCGTTCTAATGAACAAAAGTTGAACTCGTGAGAAGGAAATTCGTTTAAGAGAGAAAGCAGAAAAGCAATCATACGGACTGGAAATTAAAGTCATCATGACAAAGAAAACCCCGATCAAAATCATCAAGCGCGACGAGCGCAATCGTCAGGAAAATAGCGGCGTGCAGGTCAAACCTGCCAGAAAATCTGCACAGGAAGCTGCACGCGAAATGGTCAACACAGTAACCAACTGGGTGAATGAGTTTCAGCAGAAACGGCGCACGGAAACTTCACGCGCAGTTCAGAAGCTTTTCCCCGAACCGCCACAGCCGAACGAGGCTTAACATTTTTGCCACAGCCGGAGCGCGCTTGTTGCACCATTCGCGCTCTCCGCATGGACGAATTCGAGCAAAGGGCGGGCACAAGTAAAAGGGCGATTCCTTTCGTGGAGTCGCCCTTTCTGCTGTTATGGCGACTCGGAAATAAAAAGATAAAACTACTCGGCCAGGAATATTGACACGAGCGCGCAGTGCGGCATAGCATCTCGGCCATCCCTAAATCAAAGGGGGCAATCAGGACGATGAAGAAGACTTCACACAAGCAGAGCAAGAGACCCGTCGCGCGGCCAGTCTTCGATTCCATACGCAAACCCAACGCGCCGCCCGGACATGCCTTCAGTAACGCCAAGCCGGACGAGCGAGCGCGCCCTGCCATGCGCAAGGCCAAGCACAAACGTCGCCCCGAAACGGCAAGCGAAGAGGAGTGATGGCCGAGCTTTCTCAGGCCAATCAAGAGAACGCATCTAAAAGGAGCTAAGATTTTCAAGTGGACGAAACTGCACGAGCTTTCATCGCTAAAGCCAGATCGCTTCTCACTGAAGAGTATCTGCTGAAAATCGAACTCTGCCTCGAACGATTAAGCGACGAAGAGGTTTGGTGGCGAGCTAATGCTGAATCGAACAGTATCGGCAACCTGCTCTTGCATCTATCGGGCAACGCACGGCAATGGATTGTTTGCGGCGTCGGCGGAAGGGTTGATGAGCGCAAGAGGCAACAAGAGTTCGATGAGCGCGCCCGTTTGCCGCGAGAGGAATTGCTCGCGCGTCTCAGGCAGACGGTCGCGGAAGTTGACGACACGCTCGCCCGTTTCGAGACCGAACACATCTTAGAGCGCCGTCAGATTCAGGGCTGCGACGTTAATGTATTGGAAGCCATCTTTCATGTCGTCGAGCATTTCTCGATGCACACGGGACAGATCATCTTGCTGACTAAGATGCAGAAGAGCCTTGACCTGAAATTCTACGAATTCGCCGAAGATGGCGCGGCCAGTTTGAGGCTGTCGGGAGGCTGAATAAAATTTGCGCGCGAAGTTGCTTTTGAACTTTTCAATCTCAGCGGTTCGTGCTTAATATAGCAGGCGGAGTTAATACCTTCTGTGGTTGCCGAGTGGCGAGATTCAAATTCCGGTTTTTCATCTCATCGCCCATCTTCGTTGGCCACGAAAAAGACCTTATACAGTAGGAGGAAAATCTGAATGACTTATGTTGTTGCGGAGCCCTGCGTAAAGTGCCGTTACACGGACTGCGCCCTCGTCTGCCCCGTAGACGCTTTCCATCTTGATGATGAAATGCTGGTGATTAATCCGGAGACCTGCATTGATTGCGACGCTTGCGTGCCTGAATGTCCCGTCGAAGCAATTTTTCCGGAAGATAAAGTGCCTGATGAGTGGACACTCTATACGCAGATTAACGCCGAGCGCGCCTTGAGCGGGTTGCCGACCATCAGTGAAAAGCTCGACCCGCTATGCTAATAAAAGAAGCGAGCATTCTTATTTAGCCCCGAAGGGGCGAAAGAGTATAGCCCTGGGAATGAGCCAGGAAAAATAATCAAGCCCTGTAAGGGCAAAGACCTTTCGCCCTTACAGGGCTTGATTATTCTATTTACGATTGTGCCCCAGGTCTACATTATGTCGTCCCTTCGGGGCTGGTCCGGCATTGGTTTAGCGTTCGTGACCGATTGAGTCGTAGCGCAAAGTTACCATTCGTAAGCGTGCCCGATCTCCATAACATTTAGCTTCGGAATGTCGAGCGCTTTGAGTTCTTCGACGACCGTTTCGCGGTAGGCTGGCTTCAAGTGAACAGTCAGAATGTCTATGCCTTTGTGCTTGATCTTGCCGAGTTCGCGCTTCAAAGATTTGGGCGTGAAGTGGCGCGAATCTTCCGCGAGCTTCGAGAGGGAATTCGGGAATGATGCTTCGATGAGCAGGGCGTCAATGCGCTCGGTCCGGTTGACGAGCTGCCAGAACTCTTCTGTCTCGGCTGTGTCGGAGCTGAAGGCCAGAGTCGTCTTCTCGTCCGAGACGATCATCCCGACGGTCGGGACGATGTGGTTGACGTTGACGGCTGTAACTTTCAGGTGCGCGACCTTGAATTCAACTCCGACCTTGAAAGGCACATACTCCATGACAGGACCGCGCTCGTTCCTCAACTCCGAAAAGCGCGGATAGACAGTCCAGTTGAAGACATCGCGTTCGAGGAGGTTGATGACCTCTTCGGTCGCATGTATGCGGACGGGACGATCCAGAAAACCGAAAAGGTCGTCAATAAAGATCGGCAGACTCGCGATGTGATCCATGTGCGGGTGCGTGATGATGATGTCGCGCACATGGTTGCGTTGCTCTGTGGAGAGCGCGATGGCGATGCTACCGGCATCAATCGCCACACAGTCGTCAATCAGGTAGCAGGTCAGGCGCTGCTCCTGTGTGGCGCGACCCTTGTCATCGAACGTGCTCGGTAAGAGTTGAATCTTCACGGGGGTTAAAGTTTGATTCTCTGGAAATGAACTGAGAGCCGCCTCAGTATAAGCCATCAGGCCGAAAGCGCGCGAGTCTTATTTCGCTTTCGAGTCCAAAGGAATTTAGAAATGCCCGAGCTGCCTTCGTAGCTCGAAAAGATGGTTCACGTAAGCCATCTCGCGTTCGTAAGCCGTGCGCGGGTCTGTGATTTTGCCGAGCCGTTGACGGCTGCGATGAAACGCCAACTCGCTCGCGGCCTGATTGAACTTCATGCGGGTGCGCCACAGGCGAAAGCCGCCCCACCTGAGCGCGCGGTAAGATGCGCTCATGCGTCCGCGAATCGAGCAGAGGCGGTAGAATTCGTCGAGCGTAAAGAGACCACGCTGGCAGTCGTACCACAGATGATCGCGCACGATGCGCCCTTCGCGGCGGAGCGCGAAAACGATGGCGACAATCGCGCCCGCGAAGATCGGCATCATCACCATGCCGTAAACGACAAAGAAGACTGAAGGGCCGGGAACGGCTGAGCGATTCCAGGTAAAATGCAGGAGCATCGCCGTCAGTAGGCCGACTACCGGCATGAAGATTTTGAGCGCACGGTTGCGCGCCTGCTTGGCTATTCCAAGACCGATGCCCGTCATGCTCGTAAAGAGTGGATGGGCGAAAGGCGAAATCACACCGCGCAGGATGAAAAGCCAGGTCAGCTGACCTCCGCCAGCCATCGCCGCCTGGCCGTAGTACATGAAGTTTTCGGTCATAGCGAAGCCAAGGCCGACCATTCCCGCATAGACAATCCCGTCAATGACACCGTCAAACTCGTCATTCTTCCACCAGAAGAGGACAAAGAGCACAATGCCTTTTGAGAACTCTTCGACAATCGGCGCGGAATAGACGAGCGCGTAGTACATGCCTGTGGGAGGGCCATAGACATCCCCAATACTCCTCGCGATCTGCGTGTTGATGAGAAGCGCCATGAAGGCCGCAAACGTTGCGCCCCAGAAGAAAGCCATCGCGAGCATCCAGAGCGGCTCGGATTCGTAACGATCAATCCAGAGAATCAGGAGGATGTAGATAGGAATCGGAAGCGTGGCGAAGAGGATGCCCAGCATCAACGCGGAGACGCCCGTCTCGTCGCCTATGTAATTGATTACGAAAAAGCCTGCGAGCGCGGCCAGCAAGATACAGATGACGGCGAACACCCATTTGATTGCCTTCTTGTTGGTCGTGGGCCTGTAGGGGTAGGTCTGCTGCGGCAGCAGTGGAGAGCCGAAGTTTTGCATAAGCCTAGTGGACGACTCAGGTCAAAGGGAAAGTTGGTTTCAAAAATTTCGAGAGCGAAGACGCTCCTCTCGTTAATCTAAATCACCTTGAAGACGAAAAGCAGAGCGACAACTATCGCCACCAGCACGACGACGCTGATGCCTAAAATAAGATTGCGTTTACTGTTCGTTGGCGGCACAGGCGGCGGGGCTTGCCATTGGTTATATCCGGCGACGGGTTGGGCCGGGGCAATAGGCTGCTCTGCATTCCTGACAGGAGGAGGAGGCTGCGGAGTGTAGCCTTGTGCCGGTGGCGCTTGTTGTGGTGTTTGTTGCTGCTTCTTCTTCGCTGCCATATCGCGCAACATCTCCCTGTATTTTTCCGGGTCGTCGCGGATGGTGGACATCATGTCGCTGCTGAAGGAATGGCTACGATTGGATTTCTCTTCCATCTCCATCGGCTCGCTACAGTTCGGGCAGAAAGCTTTCTCGGCTGGGACAAATGCTCCGCAGTTCTGGCATCTAATCATTTGAGACACGTTGAAGACTCCCCTTCCGGGCAAATTATTTTAGACAGCTTAGCCTCTTTCATGACGCGAATGCGCGCTCAGTATAGCCATATTTACTCAAACACTTCTAGTGCTCTGCAAGACCATTAATTAACAAATTACAAATTGCTCTGTCAGTCCAAATCAGTCTTGCTTCATCTCAACGGGCGCATGTCTGCGCGCGTCCTCCGTCAATCGAATAGGTCGCGCCCGTTATCCAAGAGGCGCGCTCTGAGGCGAGATACAAAATCAGCTCGGCGACTTCTGCCGCCTGGCCGACGCGCCCAATCGGGTGAGTCGTCTTCGAGTGTTCAAGGAACGCTGCATAATCCTTGTCGCTCATCCCGCCGCGCTTATGTATCTCTGTGACGACGACGCCCGGATTGACGGCATTGACTCTGACTCCTTTCTGAGCGAGTTCAAGAGCAGCACAGCGTGTCAATTGGTCCAGGCCAGCTTTCGAGACGCAGTAGGCGAGAACGCCCGGAAAGGCGCGCAATCCTGTGACGCTTGAGACGTTGACGATGTTGCCGCGCCGCTCAATCAAAGAGGGAACGGCCTGTTTCATCAGGTTGAAGACGGCACGCAGGTTGACGTTCATCATCGCATCCCAGTCCGTAAGCGGCGTGTTCTCGATTGTGCCGTTGGCGATGTGGCCTGCCGCGTTAACGAGCACGTCAATGCCTCCGACTTGCTCAACCGTTTGCGCGACGACGCGGCGCGCAATGGGCTGAACAGTGACATCAGCTCGAATGCTGAGAGCCGCGCCGCCTTGACCCGTAATCTCTTCAACGACCTCTTTAAGTCTTTGCTCGTCACGCCCGACGGCCACAACCTGCGCGCCCGATTGTGCGAAGCGCAGCGCAGTTGCGCGTCCAATGCCGGATGTCGCCCCCGTTACAATCGCAACTTTACCCTTCAGTTCCTGATCCATTGCGGACTCCTTCGACCTGCGGAATGAATTATCATTTGAGAGCCTAAGAGCCTACCATATCAGTCCAATGTCGCGCCTCTCAAATAAGCTTGGATGATGTCCTGAATGCAAAAACCTCTGCGTCCTCTGCGTCCTCTGTGGTGAAAATAGTTCTGATTAATCACAGAAGACACAGAGGGCGCAGAGGCCAGACGAAGAGTTTTGTCAAACTATGATCTTGCTCAAGTCGGAAATATCTCAAGCTGGAGGATTGACAGACGAGGGAGAAAAATCAGACTATTGTTCACCTTATCAGAAGCGCCAGAATCCGGCGCGCCCCGGAGAACAAGTATTGCGTAGCAACTCATTCGATCAGGCATTCGCCAGAAGCGCGCGCGCACAGCGTTCGACAAAGCCCACGCTGCACAGCCGCTCGTCGCGGGACCGCATACCGTCTTCTTCCGGCTACATACTTGCCGCAGGAGCGACGGCAGCCGCGCTCTTCTTTACGCTCTGGTGGATGTTGCACAGCGGCGGTGACGAAGTATCCTGGATTCCCGCCGGACTCGCCGCATGCGTTGTGATGCTGGTCGCCGTCGGCGCACGCGAAGTCGTCATGCGCCGCGCATGGGCGCGTTACATTCTTGAGCAGAAGCGACGCGAGCAACTGAAAAATATAGCGAATCAAACAATCAGCGGCAGCAGCAGTAATAGTAGCGGCAGAAAAAGCCGGACGCTTGAAACTTACACAGCCGCTCTGCGCACGCTGCAAAAGCAGTGTGCGGAGGCCGACGCTCCCGGCAAACTTCCCGAAGCTCATCTTGAAGCCTATCTTTTGTGCAAGGAGTATTTGGATGGCTTAGATGAGACGCTGCGCGCGGCTGCCGTGAGCAGTGAAACGCGCGTCGCGTTGCGCGCAGGACAGGAACGCGTGCGCTCGCTTGCCAGGCATCATACGCTCGCCTGGGCGCGTGGGGCATCGCGCCTCCTGACGCAACAGGCGCAACAACGTTTTCGCTTGTCGGATAAGATAGAGACGGCGCAGCGCGCTCTGGAAGTGATAGATTCTGCGCGCAAGCTCTACCCGGAAGAAGCAGATCTGCGGGAATCCAAAGCAGCCGTCCATGAGTTCATGGCTTCGGCGAAAGTCTCGCACTGGGTCGAGATGGCCGAGCGCGCGGCTTTCAAGGGTTATTATGTGCGCGCGATTGACCGTTACCGTGACGCGCTCTTCTATCTTTCGCGTGAAGAAATGAGAGACGAAACGCGCGCCGAGACAGCCGAGCGCATCAAACGTGAGATTGAGATGTTGCGCGCGCGGCTAAAAACAAGCACGATGGACAGTTCCCCGACGGTTCACGCTCGAAAATAACCTCATGAAAAGAGTTGGGAAATGATCTCGCAACGATGTCCCAAATGTAAAAGCTCCCGCATCCGACGCGGTTATAGACCCTCGCCTCTTTTCTTACGAATATTTGGCATCTATAATCTTTTGTGCGATCATTGCAACCTGCTTTTCAGGGGGTTTGCCGTGCCCGGCACTGTGCCGAAACACAGGAATCGTAAGAAGAGAGACGACGTGTCGGCAACAGCCGGGCAGAGCAAGTAATAGTCATTGGCTGTCTATCTCTTAAAAGAGATGGCCGAGTGATCTCGCGGGCAGCCTAAAGGCGCGCCAGAGCATCTTGAAAAAGCACCCCCTTTGGCTGTTTCCGAAACTGCGTAAGTTTCCGAGGATATGAAGATGAAAGTCAGAGCATACACCATTTTACTCGCAGCCCTTTTCCTTGCGGCGGCTGTTTCAGTTCAGGCGCAAGAACAGGGACCGTCAAGCGGGGGCATGCAGGCGGGCGGCGCGCAGGGCGCAGCCGTTGTGCCCGCCTCGACCGTTGACACGCAGGGCATCCGAAGGTATCTGCTTGGCCCGGGCGACACCTTGGATGTTCGCGTCTTCGGCCAGCCGGATTTGAACTGGCAGGGAGAGGTCGAAGCCGACGGCAATATCACGTCGTTGCCTTTCATAGATACTCCGGTTCGCGCGCAGTGCCGCACAGACAAAGAGATTCAGAAAGACATCATTGCCGCCTACTCAAAATTTTTGAGAAGCCCGCAGATCAGTGTCCGCGTCACGGGTCGTAATAGTCGCAGCCCCGCGACAATTTATGGCGCGGTCGCTGCCCCGTCTCGAATCATGATGATGCGCCCGGTCCGACTCAACGAGTTGATCGTGCAATCGGGTGGAATCACCGAACGCGCCAACGGCGACATTCAGATTCTACACATGGAGCCGGTCATGTGCCCGGAGCCGGGCGAAGTCGTCGAGCCGTTAGAGAAAGACGGCGTCCTGAGCGCAAGCACTCTCAAAGTTTATAAGTGGGAGGACCTGAAACTCGGAAAGCCCGAAGCAAATCCGCTGATCCGACCTGGCGACATCGTGACCGTGATGGAGTCGAAGCCGGTTTACATCACGGGGAGCGTCGCATCGCCACAGCCCGTTTTGTTGAAAGAGGGCTACAACACATTGAGCAGAGTCCTTTTTATGGTCGGCGGCGTAACACCTGCCGCGAAATCAACTGATGTCCGCATTTATCGAAGCAAGCCCGGCGTGACAGATATGGAAGTCACGCATGTGGACTACGACGCAATTAAGAAGAGGAAGAAGGAGGACATCGTGCTTCAACCCTACGACATTATCGAAGTGCCGAAGGCTTCCGACTGGAGCTTTACCAAACTGATGCAAGGGTTGGGCAAGTCTGTTCTCGGCGGAGCGACATCGCTTCCGACCTACGCGCTACAGTACAAAGTTATCTACTAGCCGCGTCCGTCGAAAATAATTACAGAGCAGAGAGGTTGGCCACGCGCTAGAGTGTGCGCCAACCTCTTCTTGTCTGCTCTTTTGAAAGCAAGTCCTGCGCCCGCGCTTCGCCCTCGCGCCACACTCTATGTTAAATTATCCATTCGTTAATATGCTGGCAATAATTGTTGGAGAAGAATAATGAGTCAAAGAATTTCAAGAACGGATATTCGTCGGAAGAAGAGAAACAATCGTTTGATCGTGCTGGCGTGGATTGTCGGCATCGCAGCCCTCGTCATCGTTCTACTTTACAAGGAGAAATCTGATTGGCTTTACGTGCTGGCGACGTTAGGCGTGACCGTGTTGCTTGTGATTGTCGCCGTCTCAGACTTGCACTACGGCGAGCAGAAAAGCGCAGATGCAGCTCCGCTCGGCGATGATGCGGCAGCGCTCGGCAGCGGCATTCCGGCAACAGCCCCTTCAGACTTTCGCGGCGCGAAGGCACGGCGAAAATAGAGCCGCGAAGAGAGCCGCGAAAAGAGCCGCTTCAGACGTGCGCTGCATTCTTTAAAAGACTACTTCGCGGAGCTTTTCTTTGAAGCGTCTGGGTGCAACCTGTACTCTCGCTCAAGCAGGCGCGGGTCGCCGTGCCGCTCCGCCAGAAGGACGAGCGCGACGATTACCAGAGCCATCAAAATCATTAGCGCGAAGTACATTTGTCCACTTCTCGAAAATCTTCCACGCCCCACATTCTGGCGCGCAGTTCGCAAGCTTCACGGTAGGCAAAGCGCGAGCCAACGAAGTGTTGATGTATTTCGAGCTTTCCTGTAAATGAACTGTTTCGAGTTGTGGCAGTTTGGCCGCCCTTCGGCTTTTCCGCCACGAATGAAAGCAAGGATGAAGGATGAAGGATGAAGGCGGAAAGCTTGATTGATGAAAGCTCTGCTTTTTATTCATCCTTCCGCCTTCATCCTTCATCCTTGCTCTTCTGATGCGTTCTCTAAAGCTCCATACGAAGACGACTGTGTTGGCTTCGGCGATTACGATTGCCGTCATCGCCTCGGTGCTCGCGCTCGTCAATCCGAGAGTCGCGGACACAGTCGGACAGGAGCAGCGCGCGCGCGCAGAGTTGCAGGCCATCAACCTCGCAGAGCAGATTAGCCACCTGCCTGTCCCGCGCGACCCACAGATGCTGGCGCACGCGGCCAACATCGTGCGCGGCTCGCATCCGTCAATCGTCGCCGTTCGCATCTGGGTGCGCGAAGGCGGCGTCTATAAAGAGACGGCAGCCGCAGCCGGAAGCCCGCCCGCAGAAGATTTGCCCGAAGAGACAATCGCCGCGCTGAGAAACGGTCTCGCTTCAAAAACAATAATTGCGCTTCCACAAGGAACGAACGAATCTCTTTATCGCGTCTTCGCGCCGATCACGGAGCAGGGGCGTTACAGCGGTGCGGTCGAGTTAATCGAGCGCCTTGATGAAGCTCCGGCAATCGCCACTCGTTTTGAGCGCACGGCGATCTGGGTTGTGCTCGTCGCTTTAACGCTCATCACGCTGGCGACCTATCTCCTCTTCAAACAGATCGTCTATCGTCCGATTGAAAGATTATTGCAGGCCATGTCGCGCGCCGAAGCTGGCGACCTGGAAGCCGAAGCGCCGCCGCGCGCGCCCGATGAATTGGGCCTGCTCTCGCGCAGTTTCAACCGCATGATCGGGCGCATACGCGAGATGACGCTGGAGCGCGAAGTGCAGCGGCGCATCCTGCAAGAGCGCGTGCGCGAAGCGACCGTAGAGCTTGAGCAGCGTAACGAGCAGCTTGAAGAGACGAACCGCGAGCTTTGGACGACGACAAGACGCCTGACAGAGCTTGAGCGTCTGGCCGCAGCCGGACAGACCGCCGCACAGTTCGCTCACGAAGTCGGAACGCCGCTCAATCTCATCAGCGGCCACGTCCAACTATTGCGCCTGCGCCTGGCTAACGACCAGCAGGCGCAGCCGCGCCTGGAAACCATCAACGCGCAGATTGAGCGCATCGAGAGAATCGTCCGCGCGATGCTCGACCGCACGCGCCCCGAAGCGATTGTGCTCGCGCCGCTCGATTTGAACGCGCTGCTCCTGAGAATCTTTGACGCGACTGCGCCCGCGCTCGAAGCCCGCCACGTTCACCTGAAGACGACGCTGGAAACAGGACTGCCGCAAATAGCGGGCGAGCCGGATCGCCTGCAACAGGTCTTCATCAATCTCATCAATAACGCCCTCGATGCGATGCCGGATGGCGGAAGCTTGAGCGTCCGCACCGGAATTGTTATCTCGAAGACGAATGGGAACGGCGCGAGCGCGAGCACGAGCATCAATGGCGATGAGGCATCAAAAGTCTTCGTTGAATTCTCAGACACAGGTTGCGGCATGACGAATGAACTGCGCGCGCACATCTTCGACCCCTTCTATACGACGAAAGAGAGCGGTCATGGCACAGGTTTAGGATTGGTCGTCGTGCGTCAGGTCGTGCGGGAGCATCACGGCGAGATTGAAGTTGAGAGCGAGTCGGGACGCGGCGCGCTCTTTCGCATCACGTTTCCGGCTGTGAAGCGGCAGCAACAAACATCTGCTTCCGAGACGGTCGTGGAAACCTTGCGCTGAGATGCTGTATCTAATGCTCATCTTATGATACGCATACTTATCGTTGATGATGACCGCGCGTCCTGCGAGTTGCTGCGAGAGATTTTCGCGGAGCAGGGTTGGAGTGCGGAGATGGCGCAGACGCCGGAGCGCGCGAGCGAACTGGCCGAAAGCCAGACGTTCGATCTGGTCGTCAGCGATGTGAATCTGGAGGCAGCGGAGTCTGGTTTGGACCTTCTGCGGAAAATGCGCGACAAATGCCCTGTGGTTTTGGTGACAGGTTTTGGCACGCTCGAAACCGCAGTCGAAGCTTCGCGGGAAGGCGCATGGGATTTCATCTCGAAGCCTTTTAAGGTCGAAGAAGTAACCGCCATTGCCCGGCGCGCGATGGAGAAGCCGGGCGATTCCGAAGTAGAGGAGCAGCCCGCGCCCGAAGCTTTCACAGCAAGGTATGAAGACGCAGGCATCACGGGTCGCGCGCCCTCGATGATCGAACTCTACAAAGAGATTGCGCGCGTCGCTCCTTCGCGGACAACCGTTTTGATAACTGGCGAATCGGGCACAGGCAAAGAGCTGGTCGCCCGCGCTATACACAAACACAGCCCCAGGGCCTTGCGCCCATTCGTCGCCGTCAACTGCGGAGCTTTGACCGAGACGCTCCTTGAAGCAGAACTCTTCGGCCACACGCGCGGCTCTTTTACGGGGGCGACCGCAGACCGCAAAGGTTTATGGGAAGAGGCAGAAGAGGGCACGCTCTTTCTTGACGAGGTTGGAGAGACAAGCCCTGCGATGCAGGTCAAGCTCTTGCGCGCGCTTCAGGAGAGCGAGATTCGTCGCGTCGGAGCTTCGCGCAACACGCGCGTCAACGCCCGCGTGATTGCCGCGACGAACCGCGATCTGGAAAAAGAAGTGAAGGCTGGAACATTTCGTGAAGACCTCTTTTATCGCTTGAGCGTCGTCACGCTTTATGTCCCGCCGCTTCGTGAGAGGCGGAGTGACATTCCGCTTTTGGCTGAGCGTTTCCTTCGCGCGGCTTCGCAGAACGTTGGCAGGCGGCTCTATTTCTCGCCCGAGGCGCTCAACCTGCTCGCAGCTTATGATTGGCCCGGCAACGTTCGAGAGTTGGAAAATGCTATTGAGCGGGCGGCTCTGCATGCGCGTGGAACTGAGGTGGTCGCCGAAGATTTGCCCGCCAAGATGCAGACAGGCGAGGTGCGAATGCGCGCCGCACAATCACGTTCGCCTTTATCAGCCATCTATGCAGACCTCATCTCTTTGGACGAGCTTGAGCGTAGATACCTGATACATGTGCTCGAAGCCGTCGGAGGAAACCGCACGCGCGCAGCCGAAATTCTGCACATTGATCGCCGCACCCTCTACCGCATGGCCGAACGCTTCGGCATCAAGCTGGACGGGGAATAATGTAGTGAAAAGTGAAAAGTGAATAGTGAATAGTGAAGAACTGTTTTTAACTTTTCACTATTCACTATTCACTTTTCACTGCTTTTCAGGGACTAATCGCGTCCAGGTGTTTGTTGAGAATGGTCAGTTGTTTGACTGCTTCGGGTGCGCTGCGTTGGACGGCATGCTCTGCTGAATCAAGCTCCTTCAACGAAGCATGAAGAGCATTGCGGACGTTATCTGCGGGCGAGCCATTCTTTAAGAAGTGATTGATTAATGTTTCAGCCTGATTGAGCGCGCGCAAGGCAAGCTCGCGGCGATTGCTGCGGCGCGTGTTGAGATAGGTAATGGCTTCGGCGATGCGATCACCGGCTGCTTCGATGTCCGGGGCTGGGGCTGGCAAGTCCGGCTCGACGGCGATGGGTTCAGCTCCGGGCGGCAGCGCAGACTCTCTGCTCGCGTCCGTAGTCACGACCTCGACGACCGGCGCTGAGGAGCAAGCCGAAAGCGTGATGAGAAGAAGAGCGCAGGCGAGCGCGCACAGATACGGCGCGCTCGCCTGCGCTCTCACATCTCCGATTGCTGTCTGTGACTCTCTCAACTGAATAACCCCGCTCGTCCCCTAAAAAGATTAAGAGGGGCACGGCTACCTCCTCATTATAGCCGTGCCCCTCCTATTAACGCAGGCGGCCTGCGGTCGGAGCAGGTCGCCCGCGTATCTCCAGCTTGCATCCGCCTCAAGCAACTCAAACCAACCTGAGACCGAGAGCAAGCTTGAATTACTCTGTTATCAAATGCGGCGCATCAATCTCACGCGCCGTAGTCTTTACTTGTTCGCGTTGGCATTCGCCTTAGGAGCGGAACTCTTCTTGCTGGAACGACGATGCCTGCGAGCCTTACGATGCTTACGGCTCTTCCTGTGCTTCTTCATGCCAGTTGTTGAAGTGTTGGTCGTGGTCGTGCTCGTGTTTGAGTTCTGCGCGAAGACCAAACCGCCGAAGCTCAGAACGAAAACTAGAATCGCAACTATTCCAAAGTTCTTTTTCACTTTATCTATTCTCCTTCTCAATTTTAGCCGCTGGGGCAGCATTTGTTATTGCTCGGGGAACTGCTATGTGTAATCGTCAATGCAGTTCACTAATTTCACTCGTGGGTGAGAGCAACGCGTATGCCAGCTTGGAATGGTTTGAAACTCTATTTTTACTTGGCTTTTTTGCAGAGGGGAATGATGTAGCTGCTTGTCTCGCTGTGGCAATTATGTGAGGCATCTGCAAAGCTGCCACAAAAAGAGTTCATTAGTGGACGGGATGCCGGACGCCCACTGCCGGAGTCCTGGCTTACTTCAAATTGATGTGATGATTGCCGCCCCGACCTTTGACCTCTTGTTTGATCTCTTCAACGTCTTCGGCGACCTCATCGAGTTTCCCGCTCGTGCGCTTCACATCTTTCTGCACGGCTTCCACCTCGCCGGTTACATCTTCGACGGCTTGGCTCACCTTCTTGATTTCTTTCGCCTCATTCTTGACCGTCTCTTCAATGACCTGCAAGACCTCTTGAGGCTCGGGCGAGACCTTGAGGGCTTTGACTTCAGGGTCTGGCTTGAAGTTGAAACGCTTGCCGACGCTGTCCAGTTGGGTCGTGATCTGATCCAGCATCTCAAGAACTTTTGTGGCCTTCTGCTCGGCCAGCAGATTGACCTGCAAATCCAACTCGGCGCGCTTCTCGCTGGCCGCCGCCAGACGGTTCTGCGAGATGAGCACGAAGGTCGAAAGAAAGATCGCTTCGAGCGAGACGACCATCGTCAGAAAGCTGAACGGGAAAGGATCGAACTCGGTGAGATGAGGAATGTGAAGCAGCCCTATGTTGAGAAAAATCCAGATGCCGAACCAAATGACGTGAACATAGACGAAGGCCAGAGAGCCTGTGAAATCCGTGATGGCATCCGCGATGCGACCCCCGAGCGTGCGCGCTTCTGTTACCTTGCGCTGCATCTCAAGGATGGCCGCAGTATTCTTCCTCACGATCTCGCTCTGCGAAATGGTTTCACTACTCATCAGCCAAATTACCTCCAAAGCCTGAACCCTTTATCAACTATCGTGCCGTCGAAAAGCCTTGAAAAAATCAGGCCGGAAAGGTATGAAGGCGTACCTGTTCAATGCGTTTTACTTATTTTTTAGGAACAAATTCGAGCATTTTTATGTTATCTTCGCTCGTGGTCCGAAGCGTTTGGCTCGGGCTAATCTTCACAGGGCAATAAAATCTTTCAAGCGGGCGAGAGAGTTTCTCTTAAGCTTTAATCTCCAAAGAAGCTTTCTTTTTATTTTCTCCCCAAACCTCAAGAGTGTTCTAGATGCGTCAACTTGCAATCGCGCTTCTTCTTGTCGCAACGATGACCTGGTCATCCAATCAGGCGCGCGCCTACACTCTGCAACTCACGGACGCCCCCAACTCTGTTCAGGTCAAGTGGCCCAGGCGCACGATCAAGATAGCTCTTTCGTCTTCGCTCAACTCACCGCAAACGAATATCAAAGCGGGGAGCGATGTCGTGGGAGCAGTCCGCCGCGCGCTCAGGCGTTGGGCCGATGCGGCCAACATACGCTTCATGCTCGTCTCGTCAAACGTGCAATCCGTCAGCGCGCCCGGCACACGCGGCGACGGGTTGAGCTTGATTACGGTTGCGCACACGGCGGAAAACTTTGCGGTCTTTACAGGCGAGGGAAGCGAGATGCCGGGTCGCACGCGCGTCTTTCAAACGCTTGCGGGCAACATCACAGAGGCAGACATTGTTTTGAACCCCGGGCAGTCTTTTTCGACGGATGGGACTATTGGCACATACGATCTTGAAGCGACCTTGACGCACGAGATCGGCCACTTGCTGGGGCTTGAGCATTCGGCAGTCCTGGGCGCGACAATGCAGCCGCGCCAGGCGCGAAACGGAATCTTCAACCTGCCCGCACTCACGCCGCGCACGCTCTCGGATGACGACCGCGCAGGCGTTAGCGCGCTCTACGGCGCACGCCTCGGCACAGGGGCGCACGGGGCGATTGCAGGCACACTGACTTTCGTGAGCGGCGCTCCCGTCTTTGGCGCAAACGTTTGGGCTGAAGAGACAGAAACCGGAAGGGTCGTCGCCAGCAACATCACGCTTGCCAACGGCGCGTATCGCATCGAAGGATTAAAACCCGGCGAGTATCGTCTTTTCACGCAATCGTTGAATGGAACAGTCGCCGCTTCGGAGATAGCATCGGAGCACGGCGCATACGCGGGCCTCGCGCTCAACAGCCAGCTTCCATTTCAAGCAGAAGAGATAGGGACAGTGAGCGTCAAACCGAATGCGACCGTCCCGTTGGACGCACAGCTCTCAGGCTCGCCCTCTTTGATTAACCCGGCCTTTGTCGGAATCAACAGAGAGCTTTCAACCGTCGCCGTTCCCCTTGCCGCCGGACAATCATTCAAAGTCTTCTTGAGCGGCGATGGAATTAAAGCCTCTCAATTCAATCACACAGGAGGCATTACGGCCACGTCACCTTTCATCATCGTTGACGCAGCGAGCGTCAAGGAAGAGGATTTTGGAAACGGACTCTCTGTGATTAGCTTTGACCTGATGCTGGCCGGTGATGCTCCCGCAGGAGATTACAGCCTGCGCCTACAATCGAAGTCAGGCGAAGTCGCTTACGTCGCGGGCGGCTTGACGATTGATGAACCGGAGAACGTTGCAGATAACAACGCCCAGGATGTCGTGATTGAAGGGGACGATGAGGTTGGAGCAATCACCGTCGAAAGCCTGGCGATGGGCGATGAATAGCAAGGATGAAGGCGGAAGGATGAAGGATGAAAGCGTGGGATTGAACGTTCCACTTTTCATTCATCTTTCCGCCTTCATCCTTCATCCTTGCTCTTCCTCTTTCCTCGCAGAATAATATTCAACCATCGCGCGAATCATCGCAGGGACAGTAAATTCGCGCGGTATGATCTGTGTGCGCAGACCATACTCTGTGACGGTGGCTGCTGTGACATCGCCGATGCAGGCGACTGTGACGCCTTTGAGAAGCTGGCTCAAGTCCATCGTGTCGAAAAGCTGCGCGAAGTTGATGACGGACGAAGAGCTTGTAAACGTGATGCAATCAACTGCGCCGCCCGCGAACATTGCTTTAACGCGCGCCCGCTCCGTCGTCTTCGGGCGCACTGTGCGATAAGCCGTGACATCGTCAACGCGCGCGCCAGCCTCTGCGAGAGCATCGGGCAGAGTGTCGCGCGCAACAGCGGCTCGCGGGAGCAGAAAGTTCAATCTATTCAGAGCTTCACGACCGCCAAGGTATTCCTCAAGCGCGCGCAACGCGCCTTCGGCTTTGAACTTTTCAGGCACGATGTCAACGTGTATGAATGCATCGCGTAGGCGAACGGAAGTCGCTTCGCCAATAGCCAGAACGTGTAAATCGTCTAACTCGCCGACCTCGTGGCCGAGAGCTTCAAAGCGGCGAAGGAAATAGTTGACGCCGTTGACGCTCGTGAAGATTATCCAGTCGTAGCCGTACAGGTTCTCAATCGCCTGGTCCAACTCGGCGTAACTCTCCGGCTCAACGATCTCAATAGTTGGACAAATGATAGCGCGCGCCCCCAAACGCTCAAGCTCATCAGCGAAGCTTGCGGCCTGTGCCCGCGCGCGAGTGATGACGACGGTGATTCCGTCAAGAGGCCTTTCGTTCTCAAACTGTAAATCAGCCATAAAACTGTAGGGGCAGAGGCTCACTCCCTGCCCGCGTGATGAAAAGGAAAGACGGGCAGGGAGTGAGCCTCTGCCCTACAATTCTATTTCACGAAGCAAGCTATCCGCTCCGCTTCGCAGTAATCTTTCGGCAATCTCACTGCCCAACGCTTCTGCATCTGAGGCCGCGCCTTCGATTGAATCGCGGATGATGGTTGCGCCAGACGGCTCTGCTACCAGTCCTTCGAGATGCAAGCGGTCGCTACCGACGACTGCGTATCCTGCGATAGGTAATTGACAGCCGCCCCCAAGCGAGCGCAGCAACGCGCGTTCAGCCGTGCAGGCCGCTCGTGTCTCTTGATGATTAAGAGGCGCGAGCAATCCGTTTGTCTCCGCATCATCGGTTCGAGACTCGATGCCGAGCGCGCCTTGCCCGACTGCGGGGAGCATATCTTTAACTTCAATCGGCGCGCTGATGCGTTCGGCCAGGCCCAGACGGCGCAGACCTGCCGAAGCGAGGATGATCAGGTCATACTCGCCTGCGTCCAATTTACGAAGCCGCGTGTCTACGTTGCCGCGAATGTCTTTGATGATGAGGTCGGGGCGCTGGAATTTTAACTGCGACAGGCGGCGCATGCTCGACGTGCCGACGACCAAACCTTCCGGCAAATTTTCGATTGAAGGCTGCTCAACCATTAACCCTGCGCGCAGGACGAGCGCGTCACGCGTGTCCTCGCGCTCTGTAATCGCCGCGATTGAAAGCTTGTCGGGGAGGAGCGTCGGCAAGTCTTTCAAAGAATGCACCGCGAGATCAATCCGGCCATCGAGCAAAGCTTCTTCAAGCTCTTTGGTGAAGACGCCCTTGCCGCCGATGACCGCAAGCGGCTCGCGCTGTTCCAGATCACCGGAGGTTTTGATGATCTCGATGGAAACTTTCGTCGCCGGATGAAGCTCTTCGAGACGAGCTTTCGTCCACTCAGCTTGCCACAGCGCAAGCTTTGATCCGCGTGAGCCGATGATTAAATGGTCTTTCATTGTAAAGGGGATGGGGGTTAGGGGTTGGAGGTTGGCAAAAGCTTTTCACTATTCCCCAACCCGCAACCCCTAACCCCCATCCCCCTCTTCCTCTAGTCCAAAAACGTCCCGCCATGTTTGCACGTCTTCGTCAGTGCCCGCGTCATAAGAACTCTTCAAGCGATTGATGATGGGATGTGAAATTTTGTTGACGGTTGAAACAAGCAGAGCTTCGATGGCTCTCTCCTGTTCAGGCGTTAGTTTGCCCAAACGCTGTCGCTGCCGCGCCATCTCGTTGCGCGCGATGCCTTGCAACTTTTCTCTGAGCGCGCCGAGCGTTGGGCCGATGTCGAGGTTACGCAGGCTCTGCTGAAACTGCATCACTTCGGATTCGACGATCAACTCCGCGCGCTGAGCCTCGCGTTCGCGCTCTCTGATGTTTGAAGCGATGACCGATTCCAGGTCGTCTATGTCGAAGACGAAGAGATTCGGAAGTTGGCCGACCTCTGGATCAATGTTGCGCGGGACCGAAATGTCTATGAAAAATGACGGGCGATTGCGCCGCTTTTCAAGAGCCTCGCGCGCGATTTGTGTAGTAATCAGATACTCGCTTGCGCCCGTCGAGCAGATGACTATGTCAGCTTCGGCAAGGCTTGCAGAGAGACGCTCGAATGAGACGACTTCGCCGTTAAATTCAGCAGCGAGTTGCTGCGCCTTCTCTTCAGTTCGGTTGCAGACCAGAACGCGTGAGACGCCCGCGCTCGTCAGATGTTTTGCGGAAAGCTCTGCCATCTCGCCCGCGCCGACGAGAAGCACTGTGCGCCCTTTCAGCTCGCCGAAAATCTTTCGCCCAAGCTCGACCGCCATGTAGCTGATCGAGACCGCCGATGCCGCGATGCCCGTCTCTGTTCTCACTCGCTTGGCGACGCGAAAAGCCTGGTGGACCAAGCGATTGAGAACGCGCCCGGCTGTCCCCGCCTCGACCGCGAGCGAATAAGCATGGCGCACCTGGCCCAAGACCTGCGGCTCGCCGACGACCATCGAATCGAGCGACGAGGCCACGCGGAAGATGTGGCGCACAGCCGTCTCGTCCGTATGGCTGTAAAGATGTTTGCTGAAATCTTCATGCGGGATTAAGCGCGAGCGGCTGAGAAAGTCTGCGATATGTTCAGTGCCTTCCGTGAAACGTTCGCCCTGAGTCGCCGCCAGTATCTCGACGCGATTGCAGGTCGAAACGATCAAGCCTTCGTTCACAATCTCGCCGTCAACGAGCAGGCGCAGTCCTTCAGCGCAGGCTTCGTCAGTGAAAGCCAGACGCTCGCGCAACTCTATGGGCGCAGTCTTGTGATTTAACCCGACGAGAACGATTGCCATAAGGAAAAGCAGAAGCCAGAAGTCAGGAATCAGAATTCAGAAGAAAAGAAAATCAGAAGTGGTTTCCGCCGATTATTCCGGCTCCTGACTTCTGGCTTCTGGATTCTGTCTTTCGTTTCAGCCAAACACATGATAACTGCCTAAGAGCCTTGCTCCGAAAAATGTGCAGAGGACGAGGGCGAAGCCGACGACCCCAAGCCATGCGGCGCGCCGACCGCGCCAGCCTGCGCTCGCTCTGTAAAGAATCAGTAAGAGATAGAGGAGCCATGTGAGCACGGCGAAAATCTCTTTCGGATCATTATGCCACAAACGATTGTCGCGCGCTGAAGACCAGATCATGCCGGTCAGTATGCCCAAGGTCAGAAGCGTCCACCCGACGCCAACGGTCGCCGTCGCTATGTTGTTAATGGTCGTCAACGACGGCAGACGATGAAAGATCGCGCTGAAGGTCTTCAGTTTCAGCTCGCGCTCTTGCAAAAGATACATGATGCTGGCGATGAAGACGACGAAGAAGGCCGCATAAGCAAAGATCAGCAGCGTTGTGTGAACAGGGAAGAGCCAGGCTGAATTCGCGTCCGTCACCGCCGCTGCTGACGAAGAGTCGTGGACCACGCTGGCAATGAAAGTCAGAACGGTGACGAGCGGCAGCGTGAAACTGCCTAGAGCCTGCGCGCGATAACGAAGAATAACGACTCCGTAAGTTGCGACCAGCGTCCAGGCCAGAAACGAGAGCGTCTCGCGCAGGCCGAACAAAGGGTAGTGTCCGTCCCCTGCCCAATCCGTAATCAGCGAAACCGTGTGCAGGACGAAACCGAAGGCGAGCGTCCCCAAAGCGACGCGCTCCGCCGACCAGCGCTTATTGACAAACGCCAGAATCGAATGAATCGCGGCGACAACATAAGCCGCCAGAACTGTTAAGAGAAGAGGCTTCATTGCAAAGGCAAGTGCATGATTGGCTCAAAAGGCATTGTAATTGAGAAGGGAAACGAGCGACAAGCCGCGAACTCCTCGCAAGAGACTCCGGCCTGCTACTGAATTGAAGACAGATAGCTCTCAGGCAAACCGATTCTGGCGGCGAGTTCTTTGAGCTTTAAAGCGTATTGCGGATTCCGTTCGCTCGCCGAAGGCGGCACGGGCAAATTGAAACAGAGGGCCGCAACGACGCTGCCATCGTCTAGTCGTGCAAGCACGGCCTCGGGGCGGTAAACGCTAACCGATGCTTCCGAATATAGAGCATCAATCTCCGCATGAGTCAGCGAGAAGAGAACACCATGCACAGTTCCGTTCGAGCACGGGACGAGGGTCGCGCGTGCGCCTATGATAAGGCAGAAATTTTCGATGAAGGCTAGACGACGGTTTTGAGGGTCAACGCCCTTATCTCGCAAGAGCGCTTCGTCCATGAACAGCCCGTAGAAAAAAACGTCAATTAGTCTGGCTTTCTCTTCATTCATCACAACAACCTCATTAGAAGACTTTAAGCATAGCTCCGATCCATCAAGCCGTATGCAGTGGCTCGACCTTGCGCGCGAATTGGAAGAGAAAGCGGTCACGGCGCAGGATTTCAATGCGGTTCAAGGCATAAGGGTCCGGGCGATCCTCCGGTCCATAGATGGTTGTGACCGCGCCGATGTGGCCTGCGTCTTCAACTGCTTGGCGCGCCACGTCGTTGAAGAAGCCCGCCGGATAGGCGAAGACCTTGCAAGATTTTTGCAGCAACTCTTCGAGCTGGCGTTTCGATTCTTCAACCTCAAGCTTCACTTCCTCAATGGGAAGCTCGTGCAACAATCTGTGATTCAAAGAGTGCGAGCCGAACTCTATGCCTCCAGCGTCGGCCATCTCCAAAATCTCTTCGCGCGAAAGATGTTCGCGTGGTCCTTCACCTTCGGCCACAGCTTTTACGGAAGCCTGGCCGATGCAGGACGGGACGAGAAAGATCGTCGCTTTAATTCCGAGCCGTCGAAAGATCGGAAAGGCATTCGTGTAATTATCTTTCCACCCATCGTCAAGCGTCAGCGTGATTCCGTTCTCAGGAAATGTGCCGCGCTCTCTGTAATGCTCGATCATCTCGGAGGCCGTGTAGAAGATGAAGCCTTGCTTCTTCAAATAGATTAACTGCCGCTCGAAGCGCGCGGGCGGAGTAAAGCCTCCGCGCACGAGAGAGTCCGGCGCAGGCTTATCAATCTTGTGATAGACGAGAATGGGAACGCGCATGAAATATCTTTAATCTATCTCACAAATTCGGTTGCTCAAAGATGCTCACATCGGAATCAGCGCGCGTCAAAAACCAGTTGCCAGCGTTGTAGAGCAACTCTTGATGTTCGCTTGAGCCTGCCATAAATTGCGGTGCGGTTTTGACGCGCCAGAAGCCGAACCGTTTTAATCGCTCCTCGACGAGCGGGTCAAGGACATCCGTCACAAGACTTCCCGCGCGGCGTTCAAGAGCGCGACTGAGAGCGGCTCGTAAAAGCTCGTCAATGATCGTCGCCGAATCCTTCATGCGATAACAAATATCGCTGATGGCGGCTTTGGGCGGAACGCTTGCGCGCTCTGGCTTTCTGAAAAAAAGAACAGTGTATCCGAGCAGGCGATTCTCTTCGTAGCAGCCGAGAATTTCAAATCGCTTGCCAGGTTGACGCCCGAACTGCCATTCAAGATACGAGCGGTTGCGTTCGACAACACAAGGCCATTGGGCGCGCGCCTCCTGCCAAAACTCTGTGAACGAGGAATCAAAGCTGGAAACCTCGCGCACAGCAAATTCTTTTGCCGAAGAGCGCGAAAGGCGCGGGCGAAAAGGCGCATAGGCCAGGTTCAAAGCTTCGCGCAAGGGAGCAATGTTTCTTGCTTCTTTTAGAGCTTCGCCGGGAAACAATAGTCTGTGATAACGATGAAGGCTGCCCAAATCTGCCCACTGCAACTTGTGCAGAATGGGCGTGGAGTTTTCGTTCATGCCGAGCGAGAACATCGTGGAATACTGCTCGCCTGCAGCATGAAAGAGACGCTTGCCAAAACCCTGACCGCGCAAATCTTCGTGAACGATGAGGTCAATCATGCAAGCGGCGCGGATTCTTTCATCGCCGACTTTCATCTCCACAGGAATGGCCGCAATCTGGCCCAAGACCTCCTCGCCTCTTTTCAAAATCCAACACGGAATGTTCTCATGACCAGCGAACGGGTTCTCGACGAAGTGCCAACGCCAGAACGTGGGTTCGCTGCGGCGCAGATCACCCGGGTAAGCGATGCGCAGAAACGCGAGCAGCGCATCTTGCTCTGCAATTTCAAGCTGCTTGATTTGAATATCGCTCGACATAAGTTAATCAGAAGCGCACTTGATGATACATCAGATCGCGCAAATGTCAGTTGGCAGTGCGCAATCGTCAGAGTCCAATCGTAGTTTCGTATATTGAAAGTTATTTTAACCACAGAGGACACAGAGGAACACAGAGGAAATAAATTGAATTTGAAATCTGAAATCTCAAATTTGAGATTACCCTCTCTTATTATCCTCTGTGTTCCTCTGTGTCCTCTGTGGTTAAAATCAACTCTCCCGGCACGAAAGAATGAATAGACCTTAGCACTTGTTCACTGCCTTCTCTCGTGATAGCTTTCATACGAAAAGGAGCGATTCCATTTTGAATTTTGAACTGACGGAAGAGCAGCGGATGGTGCAGGCTTCTGTGCGCGAGTTCGTGGCCGGAGAGATTGCTCCGCGCGCGCGCGAGTATGACGAGCAGGCGCGTTTCCCGCGCGAGCAGTTGAAGGGTCTGGCCGAGCTTGGTCTTCTGGGAATGATTATCCCGGAAGAGTGGGGCGGCGCAGGCTTCGACACGGTCGCTTACGCCGTTGCGCTCGAAGAGATTGCGCGCGCTGATGCTTCCGTTTGCGTCATCGTCGGCGTCACAAACTCTGTCTGCTGTTATCCACTCCTGAGCTTCGGCACGGAAGAGCAGAAGCGAAAATATTTGGTCCCGCTCGCGCGCGGAGAAACGCTCGGCGCGTTCTGTCTTTCAGAGCCGCAGGCAGGCTCGGACGCGACCAACTTGAAAACACGCGCCGTGCGCGACGGCGATCATTACGTCATCAATGGGACTAAATCCTGGGTCTCAAGCGGAGGCGAGGCCAACACGTACATCGTCATGGCCGTCACCGGACGCGAAGATAACAAGAACAAGGTGACGACCTTCATCGTTGAAGGCGACACGCCCGGCCTCACTGTTTCGAGCATCGAGCACAAGATGGGCCAGCGCGCGTCGCAGACTGCCGAGATGAGTTTCACGGACGTGCGCGTGCCCGCAGAGAATGTGTTGGGCGGCGAAGGAAACGGAATGCGCGTGGCCTTCAACAGTCTGGATAACGGGCGCATAGGCATCGGCGCGCTCTCGACCGGAATCGCGCAAGGCGCGCTCGATGAAGCAACGAAGTACGCGAAGGACCGCCACGCTTTCGGCCAGCCAATCGCGGAGTTTCAGGCGATTCAATTCAAGCTCGCCAACATGGCGACAGAAACGGACGCTGCGAGACTGTTGACCCTGCGCGCAGCCGCTATGAAGGATGCTGGAGATAAGCGCGCGGGCTACTATGCGGCGATGGCAAAGCTCTTTGCATCCGAGACGGCCAACCGCGTCTGTGCCGACGCCGTGCAAATTCACGGCGGCAACGGCTACTCGCGCGATTACCCTGTGGAACGCATGTACCGCGACGCACGCGTCACGACGATTTATGAAGGGACGAGCGAGATTCAGCGAATAGTTATTTCAAGGGAAATCTTAAAGCAGTGACAAGTGACGAGTGACGAGTGACAAGCGAAAAGCTTTTATCTCGTCACTCGTCACTTGTCACTCGTCACTGTTCTTATGCCTAATAGAGAAGACGCCTGGGAATTATTGTGCGAGTACACGAAGGGCGATAGCCTGCGGAAGCATGCGCTGGCTGTCGAGGCAGCGATGCGCGCGTGCGCCCCTCGTTATGGTGGACCGGACGCCGACGTTGATGAATGGGGACTCGTCGGTCTCTTGCATGATTTCGATTACGAGATGTTTCCTTCGGCGGACGAGCATCCATTCAAGGGCGCGAATATCATGTGCGGGCGCGGCTACTCGGACAGAATCATCCGCGCGATCATGGGGCACGCGACCTACACAAATGTTCCGCGCGACACCGAGATGGCGCGCGCGCTTTTTGCAACGGACGAGTTGTGCGGATTTCTAGTCGCCTGCGCGCTCGTGCGCCCCTCGCGCAGCTTGGATGATATGAAGTCCCTTCGGTCAAGAAAAAGTTAAAGGACAAAGCCTTTGCGCGCACGGTCAACCGCGATGACATTCGGCAAGGAGTCGCGGAGTTGGGCGTTGATTTGGACGAGCACATCCGCTTTGTGATTGACGCACTGCGCCCCATACAGGAAGAGATCGGCCTCAACAGAGTAAGTCAGTGAAGTGTGCTTGCGGCGCATTCAACTTTCCCTTATCCTGACAACTGACGCTTCCAATAAAACAATTAACAGAAGGGGAAGTATGCCGATTGCGGAAATCGGCACGCTTGCAAAGGATGGTAACTAGAAACGCGCTGCTCTACTTGTCCCGCCGCGAGGGCTTGAAAGATTTTGCGACGCGCTTTCGCTTCTTCAAGAAGATGACGACCCGCTTTGTCGCGGGCGAAAAT
>Ga0182001_10000022_pt1 | contig 36963 bp, 33 predicted proteins | sample BulsoiFelSFmetaG_FD_120485 | JGI IMG/M metagenome (GOLD analysis project Ga0182001, IMG submission 120485) | Bulk soil microbial communities from Mexico - San Felipe (SF) metaG | ecosystem: Environmental > Terrestrial > Soil > Agricultural land | place: Mexico: San Luis Potosi | collected... | reverse complement strand
CTGACAACCTTGTACCTCACCAACAATCAAACGGGCAGCGTGAGAGGCAACGCGGGTATTTCTCTCACAACGAGTTGGCTGCCATGTCAAACCCTTTCAGCACAGCAGCCCAACGTCCGAATTCAGCGGGCGCGTCAAAACGCAATTACCAACATCGCCTCGCGAATGAAAGCTTCTCGATTCGCGCTCCGCTGCAATGAGTTGTTGGGCTGCCCTTAATTGCAACCAAGCACCCGTCACCCATCTGACCGTAACTGGCAATGAACTTCTCATCTACAAGGCGACGGGCGGCCTCAGAGGCAACGCGAGCTTTCCACTCCTGACACGCATCTTGCCATGAACAACTACTCTGCGAAAGCAGCCCAACGCCCGAATTGACGCGGCGGGCGAACCGTGAAAAGAAGTAGGTCGAGCATGAGAGGTTCGCCCATTTCGCTCGCGTCCAATGAGTTGTTAGGCTGCCCATCATCGTCACCAGGGATTGCCTCATTCATCAGACCTCGTCAGGATATAATCATCTCTCCTAGACGACAACGGGCGGCGTGGAAGGCAACGCGGGCTTTTCCGCTCCTGACACGTTACTCCCTGTCAAAGCCCTCAAGCACAGCAGCCTAACTACAATTAGACCGCTAGTGGCCTAATACCGAAATCACCATATATTACCGCTAGCGGCCTAACCACGGAATAACCCACCTTTTACCGCCTCAGTCAGCCTAATCACCGAAATTCTTGTCTTTTACCGCCCGCCTGGAGCATAATCTGATTCCCACCCAAGCTGATAATAATCATCTCGCCTCGTTCCGCAGGAGCCTATACCTATGTCTTCAACTCAGCCGTCACTCATGGATCAGGTGCGTTCGGCCATCCGCGTGCGCCATTATAGCATCCGCACTGAGGAGGCGTACGTCAATATCATCCGCCGCTTCATCATTTATCATCAGAAGCGCCACCCAAAAGAGATGGGCACCAACGAAATCCGCCAATACCTGTCTCATCTGGCTAACGTCGGACAGGTCTCGGCTTCGACGCAGAACCAGGCCCTCTCCGCCCTCCTCTTCCTTTACCGGGAGGTGCTTGGAATGGAGTTGCCGTTCATCGAAGGCATTGAGCGGGCCAAGCGACCCCGCAGCGTGCCCGTGGTCTTGACTAAGGAAGAGGTGAGCCGCGTGCTCGCTTGCCTTACTCACACTCATCACCTGATGGCGAGCCTCCTGTACGGGTCGGGCCTGAGGCTGATGGAGTGCGTGCGCCTCAGGGTGAAGGATGTGGATTTCGCTTATAAGCAGATCACGGTCCGCGACGGCAAAGGCGAAAAGGACCGGCGCACGGTACTGCCTGAGCAACTCATCCCACAGCTGAAGCGACATCTGATGGGGACCTGGCAGATGCATCAAGAGGACTTGCGGAAGGGGTACGGCAGAGTGTATCTGCCTTACGCTTTAGATCGAAAGTATCCGAATGCTTCTATCGAGTGGAGCTGGCAGTGGGTCTTCCCTTCGGATAACCTTTCTACAGACCCGCGCAGTGGTGTGGTACGCCGCCACCACTGCTCAGAAGACATGCTGCAGAAGGCAGTGAGGCGGGCCGTGCGACGTGCGGGGCTGGCAAAAAGGGCGAGCTGTCACACCCTCAGACACTCTTTCGCAACGCACATGCTGGAGGCGGGTTATGACATTCGCACCATTCAAGAACTGCTGGGGCACAGCAGCGTGGAGACTACGCAGATCTACACGCACGTCCTGAACCGCGGGGGCAAGGGTGTCAGAAGCCCACTCGATCAAGGATGAAGGGGTCCAGATGGCTTCTCCAAGACTGTCTGGGAGATAGCATGTTAACCCTTTAGGCTAATCCTCAAAAGGACCGCTACGTGTTGGGAGTGAAACTGTTCTTAAGCACCGCATCAATACTCCTTGAAGCCAGACGCAACATCGCCAGTCTGTAGTAATCATCCGTTTGAGTATAAGTCAGGGGATACGGTTTAGGACTATGCTTCACAGGTAAGTTCTTTGAGTCCGGCTCCCAGCCGCGCCGACCATGTCGGGCAAGAACAAGGCGTATGCGAAGACCACAGCCGCGGCCCTGCCCGCACGCCAGCAACAGCAGCCTTCCGTCTTTCAGTTCTTCCACCAAGTCTAAGATAAAATGGCTCTGGACTTTGGCTAGCCCCTGCCGATACACCTCCGCATACCAGCGCATTGGGTTTGCTAAATCCACAACGATCGAGAATGGCTGGCCCCGTCGTGCTCCCACGACAGCGTGCTGGGCGGTGGGCCTGACGTAACAATAATGATCGGCGGCGCGCCTGTAGTAACAGAAGAAGAGGATCTGGCGAGCGATCTCACAGATCTTTAACTCCTTCTCGAGTTTCCGTCCGGAGAAAGAAGAATTGAGTAAGTCTTCCCAACTAGGGATCGAGGTCCGGTCGCGACCGACGGTAACTTGTTTCCGACCAGGCATAATCTCGCATTGTACACTGGACGAGAACTAATTTCGTAAAAAGATCAGGGTGAGGAATAAGTCTTTAACTTTTGCACCTATGGATCAAAGCTTCGTTATTGAGATTTTGGCTTCATGAATAACTTCGCAGAAGCTCCAGCATAGATGCAAACATTACAGGTGAAGCCAAACGGTATCAGGTAGTGACTCAATAACTATGTAAAGACCCCGAATTAAGCGGCTTCTATTCCTCTCAACCAACTCAGTAATTGGGACCCGAATCTACAACTGCTCAACTACGTACAATTCTATGCTTTCAGACAGAGCCTCCCATAGCAACTCACCAATATATCGCTTTGCAATATATTGGCAGGGAGAGATCTTTCACTCCGCTAGATGCAAACTGTAACCACTAAATGTCCTATACGCCAACGCCTTGATGCTTAAGCGTAGCGCAGACTATAGTAAACTCTGCGTGATCAGTAAGTCAGATCGTAAGGCCGATGAGACCTAGAAGATCAATACCTTCATGTTGAAGAAGCAATGCTTCGAAAAAGCACGAAACTCATCAAATAGGCTTGACGGCTTTTTGACGGGTTTGTAGGTAAATGGGGGACTTGGGGTAAATGGGGGAATGCAATCTGATACCTTCTCCCTTAGCAGAAGGCGCACATTAGCAGCACCCGTGAAGGTCAATTTAGACGAGAGCAGAGGGTCATGATGACAGCAGAGTATCAATCAAATTACTTGTCTTTGTATCAATCAGGAGAGCTTGAGAAAAGGGTAGAAGCCCTTGAGAAGCTATTATTTAGCTGCACAGTCTGCCCACATGACTGTGGCAATAACAGGATGGAGGATGAGCTTGCCCGTTGCTATTCAGGGAGGCTTCCAATAGTCAGCGCACACACTCAGCACTTCGGTGAAGAGCCTGCTTTGGTGGGAACTAGGGGAGCGGGGTTAATCTTCTTCGGCAACTGCAACTTGAGATGCGTCTATTGCCAGAACTATCAAATCTCGCAGACGCACAAAGAGCAGATCAGGAATCAAATCACGCACGAGCGTCTGGCGGAAATCATGCTTGAATTGCAGGAGCGCGGATGCCACAACGTCAACTTCGTTTCGCCGACACATTTTGTCCCGCAGATGGCGCGCTCAATCTTTCTCGCCGCTCGGCAAGGTCTGCGGCTTCCCATTGTCTACAACACTAACGCTTACGACTCCGTTGAAGTCCTCCGATTGCTTGATGGCGTCGTTGATGTTTACCTGCCTGACTTGAAGTATGCGGAGAACGAAGCGGGTTACGAATACTCGAAAGTTAAGAACTACAAAGACCATGCGCGCAGCGCAATCCTTGAGATGTATCGTCAGATGGGCGATGAGCTTGTCATCGGTGAAGATGGTCTCTTAAAACGCGGGCTGGTCATTCGCCTGCTTGTGCTGCCAAACGACCTCGCAGGTGTGCGTGAATCTTTGGAATGGATTAAGGACGCGCTCAGCCCTCGCGTCGCCGTCTCGATGATGGCTCAATACTACGCCACGAATCGCGCCGCCTCGGACGCGCGCTACACTCTGCTCTCGCGCCGCATCACCGAATCCGAATGGCTGCGCGCGCTCTCCGCCCTCGACGAATTAGGCATGGAAGAGGGCTGGATGCAGGAGTACGACGGCGCATCGCACTACTACCGCCCAGACTTCACAGACCGCGAGACGCCTTTCAAAGATGTCAGAGACTTTCAGCCAGAAAGACAATGACAGACGGCAGCAAGAGTCAGAATCAAACTCCCACGCTTGTCGTCAAGCTTTCGGGTCTCCTGTGAGTTGAGAAGCCGAGGGGCACGGACAAAGATTCTCCCGATAACTCTTGACGAATGCCGGTTCTGGCTGTATTAACTCCCCAATCGGGGGTTGCGACCACGCCGCAGATAATCAGAAGTAACAACTTTTCCATAAATTCGGATTCGTTCTGGTGCTAGAATAGGCGGCGCGTGCAGGGAAACCAGGAAAGGGCATTTTCAACTCAGGACATTCCCGACCCTTTCGCTAACCGAACAACCGAATCGAGCGGGACTCTACTTCAAAGGGGGCATTTCTATTCTCAAGGCTTGGGGCGCGAGTCGTGCGAGCGCTTCAGGCGCAGGTCTTATTGTCACAGCAATATATTTTTCATAGCCGATCAGCCGTTTTCATAGTTTTCGTGATCCTCGCTCAAAGTGGCTGCGAGTGCGTGATGAAGGTCTTCGGGCCTTGCCAGCAGTTTCAACTGGCGCGCTCGCTTTCGCTCTTACTCTTTCACCATAGTCTAAAAGGAGTTCCCGATGAAGAGGATAATTTGCGGCTTCGCTGTTGCCTTAGTGATTGCTTCCGTCTTCGCGCCGAAAACTGCGGCTGATGATCCGGCCTCTGCGATGATCAAGCAGGATGGATACACTGTGACTCTCGACCTGAAGTTCACGAAGAAGAAGCCCAACGCTCTCCAACGCTTCGTCTCCTTTCTGGATTATGGCCCGAACGGACATGCCACAGGATTCCTTGTCGGCGATGGATTGGTGATGACCGCTTACCACGTCGTCTCCGGCGAGTTGAGCATCTCGAAGAAGGCACAACTCGGATTCGCTGCTAACGACGAGTTGGCAGTCAGAGCCTATGTCAGCGGCTGCGAAGCTTCCGTGCTCAAGATAGATGAGAACGCGGATTTAGCCCTCCTGAGAATCTGTCAATCACGCAAACATAAAGCTCCGGCCATTCAGCAGAACATGAGCGAAAATGAGAAGCTGTTTCTGATTGCCAAACCGTTCGGCGACAAGATGGTGCGGCACGGAGTCTTCTTCGGCCCATACATGTTCAAGGGCGTACAGTATTGGTCTGCGAAACTGGACGTGCGCGACGGCTATTCGGGCAGCCCCGTCTATAACGATAACGCGGAACTTGTCGGCGTCTTCACAGGCTACGATTGGTCTAAGAAACTCGCGCTGATTAGTCCGGGCGAGCGCGCGCAAAAGCTAATAGAGGATTACAACTCGCCACCGCCACCGCCAGCGCCACCACAGCCGTGACGATTTCGGATTTTGGATTGCGGAATGCTGATTTGAAAAGCCAGTGGCAAGGTGCAAAAGCAAGAGGCAGGTAAAAGCAATTTCAAATTTCAGATTCGAGATTTGAACTTGCTTTTACCTGCCTCTTGCTCTTTTCACACTCTCTCGTAAAACTTGACCTGCAAATCTTCTTCAAGCTTGAGTGAGTCGTCAGCTTTGAACCCTCGCAAAAAATCTTGCGGCATGAATGTATCCGCGCCTTCGACCGCGTGCGGAATCTCCGTCACAATCCACTGCTCTATCTCTTCCGAGAAAGTTTGATAGACCTGAGAGCCACCGATGATGTAGAGATTACAGGCAAGGTAAGGCTGAAGCGAGAGCACTGCCTGCTTGTCTCTCAAGACAATTACGGATGCCTGACCTTCTATCTCCGCTCGCCTGCTCATGACTATGTTGAGCCGTGCGGGCAGAGGCCGCTTCAAAGAGAGCCATGTGCGATGCCCCATGACGCAGGCGTGCCCCATTGTCTGCTGCTTGAAAAATTTCAGGTCAGCGGAATAATGCCAGGGGATAGAGCCATCACGGCCTATGGCTCCGTTTCTATCCACAGCGACGATGCCGATGATTGACATATGCAAACCGTTTCAGACGGCGACGGGAGCATGAATTTTGCCATGCGATTGATAGCCGACGAGATTCAAGTTTTCGTATCTCATATTGAACAGCCCTTCAAAACCACGCAAAACTCTCTCTTCATCAACAATCTCAAGTCTGGGCAAAGGCAACGGCTCGCGCGCGAGCAGCTCTTCGACCTGTGAGAGATGATTCTTGTAGATGTGATAATCGCCGAGCGTGTAGATGAACTCGCCGACCTCCAACTCGCAAACGTGCGCGACCATGTGCGTCAGAAGCGCGTAGGAGCTGATGTTGAAAGGCACGCCAAGAAACGCATCCGCTGAGCGTTGATAAAGCTGGCAATGAAGCACGCGCTCCCGCTCAACCTTCATCTGCCAGAGCGTGTGACAGGGCGGAAGGTCAACACGGTCTGCGACGCGCGGATCCCAGCCCGTCACGATCAGGCGGCGCGAGTTCGGATTCTTTTGAATCGTCTCAATCAAACGCTTGATTTGGTCCACGCCGTTGCGCTCAGGATAGTCGCCTCCGAATGAACGCCAGAGGTAGCCGTAAACAGGGCCGAGATCGCCAGCCTCTCGATTGAAGCGACTCGTGTGCTCAAGGTCCGCCCACTCTTTCCAGATGTCAACGCCGCGCGCCCGCAAGGTAGCTTCGTTCGTATCGCCTGAGAGAAACCATCTCAACTCTTCAAAAATCCAACGAAAGGGAACTTTCTTGGTCGTCACAATCGGGAAGCCTTCATGCAGATCAAAGCGTGTCTGGTAGCCGAAGTGCGAGATTGTGCCGACGCCTGTTCGGTCTTCGTGTTCATGTCCGTAAGCGAGGATTGACCTCAATAGGTCTTGATACTGTTTCATGCAACCTTCGGGATTTCTTCAATTTGGAAAAAGCGCGCGCGCGATGTTATAAGAGCTTACGCAATTAAAGAAAGTTTCCGCAAGCAGCAGAGCGTGAGAAAGCTAGAGAAAGGCTGGGAAAGTAGTGACGAGTGATGAGTAACGAGTGACAAGCGAAGAACTTGCCTTTATCTCGTCACTCGTCACTCGTCACTCGTCACTTAAAAAATGAGTTGGCCCATAGGGATTCACGTTGACGAACAAGCCCCGGACTTCACCTTGAAGGATGAAGAAGGCCGTGACTGGCGACTTGCAGACAAGCGCGGGCAGGTCGTCGTCCTGCTCTTTTATCCGGGCGACGAAACGCCCGTCTGCACCAAGCAGATGTGCTCCGTGCGCGACCGTTGGACGGATTACCTGGCGACGGGCGCTGAAGTCGTCGGCATCTCGACCGATACTGTCGAATCGCATCACAAGTTCAGCGAGCATTACAAGCTTCCTTTTAATTTGCTCGCAGACCCGGATGAAAAAGTGACGCGACTCTACGGCGTTCGCTCCTGGCTGCCCGGTCGCTCGGCGCGCGCAGTCATAGTCGTTGACGCCCAGGGCATCGTACGTCATCGTCAGGTGCAAGCGCTCTCGCTCTTTCGCCCGAAAGACAGTCAGGTAATCGAAGCTATTCGGATTGCGCAGTCGGATAGCGCACCTGCGCGTGCAGCCCAAACGTCGCTTTAGATTTCAGGCTCAAGGAGAAGTGTTATGTCAGACAAGATCAAGTGCGCGCGTTGCGGAGAGAAGCGACCCGCGCTCGGCTACGCGCCCGTGCCGACGGAACTCGGCCAAAAAATCGGTGCAGAGATTTGTCAACCATGCTGGGCCGAATGGCTTCAGAAGCAGACACAGATCATCAATCATTACGGCCTTGACCTCTCCAACCCGGACACGCACGGCTTCCTCTTCGACAATATGAAAGCTTTCTTCTATGGCTCAAGCGGACTAGCACAGATAGACACCTCGAAGGAAGGCAGCGTCGAGTGGTGAATTAAAAATGCAAAATGGAAGACCCAAGCCACGCTCGCGGTCTTCCATTTTGCATTTTTTAATTCTTAATTTTGCCTTCTCTTAGGCAGTCTTGCTTTTGCTCTTGGCCTTGCCGTGCCTTCTGGCGACGCGGCGATGCTTGCGAGATTTGGTCCCGCCTGCGCCGTTGCCGCCGCCGTTAAAGCCGACCTTTGTCGCCGTCGGTGCGCCAGCGCCGTTAGCGAACACAAGACCGGATGCGCCGAGCATGAGAACGAGGGATAGAGCAACCGCTTTGATTGCTTTCAGGAATGTGGAATTCATCGAAAAGCTCCTTCTTTATTGTTAAGGGAAACGTTCTTGTCTGAAAATTCTTTCAGCAAACTTTAACTCTCGGATGATTTGGACAAGCAGCCGATTTTAGTTAGCCTTCGCCGTTTGGCTCAGAGAGCGTATGCCGAACTCACGCCTTAAGTCAACTTCGTCATACTGCCTCGTTGATTTCGCGCGCCGCGCGATGGCCTGATTGAAACGCTCCCTGCATCCATCCAGGCCATGAAGATGTGTGCTCTCCGGCAAAATGTATGCGCCCTTCGGGGCGTGCGATGTGCGGCAGCAGCTCTGTCATCTGTCCCGGCTTAAACCATGCATATGCGCCGCGCGCCCACCTGTCTTCATCCCACGCGACAGACGCGCCTCCTTCAAAGTTTTTGCGAATACCCGGATAGACCTTCTCCATCTCTGTGGCTGTGAACTCAAGCCGCTCGCTCTCCGTCATCCTTGCCACGCGCCTTGCATTCTCTCCGGCCATGTAAGATTCAAGAATGCCGCGCGCGCCCGTTTGATTAAGAGTCGAATTGACAATTGCCATCACGGGCAAGTCCGTGTAAGCGGAGACGCCAAGCCCTGCGCTCGTCCAGTATTTGCTTCTCGATTGAACGTAAACGCGCGTGGCCGAAGTGTATGGCAACTCTCTAATCGCCCGTCGCTTCTCTGCTGAAAAGTCCGGCGCAACCTCGATCTCTTTGAGAATCGAGAATGGAATCGCGCAGATTAAATAATCCGTGCTGAGAGTCTCCGTCGCGCCAGCCTGCGAGTATGTAACCTTCACCTCGCGCGCGTCCTGTTCAATTCTGACAACGGGCGAGCCGTAGCGAATTTTTGAAGCGAGGCGCGCAGCCATTGCCTTTGGCAGGAGGTCTGTTCCGCCTTTGACCGTGTACAACTCGACAGTATTGTAATTGAGCGCGGTTTCGCGCAGGACCATCAGGGCGGAAACGGCATCAACGCCATCTCCGGTCAAATCAGCGTCGTTTAATCTGAGCAGGCGCACGGCCTCATCGGACGCGCCACGCATCCGCAGGAATTGCGCATAAGTCATCCGGTCATACTTCTTCAATCTCTCAGGCGGCCAACTCTGTGATCTGGCGTCGCCCATCTCGCCGAGAACCGGGATGAGATACTTGTCCGTCATCCCGTCGAGACCCAAACGATTCTCTTCGGGCGAGAGGTTGAGAAGCCGGTTGATTGTGAGCGTGTCGTCCGAGCCGAAACGTTTGCCTCGAAGATAAAAGTTGATGGCGCGCGATTGATGAGGAATCATGTTAAGCTGGATGCGAAAGAGCTTGATATAATGCATGGTCAGGTCGTGCGAGTCCGGGATGAACATCGCGCCCGCTTCCGCATGAAGGCCGTCGGCGAATGGCTCGCGCAAGGTGTGAACGCGCCCGCCCGCGCGCGTGCGCGCTTCCAGAATAGTAATGTCGTGCCCGGATTCCATGAGCTGATATGCAGCCGCCATGCCAGCCAGGCCAGCGCCGACGATGACGATTCGCTTCCGGCGCGCGCCCGCTCTTTGTAAGTTCTCATGAACCACAGAGCGGAAACGGATTCTCGATGCTGGAATCGCTGCCGCCGCCGCCAGGCTCTGTCTTAAAAATTCTCTGCGTCTCATTTTATGTTTTGAGTTTAGCAAGAAATATTTGCAGGCGAAAATATTCGTTGATAGCCTAAAATAAAGAAATCGTGAAGTGTGCAATGTCCGAGGGTGTCTTGTTAGATCAGGAGAAAGTTATGTCGTTATCTAAAGTTTTCGCGTCGCTGTTTTTCATCCTGATTGCCGCCGTTTCGGCCTTTTCACAGGATGAAAAGCTGCGGAAAAACAAAGACGGGCAAGTGGAAATCACTCCGCAGATGGAAGAGAAGTTCAAAAGACAAGTTGAAAGACTGAAGGACCCTTCATTCATCAGACTCGAAATTGTTCCTGTATCGAATTGTCAGGACGAAGAGGTCCAAAAGGTCTCGGACTGCTATAAAGCCAAAGAAAAGATTAGGCTGAAGCTGATGATGACTGATATGTCATCTGAGTCTATTACCTTTGCAATTGAGAAATCTTACTTCCCGTATAGCCTGCAACTATTCAGGGACGGGCAGTTAGTACCTTACCGCGAGGATGTTGCTAAAATTATTGACAACCCACCAACAGCCATAAGTTCGCTCTTGGAAAAACTGGAACCCGGTAAAAAAGAGTTGGTGGAGGTGATCTCGTTGGATGGATGGTATAGGCCCCTTGAGCCGGGCCACTATCTATTAAATATTAAACGTCGCTTTGAGTTGGATGGCGGATGGACTAATAGTGCTTCAATCACATTTGAGGTTCAACCGAAGTGATAAAAATTCGTGGACTCCTGCTGAACCAAGAAGCTACAAAAGTAAAGTGAGGTCTTTATGAAAAAATGGTTCGTGTTATCTCTGACAGCGGTGCTCTTTCTGGCGACACATTCATTGATAAACGCGCAGGAAATAAACACACAGAAAGACCCTAGACCCTTTAACACGGTAGAAGATATGATTGCAAAAGCAATTACAGCGGAGTTGCCGGGCTGGAAGCGTACATCCGTGCCTCCGATGAACCGTGACGGGCTCGACAATTTTAGGTACGATGTGATTATAGATCAGTGGTCATCGGAAGAAGGTAACGTAAAAGTAGCCCTCCTTCTTTATCAGTCGGAGGATGATGCTAAAAGTAAGTTTGAGGAGTTCAAAGCTGGTGTTAAGGCGAATGAGCAATTGCAGGACGTAGATAATGAAGCGTTCGCTTGGGGGATCAGCGAATCCATAGCTCTCAGAAGAGGCAGCTATTCTGTTTACATCAGTTCTATTGCAAAGCACGTCCAAAATGACGACGTTTTTTCTGATAAGAGACCTGGAGAGGAAGCCAAGCTTAATAAATTGTTTGCTAAGATTATCGCTAAGGCATTGAAAGATATACGATGATCTTCAGCAGCTTAGAATGCTAAGACAGGCCGCCTTCTCGGTGGCCTGTTTTGTTGTTACCTTTAATCGGAAGAATAAAAGATCGATGAAACTCTTGCGCGCGTCCCTCCAACTAATGTATCATCCGCCATCCTAAGGGAATGTTTCGTCTGGCTTCAACGCTTTTTTCATTTTAACGGAAGGGCGCTCGATTCATTTGCGGCTCATTCAGAGCCTGCTGCCGGGCGAGATTTATTATCAGGCTATCATTTTGACTCAGGGCGATTCCACGCTAGTTCTAGCCGGACTAGACGTGCGAGTTCACCAAAATTTCACCGGCTTAAGAAACAGGGAGACTAATCAATGAAGATGAAACTGGCGGCGCTGCTTGCGGCAACCATGCTCACGCTCGCGGGCTGTGGCAGCTCAAGCAATAGCACCAACACGACGAACTCATCGAACACCTCGAACAAGGCAGGCAATACGACCTCTTCGACCACGGCGACGCCTGACCCGAACATGATTAAGGCCAACGCTAATGCTTCGGACGAAACGGGCGGCACGAAAGAAGGTTGCAAGTGCTCAGCAGTCGGAATGAAGTGCTCGACTAAGGCTGGCGAGAAGGGATGCTGCGGCAAGGATGAATGCTCGACGATGGTTGATGGCAAGTCATCCTGCTGTGCGGGCAAAGGCAGCGAAAACGCGGCCTGCTGTTCGACCTCCGGCAAGGTGGCTATGGGCGAGAAGACGAGCGATAAGATGGACGACAAGATGGACGATAAGAATGCCTGCAACCCCGCCGAGAAACCCGCGACTGCTCCGGCTGGCAAGAAGGGTTAAGGGCTTCGCTCTTTACGGAACGGAATTTCTCTCAAAACTTCTGATGACGGGCGAGCTTTGCCAGAGCGCAAGGCTCGCCCGTTTTCTTGCGCGAGTGCCCACCACTGATTTAAGATACGGACGCTTTCGAGTTCCCTAACCAAAACTCAATGAAATGGAGACCGTGCGGGTTTCATCAAGCTTCCCGCTCGCGGGCTTAGGCTTGCTATCGAGCAATCACTTTCTGCCCCCAAGGACTGACAGAGTTTTTCTGGAGGAATAAACAGTGAAGAGATTTACTACCATTGCCACTACGCTCGCGCTGGCGACCATAATGTTTGGCTGCGGCGGCGGCGAGACGAACACGAACACAACCACGACAAACACATCCACCACGACCGCCAACAACAAGAACGCGAATGCGAACGCCAACGCGAACGCCAACGCCAATGCCAACAAGGGCGCGACCTACAATGCCAACATCAGCAAGGAAGAGTACGAGAAAGATAAAGAGAGTTTCGGACAGAAGGCCAAAGAGGCTGGCGATAAAGTCGGACAGGGCTTAGAGGATGGCTGGCTCTGGGTGAAGACGCGGGGCGCGCTGCTGGCGACCAGCGGACTGACAACGACCGGCATCAACGTTGATGTCAACAACGGGATGATCGTTCTGCGCGGGACAGTTCCGAGCCAGGATGAGGTGAAGAAAGCGGACGCCGCAGCCAAAGGCGTGAGCGGAAGCAAAGGCGTTCAGAATCAGCTCAAAGTCTCAGCCTGCGGCGGCAACATGAACATGAGCGGAAACAAGAACGCTCCCGCGAAGAAGTAGCCGCCCGTCTGCTCATGCGAAATTTGTGATGATGCGATGAGGCATTCATCTCCTCGAATTAAACTCTAAGTTTTCTCAACGAAGGGGCGAGGGCTTTGTACTGAACCTCTCGCCCCTTTATTGCTTTCAAAGCTCTTGCCCCATCAAAAGCGAAAACATTTATGAGAAATCGCCGTCTGCGCAAAGCTTGCGCGCTCATCAGCCTTTTCTGTTTACTCGCACAATTCACGCCCACGTCAAGCGCGCAACCGAGCGCCATCACAGCCTACGCTATCACGAACGCGCGCATCTTTCCGGTCTCCGGCCCAATGATCGAGCGCGGTACTGTCGTCATGCGCAACGGTCTGATCGTATCGGTCGGCTCGCAGGTCAGCCCGCCTGCGGATGCGCGCGTGATTGATGGCACGGGACTCTCGGTCTATCCAGGGTTGATTGATGCCAACACAACGCTCGGAATTCCAGAGCCTAACGCTTCTCCGGCTGCGAACGCTACGGGGCGTGGCGGCGGAGTTGCGCTCGGCGCTCCGCCGACGACTCCACCCGCACCGACGCTTGCCTCCGCAGCATTCGCGCCCAACATGAATATCCCCGGACTCAAGCCTGAGACGTTAGCATCCGACTTGATTCAACCGAATGGTGCGGCAGTTGAGGGCGCAAGAAGCGCAGGTATCACGAGCGCGCTCGTCGCGCCGCGCGATGGCATCCTGATAGGGCAATCCGCTTTCATCAATCTCGCTGGCGACACATCGGAACAGATGATCGTGCGCTCGCCCGTCGCGCTCCATATTGGCTTCACGCCTCTGCGCGGCGGAACATACCCGGCCTCTTTGATGGGAGTCTTCGCCGCGCTCAGGCAGATGCTCATGGATGCTCAGCGTTTACATGATGCTAATGAAATCTATGCGCGAAACCCGCGCGGGCTTCGTCGTCCTGAACAGAACAAATCGCTCGAAGCTCTCTATCCTGTGCTCGCGCGCCAGATGCCCGTCATCATGCACGCGAGCACCGAGCGCGAGATTGAACGCGCGCTCGATCTTGCGAAGGAGTTCAACCTGCGCGTTATCATCTCGGGCGGCGCGGATAGCTGGAAGATGACGGATAAGCTGCGGGATGTGCCCGTTCTGCTCTCGCTCAATTTTCCGAAGCGGACGACCGTACAAGTTCCAGAAGCTGACCCGGAGCCTTTGAGAGTTTTAAGGGAGCGCGTTGACGCGCCGAAGACCGCAGGCCGACTCGCAGCCGCGCATGTTCGTTTCGCTTTTCAATCGGGCGCGATGACGAACATCTCAGATTATCTTGCGAATGCCGCGAAAGCTGTCGAGAACGGCCTCGCGCGCGATGAAGCATTGCGCGCTCTGACCATCAACGCAGCGGAGATTCTCGGAGTCGCAGACCGCTTAGGAACAATCGAGCCGGGTAAGATTGCGAACCTGACCGTGACGCGCGGCGACATCTTTGACCGAACGGCGCGCATCACGAATGTCTTTATTGACGGTCAGCCTGTTGACTTGAAACCCGCGATACCTGCGGGAGCAGGAGGAGGCGGAGGAAGGCTGGCTAATGGAACATGGACCTTGAGCGTTACCTTGGAAGAAGGCGAGCAGTCAGTGACGCTCATTCTTCAACAAGAGGGCGAACGCTTGAGCGGCTCCATTCAGGGCGCGCTCGGCTCCGCTCAAATCGCCAACGCATCCATCAGCCCAAGCGGCGAGTTGCGCTTCACAGTCCCCGTCACAACCGGCGGGCAGACACACGAGGCCACGTTCACGGGCACAATCACGGGCAACGAGATGCGCGGCGCTGTCGAAGTGGTCGGACGCTCGCCCGGCACGTTCACAGGCACACGTCCGGCAGGCGGCACTGGTCCTTCGCGCGCGCCGTCAAACAGCACGACCAACACGCCACCATCTGCGAGCTCAGACCTCTCCGGCACATGGGCGCTTTCGATTGCTGTTGCAGGACAAACAATGTCTGGAACGTTGACGCTGCATCAGCAAGGGCAAACCCTTTCGGGCACGCTCTCAAGTCCTTTCGGCACGACAGAGCTGACGAACGGCTCGGTCGGCGCGGACGGTTTTCATTTCACCTCGACGGCTGAAGTTGATGGGCGCAAGGTCGAGATAGCCGTCAACGGAACGGTCAACGCCAACGAGGTGAGCGGCACTATTACTTCCGAAATCGGCTCGACGACATTTACAGGAACTAGACCTAAAAGCAGTGACAAGTGACAAGTGACGAGTGACGAGCAAAGGCGGTTTTAACTCGTCACTCGTCACTCATCACTCGTCACTGTTCTTGGAGACAAAGATGAGAAAGCTAATCGTATTCATTCTGTTGCTTTCGATAATGGGCGTTGCGCGCCCGGCGGCGGCGCAAGCGGTCGCGCCGAAGCGTGAGCCGCAGGAGACTCTGATTCGCAACGCGACCGTCTTGACCGTCTCGCACGGCACGTTGCAGAACACGGACGTGCTGCTGCGCAAAGGCAAGATCGCAGCCGTCGGCAAAGATTTGAAAGCCGCGCCGGACGCGCGCGTGATTGATGCGACCGGCAAGTACTTGATGCCCGGCATCATTGATTGCCACTCGCACACGATGATTGATGCCGTCAACGAGCTGACGCTTTCGGTGACTTCGATGGCACACATCCGCGACGTGCTCAATCCCGAAGACATCGCCATCTATCGTGAGTTGGCGGGCGGGACGACGACCGCGAATCTTTTGCACGGCTCGGGCAACGCCATCGGTGGACTCAACACTGTCGTCAAGCTCAAGTACGGTCGCCCCGCCGAAGAGTTCATCTTTCCGGGCGCGCCTCCGGGCATCAAGTTTGCGCTCGGCGAAAACCCGAAGCGCAGCAACTTTCAGATTCCGACGCAGCCGCGCCGTTACCCGGCGACACGCATGGGCGTCGAAGAAGTCATCCGCGAAGCCTTCATGCGCGCGCGCGATTACAAAGCGACATGGGATGAATATCGCGCGGCGCAGAAGCGCGGCGAGAAGAACTTGATTCCTCCGCGCAGAGACTTGCAGCTTGAGCCTTTGGTCGAAGTCCTCGAAGGCAAACGCTTCGTCCACTGCCATAGCTATCGCGCCGACGAGATTCTGATGCTCATCAACATCGCCAACGAGTTCGGCTTCAAGGTGCGCACCTTTCAGCACGCGCTCGAAGGTTACAAGGTTGCCAAAGAGATTGCGGAGCACGGCGCGGGAGCAAGCATCTTCACAGACTTCTGGGGTTACAAGATCGAAGCCTACGATGCAATTCCTTACAACGCCGCGATCCTGACGCGCGCAGGCGTCAACGTCTCAGTCAACTCCGATTCAGATGAGCGCGCCCGCCGACTCAACATTGATGCAGCGAAGCTGATGAAGTATGGCGACATGACTGAAGAAGAGGCTTTGAAGACGATTACGATGAACCCGGCGTGGCAACTCGGAATACAGGATCGCGTCGGCTCGATTGATGTGGGCAAGGACGCGGACGTTGTCATCTGGAACGGTCATCCCTTAAGCGTCTATTCGCGCGTCGAGACCACATTCATTGACGGCGAAATCTTCTTTGACCGCCAGCAGGATTTAGCGCGTCGCACAGATATTTTGCGAGAGCGCGCGCAGCTTGAACAGGCCGAACCGAATCGCGCTCCGGCTCAGGGCACACCACCGCCCATCCCACGTGGCAGGCGTCCGGCCTACACAGACGATGACGACACCTGGGACGGAGGCAATAATCAGAGATGAGAAACGTGAAGAGCTTGGACGCGGAGACGCGGAGACGCGGAGGCGAAGGGACAATGAGCATGAAAGTGTCTTACGCCATCCTCTGTCTCATCATGATTGTTGGCTTATCGCTTGATGCTCATGCTCAGCAGCCTTCGTCCATCACAGCGATACAGACGAATGTTGGCGCGGCGGGCGTTTATGCGATTCGCAATGCGCGCATTGTGACCGTCAGCGGCGCGGAGATTGAGAATGGCACGCTCATCATCCGCGATGGCAAGATTGAATCGGTCGGCGCGAACGCGAACGTTCCTGCGGGCGCGCAGGAGATTGACGCGCGCGGCCTCTCCGTCTACCCGGGCATGATTGATTTGGGGACTTCGATGGGTCTGGTTGAAATCAATAGCGGCGCACCGGGCGGAGTGGACACTGTCGAACTCGGCGACATGAACCCGAACATTCAAGCCATCGTCGCCGTCAACCCGTACAGCGCGCACATCAACGTCACGCGCGTCAACGGCGTGACGAGTGTTCTGACTTCGCCTGCGGGCGGCATCATCTCAGGCCAAGCCGCCGTCATCAATTTGGATGGCACAACCCCGCGCGAGATGGCCGTTCTTCCGCAGGCCGCGCTCGTCATCAACTTTCCGCGCGTCACGACGCGCAGCTTCGACTCTCTCTTCAACCCGCAGCAGACGAACATCACGGACGCGATCACTACGCGTGACCGCCAGCTTGACCAGTTGCGCAAACTCATGCACGACGCTGAAGCCTACGGCAAAGCGCAGGACGCTTACGCGCGCGACAAGAGCCTGCCGCGCCCAGAGAGCAATGTCATTCTGGCTGCGCTCGTGCCTTACGTTCGCGGCGAGCGTCCCGTTATCCTCCGTGCAGACCGCGACACAGAGATCACGGCAGCCATACGCTTCGCCGAAGAGATGCACCTCAGACCGATTATCATGGGCGGCAACGACGCCTGGAAAGTTGCAGCCCTGTTGAAAGAAAAGAATGTGCCCGTGATTCTGACGGGCGTGCTCGATCTGCCGACGCGCGAAGATGATTTCTATGATGTGCTTTACGAGAACGCTGCGAAGCTCGAACAGGCGGGCGTGCGCTTCTGCATCTCGACGGGCGACACGGGCGCGCACGTGCGCGATCTTCCCTTTCAGGCAGGGATGGCTGCGGCCTTCGGTCTGCCGCGCGCGGAAGCCTTGAAATCCGTCACGCTCTATCCAGCGCAGATTATGAATCTGGCCGACCGTATGGGTTCAATCGAGCCGGGCAAGGTTGCGAACCTCGTCATCACTGATGGAGATTTACTCGAAGCGCGTACGCATGTTCGCTATCTCTTCATCAACGGTCGGCAGCTTCCATTGACGAGTCGCCACACGGAACTCTACGAGCAATTCAAGAACAGACGTTGACGCTCGAAGAGACAAAGCTCAACAGGAACGCATATCTTCAAGTTCAGCGGATAGCCTCCAGGCTGAGGACTGCTGTTGAAGCCGACCCGCTGGACTAGCTACGATTACGCACGAGCCTGTATAGTTAGTAAATGATGAAGCAGTCAGCTTTGATAGACAGACGCTGTGCGACGAGACTATCGCTGATAGTCTCGGCCTTAGCATGTCTCTGTCTGTCGTTAAGCGCAAGCCTGCTCTTAACCATTCCCGTCAAAGGTGAGCGAGAAGAGACCGCATCTTCTTTGCGTTCGGCGCAGACCATACCACAGACCCGTGCTTTGCTGTCTCACACAGAGGTCCAGACAAATAATTCCACACAGAGACAGAGCCGCATCAAACGTCCATTGACGCACATTGAAGCGTCGCTTGGAAACTTCAACGTCTTAGGTCATTCAGACTCGCGCCGCTACTCGCTGGACCGCAACGCTTCGCCTTCTTACGCCTTCTTCCTGCTCTCTTGGCAACAGGGGCGCGCACCGCCTCGCGCTTAATTTCTTCGCTTAATTAACACACGCCGCGCCTGAAAAGTTTCGGGCAGAGGTGTGTCTATCAATTTGTCACCATGTCAGACGAAAGCTAAGGGAGATTTATATGAGTTCGGAAATTATTGTCATTTTAACGCTGGTCGCACTCGCCGTCATCGGTCTTGTGTACCTGGAACTGCACTCGCGTCGTAATGGACAGCGCGAAGCTCAGAAGCCCCCATCAACCGACGGCGATTAAACGTCGTCGCTTGTGGCGCGGCCAGCAGCAGATAGTCGCTGGCCGCGCCATTCGCCTGTTCCAATACCATGAGGTCTATCCTTAAGTTAGAATTGAAAGATGAAAAGAGTTGTTCGAGAATCTACCAGTGTCGCGCTGATTGTCGCGGCAATTTTTTCCGCAGGCTTTGGGCTGAAAGGTTTTTTGCTGTCGAGTCGCTTCATTGATGGCGGGGTAACAGGCATTTCGATGCTCCTCTCAGATGTGCTCGGTTTCCCGCTTGCGATTCTGATTCTGATTATTAATCTTCCCTTCATCGCCATCGGCTATCGCCAAATCGGCGGGAAGTTCGCTCTCAAGAGCACGCTGGCGATTGCTGGTCTCTCCCTCTGTCTGGCCTTCATTAAATTCCCAGATGTTACTTCCGACAAACTGTTGACAGCCGTCTTCGGAGGCTTCTTCATCGGTGCAGGCATCGGTCTGGCGATTCGGGCAGGCGCGGTTCTGGACGGCACGGAGATCGCTGCCCTGCTTATCAGCAAGAGCAGTCACCTCCTGAGAGTTGGTGATGTCATCCTCATCTTGAACATTTTCATCTTCTCAGCCGCAGCATTTTTCCTCAGCACCGAATCGGCGCTCTATTCGATTCTGACCTACTTTGCTGCTTCGAAAACGATTGACTTTCTGATTCACGGCATAGAAGAGTACACAGCCATCATTATCATCTCCGACAGGAATGATGAGATCAGGCAGGCGATTACGGGCAGATTGGGTCGCGGCGTGACTGTTTACAAAGGACGCGGCGGCCTGACCGACACAGAGCAGGACATCCTCTACTGTGTCGTGACGCGCCTGGAAATCGGCAACGTCAAGAACATAATTAAAGAGTTGGACAGAACGGCCTTCATCGTCACGCACCCGTTAGCCGATGCCGAAGGAGGTGTAATTAAAAAACCAACTCTACACTAAAGCTATGCTCTTGAACGTCCGTATCTTTCTGCTGTTGCTGTCTGCCGCTTATGATAAATATTTCTCCTTCAATACTTTCATGTGATGACGCTCGTGCCCGGCCAGAATGTAGGCCAGAGCGCGCACGCTCACTTCCGCATCGCTCGCAATCCCGCGTCGCGTCCAGGCTTCATCATCAAGTTGCCTGAACATCAATAGATTGCCGCGCCTGACGTGCTCGAACTCGTCTATCAAATCGCTCAGCTTGCAATCATCGAACCTGGCATTATTGATGTAATCGTCCTGTTCGAAACCGGGCAGCGGCGTCTGGTCGTTGCGCGCAAACCTGAGCGCGCGATAGGCGAAGATGCGCTCGCCGTCAATGATGTGACCAACGACTTCTTTGATGCTCCACTTGCCGGGCGCATAACGAAAGCCAGCCTTCTCTTCCGAGAGAGAGCGCAAAATGCTCAACGTCGAATCGAGCTGTTCGGTTAAGGTTCTCAGAACGTCTCCATCAGGGACGAGCGAAATGTATCTCTCATAGTAGGGCAGGTACTCAGTCGCTTGAGGTCTGGTCGCAGCCGCGCTGGTCATAAAAATTTTCCTCCATAAGTTTAGATTCGATTTAGCTCTCTCGGCTTCGCGCTCTTCGGAATGGCGAAGAAGACGGCCAGAAGAAGACAGAGCATGAAACTGATGATCGCACTGAAGTATGCGACGACTACGATTGCCGCATACATGAGCGGCCCGAAGCGATATTGTTCGGTGATGCCGAGTACCGTTGCCGCATCGTGATCTTTGGCGAGCAGCCTGCCGCCCTTGCCTGAAGCATATCTCCAGAGCAGGTTGAAAAAGATTGCTATCAGGACGAACGTGCCGCTGTAAATCATGGCCGCGATGCGCGCTTCATTGCTCTCGATATAATCAGCAAGAAGCGACGTTGGAAAAGGGACGACGGTGATGCCCATCAGGAGCAGACCGTTCAGGATCAGGAACAGATGATCGCTCTTCTTGATCTGCCCGAAGAGCCTGTGATGATTGATCCACATCACCAAGATTGTCAGGAAGCTGGTCACAAAGGCCAGATACGTCGGCCACTGCATGGCGAGCGCACGCCAGAGACCTCCTTCGGCCTGGTCATTCAGGCGCGGGACTTTGAGGTCTAAGACAAGCAGCGTGATGGCGATGGCAAACACGCCGTCGCTGAAGGCTTCGACACGCCCCGTCTCCTTTTCCGCTATGGCCTCTTCGCTACAGCGCACTCTCTGAAATTAAGAATCGCAACTAACAAGAGATGCATGAAAGCTCTGATGAAGTTAATCTATACGAGTCACATTATGAGAGCAACTCGGGCGGAGCGAGTAAAGAAGTTTTGAGTTTTGAATTTTGAGTTAAAGTCGCCATTCTACTCAATCCTGGTAGATGTCGCGCGCATTAAAGCGTCTTCAATGTTCGCGCCGGACAATCAGGGCGCGCGAAAGCCTCAAGTTCCGGTGATAATTCTCTTCTCAAGAGGAATCATCGCTGGCATTCCGCGATGCTGCCAGCAACGGCCTGTGCCGCGCACGCGCCGCTGGCAGGGAGTTCCCTTCTGCGTACGCGCGCCACAGATGGCAACGACCTCTTCCGGGTCTGTCGGTCGCTCTGTAACCGTCCCATCTGGTCCATAAGAAGGCTCAGGCTTCGGAGCTTGTCCATCGCGCGTCCCTGCCTCCGCGCCTTTGCCTTCATCCTTCTTCGCCAGAGCGCCGATAGCAGGCAACTCTCTGCGCTCGACCATCAAAGGCGGCGGCGAAGATGAGACGACGCCGCGCCCAATTAGCAGACCCGTGCCGAAGAGCATTGCGCCAGCCGTCATGGGCAAAAAGATTTGCGTCCGGCGAAAGCGCGGCGCGCAATCCGTGCAAAATTTTCTGCTTGTCCAGAGATGCCAGCCAGAGCGTTCGATGCGTGAGCCACATTCGCAGCAGAAGTTTGGTTTGTACATGGTGAGTGCCTCCCATTTTAATGAGAAGACGCATGCTGTGTTGAGTTGGCCTCGCCCTCTCGCGCCGTCAGAGAGCGCGTCTGAAGCCAACTTCAGAGGAGCATTCGAGGAAGCGTCTCTTGGGTCGCGGATTATATTCCGAAAATAGTTTTATGGGAAAGCTTTCCCCCGTGCGTTGCGCGCGCGGGCAGAAGTTGCACACGTGGAACAAGCATGTTATAGTGCCTTTCACTCCCGAAGCCGTTTACGTTGTAGAGGTCTGACCTGAGCGACCCGCAGCTTTAGTCGAAGGCGCTTTAAGGAGGAGACGCGCGCGCGTGTGTGACCGTGCGCCTTTGTCAGATGCGCTTAAAACTCTATTGCAATCGTTTCGCGCATTTCAAAGACGCGCTGGTCTGTTCGGTGAGTTGCCCTTACCGCACGCGCTGTCAGGACTTCGCGCTCTTCTACGACGAGAATCGCGGCGCGGTTGATTTGCTCGTTGAAGACTATTTCGCCGGGCGCACCAACGCGCAGCAACAAAAGCGCCCGCTCTCGACGGCAGCGACCGCCGCCGTCGAGATGCGCGAGCTAATTCGTTTAGAGGTGAAAAGAGAGATGGCAGAAGCTTCATACATCTGGATTGGAAAAGACGATCAGGCAGAACTTCTCGGCTTGGAAGAGATTATTCGTCGCGCTGAACGCGGCGCGAAGGCAAAGAATATTTACAAGGTCGCGCAGGAGATGGAGCTTCGCTACCAGCTCGTGCCGCGTAAACGAATCGAGAAGGCCAGGCGCGTCGCTGCCGCCGAAGCAGAGCGCGCCGCCGCTCGCAGCACGCGTCGTCCGCGCCCCGTCCCTGTCGAACAGCCCGCGCCGCTTGCGCCCGTCGCAGCAGTGAGTGCCCCTGCTCCCGCACCTCGCAGAACGCGAAAAGCAGTAGGCAGTGGGCAGTGAGCAGTGGGCAGTAAGCTGTGGCTCGTTTAGATAAGGTTATTATTAAGGCGAAAAGCTTATCAATTCTAAAGCGCTGCCAACTGCCTACTGCTTACTACCCACTGCTTTTCCAAGCAACTCTCGGCCTCTTTGAAGCGTCCGACAAGGGCTTGATTTTGCGCCCCATGTCGGTCACTTGCCAAATGGCGACGGCAGTGTGCATACTCGCAACATCCCGTTCAAAGACGGTTGATTGAGCAATGAATTGTTTCCGCTTCTTTTCATTCCCGGCACTGAAATCTTTTTGCATCACTATGGCACTGATGCTCGTGTGCCTGCTTCTCTCTACGCATTCAGCGCTCGCACAAGACCCTGATGAAAAGCTCACAATCAACACTTCGCTCGTGCAGCTTAACGTCGGCGTAGTTGATCGTCAGGGGCGCGCCGTGACCAATCTCTCGCGCTCGGATTTCAAGGTTTACGAAGACGGCGTGCTTCAACCGATCACGACTTTTGAGCCAGCGGCTGCGCCCTTCAGTCTTGTCCTCCTGCTTGACCTTTCAGGTTCGACGCTCACGTTCCGTCCGACATTGAAGCAGGCGGCCTACAGATTCCTGGACGCGCTCGCGCCTGATGATCGTGTGGCTGTCGTCGCATTCAACGAAAAGACCAAGACGCTTGAACGCTTCACCAGCGATTTTAAAAAAGTTGCCAAATCAATCGAGTACGCAGACGGCAAAGGCGAGACCCATTTTTACGAAGCTCTGAACTATGCGCTCGACCTTCTCGCCAAAGAGGGCAAGCGGCGCAAAGCCATAGTGGTCTTAACCGACGGCTTAGACACAGAGATGCGCAAGCAGGATCGGGAGCAAGCTTCAAGCGCGCACACCAACGAGGAGGCCATAGCCTCTGTCAAACCGGACGCGAGCGGCCCACTCAACGAGGTGCTCCGCGCGGCTGATCGTCAGGGTGTGACCATCTACCCGCTCGCGCTTCCATCGGGCGACCCGAAACGTCTGCCTTTCCTTGATCCTGTGCTGGCGGCCATTTATAGCTCCGCGCACGCGCGCTTGCAGGTGCTCGCTGACCGCACTGGCGGACGCTTGAGCGAGATTCAGAGACTGGAAGACATGGGCTGGCTCTACGCTCAGGTCGCCGCAGACCTGCGCACGCTCTACACAATCGCCTACAGCCCGACCAACACAGACCGGACCCCGGGCCGCCTGCGCTCCATCCGCATCGAAACCTCCAGCCCAGACCTGATCACACACACGAAGACCGGCTACATAGCACGTTAGTGAATAGTGAATAGTGAAAAGTTAAAAGTTAAAAAAGTTTTCACTGTTTACTGTTCACCATTCACTTTTCACTAACAGAATTGCTCGCTTGACACTCCCTGACTCGATACGTATATTCTTCCTTCTGCAAAAGCGCACCCGTAGCTCAGTTGGATAGAGTACTTGACTACGAATCAAGGGGTCGGAAGTTCGAGTCTTCCCGGGTGCACCATGACTTCAAAAGGAGGCTGCTGTGATGGCAGCCTTTTTTATTTCAACGCTCAATTTGCATGATAAGATTCACGCATGCGATCAGAACTTATACCTTCTCACGAGTCTCACTCTAAAACGTGCTCGAAGTGCAAAGTGAGTAAGCCAGTCAGTGAATTTAATTTTAAGAACACGGCGGCTGGCGTGTATCAGTCATACTGTAAAGAATGCGGCAAGCTATTGACTCGCAGCCACTATAGAAACAATAAGCGTCAGTATCTTGAGCGGAATATTCGTTCCTTTATGAAGCGTAGAGAATTAGTGCGTCAAATAAAATCAAGGGCGTGTGCTGACTGCGGCATCCAATACCCTTTCTATGTAATGGACTTTGACCATAGAGAAGGAGAGACTAAAGAATATGAACTAAACCGCATTGATCGAATGACGACACGAGTGCTTTTGCGCGAAATAGAAAAGTGTGATGTGGTCTGCGCTAATTGCCATAGAGTGAGAACCTACAAACGTATGCTTGAACACGAAGGAGATAACATTCCCTCGCTATAAGTGTCGCGCAAGTTCGAATCTTGCCGGGTGCACCATCAAAACTGTAAGGGAACGGGCGATTTTTATTGCCGTTCCCTTATTTTGTGTGCCCTTGAAATGATGCTTGACGGGCACGCCTCGCGCCGCTTACTATCTTTGTCGCAATCGCACTAAACGAAAGCGGTTGCCGACCAGCCTTCGGGCGCCCCGCTCAAGATAGTTTCCCTCTCAAAATCATATCTTTCAATCTTTAAGGAATAGATTAAATGAAGCGTTTCTTTGTCCTTTTTATCCTGACAATCTTCTGCTCCGCGCTCTCAACAAAGGCCAACACGTTGATCGGGCGTGTCGTCGAGGTCGAGGACGGCAAGACCATGACGATTGAGAACACAGGCCGCCGGGTCAGGGTCGCCCTGAAGTTGGCCGAGCCGCCTGAGAAAGATCAGCCCTTCGCAGATGTTGCGCGCCAGCATCTCTCCGGCCTGGTCCTGGGGCGCGAGGTCTCTGTCTCGTACACAGGACTTGGAGCGGAAGCGTTGCTTCTCGGCAGAGTCTTTTGCGACAACAGAGATGTCGGGTTGCAGATGATTCGAGACGGCGTGGCCTGGTACGACCGCAGCTCCGAGTCTGAATTGAACGAGGCGGAGCAGAGCGTTTATCTGAATTCGGAACAGGCCGCGCGCAACGAACACAGAGGCATCTGGCAAGACCCTGCGGCGGTCGCTCCCTGGGAATGGCGAAAGGCAAGCGCGGCTAAATTAAACGATAGAGCGGGCGTTTACCCTGCCTCTGCCAGAAAGACCGCGACGCCTGTTGCCGCATCATCTGAGAGAACAGCAACAGGCTCTGCTAATCGTGCTGCGTCATCGCCAGTCAAAGCTGTGGCGCAGAAATGGCCTCTCTATTCTCCGTCGAACAATCTCTTTTCGATTCGCGTGCCGGGCGCGGGCGAAGAGCTTTCAGCCGAGATTGATCTCAAACAGGGCGGCAAGGTCAAGATCAACTATTACATCGTCGGTCATTTGAAGATAGCCTACATAGTTCTCTGGGCGAGCGGCCCTCACGAAGACGAAACTCTCAACGCCCTCTTCGATAGGACGGTTGAATATCTTAATAACTCGACGGCGTCACATGGCTTTCCCTGCGATTTCGTGCAGGAGAAAGATGTGCCGATGAAGGGTTACACCGGAAGACGCTACAAAATACATGACTGCTATTTCAAAGGCGGGATTCGCAACTATTTCAAGTTTGAGGGCCAAACGCTGAAAGCGTATTTCGTCGGCGTCTTGACCGAAGACCCGGACAATCCAGAGATCAAAGAGTTTCTGGACTCTTTCACTATCAATTAGCTCTCATCCGAACTCTTCTCCTCACTCGCCCCTCCTTCGATGAGACGAGCGCGCGGATGGTGACGGTCGTAGGTCGAGCGCATGTGGCGGTCTGTGATGTGCGTGTAGATTTGCGTGGTCGAGATGTCGCTATGACCTAGAAGCGCCTGGACCGAGCGCGAGTCGGCTCCGCGCTGCAAAAGATGAGTGGCGAAGCTATGGCGTAAGGTGTGCGGCGAAACATGCTTGAGGTCGGCGCGCGCCGCGTAACGTTTAATCATAGCCCAGGCGAAATTGCGCGTCAGCGGCGCGCCCAAACTGTTCAGAAAAAGATAAGGGCTATTCGCTTTGCCGGAGCGAGCGCGCACACCTATATATTTCTCCAACCACTCGGTCGCACTCTTGCCGATGGGCACGTGCCGCTCTTTGCTTCCTTTGCCATGACATGAGACAAGACCAGCATCCAGGTTCACGTCTGCGCGCTTGAGCTTAACAAGCTCGGAAACGCGCAAGCCCGCCGCATACATTAGCTCCAGCATAGCACGGTCGCGCAAGCCTTCAGCCGTCTCGACATCCGGCACGGCGAGCAGACGTTCCATCTCTTCTACTGTCAAAAACCTTGGAAGGTGTGCCATCCTTTGCGGCGTGTTCAAGTCTTCCGCCGGATGCTCTTTGATGTGCCCATCCAACATCAGAAAGCGAAAGAAGCCGCGTGCTGCGCTGACACTTCTTGAGACGGATGCGGGTGCAAGACCGTCGCGCGAGAGTTGCGCGATCCAGCCGCGCAGGTCTTTGCGCGTCAAGCTCTCGATGCTCTTGCGCTCACGCGCGGCCCATTGTTCGAGCCGCGAGAGGTCGCGCCTGTAACTCTCCAGAGAGTTCTGCGCCAACCCCTTTTCGACCTGCATGTATGTGATGAACTCTCTGACTAAATCACGCATCTTCTTCTAAAAGCAGGAGTCAGAAGTCAGGAGTCAGAATTCAGAATAATCGGCGGAGAACCGCATTCACAGATTTTCTTTTCTTCTGGCTTCTGAATTCTGGCTCCTGACTTCTGCTTTTCCTTCTGTCTTTCGCCCTCACTTCTTGTCCACGATGTCTGCTTTGAGCGGGCCGAGAATTTTGAGGAGGTCGTCTTGCTCGGCCTTTCCAACCTTGAACTTTTCGAGCGTTTCGCTCAGATGCTTGACGGCTACATTCCAGTCGGCTTCCGTAATACCTAAGCCTTCATGCACGGTTCGCATGCTGCGCCCGATGTAGATGCAAGGGCCGCCCGTCGCCGCGCAGAGTTGATCGAGCACCAGTTGGCGAATGCGCTTTTGTGAATCACGGCTCACCCCGCCAAAGAAGCGCGCCAACTGTTTGTCGGACACGAGCCGCCCGACAAAATCGTCCGTCACTGCTGCGAGCGCATCGTAGCCGCCGAGCCGCTTGTAGAGACTCGGACTATTCTCTTGATGCGCAGCCGATTGTGATTGCGCGCTCGCTCCCGTGACACTCCCGATTGAAACCAATAAGACAACGAGACCTAATAATCGGTAGAACCTGGTTTTCATAACCTATCCTCCTGAAGAAGTTGTGTGATAAGTCCGCCGAAATCTTTGGGCGTCATGCTCGTAATATACGATGGCGTCCGCGTCGCCGGATTTATCGCGCCCGCTTTCAGGAAGCGAACTGCTCTCCCTTATGTTCCGCTGCCTTTTGACCCGAGCGTTCTTGATTCCGGCGATAGATCGTCAGTCCGAACCACATCGTGAAGAAGAAAAGAAGCACACAGAGAGAAGCGACAAAAGCGAACCTCCCAGACTCTGTGACCTTTCGCACGACGACGAAGAAGTCGCCGCAGACGCCTAAGCCGAGCGGGATCATCGCGGCAATGAGGATGCGGCTGGCGAAGCGATGAAAGTGCTCCGTCTCTTCGCCGCGCTCGACGATGCGATGATAGGCAGCGGGCGTCATCAACAAAACGATGCTCACGGCAACGAGCGCGAGGCTCAGGAGATGCACGTCCTTTGAAGACTGCGGCAACCGCTCGAAGGCTTCTGTCAGCGTCGTGATGAATTGAAAGCCGAGCAGGGTTTGCGCGCCCGGCAAGACGACCCGGCATTCCGTCAAGACGTGCTTGATCTTGTCTTTCAGCTTCGAGCCGTTTCCTTCTTCCTGCTCCTTCTTTCTACTCATCTCTTGCTCCTCCTTGATCTCAGGCTCACGCTCTCTTCTGCGGATGAACTCCAACCCGTACCAGAAAAAGAGAGCCAACAGGCTGGCGCAAATTCCGACGCCGATGGCTTGTGTGTAGCCGAGCGTCGGATGGCTGGCGACATACAGGTCCAGGCCGAGCGCGATGGCGAAAGGCAGCAGCGCGCAGTCCATCACTCTGCTGCTGAAACCATGCAGCCTGTTCGTGTCCTCGCCCTCTTCGACGATGCGGTGATACGCGCCAGGTGCGAGCAGCAGGCCCAGAGCAATGAGCATCAACCCGAGCGCTAATAGCTTCAGGTACTGCGAAGAGACCGGTAACTTCTCAAAGCCAGGCTCAAAGGCCGAGCGATATTGAAACCCAAGCAGCACCTGCGAGCCGAGCACGAGCATGCGCCCTTCGTCGAGCGCGTTCTGTATCTTGTCCTTGAGTTTTGCCATCAGACCGCCCTTGTTCGTCTGTTTGCGCACATTCTCTACGCTCGCGCGAGGATGCGCAAGAAATTTTTAGATGAAAGAGCGGGGGCAAGCCCCTCTTTCTGACCAAGAGGTAAAAGAGAAACCTCTTACTCATCAACCTCACAGGTTGGGAAGAGGGGCTTGCCCCCGCTCTCTTCATTAGCCTGAAGAAGAGTTTAATGCTTTCTTACTTTGCGCATTTGCTTGAAACTCGTCGGCTTTCCGGCTGAATCTGCCGCGCTCACAGATTTCTCGCTAATCGGACTTAACGCTTCCTGCGGCGCATCCTTCACTTCGACAACTTCTGGAATGCTCAGAGGGCTTAGCTCTTCCGCTCTCTCCATCACGATTCCAGAGGCGCGCGCGCGGGACCAGTTCCAACTGCGCCAGTCTCCGCTCGCGGGCTGTGACCAACGGTTGGTGATTCTTCTGGCGATAATGCGTTGGTCCGCTCCGCTCAGGAATGGAAGATTCTCTATCAATGCGGGCACGGCATCCGCGCTTAAAGAGGTTGCATATCCTGCATCGAAGCCTCTGCCTGCCTGGGCGTGCCTGACGTTGACGCGCACGATGAAGGCATCAGGATTGATGACGTGCAGCGCGGCGATGACCAAAAGCCCTGCGACGAGTGCGCCGCAAGCGAACTGGTCGCGCCGCCCGCGCAAAGCCGTGGCGACGAACCAGACGAAGACCAGCGCGAGCCAGAACATGAAGGCTGTCGTGTAGAGCCGCAGTTCCGTCAAGCCGTACTCGCTCTGGTAAAGCAGCATGCGGCGCACAGCCGATGTCATGATGACGAAAAGCAGGGCAACCTGTGTTCCTGCTAAGAGACGAAAGATGCGCTCGTGCTTCGGGTTCTCTTTGCGAAGCAGCCAGTGGGCCACAAGCAGGATGGGGAGCACAAGCGCGGCGACAGTAACAAGCTCAAAGAACCCGCGACGATAGTATTCGGAAAAGGTCGGCCCGCCAGAAACCTGTACAAAGCCCGCGCCGCCAAAGAAATAAGGCAACTGCAAAGCGACGAATGCCAGAAAGAGAAGATTCAAGAGTCCGAGCGTGATGCCTATCTCCACAATGCCGAGCGAAACAGGCTCAGGCTTTTGAAGCTCGGGCAGAGCGCTGGTGTCGGCTGTCTTAGTCAGAGGGATGCTTGTCTGATTCAGAGCAACAAACTCTGCGCGCCCGTCCCTAATCTTTACTTCTCTTCCAAACAAGAGTCCACGTAAGAAACCTCCGGCAATCCACGCCAGAGCAAATGCGAGGAGGACGTGACCAAAGACCGTTTCAAAATCGAGGAAGAAGATTCTGTTGACCAATCTCTCGAAGCCTGCGTCGGCAGCTACGAAGAGACCGCCGAAGAGAATGACCAGAGGAACAGCGATCAGGACTCCGCGCAAAATCGCTTTCACCTGGCGGGACCAACCCGCGCCCGGAATCTCTTTCCACTTCACATCCTTCAAAAGCAGTGGGAAGCCCGCGACGAACGAGTTGACGCCTGCGGTCAGAATCCCCAGGGCATACTCCGTCAGGCCCGCGAGCCAGATACGCCCCATACGCGCGCGCCATGCCATCAAAGCGAGCGTGACCAGGAGTCCTGACCCTGCTAGAAGATTCAACGTCTCGGAATCGCGCCAGGCGAAAGCGGCGGCGAATAAAAGCGCGGAGATGAGCATCCAATGTCCGCCTCCCGCCAGAGCGACTCGCCGCCTGCGACCGAGCAGGACCACCAGCGCTATGACCAACGCGCCCGTCCATAAGAGAATATTCAATCCGCCGGGCGTCGCGCGCAACAACCCATCGCCCAGGACGCCCAGCAGCAACGACGCTTCCAAAACTTTTAGCCCACTCTTTGTCTTCTCCGTCATCTTCTTTTCCTCAAGACTCAAGACTGAACATGGTCTTTCCATGCCAGAAACTATTCTCATGCCCGATGATGAAATGAGTTAGTAAATCTCCGTCGCGCATTAACATCTCTGGTCTCGTGACATTCGCCGGGAGATCGAAAACAAGGTTGGTCGTGTAAGATTCGCCGGGGCGCAAAGGCGTTTCGAGCGGCGTGCCCGCGCCCTGCGAAGACTGAAGCGCGCTCTCGCCTTCCATCGAGATGTCGTAAACATTTCCATCCGCGTCTATGACAGTGACCTCGCGGCTGTTCGGCCAGAGCAGGGCGTCTCCGCGCGCGCTGCTGATGGTCGTCTCGTCAAAGCGCGTCCTGATCGTCACGACGTAGAAGACGCCTTTGGCCGTCGCTTCATTGGGCGCAAGTCCAACCGTCTTCATTCTTTCGACATTCGCAATTGAATAAGCCAGGTGACAATCAATCTCGCAAAAGTGCTTCTCGACGCCGGAGGCCAGGACCTTTTCACGGCTCACAGCAGAGAAAGCGAGCATGAGCAGCAGGTAAAAGCCCACTAAGGTCAAAGCCGCGAGACTAACGGTTCGCGCGCGCCCTCGCTTGCGAGTTTTGATAGCGTGGAGAACGATAATGACGGCCAACCCGAGGACGAACGCCGTCCCGAGAAAAGCCAACACGCCGACCGCCGCTTCCAGGTTCACGTTTGTGTGCATCGCAAGTTCCTCCTTTTATAACAAAGAGCTTTACGAGATAAAGCACAAGAGCAAAAAAATATGCGCTCCGCTTTTAATGGCGGTTGCGCATCGTCTGAATCAAGGCTTCCATGTGATTAAGATATTGTTCGAGAGCGTGGCGTCCCGTTTTCGTCAACTTGTACTCGGTTTTGGGCGTCCGCCCCTCGAAAGATTTGGTGCACAGGATATAGCCCGCGTCTTCCAGCTTGCGCGCGTGGACAGAGAGGTTGCCGTCCGTCGTCTTGACCAGCCGCTTCAGGTCATTGAAGGTGAGCGACTCGTTGACGGCGAGCGCGCTGATGATCCCCAGGCGTGAACGCTCGTGGATCAGTCGCTCGAACCTCTGGTGCGGAGCGGTCGCGTCCGCAGTGGCACTCTCGCTCACCTTCTGCAATTTCTCTTCCGCCGCGCGCGTCTTGCGCTGCGGCTCTTTCTTCAAAATGCTTTGTCTAGCCACCGTGTCTCCTTGCGATAATGAATCCGAAAATAATGTGCAGGACGCCGAAGCCTGCGGCCATCAAGTAGTCCTCGAAAGCCTTTGGCGTAAAGAGCGCGACCGTCCCCAGGAGCATAAAACACAACCCCATGACGGGAACAATCTTGACGGAGAATGCCCCGCCCGTCACCACCGCCGTCCCGTAAAGCAATAGCCACATCCCCGGCAGGATGTGCGAAAACCCGCTGCGATAGAGGACGATTGTGAGCAGGATGCCGACGAGAATCGGCGGCGAATAGCTCAAGGCGAACTTGCGTCCAGGCCCGGAGAGAAGAGGCTGCTCCGCTTTTCCAGCTTTGCGATCCATAGCCCAGCCGCCGACCATGAGCGCGACGAGAGCTTCAACCATCCAGGTCCAGAGCCACAGGTTTCTGGTCGGCTGCTGCGCGGCGACAAACGAAGCCGCGAGAGCCGTCACGCCCATCAGGACGCCTCCCCAGCCGGGAACAGCCGTGAACTCCGAGGCGCGCTCCATCGTCTCGCGTATGAACCGCAGATTGTCCATCGCGCGGTCATGGAGTGCGGGCGGCTGTTGTTCCTCTTCTTCGACGCGCGTGGGAAATTGATGAATGGAGGCCATGTCCGAAATAATACGCCTTGCTTTTAATTTGTCAAGAACTTTGTATTACAAAGCAGGAGACGCAACTCTCGCGCGTCTTTGCCATCGAACGTTAAGAGACAAGTTAGCGTGAAGGTATTTATCTGAGGTGAGATTAAGACACTCTATTTACCAAGCCCGTCAATCACTATCTCTGAGAGGCGCGACATCAGAAGGTAGGCAGGGTTGTCCGCCGTCCAGTTCGGCTCCGGCATGTCGTCGCAGGTGATGGCGAGAATGATCCGCCCGCGCGTGTGATAGATGATGCCGACATTGCTGCGAAGCGCATCGAGCGCGCCAGATTTTGTCGCTCTCGGCAGCCGCCAAAGTTCGCGCCAGATGCCGTCCTGCGTCTGCTCGCGCTTCATCAACTCGATCATCTCCTTGGAAGCGGAAGCGTTGACTATCTCGCCGCGCTCCAACTTCTCGATCAGCGAGGCCATCTCGTGCGGGCTTGTGCGTCCCAGTCCGAAGCGTTTGTTCTCTTCCCGCTTCCCTTCCTCGCTGTCGCCTCCGCCTCCGACCTTGCGCATCAGCCGCGTCTGCGTGAGGCCCAGGGATTTCATGCGTGCATTCACAGAGTCCGCGCCGCCGAGCGCGTCTATCACGAGATTGGTCGCCGTGTTATCGCTCATGACCATCATCAGCATCACCGCGTCACGCAATGTCAGGTGCAAGCCTTCCGTGAATTCCTGAAGGATGCCGGAGCCAGCAATCTTTTTCTCCTTCGTCAGGACCAGGTCATCAGTCCACTTCGCCTTGCCTTCGGCGACCCGCGAGAAGGCTTCAATCATGATGGCGATTTTGATCGTGCTCGCCGTGCGGACCGGCTCATCGCCGCCAAAAGAGTATTCCGCGTCCGTGTCCAGGTTCTTGGCGTAGAGAGTGACAGTGCCCTCGAACCTTCCCACCTCGTCGCGGACGCGCCGGTCCAGCCACGCGGGAGGCGTCGCTTGTGCGACAGGCACGGCGGCTGCCTTAGCTGTGGAATTATTCTGAGTTTGCGTGTACACGTTGACGCCGGAAGAGACGATGACAAGCATCGCAGTTGAGATGATTTTCCTCATAAGCAATCAATGAAAGTAGATGAAAGATGCTGGATGTTAGATGCTAGAGAGGAGCTTCTACTGACATCTAACATCCAGCATCTGACATCTGCCTTTATGGCGCAGAGATAGTTCCGTCGCTCGCCACGTTGACGGCGGTCGCGCCGAAGTCATCTTTCGAGAGTTGGCGAATGACGTTGATGACAGTTCCCTTCGAGTCCAGGCGCGGGCCGTTCTGCCCGTCCTGCATCAACGGGTGAATGCGGCCTCCGAGGAATTCCCCGTTCTGCCCGATGTTTACGTCCAAGATGAGCGAGAGCGCGGTTGGTCCTGCGAACGGGAATCTATAGAAAGCGAAGTTGCCGAGCGAGTACGCGATCAGCCTGCCTTTATAAACTTCCATGCCGCGCACGACGTGCGGGCTGTGTCCAATCAGAAGGTCTGCGCCAGCGTCTATGACTGCATGAGTGAAAGCGCGCAGGTCGCCGCGCGGCGCGCCCAGATAAGTTTCCGGCCCAGGCGGGACATGCTGCGCCGCAGCGCCTTCAGCTCCACCGTGAAACGAGACGATCACGATGTCAACCTTGCGCGCCTCCTGGGCCACCACGCGCTTCGCGTTCTCGATGTCGAGCAGGTTAAGCGAGATGGGATTGAAGGCGAAGGCAAGCAGGGCGATCTTTCTTCCTTTGATGTTGAAGTAAGCAACATCGTTGACATCGTTGCCAGCGTGCTTGATGCCCAGCTCTTCCAGGGTGCGGCGGCTGCTCTCACGCCCAGCCGCGCCGAAGTCCGATGAGTGATTGTTGGCGAGGCTCATCACGTCAAAGCCGACATCCTTCAGATACTTTCCGTAGCGCGTCGGCACGCGGAAGACATAACAGAGCTTTGCGCCGGGACTGCATTTGGTTGACTCGCCGTTATCAATCAGTGGGCCTTCCAAATTGGCGAAGGCAATGTCTGCGGAAGAAATGATCGGCGCGAGACCGGAGATCATCTCCGCGCCGTCCTTTTCAGGGAGGCCGCGACCTTGATAGGTTGAGCCGAGCATCGTGTCGCCGACAGCAGCGATGGAGATAGCCTCCCCGCTTGGCGTCGGAGAGACATTGACAACGGGCGCGGCAGTTGAAGATTCCGTGCGCTCGGTTTCGGCCTTGCTGTTCTTGCAAGCTCCGCTGACGAAGATGATGGCAACGGCAGACAGGAGAAAAAGGAGGAACAAAAATTTACGAGGATACATATTGAATTTCTAAACCAGGAACTGAAGAGCCACAGGGAGAATCTCAGATGGCAGATTTGAAATTTCAAAGACGGTCATCTTTGAGACTTCAAAGTCTCACCCAGTTGCCGATTTGAAATTTCAAATCTGCCATCTGAGATTATTTTTCGAGAGTTTCTCTCAGGCCGCTTCCGATGCTTTTTAGGAGTCGGCCTGCCCGGCGTACCGCTTGGTGCTCGCGCCGGAGATGAATTCTGCATCTTCCGTGAGTGCTTGGTCAACCACGCGGCGCTGCTCCAGCTCGTGAATCGTGTAAGAGCCTGTCGCGGGACTGGCCGATGCTTCGCGCCCGACATAGTAGGGACGCTGACAATTGGGCAGCATATTCATCAGGCGCGGCTCGACGAAGGTCCAGCCGCCCATGTTCTTCGCCTCTTCTTGCGCCCAGACGAGTTGTGTAGCCTTCGGATAACTCGCGAAGATTTCGCGCAGGCGTTTCTCAGGGAACGGATAAAACTGTTCGAGGCGAATGATGGCAACTTTTTCATCGCCAGATTTTTTGCGCGCGGCGTTCAAGTCATAAAAGACCTTGCCGCTACAGATGACGATGCGCCGCACACTCTCGCGCGTTTTCACTTCTCCATCATCAATCACCGGAAGAAAGCCGCCGCTTGTCAATTCATCAACTGTCGAAGTCGCGGCGGGCAAGCGCAGCAAGCTCTTCGGCGTAATGACGACGAGAGGCCGCATGGTCTGCTGTTTCACCTGTCGGCGCAGGAGATGGAAATACTGTGCAGGCGTTGTCGGGTAACAGACCTGTAGATTGTTCTCGGCGCAGAGTTGCAGGTAACGCTCAAGCCTCGCAGATGAATGTTCCGGCCCTTGCCCTTCATAACCGTGCGGTAGCAGCATCGCCAGGCGCGAGCGTTGTTGCCACTTGTCTTCTGAAGCCGCGATGTACTGATCAATGATGACCTGCGCGCCGTTACCGAAATCTCCGAACTGCGCCTCCCACATCACGAGCGCATCCTGTGCAATAACAGTGTAGCCGTACTCGAATCCGAGCACGCCCTGCTCAGAAAGCGAGCTGTCATAAACATCAAACTCCGCCTTCGGATTCTTGTCCGTGCGAAGTTCGGAAAGCGGCGACCAGGGCTTGCCGGTCTGCGTGTCGTACATGACGGCATGGCGTTGGCTGAACGTTCCGCGCCCACTGTCCTGACCTGAGAGACGAACGCGCGTGCCTTCCATGACGAGCGAGCCGAAAGCCATCGCTTCGGCGAAAGCCCAGTCCATGAGCGTTTCGCCCTCGCCCATCTTGGCGCGACGAGCGAGTTGCCCGACCATCTTCGGATTGATGTTGAAGCCTTCGGGAACTATCGAAATTTTGCGCGCCAGTCCGCGTATCGTTTCGCGATCAACGCCCGTCTCTTCGACATTCGAGCCGTCTTCTTCCTCGATGGGCGGCGCAAGCTCTGTGATGGGAGGCTTGTTCGCAACAATCTCTTTGGCGCGAGCGAGCGCAGCTTCGTAATGCTCGACGCGCTCTTTAATCATCGCTTCGACGCCCGCTTCGTCAATTGTGCCTTCGCGGATCAGCTTTTGCGCATAGACTGTGCGCACGCCCGGATGCGCCTTGACACGCTGGTACATCAAGGGCTGTGTGTAGCTCGGCTCATCCGCTTCGTTGTGGCCCAGCTTGCGAAAACCCACTATGTCGAGCACAACGTCCTTGTTGAACTCTTGCCGGAAGTCGAGAGCGATTTGCAGAACACGGTAGGCGGCCTCCGGGTCATCGCCGTTAATGTGAAAGATCGGAAGCTGCGTCATCCGCGCCACGTCTGTCGAATAGATGGTCGAGCGACCCTTTTCGGGCGACGTGGTGAATCCAATCTGGTTGTTGATGATGATGTGAATCGTGCCGCCTGTGCTATAGCCTTTGAGGGCTGCGAGGTTCAAAGTCTCCATCACGATGCCCTGTCCGGCAAAGGCAGCATCACCGTGCAGCAGAACGGGCAGCGCACGGTCAATCACCTCCGCGCGCGGAGCATTCATCGCATCCTGCTTGGCGCGCACCATGCCTTCGACCACAGGGTCAACGAACTCAAGGTGGCTCGGATTCGGCGAGACAGTGATTTCAACCCGACGCCCACTCGCAATCTCGCGTGTGCCCTTCGCGCCTTGATGATATTTCACGTCGCCTTCGTCCGCAGGAAAGTTTGGATGGACGCTGCCCTCGAACGCCGTAAAAATTCTTTCAGAGAAATTCCCGACGACGTTTGCCAGCACGTTAAGTCGTCCTCGATGCGCCATGCCGAGCGTGATGTCTTCAACGCCGCGCCGCGCCGCGCCTTCGATTAACTGGTCCAGCACGGGAATGATTGTTTCGCAGCCTTCGAGCGAGAAT
>Ga0182001_10000021_pt1 | contig 37315 bp, 30 predicted proteins | sample BulsoiFelSFmetaG_FD_120485 | JGI IMG/M metagenome (GOLD analysis project Ga0182001, IMG submission 120485) | Bulk soil microbial communities from Mexico - San Felipe (SF) metaG | ecosystem: Environmental > Terrestrial > Soil > Agricultural land | place: Mexico: San Luis Potosi | collected... | reverse complement strand
GGTGGAGTCCTGACTGAAAGCAAATCTTCATGCCTGCTTTTCAGGATATAGATTAATCTCTGGTGTGAGATGCCGAGCGAGAGCGCGGCTCTGGTGACACTTCCTTGCGAAGCTATCAAAGCTTGCCGGAGGATGTCTTTCTCGTAACGGCGCATGAGCGCGCTCAGTGTGGTCTTTTCGATCTCGGCCACAGTGCGTCCTTTGGCTACATCTCTTTTTCTCATTCGCAGTGCCCTTTGCTATGTGGTTTAGGTTTGCGCGCGAGCACTCGCGCGATGATTTCTGCTATCGCCGTGACTTCATCCGGTTTTCTCAAGAATGCGTTCGCTCCGGCGCGCCGCGCATCTCTCTCAACCTCGCCAGCCGACATCATGATGATGGGCGTCTGCTGCCTGTGCGGGAGCAGGCGAGTCTGAATTGTCAACTCGATGCCATTCATGCCCGGCACTTCGTTATCGAAGATTAAAACATCGTAAGGCGCGTCGCCGGAGATAGCTTCCAGCGCAGAGATTCCATCTCTGAACGATTCGACTACCCACCCTTCGGCCTTCAGCATCTCCTTGACAGCATTAAGAACGAGGTCGCTATCTTCAACATGCAGAATCAAGAGAGGCGGCGTCTCCATTTCGCTGTCGTTAACGAAGATCAAGCTGCGCTTTCGCGGTTCGACAGGCGTGCGCGCGGCGAGCAACTCTCTGTGCCTTGAGTTCAACCTGTTAATTAGGCTGGTGTGATGTTTGAAACCGAGCATGTGAGAGGCGCGCGTCACAACCCCTCCGGCATCTTTCAAAGCGCGCTCAATAATGCGAGCCTCGTAGCGGCGCAACGCTTCCTTAAGCGAAAAGTTTTCCCAGGATTGAGTCGAGGGAAGCAGGGCGGAGAGGAACAACACGCGCGAAGCACACGCGCTCAACCGCGCATGAGTCCCAATATTCCGCGAAGACGAAAGCAGTTCTACAGCGCGTTGATAAACGACGCCCAGATCATCAATCAGCAGATGCTCGCCCAACTCCTCAATGATGCTCAGCGCAGCCAACCCCGCATCTTCCGTGTCACCCGCGTTCTGCGCAACCTCGATAGCCTTCTGTAAAGTCTCCCGCGCCTCCTCATGCTGCCCCAACCGCGCCAGCGCAATCCCATGCGTCGTCAGAGCTTCAGCATAAAGGGCTTGCTGGTCATCCTCCTCAAGCACTCGCACCGCCGCCCGCGCAAACTTCTCCGCCTCTGCCACACGCCCCGCTTCAAGCAACACTTTAGCGCGAGTGTCATCAACCTGCGCGATATGAACTTTATCCTTGAGACTGGTGAAAAGTGCCTGCGCCCGATCAAGATGTTCGTGCGATTCACTAAATTTGTGAATCGTGCCGAAGAGAAATCCCAGATTGTTTTCAACATAAGCCTGATAGCGCGCATGTCTAGCCTTCTCGAAATGAAAACTGGCGGCAGCGTATTCGATGAGCGCACTATCTATGTAATCATCCCGACTTTCGGCCTTACCAAGAACATTCAGTACATTGGCAAAGCTATTATGAAATTTCCCTTTTAGTGCGTGATTGGAACTGGCATCGAATAATGTTGCGGCTTCGATATGAATCCTCAGAGCGTCATTGTATCGGTTAGCTGTTTTCTCAACGATAGCAAGGCGAAGCAAAGTAACGGCTTTGAGTTCGCTGGTTTTATTGGTTAGTAGGGCTAGGGCTTCTCGAAGCACTACGCGCGCTTCATTAAATGCTCCTTCGCGCCAATAACAGTAGCCGAGTTCCATTCGCCCTTCTGCTACCTTCTCAACGTCCTGCAACGCCTCAAAACTTCTGATACTTTCGTTAATCAGGTTCTTTGCTGTCGCCTGTGCGCCTTCAACCTGTTTAATGCATCCAAGCCAGCCAGTTAAGACACCAATCCGCAAGAAAACTTCTGCTGTTGTTGCTTGATCAAGATTAGCTAATACAGGACGATGACCAACACCTTCCCACAATTCACCCATTGCTTCGCGCGCTGCTTCATAGTTTCCAACTTCTTCTAATTGCCTTGCTAGCTGGCAACGTAGCTGTGCCCGCTCATTGTTCGTGAGTAACGGATCAGCTATTAGGTGAAAAAGCTGATTGGCTGAGTCCATTGTGAGGACTACCTTTCTATAAGTATTGATATAAAACTGTCAGTCATACTTAAAGGCATATCTCGCAACATTAGAGTGCTAAGATGTCTTCTGTAACTCGTCTCAGGTGGTCTGGTAAGGGCTTAATCTCACCGTCCACTCGAATCTATTAAGAACAAACTCCTTTGCTAAGGAGCAAGAAAACCTCAAGGAGAAAAATGAAAACTTTCAAAAAATTCTGTGTGGCATCAGTGTTGATACTGACGATCATGCTCCCGATCTCCGCTGGCCAAATGGAAACTGGCTTCACTGATCCACCACCATCAGCTACACCCCAAGCCGCAACAACTGGAGATATGCAAGCTGGTATCACGGGCGAAATGTCAACTGGCGTCACGGCTATAGACCCGGTGACGGAAGTTGCGTTGAATCTGTTGCAAAACCTGCCGCCGCTTTTTTAAGGAGCGTGCGGTAAAAATCTGTTAATGACAATCTGCCGTGAGTCTATTGTCACGGGCGGCTTGGTTGTAGTGTGTCTGGGCGAGCGCCGTGAGGCCAAGTGTATTTTGCAAAGGACTCGGCAAGGTGGCGCTACACTTTACGAGGCAAGAGATTAACCGCCCGTTACATCTAAATCAATAGAAATTTTTACGTAATTTCACGCCGCCTGTTCCAATTTATTGAGTTTATCTGCCACTGTGATTTTTTGGACAGCATTTGGCCTCAAAAATTTACCTCGTCGCAGGCACACATCAGTTCCTAAGAGGAGCTATTTCAACGCTTCCAGCCTTAAAGAGCTACAGTCGCTCTCGCTCTTAAACGGACACAGAATTTGCTCACTACAAGCGTGTCAGGTATTCTCCTAATCTTGACGGCAAGGAATTGTTATGGGTACCGAACAGGTAGTCACCGGACAAGACAGGAAAATGTGGTCGCGCGCCTGGCGTTACGGGCCGCTTCTTCTCTGGCTGGCTTTCATCTTTTTCGCTTCGACCGGAGAGTTTTCTGCTGACAATACTTCGCGCATCATACGCCCACTTCTGCTCTGGCTCTTTCCACGCATCAGTGAAGAGAGATTGTCCTTCGCGCATTTTCTTATACGCAAAGCCGCTCACTTCACAGAGTATGCTGTCTTAGCCTTCTTTGCCGCGCGCGCCTTCTCTACTTCTTCAAAAGATCAACTTCGGCGTCGCTGGTTCTTCATCTCGCTGGCTCTTGTCATCATCTACGCGCTCACGGACGAATACCATCAAAGCTTCGTGCCAGGGCGCACCTCTTCAATCTACGACAGTCTGATTGATACGTCGGGCGGCCTGACCATGCTCTTGCTTTACATGCTCTGGCGTAAGAAAAGCAAGGATGAAGGCGGAAGGATGAAGGATGAAAGGAAAGAAGAAACGTAATCCGCTCTTCTTTCATCGTTGCCGCCTTCATCCTTCATCCTTGCTTTTCCACGCTTCCATCGCGCAACATTTTGTGCAATATTCTGACGCGCAAGGCGTCCGTGTCCGAAGACTTGAGAACACAGCGGCGCGCTTGAGCGTATAATATCGGGCGGCTCGCAAACCCGTTACCCTTTGCGCCGCGAAAAGGAGATTGAAAGCATTATGGGAATCTTTGACGCCATCAAGGCACAGTTTATTGAAGTCATAGAGTGGCTGGACGAATCCGGCAACACTATGCTCTACCGTTTCCCCGTTCGCGGGCAGGAGATCAAGAACAACGCGCAATTGATCGTGCGCGAATCGCAGGTCGCCGTCTTCGTCTATGAAGGACAGATCGCGGATGTCTTCACTCCGGGCCGCTACTCGATCAGCGGCGGCAACACGCCCATCCTGAGCAAGCTCGGCGCTTGGAAGTACGGCTTCAACTCGCCCTTCAAATCCGAAGTCTATTTCGCCAATACCAAACAGTTCACAGACCTCAAGTGGGGCACGATGAATCCGATCATGATGCGCGACGCAGACTTCGGCATGGTCCGCTTGCGCGCCTTTGGCATCTACTCGATTCGCGTCGCCGATCCGCGTGCCTTCATCAAGGAAGTCGCGGGCACGAACGGCCACTTCGAGACAGAAGACATCGAAGGACAGTTGAAGAGAACGCTCGTCAGCGGTTTCACGGACGCGCTCGGCGAATCGAAGATCGCTGCACTGGACCTGGCTTCAAACTATGATGAGCTGGGCCAGTTTGCGCGCAACAAGATGGGCGAAGAGTTCAAGTCTTACGGGCTTGAGCTAACAAAATTCTTCGTCGAGAACATCTCGCTTCCACCCGAAGTCGAGGCTGCAATGGACAAGCGCACTTCGATGGGCGTCATCGGCGATGTTGGACGCTACGCGCAGTTTCAGGCAGCAGATGCCATGCGTGACGCGGCGCAGAATCCTTCTGGCGGCGCGGGCATGGGCGCAGGACTCGGCGCAGGCTTTGCTATCGGCAACCAGATGATGGGCCAGATGGCTAACTCCATGAACCAGCCACAACAGCAACAAGCGGGCGGCGCGGGAGCAGCGGCTCCGACCATCAAGTGTCCGAAGTGCGGCGCGGCCAACGTGGGCGCTGGCAAATTCTGCAATGAGTGCGGCGCGAAATTAGAGGTCGCCTCGCAGACCGTTCCGTGCGTCAAGTGCGGAGCGCAACTGCAAGCGGGCGCGAAGTTCTGCAACGAGTGCGGAGCCAAGCAGGAGAAGCCGAAATGCCCGAACTGCCAGGCGGAAGCCGCGCCCGGCGCGAAGTTCTGCAACGAGTGCGGGACGAAGATTGAAGGCGGAGGCGAACAGCCCAACCCTTAATCTTCCAAGCTGGAATAATCAAACCAAAGAGCGTTCGCCACAAAGTTTGTAGCGAACGCTCTTTGCAATTTAACGCTCTCTGATTCTTACCTCATCTACTTTTCATTAGCTGCGAAGGCGATGGCAAAGATCAGTATGGCAACGCCGACGCCTATGCCGACGCCGATGGCGACTTTCGCGCCCGTCGAAAGATTATTCCCCTTGATCTGTTTGACCTGCGAGTACTCCACAGTATTTGCGAGACCCGTCTTGAGGTTCTTGACCGTGAACCGCTCTTCATTTGAATCGCTGACGTAGCCCTCAAGATTCAAACCATCTTTTAACTTTACTTTGACGCGCGCCTCTGGCCCAGTCCCCAGATTGGCGACTCCGGTTCGCACCTTTTCTATCTGCTCCGCCTCTTTCTTAGAATCATCAACACCAGCGAACGCCGGATAAGCGCACGCCAACTGAATAAGCAAGCCCGCGAGCAAGATTGACAAGACCTTTCTAATCATCTTTTCCTCCAAAAGAAAATTTATTACTGCGCCGGGCGACAGCAGAAGCAAGGTGGATGCCAGCGATAGATTGCCCGTGCAAGCCGTAAGAAGAGGGTTAATACGATTGTTCTGCTTGCAACGCGGCGCAGTAAGAATCAGACAGTAGTCAGGAATTTAATTAGCGATGGTCAGAGCTTGATGATTGATAAATGATAACGTTTCATCTCTTAGATGGCGGCGACCAACCCTTTGGAGCTTCGGGCCAATCCTGGTCCGGGCTGATGGGTTCTGCCTGATTGATGCCGAGTCGTTCGGGTGTAATCTCCGCGACGATGAAGTTCTCCGGCGGCACTGGGCAGCCTGCGAGCCTGCGGAGCATTGCGAGTTGACCCGCATGAGTCATCGCATCCGAGAATGGACCTTGAAGAAGTCGCTCTTCAGTCATGCCTTCTACGAGAGGAGTTTCGGCTTCGATGTGTCTGCCAACGTCCTCAACCATCTCGTGAAAGCGTATGATCTCTTCCTGCAATGAGGGCAAAGGCTCTGGCCTGTACTGCCCGCCCAGAAAATATGTGCGCGAATAGCCGAGAACACTCGTCATGTGGCGGACCAGTTCCGCAGGCGTGCGCACACCACTAGCAGCACGAAAGTCGCCGAACTCTGCGGGAGCATCGCGCAAAGCCTTCTGCGTCCGGTAAGCCAGCGCGGCCAAAAAATGTCTGAGCAGACTTTGTTTATCGTTCATAAGAACAATTTAGTTTCACTGGCATAACACCGAATTAACCGGGAGCGACAGACGGCATTAACAAGATAGTCTTGTGTATAAATGCACCGCTCTTCACGCCCCTGTTTGAATGAGTTGTTAGGTGCGGTGTGAATCCCCATGCCTCTTCGGCTCGCTAATCTCATTCTATTATTTTATCGGAGTTGCCAAATCTCCCGTTAGCAATCTCTGTGGGACTTGCTTGAAACCATACCCGGCTGATGAGGGGTCGCGGTCAAAGACCCACACCATGTCGAACCGATCTTCGGGCCAATCCTGCGGCGCTACCGTTTTGTCGCCCAGTATATAGCTCGCAATCTGAGGAAGGTACTCTCGTTGCCAGCAAATCAGGACCACTCCATTGCACAGGAAGACCTCCTCCAGCATGTCCTCCACCTCAAACCTCGGAAATTTAGAGTTGATTCTAATTGCCAGCTTCTCTGCTAAAGGCGTGATCGTCTGTGTTGAGCGTTTACTTCCCCTACGCTTGAGAGGTTTGGATGCATATAGAAACTGTGGCTTGGCGAGAGAGGGGTCTTGAAAACGACTGTTTGTAGGGGCAAAGAAATTTGCTAAAGCGCCTGCTCTTTGCCACCCGCGAACCGCCAGTGACTCTTTATCGCGCTCTCCCTGGAATGTCACGCCGTAAGGGGTATAGTCGGTCGCTGGTTTTTCAGCGTGGCGCATGATCATGATCTTTGCAGCCTGCCGTAGAGGTTTGCTCATCCTATTCTTCTCCGATTATTCTCTCCTTAGCTCAGCACCTAACGTCCCAATTAATCCAGCGCAACGAGACAGGATAATCATGCATTGAAGGTTCAGCTCATCTTGGATTAATCTTAACATCAATTCTTCGTCTCTAATCTCAATATTATTGGCCGTCGCGCGGCGCGTGATGTTATCCTTAGCGCGAACTCCCTTTGATAAATTTGGGCCGCCGCACGAGGACCTGATTCATTATGCTGAGACACCTGAAGGGCACACGCCGCGTGGTGATTACGGGGATGGGTTGTGTGACACCTATTGGAATCGGTCGCGAGGCTTTCTGGCGCGCACTCATTGCTGGCGAGAGCGGCACGCGAGGCATAGAGAGCTTTGACGCTTCAGACTCACCCGTCCGAATAGCAGCCGAAGTGCTGGGCTTCGATTGGGAGGCCGAGCTTAACCCGAAAGACCGCAAGCACGTTCCGCGCACAGTCCCGCTCGCCATCGCCGCCGCGCGCGAAGCTCTGGATGACGCAGGCATTCATCCGAGCGATCTCGCTTTGGAGGAGCGTCGCGCCATCGGCGTCGAGCTTGGAACGGGCGGCGGTGGTTTGGCCTTCACCGAACAGCAGTACGAATACTGGTACGTCGGGCCTATTCATAAGGCGAGCGTCTATACCATCGCGTCTTCGACGCACGGCAGTCTCTCGTCAGAGCTTTCGATGGCCTTCGGTCTGCGCGGCCTCTCGCACATCGTCTCGACCGGATGCACAAGCTCAACAGACGCGATTTCTTACGCTTCGGAACACATCGCTCTGGGTCGTCAGGACGTGATGATCGCAGGCGGGGTTGACGCGCCGCTCGCTCCCGGCATTCTCGCCGGATTTAACTTGATGACGGTCCTGACGAATCAGTGGAATGACGAGCCGCACAGAGCCTCGCGCCCGTTCTCGCGCAACCGCTCGGGCATAGTGCTCGGCGAAGGCGCATGGATTTATGTGCTCGAAGAGTACGAGCGCGCCATCAGGCGCGGCGCAAAAATTTATGCAGAGGTAACAGGTTACGGCGCGACGTGCGATGCGTATCATCGCGTGCGTCTGGAAGAGACAGGCGACGAGCCTGCGCGCGCCATGCGTCTCGCGCTCAAGGATGCGGGACGCCAGCCCGAAGATGTTGATTACGTCAACCTGCACGGCACGTCCACCGTCTTGAACGACCGCATCGAAACTCATGCGATGAAGCTCGCGTTCGGGGAGCGCGCGAAACAGATTCCGATGTCGGCTACAAAGTCGCAGATCGGACATCCGCAAGGCGCGAGCGGCGCGGCGGGAATCGGAGCCGCACTCTGCGCCATGCACACAAACATGATTCCGCCGACGATTAACTTAGACGAGCCAGACCCCGACTGCGATCTCGATTACGTTCCAAACCAGGCGCGCGAAGCGAATGTCCGCATAGCCCTCTGCAACTGCATCGGCTTCGGCTCGAAAAACAGCGCGCTCATAATTGAAAAGCAGTGACGAGTGACAAGTGACGAGTGACGAGATAAAAACCGTCTTCACTCGTCACTTGTCACTCGTCACTTGTCACTATGTTTAATCGTTTCCGCCAGCGCAGCTACGAATTAGAGCACCTTGATAAGGGCGACTACACGCCCGAAGAGTACGAGGGCTGCATGGTCGAGTTGCGGCGCGTCAATCGTTATTTAGGCGACACGAGCGCGCTCCGCCATTCGTTGTTGGAAGAGATTGAGCGCGCGCGGTTGAAAAGCTTTTCCGTTCTGGATGTCGGCGCAGGCTCTGGCGAGTTGCTGCGTGTGATTGCAAGTTGGGCAGGTGAGACAAAAAGGAGCGCGCTGCTTGTCGGTCTGGAATTAAATGCGCGTTCGGCCAGAGCAATAATCGAAGAGTCGGCGGAATTCTCTGCTCTCTCTGCCGTGCGCGGTGATGCGCTTAGTCTTCCGTTTGCCGACAACCGATTCGATTACGCTATCTGCTCGCTCTTTACACATCACTTCAAAGATGAACAGGTCGTCGCCATCCTGAAAGAGTTGAGTCGTGTCGCGCGCCGTCGCATCTTCATCATAGACTTGCATCGTCACGCGCTCGCTTACTATCTCTATACGACTGTGGGACACATCTTCCTGCACAATCGCCTGATACGCGAAGACGGCGCGCTCTCGATCCTGCGCGGCTTTCGCCCGCAAGAGTTAAAGCAGCTTGGCGCAAGAGCGCAGCTCGCAAAGGTGAGCGTCGAGCGCCGCTTTCCTTTCCGTTTAGTCTTAAGCGCGAGCAAGAATGGTCACGTTTGAAGAATGAGCAAGGCGTCAGACATTTATGATGTGGTGATTGCGGGCGGCGGGCCTGCTGGGACGAGCGCGGCGATTCATCTTGCGCTCGCTGGCGCGCACGTGTTTCTTGCGGAGCAGAAGAAGTTTCCGCGCGCGAAGTTGTGCGGAGAGTTTATCTCGCCTGAGTGCCTTGAATATTTCGAGCTGTTGGGTGTCGCGCCTGAGATGATGCGGGCTGGCGGCGCAGAGTTGACAGAGACTGTTTTTTATTCGAGAAGCGGCAAATGTGTGAATGTGCCGAGCGCATGGTTTGGAAAAGAACACACGCGCGGAGCGTTGGGCCTCAGTCGCGCAGAGATGGATGCGCGCCTTCTCTCTCGCGCGCGCGAAGTGGGCGTCGAAGTGCAGGAAGAGACACATGCCCACGCTCTTTTGTTAGAAGAGAGACGCGTGCGCGGGCTGCGCTTGAAACGTCGCGGGCAATCGTTTGAAGCGCGCGCCCATGTTGTGATTGACGCGACCGGAAGAAAGGGCGTGCTCGCCAGACAGATTGAAAGAAACGAGGCACACGGGCGCGCAGCGAAAAGAGGCTCGCCGCTCGTGGCTTTCAAAGCGCATCTTGAGAATGCGCGCGGGGTAGCGGACCATTGCGAAATCTATTTCTACAAGCGCGGCTACGGAGGCTTGAGCCACGTCGAAAATGGTTTAAGCAATCTCTGCTTCATCGCTTCTGCGCGCGACGTGCGCGCGTGCGCTGGCGATGCTCAAAGAGTGATGCGCGAAGTCGTCATGAAAAATAAGCGGGCGGCGCAAACGCTTGAAAACGCGCGTGCGCGGTCCAGTTGGCTGGCCGTCGCTCTCGAAGGATTCGGACGCCGCCGCATCGTTCCTGCCGAGGGACTCGTCTGCATCGGAGACGCAGCATCTTTCATAGACCCTTTTACGGGCAGTGGCATGTTGATGGCGCTTGAAAGCGGCGAGGTCGTCAGCCGCTCGGTTGCGAGACATCTCGCAGCGCTTCGTAATGGTGAATCGTTTGCCGGGTTAGAGCGTGATTACCGCATGGATTATGATAGAGCTTTCCGGGCACGCCTGCGCGTCTGCGCGTTGATGCGCCGCGCCGCATTTGTTCCTCGCATGGCTGAAACTTTGATCTTCGCGCTCAGCGCCAGCAGGCGGGCACGTCGCGCACTCGCGCTCTCAACGAGATGCTAGATGTCAGATGTTAGATGTCAGTGAAAGCTCTTCTCCAGCATCCGGCATCCGACATCAGCTAGTGGCAATTGATAAGCATTAATCGGCTTTAGCCGAACCTTTTGGCTAAAGCCAAAATCTTTTCTATTGTCTGCGTCCTCCAGCTAAAGCTGGAGGCAATTAAAAGAAGTTCGATTACAAAGTTATAGTTCATCATTCGAACTAAATTTTGAATCTTCGCGTATCAACAATCAGCTTGCCACATGCACATGTTTTGCGGTACAAAGGCGGCGCGTCGGTTGATAAATTTTGCTCTCTCGCGCTTGATTCTGGCGGCGTTTGAAACCTGGGAGATTTCAAACGTGCATCACTCCCGGCGCTTCAGAGCCTTTCCGCTTAAAAAAGTTACGTTTTCATTTTCGTTCGCGCGGGCTTAGGACCAAAATACCCACTTCAAGCTTGCGCAGACTTTGCTCTCGTCTCTGTAAATTAAAAAGGAATGCTCCCGAACCTTCAATCTTTGAATTTGTAAGGAGAAGATATGAAACGTGTGTTCCCCACGCGCTGCCTGTCGGCTTTTGTCCGGCTTACCATTTTCTGTGTCGCGACTTTGATGTGCGCAAGCGCGGCCTTCGCGCAGGCGCAATCGAACGCTGCCGACCTGCAAGGTTTCGTGCGCGACCCGCAAGGCGCGATTGTTCAGAATGCGACCGTCACGGCGCGCAATCCGGCGACTAATACTTCGCGCACGGCGATGACTAATGACGAGGGCTTCTATCAAATCGTCAATCTGCCTCCGGGCGATTATGAAGTGACGGTCGAAGCCTCAAACTTTAAGCGAGCCGTCATTCCGGCAGTAAAGCTCACGGTCGGACAGCGCGCAGACTTAGACATTCCCCTTGAGCTTGGACAGATCAGCGACACCGTAACGGTCACGAGCGCGAACACCGAAGTCGTCGAGACTTCGCGCACCGCAGTCGCCACAACGATTGACCAGCAACGCATAGATAATCTGCCAATCAACGAGCGCAACTATCTTTCGTTTGCCCTGACCACATCAACCGTGACGCGCGACAACGGGCGACCCATTGGGCCAGCTCCGACCTCCGGCTTAAACTTCGGCGGACAGCGCGGTCGCTCGAACCTCGTGCAAGTGGATGGCGCGGACAACACAGACAACTCTGTCAACGCAGCGCGCTCGACCGTTTCACAAGAGGCCGTGCAGGAGTTTCAGGTCGTCAGCAACTCTTACGCTGCGGAGTTCGGTCGGGCTTCGGGCGGCGTGGTCAACGTCGTTACCAAGAGTGGCACGAACGATGTGCGCGGCAACATCTTCGGCTTCCTGCGCAATCGCCGCTTTCAGGCGCGCAATGCTTTCGCTCCCATCGAAGACCCGCCGTTTACGCGCACACAATATGGCGCAACCCTCGGTGGTCCATTCAAAAAGGATCGCACGTTTGGATTCTTCGCCATCGAGAGAAGGCAGCGTAACGAGTCGGGCTTCTTCACGAGCAACGTTGCTCAAGGTTTGACCGGAAGCGTCACCATCGGCGCTCCGTTCCTGCCATTCACAAATGTTTACAATGACATCACACCGCAGCAGGCCGCTTTCGTCAGCGGTCTGATTACGCAGGCCACGACGCTCATCGGCACAGGCATTCCGGCCAACATCGCTACGGGGCAGGCGCTCGCTAGTGCCGCTATCCAGTACGCGACGCTCGCGTCGAGCGGCGGTAACACCGGATTGACGGGGACAAATCCACTGCGAAGTCCGGGCGGCGCGATTACGGCGGGTCAGGTCATCGGCCAACGCTTCTTCCTGACGGGCGCGCCCGTGCCTGTCGGCACGACGAATGCTGCTGGACTGCCCATCGCGTTTCGTCCGCTCAATAGTCTGCAAACCGTTTTCCCTGTGACCGAGAGGACGACGTTCACATCGTTCCGTCTCGACCACATCATCACTAAAAAGAATCTCTTTACGTTCCGCTTCGGCTACAACCCGAGTGACATCACAGGCATTCAAGTCGAATCGCAGAACCAGTCTTTGGGCCAGAACGATTTCTCGCGCACGGGCGTCCAAATCCTGCGCGACTATTCTGCGGTGACCACGCTCAACTCGACGGTCTCGAACACGATGGTCAACGAAGCTCGCTTCAACTTCGGCGAGCGCCGCGCCATCTTCAAATCGCAGAACGGCGATGCGGTCGCTTCTAACATCGCTGGCACGGCCTTCATCGGGCGCGAGCTTTTCTCGCCCGTCGTGAGGACCGAGACGCGTTATGAGTACACGGACAATTTGAACATCGTCGCGGGCAATCACACGTTCAAGGTTGGCGGGGACGCCGCCTTCATCAGAATCCCGTCCGCCGTTTTCGAGTTGAACTTCGCTGGGCTTTTCAACTTCGGCGAGTTCTCCGCCGGAACGCTCAACTCCGCTTTCGCGCCTCCGAGTCCCGCCAACCCGACGGGCCTCAATGCGCCGAACTTTACGCCTGTGCAGTCATACGGTCTCGGCATCCCGTCGGTTTACGTGCAGGGTTTTGGCAATCCTGTGAGCCAAATCAGGAACAAGCCTATCGCCTTCTTCGGACAAGACTCCTGGAAGATCAGACGGAATCTGACGCTCAATTACGGCGTGCGTTACGATTATGAAATCACGGACCAGGTCGCGCCCGAACCATCCTTCAGAGACCCGCTCTCTGGTATCACGCTTTCACAAAGCGACCTGCTTGCGGCGCAGAACGTTCTCAGCGTGCAGCAAGGCTTCCCGCGCGATAAGAACAACTGGGCACCGCGATTCGCTCTCGCATGGGATGTGAGCGGTAATGGCAAGACTGTGGTTCGCGCGGCCTACGGTCTCTTCTACGATCACCCGCTGCTGGCTATCGCTTTCAACTCGGACATCGCGGACGCAGCGCAGCAGCAACAGGCCACGCTGACCTTTAATAATCCTGCCCCGACGACTTTCTTGAACGCCGCGCAAATTTTTCAGGGAACGGTCTGCACTCCGGCAAGCGCAAATCCAATCTGCCCGCCAGGAGTTGTCACACCTGGCGCTGCCGCGTCCGCGCAGTATCAGTTCGGTCGCCAGCGCTTCAACGATCAGACGTTTCCGGGCTTTGGGACGATCCTGCCTTTCACGCTCTTCGTGACGAAGAACTTCGAATACGCTTATGCCGATCAAGCTAACTTCACGGTTGAGCGTCAACTGACGAAAGACATGTCGCTCTCTGCAAGTTATCTTTTCGTCGGCGGGCATCACCTGCCGCACCCACGCGACCTGAATCTGATGGACAATAATTTGCTCATACAGAACTTCCGTCGCTTCTTCGGCGTGAACCCGCCCGACCCGACATCGGCGCAATTCTTCTCGCTGCCGCAAGTTAACTGTGCGCCGAGCGCGGCCTGCCCGACCGGATTCACTGTAGTCATTCCCGGAATCCTGGGACGCAACGCGGCTGGTCAAGGCATCGTCTCGCCGATTGCCGCCAACTTCTTCCGCCCGAACGCGCCAAACTATTTCTTTGTGCAGGCCATCACGGGCGGCGCGATTACTCCGGCGACGTTCAACGCGCTGCTGGCTGCCAACAACACCTTGCGCTCGCCCGGCGTCATCTCGCCCTTTGGTGATGTCAGCGCGCAAAGCTCCGAAGGCAACTCGAACTACAACGCTTTGAACGTGGACCTCAAGCGTCGCTTCGCAAATAATTTTCAGTTCCTTGCGAGCTATACCTGGTCCCACTCGATTGACGATTCCTCGGACTTGCAGACGCTGCTCAAGCCGCAGAACAATTTGGATGCGAGGGCTGAGCGTGCCGACTCGCTCTTTGACCAGCGACATCGCTTCGTCTTCAGCGCGGTCATCGCTTCGCCGCAAACGTGGCGCAGTGGCGACGGCTTCCATCGCTTCCTGGCAGATTTCACGGTCGCTCCGATCTTTGAAATCTCTTCGGGACGCCCGTTCAATATCCTGAGCTTCGTTGACACAAACGGCGACCAGCAAAGCTCGAATGATCGTCCGAGCGTGGCAGCGGACGGGACGCTCGTTATTCCGCCGCAGTTCGCCAGTGGCAGCCTGGGACGCAATATGGGCATCACGCACAGATATTCATCGTTCGACATGCGTTTGACGCGAGCCATACGCTTTGGCGAGCGCGTGCGTCTTGACCTGATCGCCGAAGGCTTCAACCTCTTCAACCGTTTCAACGAGGCCGCCGCGTCACCGCTCTTCTCAGACGTGAACGCCTTCCATCAACGCGCATCAAACGGGAGATACTACAGCCGCCCGACGGCAGCATTCGACCCGCGTCAGTTTCAATTTGGTTTGAAACTCAACTTTTAGCGTCGGGCGAATTTCGAGGATAGAGCCTAATTCGTTTGCAACTTTGTGCTGCTTTGGTGAAAGGGCACAATCATATATGGGGTGGCGAGCATTCCCTTCGAGAAGGGAATGCTCGCCACCTTAATTACTTGATCTCTTGCGCACGAGTTCGGCTCGCACATCTTCTGATGACAATCTGGTAAGATGTGTTCATGGCAAAGACAATTGTGGCATGCGTCCAGATGGACTGCGAAATCGGTAACTTAAAGGCGAACCGCCAAAAGGTTATCGCGCGTGTTCGAGAAGCGGCAGAGCAGGCGGCCCACCTTGTTATCTTCCCTGAATGCGCCCTGACCGGTTACTGCTTCGACTCACTTGAAGAAGCGGCACAGTTCGCTGAGTGCCTGGACGGGCCTTCCGCCAAAGCCATCATTGATGTCTGCCGGGAGACAGGCACGTACGCGGTGGTCGGTTTCATCGAGAGAAGCGACGGAAAGTGCTACAACTCCGCCATGCTGGTCGGGCCTCAAGGTCTGGTTGGAAGCTACCGCAAAGTTCATCTACCCTTTCTGGGCGTTGACCGATTCCTCACGCCGGGAGACCGTCCTTTCCACGTCTTCGACCTGCCATTCGGGAAAGTGGGAATCAATATCTGTTACGACGCCAGCTTCCCGGAAGCCTCGCGCGTGCTCAAGCTGCTCGGCGCAGAGTTGATCGTGCTTCCGACTAATTGGCCTCCGGGTGCTTGGCGCACGCCCGAGTTCATCTTGAACACGCGCGCACAGGAGAATCACGTCTATTTCGCGGCTGCGAACCGTGTGGGCACGGAGCGCAAATGGCAGTTCATCGGCAGGAGTAAGGTGGTGGACTGTTCGGGCGACACCGTAGCCGAAGCGGGCGGCGCAGAACAGGAAGAGATTCTCGTCGCGGAACTGGAACTTCAGGAAGCGAATAACAATCACATAGTCAATGTGGCGGGCGCGTATGAAATTGATCGGCTGGCTGACCGCCGACCTGAACTTTATAAGCCACTGTGCGAGTGAGCGCGGTCACACACATGACGGCGAACACTAGCTTCTTTTTAAGAGTAATGTGCGCCGTCATTGCTTATGCAGCTTGACATCATTGTGGAATAATTCGATCTGTAATCTTGGTTCTGTGAATCTTTTTCAAGCTTTTTGCTGACTTTACGGCTGCTGGAAAGTGCCCGGCGGCGAACCTTAATTGCTCTTCAAGCCATCAGAAAGCTTGCCAACAGGGAAACCAGGCGCGCATCATAAAAACCAGCGCGAGAAATTGAAAGAATTGAGAGCCATGATGAGAAATTATCTGCCACGCACTATCGCTTTTCTCTCCTCCCTTTTAATCATCGGAGTCTTGACAGTCGAGGCGCAGTCGAGCGGCTCGACGCGCCCCCGCCGCGTCTCGCGCCAATCCGCGCGCACAGAGAAGACCGAGACGACGACCGATAAATCTTCATCGGGGCTTCTGGATGTCGTGCCTGCGAACGGGGACAATTCCGGCAACAGTCGAAGAAGAAACACCGCTCCGGCTTCGAACTCGGACGCGCCACTGCTGAATCCTGTCGCTTCGACACCGGTCGGAGCGCCCGTCTCCAACACGCCCAACTCCGACAACAGTTCTGCGGACACAACGCACGCCTTCAGTCTCTTGAAAGCGAAGCAGTACGAAGCGGCCTTGAAGGAAGCCAGACAGATTACGGATAACAATCCGAACGATTCTGACGGCTGGAAGATAGCCGGTTTCGCTGAGTTGAATTTGAAGCAGTACGACGCGGCCTCGACAGACCTGCAAAAAGCTTTCGACTTGCAGCGCACGGCCAAGCAGGAAGACACTTTCACATCGGACGCGCTCGCGCACGCTTACTTTCTCTCAGACAAATTTGATCGCGCGCTTCCTCTTCTCGTCGCGGCGACAGCGCGCAAGGACAATAAGCCCGAGCCTGTGACCGTTTACTACCTGGCCGTCGCGCAGTATCGAACGGGAAAAGTTGAGGATGCCGAGCGCACCTTCAACGCCATCGTCAAAGACAATCCGAAGGACGCGGCCTCGCTCTTCTTCCTCGGGCAGATCGCTTATGAGCGCAAAGATTTGGACTCAGCCATCGCCGCACTTAATCGCGCGACGACCGCCGACGCGCGCTCTGTTTCGGCCTGGAATCTCTTGACGCTTGCTTATCTGCAACGCGCGGCCACAGCCACGACGCCTGAGAAAGCCAATGCGGACTATTTAAGCGCGGTTCGCGCGGGCGAAGGTTTGACGCGCGTCCAAACGGATGCACAGTCGAATTTGCTCTTTGCTCAAGCTCTCATCGCCGCACAACAATTCCCGCGCGCGGCGACCGTGCTCGAACGCTTTACGACGGGCACGGATGCAAGCCCGAGCGCACTCTATCTCTACGGCGTCTCGCAATCGCGCGCCAAGAATTTTCCGAAGGCCATCAGCGCGCTTGAGCGTGCCGCCGCGAAGACGCCTGACGACGCGAACATTTACCGCGAGCTGGGCTACGCCTACGAGGTCAACAAGCAGTATGCGAAGGCTCTCGCCGCCTACGAGAAAGGGGCGCAGCTCGCGCCGGGTGACGCAGACTTCAAAGATTCTGCCGAGCGCGTCAGACCTTACGCGAAATAGCGAGTCCAATCTCTAAAGTCCAATGTCCAAAGTTAATTTGCTTTTGACTTTGGACATTGGACTTTGAACTTTGGACTGCTTTTGCTGTAGCATCCACCGCATGAGAAACCCGAACTTCTTTCGCTCTCACGCGCGTCGCGTGATTCTGAGCGCAATCATTAGTCTAGCTTCTCTCATCATCCTTTCGCAGTCGGTCTCGGCCATGAGCTGGAACGGCATAGAGCCTTTGAAATCCAGGCGCGCAGATGTCGAGAGAATTCTGGGCAAGCCCATCGTGGACCAGCCGGGCGAAGAGGGCACGCTGAATTTCAAGGTCAACGGCGGCAAGGTCACCATCACGTTCGTCAGCGCGCGTTTCGTGGCGAACAAAAAGCTCGACCAGCACCTTGAGGGCACAGTGCTCGAAATCGTCCTGCAACACGACAACTCGTCTGATACGCCCGAAACTTTGAACATCACGAGCAACTCAAAGTTCGAGCGACAGGACACGGCAGGCGGCACAAGCTTCCGCAACCAGAAGGACGGCATCGTCTATACTTTCGTCAACGGAAGATTGAAGACCACGCGGTTCACGCCGACAACCTCGGAGTTGGGACGAGCGAGAAAAGGATAAAGGAAATTATGAGTTTTGAATTTTGAGTTTTGAATTGAAAGCAAATTGCCTTTTGTCTTTAATTCAAAATTCAAAACTTAAAATTCAAAATTTCTATCTGACGCCGTGCTTTATCAACACCTCTTGAGTCATGCGCTCGAAGACAAGCGTGAGGATTTCTTGCGCTTTGACCGGGCTTGGCGCGAGAACGTGGACGATTACGTGCGACGGTTTCGCGCGCTCGATGGAAGAGACGCGCAAGCGGTTGAGGCCGCGCTCGATGCAATCAAAGAGCCGGGCGCTATTCCGTCCGAAGAGCTGGATAGCACAGGCTCAATGGTTGTTCCTTTTGGAAAGCGTTGGCGCACGCATGAGGAGTCGCGTCGTTGGGCTGTTGATGTGCTCGAAGGCCGCGTGACGTTTGCGGCTGACGGCAGCCAGCTTGTGCCGGGGCGCGACGTTTCTTTGCCTGTCGCCGCCGTGCAGGTCGGGATTTTTGAAAACTCGCACACGCGCGAAGGTCTTTATCGCAAAGATGCTCGCTTCGTAGTCGTTTCGCCGCAAGAACTATTGGAAGAGTACGATGATCGCAGCACGGCTGATTCAATCATTGGCCTCAAACGCTTTGAGCTTGAGACCGAAGTCTTAAGCGAGTGGATTGAGTCGAAGCGTGGTTGGCGCGAACGCGAGAAGAGAACGCCTGTTGCTTTCTTTGACGGCACATTGATGATCTCGATTGCGCTGCCGAAGACGAAGTTACAGGACGCGTACGTCTCGTCAATCGTCAATCTTGTTAAGCTCTCGCGCGACATGGAAGTCCCGCTCGTCGGCTTCGTTGATCAATCTTACGCGCGCGATCTCGTCTGGCTTCTTGATTCTCTGGACACTGAAAGACGGGGCAAGCGTAGCCGCTCGCTCTTTGACGCTCAACTTCTTCACGCTGCTCTCGGAGAGGACCAGCCCGTTCTCAGTTCATGGGGAGAGAGAACGACGTTCTGTTATTGCGTGCGGAAGAATTCGAGTCTCTCTTTCAAGGATGAGCAGAGCAATAAACCGCTCGTCGGCTTTACCTATTTGCAGACGACCATGCAGGGCGCGCCAGCTCGTCTTGACGTTCCCGTCTGGATTTATGAAGCGGGTTTGTTGGATGATGTCGTGGACACGGTGCGCGCCGAGTGCATCACAGGAATGGGCTACCCTTACGCAATTGAGGCTGCGGATGAGGCCGCCTTTATTTCGGGACGTGACCGCGAACAGTTCCTGCGCGCAATTCAAGAGTTTGCCGAAGAAGCGGGCATGCCCTTTGGCGTCTCGCGGAAAGCCGTCAGCAAAGTCAGGCGACGTTAAGCGATTAAACCTATGAGCAGCGAAGAGAGTCAGGCGGAACAATCAACACAGAGCGAGTCTCAGGCGTCGCCTTCGCGCATTTGCGCTCAGTGTGGTGTTGAGGCGCGGCGTCCGGAGGCGCGTTTCTGTTCGGCGTGCGGACGCTCTCTGGATGAAAGCTATCTTCCGGCTGACGCTCTGCGCGCTTCATACAGCTCGCATCATCGTCGCGTCTTGAGTCGCAGTAGCGGAAAGAGTGTTAAGCCCGTGAAAAGCTCCATGTCGTTAAGCCTGTATCCGAAGAATAGAAACGGCGCTTCGACCACAGCGATGGCCTTTGTGACTTACTCGCTCGTTCCATATTTAGGGATTCTCTTCTGTCCGGGCGCGGTCGTGATGGGCGGAGTTGGACTCTTTAACTCTTACAGCGCGCCAGAGCGTGGCGGGCGTCGTACATCATACCTGGGCATCACGCTCGGCGTGCTCATCTTCTGCGCGCAGTTTTTCTTATGGTGGATTCTCTACAAGATTCCGCAGTGGAATCGAATGTAAAAAAGTGAGCAGTGAGCAGCAAAAAAACAAGCGCTGATTTTACTGCTTACTGCTCACTGCTCACTGCTCACTTTTATGATTAGGATCGCCAAGATAGTTAAATCAAACTCGCACGTTGATTATGTTGCGCGCGTCGTGGACAGGCTCGATGTGAATGAGCCGCCTGCGGCTTCTGATTACGGCTTCGCGCAGTTCGTCTCGGTTCCGCTCGGCGATGAAACCGAAGTGGTCGGCGTCATCTACAACTCGCTGCTCATCAATCCCGAGTATGGAAGCTTTGGACCAAGACTTTCGACCGCCATTGATAATTCCGTACTCAGCCCGGACTATTTGAACGAGCAGGGCTTGCTCATAGGCATCCTGTTGCTCGGCTGGCGCGACCAGGAGGGAGCGTATCACCATGCCATCCCGCGCCGCGTGATTCCAGTCAATCAAGAGGTCTATAGCATGGCGGACGAAGACGTGCGCCGCTTTCATCTGGACGAGGAGAGCCGAGTCCGCCTTCATTACTATTCGCAGATAGTCACGCACGCAGGTCTCTTCGCTCCTTCGCTCATCGAAGCCATCATCGAGCAGCTTGAACCCGTTTGCGAGCCGGAGGAGAGGCAGCGACTCTGCGTCTTAAAACAGGCGCTCGTCTGGCAACGCACGGTCGGCGGCCAGCGTCTGTAGAAGTGTACGATTGATGACGAACCTGGCCCTTCCGTCGCAAAAATCGTTTATCCTGACAAAAGGAATTTCAGAGAGGAAGAAAGCAATGAGAAAGATTTATAAGATTTTAGGGGCAGGTCTGCTCCTCGCATTGACCACTGCAAGCGTCATGGCTCAGAGACCGCGCACGACATCGAGCGACAGCAGCACAACAACCTCAACCAGCGCCAATGTGCCAAAGCCTCCGCCAGCCCCGCAGACATTCAAGGCGAAATACGAAGGCGGTATCTTCGGCTACAACAAGAAGCAGGAGGGGACGCTCAGCTTCGATGATAACAATCAGCGTCTGGTCTTCCGCAACAAGGAGCAGAAAGAGACTCTCTCGCTGCCATACTCTGCGGTGAGCGGAGCTTATGCATCCACTAAATCGCAAACCTCGACCGGAGGCAAGGTGGTCAGTGCGATGCCTTTGCCCTACGGAGCCAATCTGCTGGGCTTGCTGTCCAGAAGCAAGACGCGCTACCTGGTCCTGCAATTCAACGACGCAGACACGCGCAACACGGGCGTGACGAGTTTCAAGCTGGAGAGCAAAGACCTGCTCGCCTCAGTCCTCAGCACACTCGCAGATAAGTCTGGCCTTGAGCCGCGCGGCGAAGGATACATCCGCAGGAAAGAGCCGCAAACGTCGGAAAACAAGTAAGACAGTGATAGTGAAAAGTGAATAGTGAATAGTGAAAAGTTTAGAACAGCTTTTCACTATTCACTATTCACTATTCACTTTTCACTATTCACTGCTAAGACAGAGATTCTCATCTCGTTCGCAAGCCGGAGCATCTCGTCTTTATCGAAGATGAGAGTTTTGCCCGCAGTTATTGAGAGGCAGGTTGCTCCGGCTTCGATCATCGTTTGAATCGTGGGCGCGCCGATGACGGGGACATCAAAGCGCATGTCCTGGTCCGGCTTGGCGACTTTGACAACGGTAAGTCGCCCGCGCGCCAACTCTCCAGCGCGGCGCACGGTCGCATCCGTCCCTTCCATCGCTTCAATCGCAACACAGGCGCGCGAGCGCACGACAATCGTTTGCCCTAGATCAAGGCGCGCAATCTCGCGCGCGACTTCGAGACCATATTCAATATCGCCGCGCTCGCGCTCATTGGGCGCGCGGCGCGTCAAGACACCAGCCTGCGGAAGATGGTCCTGCAAAAAGTAGGTCGAGTCAATCAGCTCTATGCCTTCGCTCGCTAATTCATCGGCGACCGCGCCGATGAGCGCATCAGTGTTGCGGCGCGGGAGTCTCAAGAGCATCTTGAGCATCCGCACGTCTGGAAGCGCGCCGGAAAAAATCTGCACGTGCTTGACCTGTCCCGCCATGATTGCCTGCTCGACACCTTCGCGCTTGAAGAAGCGAATCATCTTGCCCAACTGCCCGATGCCAATCCAGATGACGCGCTCTGCAAAACGCTCTATCTCCGGGTCAGTCTCCTCACGAATCGCCGCGACCGACAAAGACACGCCCGCCCGCCGCGCTCCTTCGAGCACGAGAAAAGGAAACTTGCCGTTGCCTGCGATTAAGCCGTAGCGCATGAAATCTAAGTATGAAGGATGAATGCGAAAGGATAAAGAGAAAACGTCGCCTCTACTTTATGACGCCGCGCTCGGATGCTTCGATGAAGCGGATAAGTTCCTCAACCTCTATTGAGTTCTTGATCTCTTCGCGGATGCGCTCAAGGGCTTGAGTGGTGTTGAGCCTTGATGAGAGAAGCAGGTGAAAGGCATGATGCAAGGTCTTGATGACTTCTTGTGAGTAGCCGCGACGCTTCATGCCCGTGACGTTGAGGCCGTAGCACTTGGCGTGGTTGCCGACCGTCAAGGCATAAGGGAGCGCATCTTTGACGATAACCGAGTAGCCGCCGACATAGGCTTCGCGCCCGATGCGGCAGAATTGATGAACGCCCGAATATGCGCCGATGTTCGCGCCGTCTTCGACCGTGACGTGTCCTGCTAAGGTTGCGGCGTTAGCCATAATCACGCGGTCACCCAAAATGCAATCGTGCGCGATGTGCGCCTGAGCCATTATCAGGCAATCGTCGCCCGTTCGGGTTAAGCGGCCTCCGCCTTCTGTCCCACGATGGATGGTGACGAACTCGCGGACACGATTGCGACGACCGATGCGGGTCTCCGCCGCCTCGCCTTTGTACTTCAAGTCCTGCGAGGCCAGACCGATTGAGACGAAGGGGAAGATGTGCGTCTCGTCGCCGATCAAGGTCTGCCCGTCAATGACGCAGTGTGATTCGAGACGAACACGGTCGCCTAAAGTCACTTCGTCGCCGATGATCGAGTATGGCCCGATGTAACAGCCCTCTCCAATCGTGGCGTGCGGGCTGATGTCGGCTGAGGGGTGAATGATGAGCGAGTCTTCCGGCGCGTGTGCCGAGTGTGAGCGGTTACGCTGCAAGGGCGTGCTCATTTAGAGGTTGCGCTCCTGTCTGTAATCACGCTCATGATGTCTGCTTCGGCAGCGAGTTGTCCGTCAACGCGCGCTTCTCCACGCATCCGCTGGACGCGCGAGCCGACGCGAACGGGCGTGACTTCGATGGTCAGAGTGTCGCCGGGTGTGACGGGGCGACGAAAGCGCGCGTTATCAATGCCGCTGAAGAGGACAAGCTTTTTGTCGCGGTCTTCGATCTGGCTCAAAGCATAGACCGCGCCGACTTGCGCCATCGCTTCGACGATGAGCACGCCGGGCATGACGGGCGCGCCGGGAAAGTGTCCCTGAAAGAAAGGCTCGTTGATGGTGACCTGCTTGATGCCGACGATGCGTGTCCCCGGCACAAGCTCGATGATGCGATCAACGAGCAGGAAGGGATAGCGGTGCGGGATGATCTCTTGAATCGCGCTCGCGTCGTAAACAGTCATGGGAGTAAATCGTGACAGGTGACAGGTTACAAGAGCAAAGCTCTCGCATCCTATCACCTGTCACCTGTTACTTTGTCACTAACGTTTAGCGTGTGCCGGTCGAGGCGGTCGCCGGATGTGAACTGTTGTACTCGGTGACGAAAGCCTTCGTGACATCCATCCCGGGGTTAACGCTCAAGATCGCTGGCGCGAGCTTGCTGATGTCCAGAATCATCGTGATGCCGCGCGCTTGAGCGAACTGATCTAAAGCTTTGCCGATGTCCTGAGAGATAGGGCTAATGACATCGTTGTAACGCTTCTGAAAATCTGCGTCGGCCTGCTCTTTCTTGTACTTGAGGTCACGCTGAAGACGCTCGCCCTCATCGTTCTTGGCCTGAATCGTCTTCGGGTCAACCACTGCGCTGCCGCTGTTGAGCTTGCTGATCTCATCAGCGAGAGCCTTGATGCGGTTTTGCATGGTGTCGAGTTCCTTCTGGCGTGGCTCGAACTCGTTTTGGAGCGCCTTCATGGCATTGACATAGCGGGCGATGCCCTCTTTCTCATCGCTGAACGCGCCTGTGTCAATGAAGGCAATCTTGGTATCAGGGAGAGGCGCATTGCTGGTCGCGGCTGGGGTTGCTGCCGGACGCGCTGCTGCTGTCGTTGTCCCGGGACGGGTCTGCGCGGAGGCCGAAACGGCCAAAATGACCGCAAGCATCATAGTCGCGGCGAGAATGCGAATGTTTTTCATAACTTTCTTGCTATTGCTCCTTACTGTTAAAAGGCGGAAGATTTGGCTAGTGAAAAGTGAAAAGTGAATAGTGAATAGTGAATTTCTGAAGTTTTTCACTATTCACTTTTCACTTTTCACTAAGCTCTGATGTACATACCGCCTATAGGGTTGACATTCAAAGGTTAAAAAGTTCGACCGACGCTGAATCGGAAGACGCTCTTCTTTTCATCGAAGAAGACGCCCGGCAGTTCGGCCACCGTGCCATTACGCGCGTTCGGATTATATGCGTAAATTAGTCGGAACGGCACATTGATGATTGGCACCTGGAAGCGAAACTCAAGCCCGATGCTTGAGCGGAAATCGCTGAACTTCGAGAAGATACTCTGGTTCAAGCGGACGACCGTGTTGGTCTGAGCCTCGCCGCGCAGGAAGACTTGCTGGATACCGACGGGCAGTCCTGTAATCGGATCAACCGGCCCGACGTTCAAAGCATTCAGATACTCGTCCTGCGTAATCAACCGGTTGTCGCGCGCCAGAAGTCCACCACTTGTGAATTGCAAGAACGCGAGCGGCGAGTTGTTGTTGCAGGCCACGAGCGCATTGATGGTCACGGCGGCAAGACTCCCGCGACACGGAATCGTGCCGAGCGAGGGCAGGAACGTATCGGAGCTTAGAAAACTGCTCGAAAAAGCCTGATCGTTGCCGTTACGTATGTTGAAGCTTGAGCCGACATCTGCGAAGGCGGCGAGACTGACAGGCCCGAAGATCGGGAAGCGATACTCGAAATTGCCCAGAAGCTGTGTATCGCCGCCGACAGCCGTGAAAGTTCGCGGCAGTTGAGCTTGATTGCCTGCATTCGCTCCCGTCAAAACACCAAGGTTCGTGAAAGCCGCTGGAAGTCCTGCGGAGACAGCCGTGCCCGTCGCGGTTGATGAGAGCACAACGTTGCGCGTCGTAATGAAATTATCGAGCGGCACAATCGGGCTGATTGAGCGCACGTTGTAACCGCGAATCGTGAACTCATCCCCGAGGAAGAATCTTTCATAAATCGGGACGCCATTGATAAAGGCGAGCGATGGAGAGTTGCGAACCTTCTCGCTCGTGGCAAAACTGCCGATGGTCGCTGCCACGATGCGGAAGCCGAAGACTTCGGGCTGCTGGTCACGTCCTTTGCGCCGCACAGGAAAGTACTGTGTGTAAGAGATCTGCGGCGAATAGGTGCGAACGTCGCCGAGCAGTCCGGCGATTGAAGCAGAGGCCGAGACTGACCTGCCTCTGACAGGATCGTTCGGGTCTTTGGCAAAACCGCGCGAGTCGTAAGCGTAAGTTCCGGTCACGCGACTGGTCAGAATATTCGGCTGTCCATAAACGACCGGGATGAAGTTCGGGTTGTTCGGGTCAGCGTTGACCGCAGGGTCTTTGACGCTCGTTCTTGAAAGCTGGTACGAGAGTCCGACGCGCGACAACTGTGTGAACGAAGTCTTCTTCATGAACTCTGAGAGCGGCGCGCTCGCAAAGATTGAAGCGCCCGTCGAGTTGCGCGTGAAGAGGTTCTCGTCCGAGACGCTCAGGAAGTCGAGCGACGAGCCGAGCAAGCCCTGTTGTGCAGCAGTGTTGCCTGAAAGGAACGTGCCTTCACCGAAGAACTTCTGCGAGTAGGTGAAGACCGAGAAGCCGACCGTAATCGGGCGGTTGCGTAAATAAGGCTCTGTGAAAGAGAACTGGAAAGAGCGTTGGCGGTTGCCATAGGCCAGATCGAACGAGAGCGTTTCGCCGCGCCCGAAAAGATTGTTGGTCGAATAATTGAGTCCGAAGAACGAGCCGCCGATGCCGGAGATTCCTCCGTTGAAAGAGATTTGCTGGCGACCACGCTCGGTGACCTTCAGGTTAATATCAACCTGCGCCTGCTCGTCGTCTGTTCTAAAATCGGCGTCACGCTCGGCATCAATCGGGTCGAAGAAGCCCAACTGATTGAGCCTGAGCACGGAGACTTCAAAAGCGCGCTGGTTATAAACGTCACCTTCGTTGACGAGAATCTCGCGCCGGAGCACGTTATCGCGCGTGAACGTGTTGCCGAGAAATTCAAGTTTACGCAAAGAGAACTGCTTGCCTTCCGTAATCGTGAACTTGAAATCGGCTATGCCCTCTTTCGGATTCGAGGGGTTATCTCTGAAGGTCGGTTCCACGTCATACTCGTACTGGATGAAACCTTGCGAGCCGTAAGCTTTCTTCAAATCCTCTTGCAAAGCTTTGCCGATGCGCTCGCCGTTGGCAACGTCGCCGGATTTCAAGCCGATGACGTTCTGGATAACCTGCTCGGAATAGATCGAGTTGCCTTCAATCGTAATCTTGCCGATGCGATAGAGCCTGCCTTCGGTCACGGGAATGGTCACGCGCAAGCCTTCGTCAACGGACGAAAGAAACGGAAGCGGCAGCCAGAAGCCTGTACGGCGCGGGCCTAAGCCCTCAACGCGAGGCTCGCCCGTGCGTGCTTGCAGGTAGCCTTTCGAGCGCATGTAGAAGGTAACGCGGCGGAGATCAACATCCAGCTTCTCTCGGTCAAGGATGTCCATTCCGCGAAAGCGCGAAATCAACCCGGCCTCCTGCACGTACTTCATCTGCGAACGCAATTTCCCATCGCTGAAGATCTGATTGCCTTCGAACTGAATTTCGACGACGCGGACGCGCGCGCCTTCCTTGATAACAAAGGTGATGGCAGTCGAAGTCTGCGAGACTTCATCCTCGCGATAGGTGACATCCGCATTCGGATGACCGCGCGCTGCCAGAAGTTCTTTGATGACGCGGACGGCATTGTTCAATTTGACAGGGTCTTTGATGGCTTCTTTCGAAACGCCTATGCGCCGTTCGCGGAAAGCCTTGAGAACGTCTGATTCAGGAACGCTGTGCAAGCCCTCAAACTGGATGTCGCGGATAATCGGAAGCTCGACAACATGGAAGATAACGTTGACACCGCCACGCGCTCCGTCTTCAGTCTCGACGCTGGCTTGCGTTTTATCGAAGAAGCCGAGCGCGAGCAGGGTTTGAAGATCGCGCTGAGCCTGCTCTGGGCTAAAAACATCGCCCGGTTTGGTCTGCACGTAATAGAGCAAATCTTCGTCTCGGTTGCGGCGATTGCCCTGGATGTCAACCGTTTCGACGAGTCTTTGCTGCTGATTTTGGGCGCGGACGCTTGGGGGAGTCGCAAGCAGGGCGCTAATTCCTATGATTGCGCTCACAAATGTGAGCGTCAGAGCACGACGAATGTGCATAAAGACTATTTCCCTCAGAGGTTCTGCCAGAGACTTCAGGGACTGAAAGTAAGACTAAAGTTTAAGGTAAAGACTAATCGCCGGACGCAGCTTTCTTTTGGTCACCTTTGGATTCGCGCTATAGCCGCCCGCGTTGCCAGATTCTTGCCCAGCAAAGTCGCAGATTATACAGGCAAAACAAGTCTAAAGTCCAAAGTCTAACGTCCAAAGTCAAATTGCAGCTTTTCGACTTTGGGCTTTGGACTTTGGACTTTGGACTCAAACCCTCAGTGAATCAGAAGCGCGTCGTCAGATTCCTCTTCCACTCCTGCCGGGCGATAGTTCAACTCGTTGGTGTCCAGATAGACCTCGATTGACGAAATTTCGCCGAGATGCCCTTGAATCAGGGCTTCCGAGAGTGGGTCTTCGACATGCTTTTGCAGGGCGCGGCGAAGCGGGCGCGCGCCGTAAGAGCGGTCTGCACAGGTCTTGCTGACGAGCCAGCGTTTCGCTTCATCGGTCAGGCGAACTTCAAGGCCGCGATTGGCGAGCGTCTTGTTCATCTGCTCGACCTGGAGCTGAACGACATCCAACAGCTCCTCGTCCTGCAACTGATCGAAGATGATGATCTCGTCGAGGCGGTTGATGAACTCAGGATTGAACGTCTGGCGAACAGCCGACATGACCATCTCTTCCAATTTCTCGCGCGAGGCATCGGCTGTGGCCTGAAAGCCCATCGTTCCCTTCTTCTGAATGAAGCGCGCGCCAATGTTCGAGGTCATGATGATGATCGCGTTCTTGAAATCAACCGTGTTGCCGAGCGCATCCGTCAAAATGCCATCTTCAAAGACCTGAAGCAGAACGTTGAAGATGTCGGGGTGCGCTTTTTCTATCTCATCGAAGAGCAAGACAGAGTACGGCGAACGTTTGATGCGCTCGGTCAATTGCCCGCCCTCTTCGTGGCCGACGTAGCCCGGAGGGCTGCCGATGAGTTTCGAGACCGAATGCTTCTCCATGAACTCGGACATATCGAAGCGAATCATGGAACGCTCAGAGCCGAAGAGGAATAACGCGAGAGCGCGGGCGACTTCCGTTTTGCCAACGCCCGTTGGACCTAAGAAAAGGAACGAGCCGACAGGGCGTTGCGGGTTCTTCAGACCTGCCCGCGAGCGGCGGATGGCACGCGCGAGAGCGGAGATTGCCGGGCGCTGCGAGACGATGCGCGTATGTAGCTCCTGTTCGATGCGCAGGAGTTTCCGCGTCTCCTCTTCTTTAAGCGAAGTGATTGGAATTCCGGTCCAGCGCGCGATGACATCTTCAATGTCGTCCTTCGTGACTTCGGCAGAGACGAAAGCATCTTCGTCCTCAGCTTGCAGGCGCAGACTCCCGAGCGGCTTTTCTCCCGCATAAGAAGTGTGCGGCAGCTCAAGGAAAGGAGAGTTCCAATCTTCAATGTTTCCCTGTTCGCGCCGCACACGCAATTTCACGCGCGCCCCGGCCTCGTCAATCACATCAATGGCCTTGTCCGGCAAGAAGCGATCTGGGATGTAACGATTGGATTGATAGACGGCTGCTTCGAGCGCATCATTCGTGTAGCGTACCTGATGGAAAGTCTCGTAGCGTTCGCGCACGCCGTCCAGAATCTGCACGGCTTCGGCTTCGGTCGGCGGCGGAACCTTGACGGCTTGAAAACGGCGCTCTAAGGATCGGTCTTTCTCGATTGACTTGCGAAACTCGCCCGGCGTGGTCGCGCCTATGCATTGGACTTCGCCGCGCGAAAGAGCCGGTTTCAAAATGTTCGCGGCATCGAGAGAGCCTTCGGCGCTGCCTGCGCCGACGAGCGTGTGCAGCTCGTCAATGAAGATTATGTAATGCGGGTTTTCAATCAACTCACGCATGATCTGCTTCAAGCGTTCCTCGAACTGCCCGCGATATTTCGTGCCCGCAACAATCAATGAGAGGTCGAGCGAGAGAATGCGCTTGTTCTCTAAAAACGATGGAACGTCGCCGCGCACGATTCGCTGTGCGAGACCTTCAACGATGGCGGTCTTGCCGACGCCGGGTTCGCCGATCAAGACAGGATTGTTCTTCGTGCGGCGGCAGAGAATTTGAATAACGCGCTCGATTTCGGCTTCGCGTCCGACCAATGGGTCGAGCTTGTCCGAGGCGGCATCGTCCGTTAAGTCACGCGAGAACTCAACCAGATGCGGCGTGTCTTTCTTGGCCGAAGCGCGCGCATCCGCTCCCGTCTGCCTTGCGATCTCATCGCGCACGGCGTTCAAGCGAAGCCCGCGCTCGTACAAAATTTCCGCAGCCATCGAGCGGTCTTCACGAAGCAGACCGAGCAGGAGATGCTCTGTCCCGATGTGGCGATGTTGCAGGCGGTCACTCTCTTCGTGCGCGTAAGCCAGGACGCGCTTTGTCTCAGGAGCAAGCGGTAGCTCGACGCTCGTCGAAATCTTTTCGCGCAGGAGCGTGCGCCCTTCGATCTCTTTGCGAATGGCCTCAATGTTGACCTGAGCGCGTGGGAAGAATCTGCCAGTGAGGGTCTTGTCCTCGCGCATCAAGCCCAGAAGCAGATGCTCTGGCTCGATGGCGGGCGCGCCAAACTGGCTGGCTTCGTAGCGCGCAAAGAAAATTACGCGCCGCGCTTTCTCCGTGTAGCGTTCAAACATATAGGAAGTTTCCGAATAAAAATTGCCGCGACTATGATTGCGCCGTCCGTAGGGAGACTTCGGCGACCGTCCGCGCCATTATAACCTATAAATCTCAGTTCTGAGCAATAAGGTTTAATCGAGCAGTGATTCAGTTTGAAGTTGGCTGGCCTGATTCAGACCTTGCTAAAGCCAGAGTGTGAATCAGACTCTTTCTTAAACTGAACCGCTGCTTTCTAAGTATCTGACTCTAGGGGTTGACTGAAAATGGGTTCAAGCAGCAAGCTTTAATGGAAGCAAGAAGGCCGAGTGTCAGAAGTCCGGGTGGGATATGAACTCTTGTTTGTAAGAAATGGGAGGGAGATAGCTTGAATCAACCCACATCTCATGCTAACTCGGATGCCCGCGCGCCAGAGCAAATGCTCCCTGCCGACGACGATGCGAATCGCATCGGAAGATTCTTCCTCTGGCTAGATCAGAGAGAAATCAGGTTCATCCGCCGGGTCTCAGTCAATCAGAGACGAAGCCCGAAGTTGGCTGCTATAAATAGCTTCATAAATTTTCTCGGTAATGGTTGGATATATTTTGTGGCTGGCCTCCTGCTGATCTATTTTAAAGGCCGTAAGTCAGGGTGGGTTATCCTTGCCGCCTCACTTTCAATAGCGATTGCGCATCTCTTTTTCTACCCCTGGATCAAATCACTTCTGGCGCGACCGAGACCTTTTGACCTTGACCCTGCTTTGAAACCATCCGTCAATTGCCTGGACGAATATTCCTGCCCTAGCGGTCACATGATGACCGCCATTGCTTTCGGCCTTCCTCTCTCGTATGCGTTTCCGGGCACGCTGCCCGTGATAGGTCTCTTCTTGCTGACGATTGCATGGTCGAGGCTGGCTTTAGCACATCACTATCCGACAGATTTGATTTTAGGCGGTGTCATCGGCGCTGCCGTTGCAACCCCAATCACAATTCTTATCTTTAAGGGATGAACGATCAGACAGGATTCGATTTCTACTTTTTATTGATAGGATTTCACCGACCTCGCAATATCTCAACCCGCCGCAACCTTCGCCATAGCGAGGTCGCGCATGGAGGCAGCAACCCGCGCTAAGACAGACGTTTCATCTTCGTCAACGTTAGCGAAAAGCTTGAGCGCGTTTGACCAGTCCGGTCTCTGATAGAAGCGGACAATCGCCTCCGCGTCAAAGCTAAATTCATCATCAACCGGATAGATCAATCCGCGCGCTACAAACGAGTGCAGGTCCCGAGAGCCATAATCGAGTCCCGGCACATAGCCGCTCGGACGACCCGCCGTCACGGCATCCACGAGCACGCTTGAATTGCCGCCGAGGACTATGTCCGATGCCTTGAGATCATGGAACACAGAGTCGCCGGTGGTTCGACGCACACGCTCGTCATCGAGCGATGCAATCCACGCATCCAGCCCCAGCCAGAGATTCTTCGGGTGTGGGCGAATGAGAATTTGCGACACACGAGAATCTTTTTGAAGGCGACTGACGATAGAGCGTAGTCGCTCCTCGTTGACATCTTTGCAAAGAAAGATGCCGACGGACATGCGTTCAGGCAGTGTGCCTTCTCCGGCGAGCATCGGGGAATACTCTTGTCGTCGGCCATGAAGAAAGACGCGATCTATGCGGCAGCCTTCTTCCATGTATGTCTGTCGAGCCGCTTCGCAATGCACCAGCGCCAGATCGTAGGAGAGTCTCGCAACGGGTCTGATGGGCATGCCGTGCGTGATGAGAACGACCGGCACGCCACATCTTCTGGCCGCCAGATTGAAGGCAATCCCGTGAGGGTTGCTGTGACTCGACATGACTGCCAGGCTGAAACGCCCACTGCGAAAAAGATTAAGGTAGCGCGTGTAGTAGCCTATGAGTTCGGCGACACGGAGCGCCCTGAAGAATTCTATTCGCCGGTGGAGACGCTTCACAATTCCAAAGATGCGACGCCAGCCGCGCAAACTTGAGGACAAGGCGGAGAGGGCTGAGGAGGCTGGGCGTCTGCGGAATGTCCAACGGGTCCACCCTAGCTCTGGAAGAAGCTGCGGCAGTTTCTCGATTGCGCGGCGCTCATTGCTTAAGCGGGCAATCCAGACCGCGCCGTCCATTCTCTCACCCTCGTGCACTTCAAGAAATCTATTCAACCCACCGAGCATAGCCATTGAGGCGGGAAGCGGCGTGCCCTTTGTCCGCTCCATCAACCGAGCGCCACGACGCAGGCTGCCGTGTTGTGACATGACGTAACGAGCTATCCCTTGGACCACTTCAGCTTCGTCGCACCGCAAAAGGCTTTTGATGCCGCGATAAAGCAGGTAGGCGCGTGTCTCGTTCGCGCTCGCCTCAGCAAACTCTCGCGCCATTGATGATGGTTTCATAGACTCTGACCTGGCCTTGACGCTTACCAATCACGCCGCGTCATTTTCTCGCAGCGCGTCAAGGAGGTTGACGATTGTGGATTCGTGTACTCGCAGACGAGCCGCCGGGCTGCTGTTCGAGTTGTGTGGCGCAAGCAGACAGTTGTCCAGAGCGCGTAGCGGACTGTCACGGGGAAGCGGCTCGACCTCAAAGACGTCGAGCGCAGCACCGGCGAGCGAGCGCGCCTTGAGCACTTCGACAAGCGCCGGTTCATCAATCACAGGGCCGCGAGACGTGTTGATGAGATATGCAGATGGTCGCATCCGAGCTAACTCGGGGCGGCCAATCAGGTGAAACGAAGTCGGATTGAGGTCGCAATGCAAAGAGACGAAGTCGGCTTCACAGAGCAAACGACTGAGCGACACCAGACGCAGGCCAGTCTCCGCGATAAAAGAGTCTGGCAACGGTGCTGGGTCTGTCCCCAGCAAGGTCATCCCGAAAGCACGCGCGCGCCTCACCACAGCCTTACCGATATTTCCGACTCCGACGACTCCGAGAGTGCATTCCCGCAATGAAACTGCGTCCGGCTTGGTCCACAGGCCGCGTCGTATATCTTGATTCATCTGTGGAAGTCGTCGCGCGAAGCAGAGGATATACCCGAGCGTCGTATCGGCGACAGCATCTGTGAAGGCGTTGGGAGTGTTGCACACACGGATGCCGAGTTTCGCTGCCGCAGCGAGGTCTATAGAGTCAATGCCGGTGCCCCATTTCGAGATTACTTTGAGCCTGTCTGCCTCGCGCAGCACTCTTTCGGTGAATTGGTCATCACCACAAATCACGCCGTCAACCGTCTCTATGAGAGGCAGAAGCTCATCTTCGCTCAGTCGCTCGCGCACGGGCGCGCAGATGATTTCCACGCCTTCGGCTTCCAGCCGCGAACGAAACTCTTCAACGACAGGAAGAAAGTACGGAGCGCTGATTAGGACTCGCCACCTCATGCGCCCTCCGCTTCATCAGTGATTTGCTCTCTCTGTCGCCCGTATAACGGGACGATTGGGTCATCCTTCATCAGGGTCTCGACGAGACGCAAATCTTCAGGTGTGTCAACTGCATGAGTTGCTGACGTGGTCTCCACCAGCCGGATGCTGTGCCCGTGCTCGATCACGCGCAGCATGTCAATAGACTCCGCTTGTTCGAGAGGCGTGGGCGGAAGTCGCGCGAACTCGCGAAGAAAGTCGCGCCGGAACGGAATCACGCAGACTTGCTTGAATACTGGCGGACGCTCGTTGCCGGAATCAATTGGAAAACTGAGCGCAGGAATTGGAGAACGCGAGAAGTAGAGGGCGTCGCCATTAAGGTTCATGACGACCTTGATGGTGTTGCGATCTATATACTCTTCATGATTTCTAATCCGGCAGGCAAGGTTCACACAGATCACAGAAGAATCCTGAAACATAGGGGTGATGGCATCCAGGATCATGCTCGGAGCGATCATCGGCTCGTCGCCCTGAATCATCACGACAATATCAGCATCAATGCGCTCTGCGGCCTCTGCCACTCGGTCTGATGCGCGCTCGTGAGCAGCCGATGTCATGAGGACAGGACCATCGAACCCTTCGACAACCGAACGAATCTCGTCATCACAAGTCGCCACGTAAACCGCATCAAGGTGCTCGCACAACATTGCACGGCGAAAGACATGTTCGATCATCGGGCGTCCGAGAAGGGGCGCGAGGGGCTTGCCCGGAAAACGAGATGAGCCCAGTCGCGCAGGGATGATTGCCACTATCTGGTCCATAATCTTCTACCGTCATTCTAGACACTGTGGTGGTCGGAATCTATCACAGCGGTAGGAAAAGCAGAATGCAGAATTCATCAGTCAGAAGTCAGAATAATAAGGCGGAAGCTGACTTTTGGTTTTTATTCAGCACTGGCCCAGTTTGAGAAAAGGTCTTATTCACAAGCGAGAAAGTGACTACATCTTCTAACTGAACCACTATTTTTATTCTGGCTCCCGACTCTTTAATTCTGCCCTTCGATGATTCTTCCATCCTCTAAAATCAGTGTGCGGTCACACAGGTCAGCCAAGCGCGCGTTGTGTGTGGCGATGATCACGATTGCCCTCTCTCTTTGGCAGTAAGATTTGAGCAGCACGGCTATCTCGTCGCCGGTCTCTGCATCCAGATTTCCGGTCGGCTCATCTGCGAGAACAAGACGAGGACGTTTGACCAGGGCGCGCGCGAGGGCTACGCGTTGCTGCTCGCCTCCCGACAGATGAGTGATTGGGTGATCTCTTCGTTCGCTGAGCTTCATGCTCGCTAACGCCTCAATCGCTTGTTCATGACTCTCGCGCCGGGGCGCACGGCTGATGAGAAGCGGCAGCGCGACATTCTCAGCCGCAGTCAAATCAGGCAGCAGATGATGAAACTGAAAGACGAAACCAATCGTCGCATTACGATACTCTGCAAGCTCTCGCCCGCGCGCGCGTGTTACCTCAAACTCTGAAAGCTGTACACGACCTTCGTCTGCCACTTCCAATCCGCCGATCACGTGAAGCAGCGTTGATTTGCCTGCGCCCGAAGCTCCCATAATTGCCAGCATCGCGCCCGCACCGGCTGAGAAAGAGAGGCCGCGCAAGACTTCGAGCCGCTCGCCCGCCGGAGACAGAAAAGATTTTTGCAGGTCTTGAACGACTAAACGATCTTGATTCTGAATTTGAGATTTGAGATTTGAGATTTTAATTCTCCCAACTTCAACCATCTCTCAACGCTTCAGCCGGACGGAATCGCGCCGCCGCGCGTGCAGGATAGATGGCCGCGAGCAGACTCAAGAGCAGGGCGACTGCCGCAGCCAACGCGACATCGAGCGTATGAGTGTGAAAGGGAACGTTGCCAATTGAATAGATGTCTGCTGGCAAACTCACAAGCTTGTAACGGTCTCCGATGAAACTGGCCGCAAGGCCGAGCGCTACACCCGCAATCGTTCCGATGATTCCGACAACCGCGCCTTCGATGACGAAGAGTAACATGATGCTGCGCGCGCGCGCGCCCATCGCGCTTAGGATGGCTATGTCGGAGCGGCGCTCAGTCACGATGAGCACAAGCGTCGTCGTGATGTTGAGCACGGCGATTAAAATTATGAGACCGATGATGAAAAGTCCCATCCGGCGTTCGAGCGCGAGTGCTGCGAAGAGCGGGCGGTTCGCCTCCTGCCATGTAACGGTCGTGTACTCGCCGCCGAGTTGCTCACGAATTCGCGCCGACACCTGCTCGACCGCGTAGATGTCTTTCACCTCGATGCTGATGATCGAAGCCGAAGGCGCGTTTCCTCCGGCAAAGCTCGCAGCCGTGTCGAGCGAGAGATAGACCCATGCGGAGTCGTACTCGTAAAGGCCGGATTGAAAGATGCCTGCGACGCGCACGCGACGATAGCGTGGCGCGAGGCCCACAGGCGTCAGCGTCGTCTCGCCTGAAATAATCGTGGCCGTGTCTCCGACGTGAAGGCCAGTGCGCGCGGCCAACTCTGAGCCGAGAATTGCGTTCGGCATCGCGGCCTCGCTCGGAATCCCGTCGAAGGAAGTAATCGGCGGCTGACTCTCTTCACCTTTCCCGCCTTGTGATTGATTTGAGCTTGCGCTGTTTGCAAACGGCGACGGCTCATTCAGTAGCGGCTCGATTGTGCCCTCAACGAGTGTGCGGCGAACTTCAGCGATTGTGTGCGCCGAAGAGTCGCGGTCAAGCCCGCGCAGGATCGCGTAAGACGAACCGCTCGCACCCGAGAGAAGCGCGCCGTCATAAGTTGTCGGCGCAGCATCCGTGATGCCTTCAATCTTTCGCAATTGATTCGTGAGCGAGCGCCAGTCATTTATCTGTTGACCGTCGCGGCGCATCAGGGTGATGTGCGCAGTGCCGCGCAGGATTTTGTCGCGCATCTCGTCGCGGAAGCCGTTTGCGAGCGAGAGCGCGACGATGAGCGCGGCGACGCCGAAGGCTATGCCAAGGATGGCCGCGAGCACAGTCACGCGCGCGAGCTTCTTCTTGCGTGAACGACGCGCGCGCAAATAACGCAGAGCTAGAAAGAGTTCATAAGGCATGTGGGGGAGTGCAAAATTAAAAATGAAAAATGCAAAATGAAAAGCTCTGGCTGCAACCTTTCATTTTGCATTCTTCATTTTTAATTTCTTTTCTACTTATGCGCCATCACATACTCTCTGGCCTTCACAGGGTCTAAGTGTTCTCGCACCCAATCGGCATTATTCTTGGCCCAGGCGAAATGTTCTTTGGCGAACGGTTCCATCGCGGGCGTCGGGTTGCCGCGCGAATCGGAAAGGCCGATCTTCTCGGCCACTTCGATTATCAAATCGTTGTCGCGCGTGATGCCAACTGCCTGGAAGAGCCTGTGCTTTTCGTCATTACTATAATCGCCAGCGGTAGATGATGTTGATGTTTCATCTCTGTTGGTCGTTGTCGTTGACGTTGTCGGCGTTGGGAAAGTCGAAGTCGAGTTAGTGTTGCTGGTCCGAGTCGAAGTGTTACTGGTCGTCGAAGAGTTGTTGTTATTGCTTCTCGAAGAGGACGAAGAAGAAGAGTTATCCCTGAGCAGGAAGTACAACCCGATGCCTCCACCGATCAGCACAATGGCAGCGAGCGCGATAATCAACGGCAGCTTGCTGCTCTTGCCGCCTGCGACGGACGGCGCACCGTATTGAGGCGGATACTGTTGTTGCTGCTGACCGTAAGGCGGTTGTTGCCACCCCTGCGGCGGAACCTGGCCACCTTGTGGCGGAGCCTGCCCGCCCTGCGGCGCATAGTAGCCTTGCTGCGGTGGCGGCGGCTGTTGCGGCTGCGGATAAACAGGCGGTGGTTGACCGAGCATCGTCGCTTGTGGGTCATAGGTGGACGGCGCGTCCTTGACGAGCGGCGTCCCATCGTTCGGGCAGAAGCTTAAAGTTTCGTCTGTATAAACTTGATTGCAAGATGGACAGCGTGCAGGCATTACCTT
>Ga0182001_10000020_pt1 | contig 37327 bp, 33 predicted proteins | sample BulsoiFelSFmetaG_FD_120485 | JGI IMG/M metagenome (GOLD analysis project Ga0182001, IMG submission 120485) | Bulk soil microbial communities from Mexico - San Felipe (SF) metaG | ecosystem: Environmental > Terrestrial > Soil > Agricultural land | place: Mexico: San Luis Potosi | collected... | reverse complement strand
GGACCAGGCCGAAGCGCGCACCGCACTCGGCAAATTCTATTACAGGCCGCCCGGCGGCGAGAGTTGGTGCGACGTGATCCTGCGCCTGCGGAGCGTGATTGACACCATCACGCGCGATTACAGGCGTGAGCGTGTGCTGGTCGTCGCTCATCAAGTCATCGTCAACTGTTTTCGTTATTTATTGGAGCGGATGACCGAAGAAGAGATTCTGGCGATTGATAAAGCGAAGGAGATAGCCAACTGCTCAGTCACCTCTTATGAGTTCATTCCGCATTTAGGACGACACGGCAAACTCGCGCTCAAGCTCTACAACTTCGTCGCACCGCTAGAAGAAGCGGGCGCGCCCATCACCACGAAACCAGATGTCCCGGTCGCACCAAAATAAGAAAGGGGGCAGGGGTCGGAAAAAAGCAGAAAAACGCCAACCCCCAACCTCTAACCCCCGACCCCTTTTAGTCTCTCCATCGCTTCTCAGGCATTGGCCTTTGCCACAGCCGGACGAAGAGGGCGATAAGGAGGAGCGCGGGCGCGTGCTGGTCGTTGGCGGCGCGAGCGAAATGCCGGGCGCTGTGATTTTGGCAGCGACGGCTGCGTTGCGCGCTGGCGCAGGCAAACTTCAGATCGCAACCGCCAGGAGCATCGCGCAGATTGTCGGAGCGACCGTCCCGGAAGCGCGCGTCTTCGCTCTGCCTGAGACGAAAACGGGAGCCATCTCCGCTGCCGCATCTGAAGAGATAATCGAGCGCGCGCAAAGAGTGCAGGCTGTGCTCATCGGGCCGGGCATGATTGATGAGAAGACGGTGGCGCGCCTCACGCAAAAAGTTTTGCGCGAGCTTGGCAAGGCTACTCTCATACTGGATGCGGCTGCGCTCTCATGTTTTGAAGATTCTCCGCACTGCTTGCACGATCTCAATGCCCGCGCCATCTTGACGCCGCACGCGGGTGAGATGGCGAAGATGCTCGGCGTTGACAAAGAATCGGTCGTCGGCGAGCCACAACTGACTGCCAGACGAACGGCAAATGATCTGCGCGCAGTCATCACGCTCAAAGGCGCAGAGACCTTCATCGCTTCACACAATAGCTCTCAGACCTACTGCAACCGAACGGGCAATGTCGGCCTCGCAACCTCCGGCTCCGGCGACACGCTCTCAGGCATTATCACTGGACTCGCGGCGCGTGGCGCAGCGCCACTCCAGGCTGCTGTCTGGGGAGTTTACCTGCATGCGCGCGCAGGCGACCTTTTGGCGAGACGTATGGGACGATTGGGATTCCTGGCGCGCGAGTTATTGGATGAGGTGCCGAAGATTATGTCTGGTTTGAGCAAGTGAGTTTACATTGCCTCCAGCACAAGCCTGGAGGATAAGGCAACAGAAAGATGTGCGGCTTTAGCCAAAACGTTTTGGCTAAAGCCGCACATCTTTCTTGCCAAACTCACCACTAAGCTTGTGCTAGTGGCAACTAATATAGATGTGGCCTATGGCTATTCGATAGGAATAAGACCTGCCTGACACAGCTCTAGCTTTTCAGTTAGAAGTCAATTCCGCAGTCTTCTCCGTGATGCTCTTTTCGGCCCAGTCATTGTCGCGGCTGGATTCGCCTGCCTTGTGACGCTTGGCCTGCCGCATACGATCAACCAGGTCCATGTGAGTCGAAAAGTAGGGAATGCTCTTGCCGACAATATCCTGCACGGTCTCAAATCCTTTGTCGGTTAAAAACTTCGCCAAGCCTTCTTTCAACTCATCAATGATCTTGATGCCGTGCAGCATGACTCCTGTGCAGAGTTGAACTGTCGAAGCTCCGAGCAGCATGAATTCGAGCGCATCGTGGGAATTTTCTATGCCGCCGATGCCACTGATAGTGATGCCTTCTGGAAGCGCGCGCGCTAGTTGACTGACCATCCGCAGCGCAATCGGGCGCACGGCCTGGCAAGAATATCCGCCCGGCACTGTGTAGCCTTCAACCGTCGGCATCGGCCTCAAAGTTTCCAGGTCAACGCCAATGACAGAGAGAATCGTGTTGATGGCCGAGATGCCAACAGCCCCACCGCGCACGGCAGCCAACGCAGGCTCTTTGATGCTGGTGATGTTCGGCGTCATCTTAGCCCAGACGGGAATCTTGGCGACTTCGGTGACCCAGCTTGTTACCTCTGTGCAGAGGTCCGGGTGTTCGCCCATTTCTGAACCCATCTTGCGCTCGGTCATTCCGTGCGGGCAGGAGAAGTTCAGCTCAAAGGCGTCAACGCCTGTGTCCTGGACCATGCGCGTCAACTCTTGCCAGCGAGACTTTTCGTACTCTTCCATGATGGAAGCGATGAGGATGTTGTTCGGATACTCTTTCTTGATCTCGCGGAACTCCTGTAGCCAGACATCAATCGGGCGATCGGAAATCAGCTCTATATTCTCGAAGCCGATTATCTCGCCCGTGTCGCGCGAGCGAAGTCTTCCGTAGCGCGGGACGACGTTGACGACCTTTGCGCTTTCGAGGCTGACGGTCTTTGCGACGACGCCACCCCAGCCCGCGTCGAAAGATTTAGCGATGACGCGCGCGTTCGTCCCCGGCGGTCCAGAGCCGAGCACGAATGGATTGGGAAACTTGATACCGTTGACTGTGATTTCGAGACTCATACTTAGACCTCTCAGAAATATAGGGGCAGGGCTTGTCCCTGCCCGCTTTCGTTTAATTAAGACACGGGTAGGGGCAAGCCCTGCCCCTACAATTTTATTCTGCGACCAACTGTTCGTAGCTTTCGGGTCTGCGGTCGCGGTAGAACTGCCAGGTGTTGCGAACCTCACGAATCATATTGAGATCGAGGTCGGCGACGACCAGAGCGTCCTCGTCGCGCGGGGCTTCGGCGATTAACTGGCCGCGCGGGTTGCAGAAATAGCTCTGTCCGTAAAACTCGCCGATGTCCCAGGGCTGCTCGTGGCCGACGCGATTGATCGCGCCGATGAAGTAGCCGTTGGCGACAGCGTGCGCTGGTTGTTCAAGCTTCCAGAGATACTCGGAAAGACCCGCGACCGTCGCCGAAGGATTGAAGACGATCTCCGCGCCGTTCAATCCGAGAATGCGCGCGCCTTCGGGGAAATGCCGGTCATAGCAGATATAGACGCCGACGCGCGCGTAGGCAGTTTCAAAGGTCGGGTAACCGAGATTGCCGGGCTTGAAATAGAACTTTTCCCAGAAGCCTGGGGCGACGTGCGGGATGTGATTCTTGCGATACTTGCCCAGGTATTTTCCATCGGCATCAATCACGGCAGCGGTGTTGTAATAGATGCCTGTAATCTCTTCCTCATAAATCGGCACGATGATGACCATGCCATGCTGCTTCGCAACATCCTGAAATAGTTTGACGGTCGGGCCGTCCGGTACTTTTTCGACAGCTTCGTACCAGCGCGTTTGTTGCTCAGCGCAGAAGTAAGGAGTGTTGAAAACCTCTTGCATACAGAGAATCTGCACGCCCTGACGCGCAGCGTCCTCAATCATCTTCAAGTGCTTATCAATATTCGCGCGCTTGATCTCTTCAATCGGAGCATCTGTCGGCGCAGCGTTGGTGGCCTGAATGAGACCGCATTTAACTGTACGTGCCATATAGTTTTTCCTTCAAGAGAAAGTATTTCTATTTCGTATTGCGGATTTGAAGACAGATTCTTAAATCCGCATTCCAAAATCGGTTACGCTTGCGCCTCTGCTGTCGCAGCGACCAGGCGCGGGGGAGCCATTTTCATCAGTATCAAGTAAGAGATGGCTGAAGCAGCAAAGCCGACGAACCATGCCGCATCATAAAGCACTCTGAGCGACTGCACAAATAGACCAATCCAGGCGACGGCGCAACCTATCAAAGTGGCGGCGACAGCGCGCCAGTTCCAGCCGCCCGCATAAGTGTAAGCCCCTTGCTTACGATAAAGGTCTGGAAGAACGAGTCTGGTCCTGCGGACAACCCAGTAGTCAATAATCAGCACTCCGGCAATCGCGCTCATTCCACCTGAATAGCCAACGAGCCAGCCGTCAATATATCTTGCCGGGTCGGCCAGCAGTCGCCAGGGCTGCATCACTATCCCAACAATGCCCGTTATAAGTCCGCCCGTGCGGAAAGAGATATGTCTGGGAAAAGCGTTGGCAAAATCATTTGCGGGCGAAACCACATTGGCTGCAATGTTGACTGCGAGCGTGGCGACGACAACCGTGAACATAGAGATGGCGACGACCCAGACCTGGTCAAATTGGCTGACCAACTTCATCGGGTCCCAAAGGTCTCCGGCCTTCATTGTCGGATAAATAATAATCGCGGCTGAAGTAATCATCACGCTCATCGCTGCGAAGACGGTCATGGTCGAAGGCAGCGCGACCGCCTGGCCGACGACCTGCTCGCGCTGGCTGCGACCAAAGCGCGTAAAGTCCGGCATGTTGAGCGAAAGCGTAGCCCAGAATCCAACCATCGCGGTCAACGAGGGAATGAAGACGGGCAGGAAATCCGACAGGCTGTGAAACTGTCCCGGCTCGCTCAAGAGTGTGCCGACTCCGCCAGCACGCCAGATGGCCCAGCCGAGAAGTATTGCCGTCATCACGAGCACGAAAGGCGCAGCCCAGTTCTCGACCTTCCGTAGCAAATCCATCCCGCGATAAATGATATAAATGTTCAAAGCCCAGAAGAGCAGGAACGAAATCCAGAGCGTCGGTGTGTATCCGAACACCGGACCGCCGAGCAAGTTGGGCCAACTCGGAATCAATGCGCTGAAAAATGTGTTGAGGGCTTCACCGCCGATCCAGGCGTTGATGCCGAACCAGCCGCAAGCGACGAGCGCGCGCATCAAGGCCGGAAGGTTCGACCCGTACGTGCCGTAACTTGCGCGCGCGAAGACCGGAAAGGGAATGCCGTACTTCGTGCCCGGATGCGAGTTCAAAAGAATCGGAACCAGGACGATAGAGTTGCCGAGCAGGATTGTCAGCAGGGCCTGCCACCAGTTCATGCCTTTGCCTATCAAACCGGAAGCGAGCATGTAGGTCGGAATGCAGTGCGCCATACTGATCCAGAGCGCAGCATAATTGTAGGTCGTCCAGTTACGCTTCTTGACGGGGACAGGCGCGAGGTCTTCGTTATAAAGCGGGCTTGAACTGACGGACTCGTAATCCTTCAGCTCAACTCGCCCATCCGCGTGCTGAATAGTTTCTGCATTACCGGCGTGATTGGTAGCTTCCACCATAACGACCTCACATGCTTATTGATTATCAAACTTTGGCGATCTGTTGCTTCGTTTAATATAAGTTCCATCAGCCATTACGTTGTGGCCGAAGCCGCAGTCTGCGTCCGAGCCTGTCTGCTTGGCGATCAATTTCTGTCCGACAAATGTCAAAGTGATGCTGCAACCTTGCGTGTTTGTCGGGGTGAATGTGGCGACGTTGTATTTGACTGTAGCAGTGCCATCAGCCGTGCCCGTGTTCGCAGTCATCTCGCCATTGACCTTGTATTGATACGAACCATTGAACTGCACATGCAGGCGATTGACGCCGAGAGCCTGAATCTTAAACTCGCTCGAACGATTGCGATACGTTCCCGTTAGCCTTGCCGTCTTCTGTGGAACTTTGGCAGGCGCATGGCTACGAACTCTCTGCTGGGCGTTGACGAATTGAACAGAGGCCAGACAGATTATCGAAAGCAAGAGAAGTTTTCTCATGCCAAACTCTCCTTTGAAGATTCGAGTCGGAAACTTTTACATCGTGACGCAAGTCCCGCGCTTCAGGAATTGACCGTCGCCTGCTTTTCCTTTGAGTTCGTTGTTATCAACGACCACGCGCCCGCGCGAGAGAACCGTCTCGACCACGCCGCGAATTGTTTTGCCTTCGTAAGCGGAATAGTCAACGTTCATGTGATGCGTTGCCGCCGAGATGGTCTGCTGTTTGTCTGGATCAAAGATAACGATGTCCGCGTCCGAGCCAACGGCGATTGTCCCTTTCTTCGGGAAGAGACCGAACATCTTGGCGGCGGCGGTTGATGTCAACTCGACAAAGCGGTTGAGCGAGATGCGATTCTCGACAACGCCGCCGTTGTAGATTAAAGACACACGATGCTCAACGCCCGGAGCGCCGTTCGGAATCTTCGAGAAATCATCGCGCCCCAACTCTTTCTGCTCCTTCATGCAGAAAGGGCAATGGTCTGTAGAGATGACTTGCAGATCATCTGTCTTCAAGCCTTTCCACAACTCGGCCTGATTCCACTTTTCACGAAGCGGCGGCGTCATCACATACTTTGCGCCTTCAAAGCCAGGCTCTTCGTAGTTGTCATAAGAGAGGAAAAGATATTGCGGGCAGGTTTCGGCAAAAGCCGGAAGCCCTCGGTCGCGTGCCTCGCGCACTTGGTCGAGCGCATCTGTGCAAGAGAGGTGAACGATATAAACGGGAGCTTCGGCCATCTCCGCAATCGCAATCGCGCGATGAACGCCTTCGGCTTCGGCGCGAGTGGGGCGCGTGAGCGCATGATACTTCGGAGCCGTGCGGCCTTGCGCGAGAGCGCGTTTGATAATCTCATTGATGACGATGCCGTTTTCGGCGTGCATGCAAATGAGTCCGCCGCGCTCGCCCGCCGCAGACATCGCGCGAAAGATCGTCGCATCATCAACCAGAAAGACGCCAGGATAGGCCATGAAGAGTTTAAAGCTCGTGATGCCTTCGTCCATCACCGTGTACATCTCTTCGATCTGGTTGTCTTCGAGTTCGGTCGTGATGAGATGAAAGCCATAATCAATAACGGTCTTGCCTTCGGCCTTCTTGTGCCAGTTGTCAACGGCTTCGAGCAGTGCTTGGCCTTTGTACTGCACAGCGAAGTCAATGATCGTCGTCGTCCCGCCGTGCGCGGCAGCGACCGTGCCCGTGTGAAAATCGTCTGACGCCTGCGTCCCGCCGAAGGGAAGCTCCATGTGCGTGTGCGGGTCTATGCCGCCGGGGATGACGAGCTTATTGGAAGCGTCAATCACAAGGTCAGCTTCCATATCGAGCTTCGCGCCGATGACGGAGATGGTTTCGCCGTCAATTAAGATGTCGGCTTTGTAATCGTCAGTGGCAGTAATGATGCGACCGTTTTTGATTAGTGTTTTCATGGGATTTGTCGTCATTCAAATTTAACTTCTACTTCGTTTGATTTGATGGTTTTGACTTTAGAAGTCCCTTTCTCATCCAAGCCTCCTTTTTGACTATTGGATGGAGTATCGAAAAGATTCCGCTCAATCAGAAGAGCGCGCCGTTGTCATTGCTGCCGAGCATTGCTTTGCGAACTAGAGGAATCGGCGGGCCGCCGTATTGGAGAAATTGGTCATGGAAATCTTTCCAGGCGTTGCGACCACCGCGCGAAGCGGTCCAATCCTCGCGCAGCTTCTTTATCATCAGCTTGCCCATCGTGTAGTTGAGATAGGCCGGGTCAAACGTGCCGCGCTCGGCCTGTTGCTGTGCGTTGCCCGCGTCTTGAAAGCCTTGCTCCAGGAACATTCGTTCCGACTCAGCGACTGTCATCCCCTTCGTGTGCATCCCGATGGCGGAGATGAAGCGCACGTTGCGCAACAAGGCTTCGAGCAGTTGACCTATGTGCATCTCAGGGTCATTGTTGCCGAGACCCGCATCATACATCATCTCTTCCGTGTAATGCGCCCAGCCTTCCGCGAAGGCGTAGCCGACGAAGACCTGACCGAACTTCGATGGCGAACGGTTCGCATGTAGGAAGTGCAGGAAGTGGCCGGGCCAGACCTCGTGCACGGAAGTGAACAAGAGACTGCCCACGCCGGGCACGTAAGCAGCGCGCTTCTCAGGCGTCCACGTCGGGTCTGGAGGCGAGATGTAATAGGTCGAAGGCAATCCGGTCTCGTATGGGCCAGGTGTGTTGATGTAGGCGAAGTTCCAACGCTTGTACGGTGGAGCTTCATCCACCTTTGCTAACTCCGTGCCGGGAATCGTGACGATGTTCTTCTCAATGATGAAGCTCCGCAAATCTTCCAACTGCTTTCGCGCAGCGTCAACCACGTTGCCTGCGGGCTTGTGCGCGCTCGCTTTCGCAACGCACTGCTCGACCGATTGACCGGGCGCGTATTTATCGCAGGCTTCGCGCAAGGCTGCCAGGTTGCGCTCCAGGTCCGCGCGCCCGATTTGTTCGAGCTTGTCGAGCGGCACGTCAACGCCCTCTGTGTCTTTCAACATCTGGCTGAACTTGTCCGCGCCGAGTGCGAAGTTATCTGTTGCGCTCGATTCCTGCGAAGCGAGCCAGGCGTCAAAATCCTTGATGGCTTTGATGGCCGCTTCATTGGCCGTGCGAAAATCCGATTGCAAGGCTTCGTCTTTCACAGAAGAGAAAACCGTAGGGACGGTCTTGCTATAAAAATCTGCGAGACCGCCGATGGTCGTGCGCCCGATCTTGATGTACGTGCGCGGCAAGGGCGGCCGAAGATTTGCTTTGATTTGATTCAAAGCTTCGGGGACGGCCTTCGCATAAGTGGTGAAGGCTCGCAGGCGCACATCGAGCGGAGCGTATTCGCGCGAGACATAAACGTCCGGGTCAATCGAGTCCGCGTAATAGAAAGGATTTTTGTAAGGCCACTCGGCCTTCTCCATCCAGAAGAGAGTTTTGTCGGTCTCGGCAATCAGATAAGCACGCTCGAAGCGTTGGCGTTCGTCGAGCGACGCATCCGCAAATTGAGTTGCCTGATCGCGCACGCCATGCAATCGCGCAATCTCTTTCTTGATTCCGGCGTCTGACCAATCAGGAAGCTTGCCATCAAATTCGTGACGACCCGCATAGACCGCAACGTCAGGATGTGCCGTGAAATAGTCGTTGAGATAAGTTGTGACGAAAGCGTCCCACTGTTGCGATGACATAGGAGTTGAAGATGGAGCTTGATTTGATGTTTGCGGCGCGGGCTTCTGGCAACTGATTAAGAAAAGAGAGAGCGCGAGGAGAAAAATGGTCAAGACATTGAAGGTGCGACTTTTGATTTTAATCATTTTTTGTGTCTCGTGTTGTAATGGAAGTTTTTGTCTTAATCAGTTGCCACTGGCTTCAGCTAGTGGACAGGGTTCGACATGAAAGTGTTCGGCATTAGCCGAATGATTTCGGCTAATGCCGAACACTTTTTGTTTCAGTACCTCCAGCTTTAGATGGAGGCAATTCAAAAAAACTTTAATTACACAACACTAACTCTCTCAAGCAAGTGTCAACACGCGTGACCCATTATCCCTCATTCAATCAATACAAGTTGCCTTCGCGCTTCCGTCCAGTGTAGTCAACGTACACGACCTTGAGTTCGGTATAGAAATCGAGCGCGGTCGAGCCTTGCTCGCGGTCGCCAATGCCTGTGGCCTTGATGCCGCCGAAGGGGATGTGCGCCTCGCCACCTGTGGTCGGCGAATTGATGTGCGTCATGCCTGTCTCAATCTCGTCAACGAAGCGGAAGATGCGCGTGGCGTCGTTTGAGAAGATGGATGAAGAGAGTCCGTAGTCGCAGTCATTCGCCACTCGCATCGCTTCATCGAAATCTTTGACGCGGAGCACAGAGAGTACTGGTCCGAAAACCTCTTCACGAGCGATTCGCATCTCCGGCGTGACGTGATCGAAGACAGCGGGGTGGACGAAGTAACCTTTATCTAACCCATCGCCGTCGGCGCGTGTGCCACCGCATTTCAATTCAGCGCCATCCTCACGTCCGATGTCAATGTAGCTTAAAACGGTCTTGAATTGATTCTCGTCCACGCTCGGCCCCATCTCAGTCGTAGGATCATTGCCAGCGCCGATGCGCATTGACTGAGCGCGCTTGACGATTCGTGAGACAAAATCATCCGCAACATCGTTGACGACCACGGCGCGGCTCGTCGCCGTGCAGCGTTGGCCGCTGGAGCCGAACGCGCCCTGTGCTGTTGACTCGACGGCTAAATCTAAATCCGCGTCCTCTAAAACGACGACCGGGTTCTTGCCGCCCATCTCGCATTGCACTTTCGCACCGCGTCTGGAGACCTCTTCGTAAAGACGTATGCCGACCTGGTTCGAGCCTGTGAAGGAGACTGCTTTGACCGCAGGATGATTGATAATCTCATCACCAGCGTCCGAGCCTGAGCCGAGGATTAAATTGAGAACGCCACGCGGGATACCTGCTTCTTCAAAAATCTCTACGATGCGGACGGCAGTTGCGGGCGTCAAGCTGGCTGGCTTGAAGACGACTGTGTTGCCAGCGACGAGGGCGGGCGCAATCTTCCAGACGGGAATCGCAACCGGAAAATTCCAGGGCGTGACGCAGGCCACGACGCCCAGAGGTTGCTTGATTGTATAAGCGAAATTTGCGGGCAGTTCGGATTGAATCGTCTCACCGTTCATGCGGCGCGATTCGCCCGCGCAAAATTCAGCGACGTTGATTGAGCGTTGCAGCTCGCCGCGCGACTCCGCGATGGTCTTGCCCTCTTCGCGCGTCAGGAGTTGCGCCAACTCCTCTTTGCTCTCTTCCATCAAACGCGCGGCGCGCGCAACGATGCGTCCGCGAGTCGGCGCAGGGGTCGTGCGCCACTCACGAAACGCATTACTCGCGGCTTCGACCGCGCTTCGCGCCTCATCGCGCGTCGCTTGCTTGATTGTGCCAAGCACGTCATCCGTGTTGGCTGGATTAGTGTTCTGAACCGTGCGCGATGAGACGGATTCAACCCATTCACCGTTGATAAAATTGCGATAGATGCCCATAGATGCGTTTGTTCTCCGCTGTTGTTGGGAAGAATAATTTGAAAACCGTTCTTAGCTTTCAGGTTTGAAGGGGAAGTCGGCTCGCTCAATCCTCATTTGAACCGTAAAGCTCCTGATGCGTTTACTTCGGACAGCGCATAATATAACAAAAAGCAGAACTACTGCCCAAACTTAGAGGATAGCTATGCCATAGTGCTTTGCAACGGAGACGCAATAAGAAGGTAGCCAGATGTGAATTGAGTTTAGCGGTGGTGCAAAACCATGTCGGCTTCTATATCATAGCAGGCACGATGACAGGTAAAATTGAACACCCTGAGCAGGGAAGCGACCCGCAAAACATACGAGCGTTACTTGAGAGCCGCGCCCAGGCCAATCCAGACAAACACTTTCTTTTCTCCGAGACAGACGGCAGGCGGTTCACTTATGGGGAGTTTGACGCGGCGGTCAATCGAGCGGCGCGAATGCTCGCGGCGCGCGGGATCAGCAAAGGCGACGCCGTCAGTCTCCTGATGCCGAACTGTGCGGAGTATGTCATAGCCTACTTCGCCTGCTTCAAACTTGGCGCGCTCGCAGGGCCTGTCAACTCACTGCTCAAAGCTGAAGAGATCAGCTACGTCATCGGCAACTCAGAAGCGAAAGCCTTGCTTGTCAACTCACAGTTTCTGCCGAAAGTCGAGAATCTCAGTGGTGAGCTGAAGCACACCATCGTCTTTGATGATGAGGCGGAAGCAACACGCGAGTTCACGGAAGGGAATTTGCCAACTCCCACAATCGAAAAAGATGACGAGGCGATCATCATCTATACTTCGGGAACGACGGGGAAGCCGAAGGGATGTTTGCTGACGCACGGCAATGTGATTGCGAACGCGCGACAGATAACTGAGTGGCTGGGATTTACAGAGCGCGACTGCCTGTTGACGGTGATGCCGCTCTTTCACATGAATGCCGTCTCAGTAACGACGATGACGCCGCTTTACGCAGGGGCTTCGACGGTCGTCAGTCCGAAATTCTCAGCCTCGCGCTTCTGGCAGATCATCTCCGATTACGAAATCACTTCGTTCGGCTCAGTCGCCACGATGCTCTCTATGCTGTTGAGCACATACCCGGAGGGCGTGCCCGCTGGCCTCAAGACAGCTCAACTGCGCTTCGCCATGTGCGGCAGCGCGCCCGTGCCCTCAGAAGTCTTGAAACGGTTTGAAGAGACGTTCAACTGTCTGGTCATCGAAGGCTACGGGCTTTCCGAATCAACCTGTCGCTCGACCTTCAATCCGCCGGACGCGCGTCGTCGGCCCGGCTCGTGTGGGATGCCGATTGGCAACGAGATGAAGGTAGTTGACGACAGCGACCAGGAAGTGGGCGATGGTGAGTTGGGCGAAATCGTCCTGCGCGGAGAGAACATTCTGAAAGGTTATTACAAGAACTCGGAAGCGACCGAGCATGCCTTTCGCAACGGTTGGTTTCATACGAACGACATCGGCTACAGAGACTCAGATGGCTTCTTCTATATCGTTGATCGCAAGTCGGACATGATTATTCGTGGCGGCGAGAACATCTACCCGCGCGAGATTGACGAAGTGCTTTTCAAGCACCCTTCGGTCGCAGCAGCCGCGACGATTGGCGTGCCCGACAAGCTTTATGGTGAAGAGGTCGCCGCCTTCATCGTTCTTAAAGATGGAGCGAAGGCAACCGAAGAAGAGATCATCAATTTCTGCCGCGAGCATCTGGCCGATTATAAGTGCCCGAAGACAGTTCACTTTGTTCAGGACATTCCGAAAGGTCCAACGGGAAAACTTCTCAAACGCGAACTGGCAAAGCAATACGCCCTGACACAAGATTAATGGTCTTGAAAAGCGCAATGCTTTCCGGTGAGGTGCTAGATTGCGCGTTCCCTCTGAGATTCGGCGATGGAAATCTAAAGATATAAAAAGCGCAAGCGTTGCTTCGATTGGACCTGTTGAGGCGAAATAATCAGCAGAGCTACAGAAGGCAATGTGGAATTCGCTGTCCTTTAGTGGTTTTCAGTTTGTGTTAACTTGACAGGCATCTATAGATGAAATAAAGTGCGCCTCGTTCGAGAACAAGGCGTCCGCTTTCTGCCACAGAGCGTTTCCCCAGCTCTGTGAAGTAGCCCGTCTCTTTGGTGTCAGAAGATATCCGCGAGCAAGGGTAATCTAGCCCAGACTCCTTTGCTACGGTCAATCTCCTAACATCTCCCTTGAAATTATTTGTGGTGTTAAAGATGCTTCAGCGCGTGAAAATGTAGCAGAAGTAGTTCTTCGACTCCATGCCGAATTGAATGGTCAACTATGGTACGTGCGGCGTGGTTGGCTGTTAACAGCATGAATCATTTAGTTTGCCCAGTGAGCGCAAGGCTGGTAAAGATTCAGGCAGATGCCTGCTTGTGTCGTCTCAGTCTCAATAGCCAGAGCCAAAAACTAAATGATCTCTTGCCCCGCGTGGCTAAGATAATTCTTGGCCCAATCACATCACACAAATACGAAGGAGAAATATGAAGTTAAAGAGATTTTTTGCGTTTTCGTTAATCACGGCACTCGCAGCGGCGACATTCCTGCTTGTTTCCGCTTTGGCAGAAGGTACTACTGTGGTCGTCACTCCCACAGATCAGCAGGGCTGGTCTACGGCAGACACTAGACCGGGCGGGACTGTGAATTTTGTAGCCGACTCGACAGCGCCTGGCGGCGGTCATGGAGCGCTTGAGTTAAAGACTGATGGTACGAATGAGGCAAAAGCGCAGTACATGCACCAGACAACAACTGCCTTGGCTGATGTTACAGAACTCAGCTACTGGACCAAGCAGGTGTCCTCAAGTTTTGCGCAGGGCGACCCTTCATACCAGTTGCCTGTTTGTTTGGGTGGCTTTAACAGCCCCATTACTCCATTGAATCCCACCGGCTGCACGGGCTTCACGACACTGGTCTTCGAGCCTTATCAGATGAACGGCTCAGACCCAGTGACCCAGACAGTTATCAATGGTCAATGGCAGCAGTGGGATGTGGACGCTGGAAAATTCTGGTCGTCGAGAAGCTACACGGACGGCACTTGCAGTGTGACGGCTGGCGCAGGCGGCCCCCCGTTCTATTCCCTCTCCACCCTTCAAACCAATTGCCCGAATGCGGTAGTCGTAGGTTTTGGGGTTAACGTCGGAACGTTTAACCCGAACTACGATGTGTACGCCGATTTGGTTGACTTCAATGGCACAACCTACGACTTCGAGCCATACCTCGTGGCATCGAACAAAGACCAATGCAAGAGCGGCGGTTACAACGTTGTGAAGCGCGCTGATGGAACCTCGTTCAAGAATCAGGGCGACTGCGTCCAGTATGTGAACACAGGTAAATAGTCAACCACCCTTTCGCAAAAAAGGACTGAAAAGAAAAAGCCTCTGACTCGCTCGGAGGCTTTTTCTTTTGCTTCGGATGTCAGACAGAGCTTGTGGCCTCGAAATAAACTTTGCATCTATCTTCCTTTGCATTACTAAGCTAAAATAAAACAGCCAAGCAGAAGTGGGTGACAAGTTCCTTTAGAACATTCGCATTGATATAAACCGATGTTCACAATTTCGGAAACCGAAGGACTGAAAAGACAGTGGACGCTCTCTGAAGGCGGGCAGTTGACGATTGGCCGGGCGTATGACAACGACATCCGCATTGATGACCTGCGCGTGTCTCGCCATCATGCAGTCATCCAGTCCATTGCGCGCGGGCAGGCCGCCATTAGAAACGTGAGCAGCGGCAATCTCCTTATCGTCAACGGCCAGAACCTCAGCAATGAAGCGGGCGAGTTTCCGATCAAGAGCGGTGACGAAATCAAGATCATTCCGGCCATCTTCAAATTGAGCTGGGAAGATCAGGGCATCATCGGCTACACGGACGAGCCGCTGTCGGCGAGCACGATGGTCACTCCGGCAACGAGCGGTTTCACTTCGCTGCTCATCAGCACATCGTTCTCCACTTCAAAGCAGAAAGAGCTTGAAGAGTTGCGGCGCAAGGCGGAGATGCTCGCGCACTTGTGCGACATGAGCGCAGCACTCGCTACAGTCTTCGACCCGAAATCAATTCTTGATTACGCGACGGACATCGTGATGCGGATGATCGGGGCGGATTGTTGTGCCGCGCTTTTGACAGAACAGACGGAAGACCCGCAGCCCGTCAGCATACGTTTCCGCGATCCGGCGTTTAAGCCAGTCCAGCCACATCCGATTAGCCGCACGGCTGTCCGCACTGTCCTTGAAAAACGCGTCATGCTCTCTTCGCAAGATGTGACGATGGACTCGCAGCTTCCCGTCAGTCGCGCAACACTGACACAAGGGATACGCTCGCTCGCCTGCGCTCCGCTGGTGGGACGTGAAGGCGTTTACGGCGCGCTCTACGTTGACAGGCGTGGAGTCCCAGACCCGTTCACGGAATTGGATACACAACTTCTGGCGGCAGTCGCGGCGCAGGCAGCGACGGCTGTGGAAGCGGCGCGAACGCACGAGAGAATCCAACGCGAAACACTGGCGCGCGCAGCCTTCGCTCGTTTTATGCCCGAACACATCATCAAGGAGTTGGTTGAATGCCCAGAAAAGTTTCACCTCGGCGGAACGAACAGGCGCATCTCTATCCTCTTCTGCGATGTCAGAGGGTTCACGCGCCTCGCACACAAAGCCCCGCCTGAGACCATCGTGGACCTTCTCAACATTCTCTTTACAGAGATGGCCGCAGAGATTTTCGCGCATCAGGGCACGCTCAATAAATACTTGGGCGATGGCTTGATGGCGCTCTTCGGCGCGCCCGTCGGCAGTGAATCAGATGCCCTCAACGCTGTCTCCGCAGCCATCGGCATGCAGCGCAGAATCAAAGAGGTCAACGAGCAGTTGACAGCGCGCGGCCTGCCGAGAGTCATGCTCGGCATCGGCATCAACACGGGCGAAGCGACCGTCGGCTGCATCGGAGCCGAGCAACGCTCCGAATACACAGCCATCGGCGACACGGTCAACGTCGCCTCGCGCATCGAAGGCATAGCACATCCCGGGCAGATACTCGTCACGCATGAAACAAGAAAAGAGCTTGGCGATACGTTTCAACTAAGCGAGCCTTGGTCAGTCGAGGTCAAGCACATAGACGAGCTGGTGCAGATTTACAGCGTCAAATACAGCATGAGTGAGCCTGTGGCAACGGATGCGACTAATTAAGATTGTGGCGTGAAGAAGAAGGCTTCGAACGGCTGATCTCGACGAACACGGTTCTCTCGGTGGCTTGAACTTTCGGTTTGTCGCCGCCACAACTCCCGCATCCTGTTTCACACGGAGTCGCGCCATCCTTTCCCGCACGCAATGTGAGCAGACGCTTCCAGGCGAGCCGCCCTGTGTAAACGAGCGCCGCCAGGATGATGAACGCCACGACGATTGATTGCCAGTCGAGCATCAGAATTACTCTCAACTAAATCCTAAGAGTCGCCCGCCCTGATACGTGATGAAGGACGCAATGTAGGCGAGCACGGTCATATAAGCAATCATGAAGAGCGGCCAGCGCCAGGAGTTGGTCTCGCGCCTGACGATGGCGACCGTTGACATGCATTGCATCGCCAGCACGAAGAAGACCATCATCGAAAGCGCGACGAGGGGCGTCCAGGCCGGTGTCCCATCCTCCTTCTTCGCATCGCGCACGGCGTTGACCAGCGAGTTTGACGAAGATTCTTCATCATTGCCCACGTTGTAAATCACGCTCAGGGTCGAAACGAGCGTCTCACGCGCTGCGAAAGATGAGATCAGCGCAACACCCATTTTCCAATCGAAGCCCAAAGGCTTGATGACAGGTTCGATGAGACGACCCGCGCGTCCGGCATAGCTCTGCCGCAACTGCTCGCCATGTAAATCAGTCTCCGACTCCGAGTCTTGCGAGTCTGTCGAGTCTTGCGAGCTAGATTGACTCGATAGACTCGACGGACTCGCTGGACTCGCCGGACTTATTCTCGGAAACGTGGCGAGCGCCCAGAGGATGATCGAGATTGCGAGGATGACCGTGCCCGCTCGTTTCAGAAAGAGCATCGCGCGTGAAAGCATCATCTGCAAAATCGTCAGAAAATTTGGAACTCTGTAAGGCGGCAATTCAAGCACGAGCGGCGGCGTCGGGGCTTTCAAGATTGTCCGCTTCAAGACCCAGGCGACACAAATGGCGACCGCGATGCCCAAGAGGTACATGGCCATAATCATGAGCGCGCCGATGGAAAGAAAGCCGAAAAGTTTTCTGCCGGAGAAGAAGGCCGCGATCATCAGCGTATAGACGGGCAGACGCGCCGAGCAACTCATAAAGGGCGCGATCATGATTGTCGCTATCCTGTCCTTCGGATTCTCAATCGTGCGCGTTGCCATGATGCCGGGGATAGCGCAGGCGAAGCTTGAAAGCAGCGGCATGAAAGCCTTGCCATGAAGACCTACACCGCGCATGAGCCTATCCATCAAAAACGCTGCACGCGCCATGTAGCCTGTGTCTTCCAGGATGGCTATGAAGAAGAAGAGGAGCAAAATCTGCGGCAGGAAGACGACCACACCGCCTACGCCAGCGATGATGCCGTCAACTAAAAGGTCTCTCAAGAGTCCGGGCGCGAGCATGCCGCCAACCGCATCGCCCAATCTTCCAAATCCTTTGTCAATCAAATCCATCGGGAGTGTGGCCCAGGAAAAGATTGTCTGAAAGACAAGCAGCATGACGGCAATCAGAATGAGCGGTCCAAAAAACTTGTGCGTCAGGATGTAGTCAATGCGCTCTGTCGTCGTCATGCTCGGCGTGGCATGTTTCCTGACGGCCTTGCTTGAGATATTTTCTATCCAGTCGTAGCGTGCGAGCAGTGGCTCTTGCCACCAGTTGGCGTTTGCTTGCGCGAGCCGTTCGCGCGCGCTTTTGACCGCACGCGCGCGCTCTTCATCCGAGGGCAGCTCTTCACCGTAAAGTTCACGAAGCGCAGCATGGCGATTGACATAATCTTCGCCGCCCTCCATCAAGGCCATCAACTCGCGCTCGGAGGAATCCGAAAGACGCCAACCCGCGCCCTTGCCTTTGCCTCCGGCGGCCTTCAACACCGCGCTTGAGAGAGCGTCAATGCCCAGTCGCTGGTGAGCCGTGACGGGAATCACCGGCACGCCGAACGATTCCGCAAGTTGCTTTTCGTCTATCTCAAGGCCGCGCTTCTCGGCCAGATCAACCATCGTCAGCGCGATGATGACCGGGCGACCGTATTCCAGAAGCTGCGTGACCAGATAAAGATTGCGTTCGAGGTTGGTGGCGTCAACAACCGCGACGATGACATCCGGCGCGGGCAGGTTTGGAATCTTTCCGGTCAACACATCTCGCGCGATCTGTTCGTCAATTGAAGCGGCGTCGAGACTGTAGAGTCCCGGCAAATCTATCAGACGAGCAGGAGGCGCGCCCGCATTCAACGACCAGGCTCCTTCTTTGCGCTCGACCGTCACGCCCGGATAGTTTGCGACCTTCTGGCGCAAACCTGTCAGCGCATTGAAGAGCGTAGTCTTACCAGCATTCGGGTTTCCACCGAGCGCAATCACAAGCGGGCGCGCTTGCAGAGGCTTAACGTTTTTTGCTGAAGCCTTGAGGGAAGGAGATTCGAGGACGGAACTCATTGCAAATAGTAAGCAGTAAGCTGTAAGCAGTGAGCAGTAAAAACAGACTGCTTACTGCTTACTGCTCACTGCTCACCATGATTGTTTGCGCTTCTGTGCGGCGCAGCGCCAGGTGATAGCCGCGAACGCGAACTTCAATCGGGTCGCCGAGCGGTGCGGCCTTAATGATGCGCACGGGCGCGCCGGGCACAACGCCCATCTCCAACAAACGGCGGGCAACAGCGCCCGAGCCGCTGACGCCTGTGACGCGAGCCGTCGCGCCGATGGGTAGAATATCTAAAGAGCGTGGGATGCTTTTGATCTGCTCAGTGATCGTTCCCAAGAATGGGGGAAGATTCTCTGCAAGTTCCATGGGGATTATTCCAACTCTCGAATAAATTCGGAAAACTCAAAATATGAACTCGTCGGTCGGGCTCTTCAGCCTCGACAGTCTAGAGTATAGACTAATTGAAAATAGATTTCAATTTCAGATTTGCATTTCGGGAAAATTTTTTTTAACACGAAAGCGAAGTCTATTGCTGTGTAGTCGGAACAATAGCCAGGTCTGCGCGAATGACGCCGATCTGTGTGACGGCGGTGATGCGAAGCGGGAGGCGGCGGCGGTCATCGCTGACCCAGAGGCGCAAGCCGTATTTATCGGGTTGTGGGTCGTCTGTTGTCAAAGAAAGCTGCACGGCGGGGACTTGTTGATTGCCGAGCTGGATCGTCTCGCGCTTCAACGAAGTGATGACGAGCGTCATGGGACGATTGTTGACCATGATGGAGACTGCGTTCTGCTTCTGTGTCGTTGAATTGATTGACGGCGCGAGATTGAAGAGTCTGAGCGCATAAAGAACAGAGACATAATCGTGTGTGCCGACAGGAATCTCTATGCTCTTGCCTTTGTCCGTGACGGCAGTGCCGCGATCTTGATCAATCGTCAACGTCTGCTGTGTGCGACGTTTCCCTTCAATCAGATTCAGTTCCGTGCGAAAGGGAAGCAGCGTGTTCGCGTCAACGTAAGAGTTAATCTGATCGTTGGCGTAGAAGATGCGCGAGGCGGCGGCGACCGTCTGTGCTTTGACTGCCAGCAGGATGCCATCGCGGTTGAAGTATTTCGAGCGTGCGCGCACCTGAAACGAGGAAGAGGCGACGGGCTGTGTTGAGTTGCCGATGAAGACTGTGAAGTTGAGTTGCTCTCCGACCTTGAACGGAAGCTCTGCCGGAAGCGGATTGCCCGTATTGTTATTCGTGCTCGGCGGCATAGTGGGCGGCGTTCTAATTGTTGTCGGCGGCGTTGGTGTCGGGGTGGTCGTCGGAATTTGGTTGACGAATTCTGAGCCTGCGAGTTCGATGCGAATGTCGCCCGCGCGATGCCGCGCCGTAACCAGCACGGGCACATGCCTTTCATCATCGCTGAAATAGATTTTGATTTTATAGCTCTCGGCTTCGGAGTCGTGAGGCACGTGAAGCTCAGTCACGATTGTATTGAACGAGCCAACATTCGTCTTGACTAACTGCCGACCTGTTACTCTTAGCTCAGAGTTGTACTGGTCAAGATCGCTGCGGGCGTAGAAGTAGTATCGAGACCCGTCAACGAGCGGCAGCGCGCGCAGGCGATAGATGGCCGAAATGAAATCGTAAGTTCCGGGAAACTCGCCAGCCCTCAACTTCGGTGGAATCGCAACCGTCCCGACGGGCTGATTGTATTCGCTCGAAGTGTCTGATGTGCGCCCGCCTTCGCGTACCACCTGCTGTGTACGAAAGGGAATTCCCGTCTCAGGATCAATGTATGAAGTGTAGTCGTTGTTGATGGAATAGAGCGCGGCGTTGACGACGCCCGTGGTCTCGACATGCGCGCGGAGCTGAATGCTGTCGCGCGTAAAAAAGTTGCCGCGCGCGGCGACGAGTATTTCGATGTGCGCCGCGTCAACGAAGTTAGAGAACTGGACGTGATAGGTCAGTTGCTCGCCGACCGTGTATGGAGCTTTAGAAAAGGGGATAGAAGAGATTTCAGTTTGTTGCGCGGGCGTTGATGAGACGGTCGCCAGCAGCATCAACAGGGCTGCGCTAATTATCAAGAGACGTTTCAACTTTGATTCCCCTTTGCACGAAGTTAGGCAAAGCCTGAGCGGGGGAGAAACCATATTTTACACGCATCGTCATCAAGAGAGTTCCCGGATAAAGTTCAAATAAATCAAATGCTCTCAAATTCCTGAAGCCAATCGCGCACGCTCACGCGATTTGAAAGCAGCGCCATATGGCCGGTGCCTTCTAAGATTTTAAGACGCGCATGTGGCAGACCCTTCATCATCTCACGCGCCGCAAAGATAGCATTCAACAAACGATCTTCTGTGCCCGTGACCACGAGCGCAGGCACTTTAATCTCTGCGAGGCGCGGGCGCAAATCCGTTTCCTTGATGATGCGCAGGCGCGAGAGATAGCCTTCGGGGTGAACCTCGCGCGTGTTCTCTCGAAAAGCAAGACGGTCTGCCTGCTCAATGTCTTCGCTAAACAGAGTGCTTCCCGCAGTCTTCGTGCGATAAGCCTTCAGCAAAGAATACGGTAAAACGGAATAGAGCGCGACTCCCAAGTTAATCTTTGCGCGATTCGGGAACGAGGCGAAAGAGTTTACCAGAATCATGCGCTCGAACAATGCCGGATGAGCGAGCGCGGCAGCGAGAACGACCAACCCGCCGAAAGATTCGCCTAAAACGGTTGCGCGCTTCACACCTGCATCACGGATGACCGAAGCGAAATCCTCAACGAGCGTCTCCATTCCGTAACGCCCCCTGGAGCGCATTGGAAAAGAGATGACCGTGTGATCGCGTACAAGGTCAGCAGTCTGTTTGTAGAAATTCCTTCCCGTTCCTTCAATCCCTGAAACATAAACAAAAGCAGGGCCGCTCCCTTGTTTACTATACTCGACCATTCTTCTAGCTTTCGGCTTGCCGCATCTCCTCAATAATCTCGCTGGCAGTTCGTGCCGGATCGGTGGCTTTCAAAATCGCGCGTCCAATGACGAGATAATCCGCTCCGGCGCGAATGGCTTCAGCCGGGGTCATGACTCTTCTTTGATCGTCATGCACTACGCCCGCAGGCCGCACGCCGGGCGTAACGATGATGAAGCTTGATTGGCTGACGGCTTCACGAACGAGCTTGACTTCATGCGGCGAGGCCACCACGCCATCGAGGCCGGACGCTTCGGAGAGTCGTGCAAGGCGTTCGACCTGCTCTTCTGTCTTCGATGAGCAGCCCGTCGCGACAAGTGTCGAATCATCTGCGCTCGTTAAGACAGTGACGCCGATGATGTGTGGCCGCATGACGCCCTCGCGCGCGGTTACTTCATTGACAGCGTCCACAGTGCGCCGCATCATCTCGCCGCCGCCGGAGGCATGCACGTTGAAGATTGAGACTCCCAGACGCGCGGCCTCAGCTCCTGCCGCCGCGACGGTGTTCGGGATGTCGTGAAACTTCAAATCGAGAAAGACACGTCCGCCCCCGTGAACTATGTCACGAACGATGCCAGGCCCTTCGGCTGTGAAAAGCTGCGAGCCAATCTTGAACATGCCCGCCACATCTCGCAGAGCGCAAAAAAGGTTGAAGGCTTCGCGCGCCGTTTCGACATCGAGGGCGACGATCAATCTATTTTTAGCTGAATCAGCCATGAGTCCCTGTTTCGTCGAAGTATTCAACTCTTTCAAACAGCGGCAAGCTCGCGCGCGCGACAGCCGACCGCTTGGTCCAAAGTTTTCAGTCCCTGCTTTGATAAAATCTCTGCCAGACCTTCGTTGATGTCGCGCGCAATTCCCGGGCCTTGATAGATGAAACCTGTGTAGAGCTGAACGAGGCTTGCGCCCGCGCTGATCTTCTCCCAGGCATCTTCGGCTGTGAAGATGCCGCCGACTCCGATGATCGTCATGCGGCCTTGTGCCAGACGATAAAGCGCGGCGATGATCTCTGTCGAGCGCGCTCGAAGCGGCGCACCGCTCAAGCCGCCAGCGCCACAAGCCTCAACCTTCTCAGGCTTTGTGCCCAGCCCCGTGCGACTCGTCGTCGTGTTCGTGGCGATAATACCCGCAAGGCCAGCGCGCTCTACAATCTCGACGATTGATTCTAAATCTCTCACTTCCAAATCAGGAGCGATTTTGACGAGCAAAGGAACAGGTCGCTTCGTCTTGTGTGTCTCGGCCAATTCCTGATTTCGTTTCTGCAATGCATTGAGCAGTGAGCTAAGAGCTTCGGGTCGTTGAAGCTCGCGCAAATTTGGTGTGTTCGGCGAGCTGACGTTAACGACTAGATAATCAGCATGAGCATGAACAAGCTCAAAGCTGGCTAAATAATCTTCGGTCGCATTCTCCAATTCAACTGCACGGCTCTTGCCGATGTTGATGCCGAGCACACAGTCAGGACGATGCACGGCGATATGTTTCGCAAGAGCTTCCGCGCCATTATTATTAAATCCGGCGCGATTAATCAAAGCCTTATCCAGTGGAAGTCGAAACAGTCTCGGGCGCGGATTACCCGGCTGCGCTTGATGCGTCACCGTGCCGACTTCTATAAAACCGAAACCGAGCGCGGCCAAATATTTTGCAGCCGTCCCGTTCTTGTCAAACCCAGCCGCAAGACCGACAGGGTTTGCGAAGCTCAACCCGAAGCGTTGCAACTCTCCAAAGGGCGCGCGCATAAATCGTCGTGAAGCAACACGCCTGGCCCATTTCATTCCGAGCGAGAAAGAGAGCGCGTCAATTGCAAACTCATGCGCCGTTTCGGGCGGCAGGCGGAAGAGTAACGGACGAAGTATTGAGCGATAAAGCATCAGTGACGAGTGACGAGTGACAAGTGACGAGCAAAAGGGATTCTATCTCGTCACTCGTCACTTGTCACTCGTCACTGCTTTTCATCCCTTGTCACTCGTCACTGTTCTTGCTAGTATCCAACGCCAATGGATTTTGTCGAAAAAGCACGCATCATGGATGGGGCGCGAATCAACCGCGCGCTCTCCAGACTTGCCTCCGAAATTGTCGAAGAGAATCATGGGGCGACAGACCTTTATCTGGTCGGCATACGCCGTCGCGGTGTGCCTCTGGCCGAGCGCATGGCCGATAAGATCGCAGACCTTGAAGGCGCGCGTCCTCCTGTTGGTATCCTTGACATCACGCTCTATCGTGATGACCTCTCGACCGTTGGAGCCAACCCTGTCGTCAATCGCACGGAGCTGCACGGCGACATAGAGAACCGCAACATAGTTCTGATTGACGATGTGCTTTACACAGGGCGAACGATTCGTGCTGCCCTGGACCAGTTGATTGACTTCGGACGCCCGCGCCGCGTCCAGCTCGCCGTTCTGGTTGATCGCGGCAAGGAGCATAGAGAGCTGCCGATTCAGGCGGATTACATAGGCAAGGTCGTGCCGACGAAAAAGAGTGAGATCATCAAAGTGATGCTCACGGATTTTGACGAGGAAGAGGGAGTCGCCATCGTCGAGCGACCTACGACGGAAGAGTCTTAAGAGGCGGCCAGCGATGGCCGCTTTTTTTATGAGTCTAAAATTAACCGCAGAGGACGCGGAGGACGCAGAGGATTGAGGAGATAATAGAAACCTTTTAATTTGAGGTTCGAGATTTGAAATTTCAAAACAACCTTTTCCTCTGCGTCCTCCGCGTCCTCTGCGGTTAAATAGAAACTTATGAGTGCAGTCTTCAAAAGAAAAGATTTGCTCGGCATACGCGAGCTTTCAGCCGCAGAGATAACGCACATTCTGGATACTGCCGAATCTTTCCGCGACATTTCGCGGCGCGAGATTAAGAAAGTTCCTGCGTTGCGCGGGCGCACGGTCATCAATCTCTTCTTCGAGCCTTCGACCCGCACGCGCACGTCGTTTGAAATTGCCGCCAAACGTCTCTCAGCCGACGCCATCAACATCAGCGCGTCCACCTCATCTGTGACCAAAGGCGAGACCTTGCTGGATACTGCAAGAAATCTGGAGGCGATGGCCCCTGACTGCATCGTGATTCGACATTCTTCTGCGGGCGCGCCGTATCAACTCTCGCGTGTCTGCCGCGCGGGCGTTATCAACGCAGGCGACGGAGCGCATGAGCACCCGACGCAAGCTCTGCTCGATGCTTTAACAATTCGTGAGCACAAAGGGCGCATCAATGGCTTGCGTGTGGCAATCATCGGCGACATTCTTCACTCGCGCGTGGCTCGCTCAAACATTCATCTCTTAACGAAACTGGGCGCAACCGTTTGTCTCGCTGGGCCAGGCACGCTCGTCCCCATTGAGTTTAACGAACTGGTCGAAGAAGGCGTCCATATCGAACAAAAGATTGAAGATGCGATTGAAGGCGCGGATGTGGTGATGATTCTGCGCATTCAGCGCGAGCGGCAAGACAGCGCATTCTTTCCTTCGATGCGCGAATACGCCGTTCATTACGGCCTCAATCTCAAGCGGCTTGAGTACGCCGCTGCGGATGCGATTGTCATGCATCCTGGCCCAATGAATCGCGGGATTGAAATCGCATCGGATGTCGCTGATGGTTCGCGCTCGTTGATTCTGGACCAAGTCTCGAACGGGTTGGCTGTGCGCATGGCTGTCCTTTATCTGCTCACAGGCGGGGCGCATGCGGGTGATGAAAATTAGGGTAGCGTTCTGAGTACATCATCCTCTGTGTCCTCTGTGGTGAATAGAAGTAAATTAACCACAGAGGAACACAGAGGCGGCAAAGAGAGTTTCTGTCTCACTTGGACGTTACTAAAATAAGATGGCAAAGAGGTGGTGGGAAAAAGCTTCAAGGACGAGCCAACGAATGAGATTGCTGATTGCAAACGGTTACATGATTGACCCTTCGCAGGGCATCAACACGGGCAAAAATCTTTTGATCGAAGATGGTCGCGTCGCTGGCCTGCTTGATCGAAGCGATGAGACACCCGAAGGCGCGCAAGTTTTGGACGCGACTGGCCTGGTCGTCGCGCCCGGCTTCATAGACATGCACGTGCACTTGCGCGAGCCTGGACAGGAATACAAAGAGACGATAGAGACAGGCGCGGCTGCGGCTGTCGCTGGCGGTTGGGCAAGCGTCTGCGCCATGCCGAACACAGACCCGATCAACGACAGTCCAGCCGTCACGCGCTTCATCATTGAACAGGCTGAGCGCGCGCGCCTTGCGAATGTCTTTCCTATCGGCTCGATCACGAAAGGCTCAAAGGGCGCAGAGCTTTCGGAGATGGGCGAGATGAAAGCGGCTGGCATCATCGCGGTTTCGGACGATGGGCGACCTGTGCCAACGGCTGGCATGATGCGTCGCGCGATGGAATACGCGCGGGGCTTCGGTCTGACGGTCGTGGACCATTGCGAAGACAAGACGCTCGCGACGGGCGGCTCGATGCACGAAGGGCGTTGGTCTTTGTTACTGGGCTTACGCGGGATGCCTGCGGCGGCAGAAGAGATGGATGCTGTGCGCGATTGCGCGCTCGCGGAGTTGACCGGAGCGCATGTGCATCTCGCGCACGTCTCGACACGCGGGGCGATTGAAGCCGTGCGCCGCGCTAAGGCGTCCGGGTTGAATGTGACGTGCGAGGTCGCGCCGCATCACTTTGCGCTCTCCGACGAGGTGGTCGAAGGTTACGACACGAACACCAAGATGAATCCGCCGCTGCGCAGCCGCGAGCACGTCGAAGCAGTTCTCGAAGGCTTGGGCGATGGCACGATTGACGCAATCGCCACGGACCACGCGCCGCATCATGCGGACGAAAAAGCCCTCGAATACGACCAAGCGCCGTTCGGCATCACAGGTCTTGAAACGGCAATCGGCCTCGCACTGGACCGGCTTGTTCATGAAGGCACGATCAGTCTTGAGCATTTGGTGGAGTTGTGCGCCGTAAACCCTGCGCGAATTTTCAACCTGGTGGATCGCGGGACGTTGCGGAAAGGCGCGTGGGCTGACGTGACGATAATTGATCCTGAGATGACCTGGACGTTTGATGTCACGCGCTCGAAATCAAAAAGCCGCAACACGCCTTTCAACGGCCTGACGCTGCGCGGCGCTGCTGTCGCAACAGTCGTCGCCGGTCGAATAGTTTATCGTCACGAGGAGTTTGGCAGGGTAAGAACAGAGAAGCAGAGCGCAGTCGCGTTAAAATGACTGCTCAATCAAGCCTGTTTGAGTTCAAGGCGATAAGCTTGTAACTTACTCTCTGATGTCGTCCCCGAAACAAGTCCCTGCGGAAGATTCAAAGCCTGTCACCAAAGATAGACCTTCTTCATTCTCCGTTCTCAAGCACAGAGATTTTCGACTTCTCTGGTGCGGGCAATTAATCTCCGTCACAGGCTCGCAGATGCAGCTTGTGGCGATCAACTGGCATGTCTATCTCCTGACGAAATCGCCTCTCGCGCTGGGCGCAGTCGGGCTTGTGCGCGTCGTTCCGATAGTCCTTTGCTCGCTCCTTGGCGGTCTGGTTGCAGATGCATTCGATAGAAAGCGTTTGATCGTCATCGCGCAGACAGTGATGCTCGTGAGCGCGGGAGTTCTTGCGGCTGTCACGGCAACGGGGTTGGAGAGCGTCTGGCCCATCTATTTGCTGACGGCCATCTCTTCCGCAGCGGTTGCCTTCGACAATCCTGCACGGCAGGCGCTCTTGCCCATGCTCGTCCCGGCTGAAGAGTTTCCGAAAGCAGTGAGTTTAGGTCTGGTAGCTTTCCAGATCAGCATGATTAGTGGGCCTGCGCTCGCAGGGTTAATCTTGAGTGTGTTCGGACCAGCGCCGATATACGCTTTTAACGCGCTCTCGTTTCTGGCGGTCATTGTGGCTGTGATCTTGATGCGCGCGGGTGGTCGCGCGGGCTTAGGGGAAGCGGAAACGTCGCGCGTGAGCTTCGGCGCGCTCAGCGAAGGATTAAAGTTTGTCTGGCGAACGCCCATCATCGTGCAGACGATGACGCTCGATTTCGTGGCAACGTTTTTCGCCTCTGCGACAGCCCTGCTGCCAATCTTCGCAGCGGAGATTCTGCATGTCGGAGCGCGCGGGCTTGGCCTTCTGGCCGCAGCCCCGGCCATTGGCTCCGTCATTACTGCGCTTGCGATGGCGCGTTGGGGAACGATTCGCAGGCAAGGTGTCACCGTCATTGTCTCGATTGCTATTTACGGCGCGGCGACGATTGCGTTCGGGCTGTCAAAAATCTTCTGGCTCTCGCTCTTGATGCTGGCCATCACGGGCGCAGCCGACACAGTGAGCACAGTCTTGAGGCAAACGATCAGACAGCTTGTGACGCCGAATAATTTGCGCGGGCGCATGACCTCCGTCAACATGATCTTCTTCATGGGTGGGCCACAGCTTGGCGAGATGGAAGCGGGCGTTGTTGCAAAGATAATCGGCTCGCGGTTAGCTGTTGTGACGGGCGGACTAGGCTGTCTTGTTGCCGTTCTGCTGGCGATGCGGTTGGCGACCAACCTTTTGAACTACGGGCGCGACTCCTGAAAATGGAGATAAAGAAATAGAGTGAGACGCTCTACAAAACCAGACGAAATTACACGAAGGCGCGTCGTTTCTGTTTCGTGTTGCTTCGTGTGATGCTCGTGGACAATCTCTGTCTGCTCTTTCCTTCAAGGACATTTGTAATTTACTTCTTGCGCGCGTTGGCCCTTAAGTGTACTATGCGCCCGCAAACTACAAAGGTAAGAAAAAGCTATCTCTCAAGGGGGCCTTCGATGCTTGTTGAGTGTGTGGCGCGCCCGGAGCTAAAAGAACCGGTCCATGAATTGATTCACAGAGTATCGAATGAGCATCAAGGCGGAGCATTTAAGATTTCGTTGATGGAAATGTTCGCGGCGTTCGGGCTTTCGCTGGGCGAGGCGGAGCGGAATAAATTGCGCGAGCGCGGCGACCTCTCTTTCAAGCCCGTGAGCGAATCGCACGGCAATTTTACGAACGAGGGGCGACAGCAGGAGTTGGCGACCGGGCAGGGGCTGACGCTCCTGGTGCCGGAGAGACTCGTAGGCACATACGTCACAACAAAGGGTTCGCTAACGCTGAAATTTGCCGAAGGGTCTGCGCTCAGAGGATGCAAGCGCGTCTTTGTTCTGATCTGTCAGGACATCATCAAGATTGATGCTGACGAGCATAAGCTCTATATAGATTTGCCCGGCGAAAAGTATGACCTCTGCTTCATCTTTTGAAGCCGGACGTGACTTTCACTCGAAAAGTGTGTGCGCGCGACGAATCAGCGGGTGTAAATGAAGATGAGTTCGGAATGGTCGCCGCTTGAGACAAACGCATATCAGGATCACTTGATAGCACATGTTTTGGGAGCGACCGTGCTCGGATATTTCGAGGACGATCAGGCCGCGCACATTCTTCTCGACATAGGTTTTTTCTGGACAATCTACGTTGACGGCGACATGGCTTTGGTCCTACAGTCTCTAGCCATAAAAGAGTTTGAGTTAGCGGAAGAAATCAGGACCGCACTGTTCGCCGACGTACAGTCTTTGCACGGTGGGTTAGCTGATGATGAAAGCCTCTTGCGGATGCGGCCAGCGCCAGCGGGCGCGCTCATCAAAGAAGTCTGTCTCTATGCCCTTGAAGATCGTCGCCGCATCCTGATTGAGTGTGAGAAGTCGAAGCTCTTGATTGAGAGTTCGCTTTCAACTGGTGATATGCAAATCATCGCAGAGCTTTCTAACAGTAACCATGTTTAAGTTTCCGTTCTCTTGAATGAAGAGAGTAGTGTCAAGGGGAGATTTATCGCTTCGTCTGTAGCAGGCGCATCCATTTTTCATTATGAATGACAGCTTGATAGACAAAGAGGGGCAACCGGAAGTCTCGGATGCAGGGCTTGACGATGCAGCCCAGAACGAGCGCGAGTATGTGCGGGATCGCTTGCGCGAGGAGTTGCAGCGCGAGCCGACCGAAGCAGAGCTTGATGAATGGTTGCGTCAGCAAACTGAAGGATATTAATTAGCAGGCATCAGCTTAAGCTTAAAACTTTTCGTGCCGCAGGAAATTTCATAGCGGCTCCTGCGGATGAAGGAGAAAACATGGCAAAGAGAGAAGCGGCAGAATACAGAGCAAAGCTCACAAACGACGCGGGCGTCGTACGCGGCAAGATTCCATCACCGCTCGTCAAAGCACTTGGCGGGCGTCCCGGCGATTATGTCGTTTTCAACTCAGATGGTGGGGGCAAAGTGACTGTCTCTCTGTCACGCTCTAGAGGCGGGGCTAAAAAAGCTGCCAAAGGCGGCAAGAAAAAGTCCGGCAAGTAAGATTAAAACCGCGCTCCTGCTTTACCCGAGCGCTCGTCACGCTCCAAAGACTTTGGCCTCTATCATTCACCAACCCGCCTCGCTATATTTTGAAGTGTGCGTTGCGCTTTAAGTAAGAGATAAGCTCACACAAAACGGGGCGGCATGTAGAAAAGATAACGCGCCAGACTATCAAGTCTTGGCGCGTTTTTTCCTTTAACGGTAATGCGAGCCTGCCTGCTCTCCCTTATTGCGGAGCCGAGACGATGAGCTGATTGTCAACAGCCTTCACGCCCTTAATAGCTTTGACCAACCGTTCGGCCTGATTCTTGATTGCCTGCGAATCAACTGTGCCGATTAAAGTGACTTTGCCTTCGATGACTGTGGCTGTGATGTCGGCAGTTGAGAGAGTCGAATCCTGAGAGACGCGCTTATCAATCTCCGATTGAATCGCAATGTCATCCGACCCGCTCGGCTTGCTCGCAGTGGTTGTGCCGCTGGTCGTCACAGGTGGAGCGGGCTGCTGGATGATGACCGGAGGCTGGTCCGCGACCGGAGCAGGTTGTTGGATGATAATGGGTTGCTGCGGCACTGGCGTCGGCTGCTGTTGAATGATGATAGGCTGCTGTGCCGGAGTCGCTGCTGTGGATGTGCGGACGTTCGCATCAACGGTCGTCGTGTCACTGTTTTGCCTGTTGAGTATAACCAGAAAAAGGATTGTCACGAGCGCGACCGAGCCGATGACGAGCGCCGCGACCGCGCCACCTGAGATGCCTCTCCGCTCAGGCACGCGGGCAGTCGTCGTCTGCACGACCTCGCGCTTTGCCGTCGGAGTCTCAATCACCACGCGACTTCTTTTATGCTGTTCTTCATCGTATGCCATACGTCATTCTCCTGATCTCAGAAATATGTAATCACAACTCACGCGAGGTTTGATAAGACAAAACAATTTATGAAGACGCCGGAGAGACTTAAGTTGAATTTCAATCCTTCCGGCTCATCATACTCAATTAGTAACTCCGACGGTAATGGCGGCTTTTCTTCGTGTAAATGTAAGAGCCTACCGCGCCGCTGATTGCGCCGACGGCTGCGCCTTTGCCCTATCCGATTCCTCAGCAAATAGTATTCCTCATCATGCAGCGACGGAAATAAGACCAAGAGGCCAAGAAAAGAGGTGAATTCCTTCAAATTCTTTCAGCAAACAATCGAAAGTCGAACACATTCTCCGAGGTCTGGGCGTATGTAAAGAAAACATCTCGGAGAGGCAGAATCCAGAAGTCGGAATTCGGAATAAGAACAGATGCGGTTTCATCCTTATCATTCTGACCTCTGGATTCTGCTTTCCAGATTCTGTATTCTGCTTTCAAATGACTACAGCAATCGTTCACCATTCGATTTTCAAAGAGCATGAGACGGGAGAGAATCATCCTGAGACGCCGGAGCGTTACACAGTCATTATGAACGCTCTGCGCAATGACACAGAACTCTGGCCCAATATCCTGGAGCTAGAGGCTGAAGAGGCTCGGCGAGGATTAATCCAGGCTTGCCACACGCCGCAGCATTACAAGATGGTTGAGCGGGCTGTGAGCGAAGGGCTTGGTTTTCTTGACGCAGACACGCCGGTCTCTATGCGCTCGATGGATGCCGCGTTAAGATGCGCTGGCGGAGTATGCAGAGCTGTTGATGCTGTCATGCGCGGTGAAGCAAAGAATGCGTTTCTGCCTGTGCGCCCGCCGGGACACCACGCGACGGCAGAGCGCGCGATGGGCTTCTGCCTCTTCAACAACGTCGCCATCGGGGCGCGTTATGCTCAGGCTCAATACCCTGAGATTGAACGAGTCGCCATCGTTGATTGGGACGTGCATCACGGCAACGGAACGCAGGGCATCTTCTACGATGACCCGACGGTCTTCTTCTTCTCGATGCATCAATATCCCTGGTACCCAGGCACAGGCGCGCGCGGCGAGACTGGCTTAGGTCGTGGGCGTGGCTACACTTTGAATGTGCCCGTGCGTGCAGCTACTCGCGCATCGGAGCAGAGAAGGATGTTCGATGCTGCGCTCGAAGAGATAGGCAGCAGTTTTAAGCCGGACTTAATCTTTATCTCCGCAGGCTTCGATGCTCACGAAGGCGACCCGCTCGGCCAGTTGCTGCTGACTGATGAGGACTTCATCGAGATGACAAGCAGTGTCAAACAGTGGGCAAAGAATGTTTGCTCGGGGCGCGTCATCTCCGCTCTCGAAGGGGGCTACAATCTAGGCACGCTCGGCGGGACAGTTCGCGCTCACGTGCGCGAATTGATGAAGGATGAATGAGAGTCGAACCCCTTAAAATTGCTCGTCTCCCTTAAAATTATTCCTGTACACTAATGCTTTGAGTGGAGTAAACTCCATCAGGCTCAAAAGGTTTAGGCGCGTGGCGTCGTGCCTCTTTCGAGCTAGCAAAATGCTTTATCATCTGCGCTCGATGACGGTAAGCTCTAAGGTCAGGTTAAAGGCGAGCGCCAGGCCCTTCGACGAGATGGAAAGTCAATCATTCCTCGCAAGAGGCTTTCCGAGGGAGAGACAAAAATGCCAGACGTTGAGATCACATGTGCCGAATGCGGCACGGCCTTCCCGTTCACAGAACGTGAGCAGGAATATTATACGGAAAGAAACTTGAGCCAGCCAAAACGTTGCAAGGCTTGCCGAGACTCCCGCCGCGCAAACTTTGGCGGTGGAGGCAGAGGCGGGGGCGGCGAGCGCCAGCGTTTCGAGATTACCTGCGATCAATGCGGCAAAACCGATAGCGTGCCTTTCAAGCCGTCGAGCGGAAGACCCGTTCTCTGCGGCGAATGCTTTTCGGCAGGCCGCGCTCAGTAAAACCGGAAAATTGGCTCGAACAATTTAATCCAGACCGCCGTACAGGTAATTTGTTCAACCAAATGATTCATTGAATCAAAGGCTGATTAACTTAAAGCGCCTTTGATTCAATGAATCATTGATTCAATAATGTGATGAATTCATGAGTTACGAAACTATCCAACTAGAGATGCGCGGCGCGGTCGCCGTCATCACGCTCAATCGCCCCACGGCGCTCAATGCGCTCACGGTGGCGATGGGGCAGGAGTTTCGTAGCGCCATGAATGAAGCTCTGGAACGCGGCGCGCGGGCCATCGTGCTGACTGGCGCGGGGCGCGCTTTCTCAGCCGGAGGCGATCTACGCGAGATGCAGCAACTGGCCGCGAGAGAGGGCAGATTGGAAGCTTTCTTTGACGAGCCGCTGAGCTTGATTCATGAATGCGTCCGCCTGATTCGGGAAGCCCCTGTGCCTGTCATCGCTGCCGTCAATGGCGTCGCCACAGGGGGCGGCTGCAACTTCGCGCTCGCCTGCGACATTGTTCTGGCGGCTGCGAGCGCACAGTTCAATCAGGCTTTCATCAAGATCGGGCTGACTCCTGATTGCGGCGGCACATTCATCCTGCCGCGCCTTGTCGGAACAAAGCGTGCGACGGAGCTATTGATGACGGGCGACATGATTGACGCCCGCCGCGCCGCCGAGATTGGAATGATTAACCGTGTCGTCGCGGATGAGGAGTTGATGATGGAGGCGATGGGCCTCGCCGAACGCCTCGCCAACGCGCCGACCAAAGCCCTTGCAAGTATTAAGAGATTGATTGAAGAGAGCGCGAAGAGCGATTACAACGCGCAACTTAAGTTGGAGCACAAAGCACAGCTTCAATCAGGACAGACAAAAGATTTCAGAGAAGGCGTCGCAGCCTTTATAGAGAAACGGCCACCCAAGTTTACAGGCGGGTGAAAAGGTTTCCCGAAAAGTTTTACTAAAGGCTGCGAGCCGCTTGGATGTCAATCCGGCGGCTCTTCTTATTGGGGATAGGTGATAGGGGATGGGGGTTGGAGAAAAACAGAAGGCTCATCAGGAAGTTTCTTTGGTTTTCACCAACCCCAACCCCCATCCCCACCGAAGGTGACTTATGGCAACAATGACATACATGCAATTGCTCAGAGGCAATCGTTCGTTCAGGCGATTGTGGGCTGGGCAGGTTGTGTCTGAACTCGGCAACTGGTTCAACTTCATAGCCGCGCTCGGCCTCGTGCGATCTGTTTCCGCGTCTGCGCCGGAAGCGACAGCCATCATGTTGGTCGCCAGGCTTATCCCTTTCGCTCTCTTTGCGCCAATCGCCGGAGCGTTCGTTGATCGCTGGTCACGTCGCACTGTGATGATTGCGTCCGATGCAGCGCGCGCTGTGGTCGCTCTTGGCTTCCTGCTTGTCGGCGGGGTGCAAGACCTCTGGCTCGCTTATACCTGTTCGGTCGTCGCAACGTTGCTCGCGGCCTTCTTCGAGGCTGCAAAGAATGCCGCGATGCCGAACATCACTGGCGATCAGGGGCTGCTGGCTGGAAACGCTCTGATGTTCTCGTCGCGCTTCCTGCTGATGTCTCTGGGCGCTGCGCTCGGTGGTTGGGCTTCCGCGCGCTTCGGCTACCAGTCCGCCTTCATCATCAATGCCGTTTCGTTCCTGGTCTCGGCATACTCCATCTGGCTCATCCCGGAGGAAAAGATGAGAGAAGAGAAGAGCGTTGATGAAGATGCAGCCATGCTCGAAAAGCGCAGAGGGAAAGAGCGCGTCAGCTTCTGGACGGACTTGCAGGAAGGCTGGAAGTACATTGCGCGGTATCCTCTGGTGATGGCGATTATGGGTCTGAATATCCTGTGGGCTACGGGCGGCGGAGCGTGTAACCTGATATACGACCGTCTGGGCGGCGTCGTCTTCGCGGGTCAAGGTGGACCAGAGGGCGATGCTGGTGTCGCCGCGCTCTATGCTGCGGTTGGCGCGGGCGCATTCTTAGGCATGCTTGTCGCGCGCAGAGTCGGCGCGCACATAGAGCTTCACGGAGCGACGGCGAAGTTCATCGGGTGGATGATGTTCGTGCATGGAGTGGTCTTCGCTGTTGGAGGACTGATGCCGACATTGTGGACGACGGCCTTGATGTTCTTCATCTCGCGCATCATCGTGGCGATGGAGTTCGCCGTGCAGGAGACTTTGATGATGCGCCTGTTGCCGGACAAGCTACGAGGTCGGGTGCTGACGACAGACCGCGCCGCTGAAATCCTTGTGACGAGCATCTCGACGGCTTTCGCTGCCTGGTCGCTTCATGCGATCACGCCGCAAACGTTGACAATCGTCTCAGGGCTTCTATCGGCATCGCCCGGTCTCATCTGGCTCGCGCTCTTCGCTGCTGGCAAACTTCGGATGCCCGCTCAGTTTGAAAGAGCGGACCAGCCGGAGGAAGAGGAAGTGCTGTTAGCTTCCACATGATGAAAGGAGCGGAGGCAGATAGCAGAGGAGCAGGCGGCAGGAAAAGCGATGACAGATTTCAAATTTGAAATCTCGAATTTCTTTATCTTCTGTCACCTGCTCCTGCTTCGCATCACATACTCTTTAATCGAGAGCGTGCGATTGACTTTTAATCTCGAACCTCTCATCTTTAACGGCTGATGGCTGAACAGGGGCAAATCGAAGAAAAGCAGGGCGGCGACGGGAAGACATTCTCGAATGTCCGATTGTGGTTGCGGCGCGTGATGCCGCGTGTCGCGGTCGGCGCGGGACTCCTCTTCATCGCCTGGATATTCCTGAGCAACACGCCAATCTACAACGAAACGTTTTTAGGCACACTGCTCGGCTCACTAACTTTAATCGCTGCCTGCGCGACCATTATCTACTTCGGCTTCAAGGCGCTGCGATGGTTGAAGCTCAAGTTGCTCTGGCGAGTTCGCAGGCGTCTGGTGATTACCTATCTTTTCGTCGGGCTGACGCCGATAATTTTGTTGCTGCTGCTCGGCCTGCTCTCAGCATTCGGCGGCTCAGGGCAGGGCATTGCGCGCATCATCACAACTCAACTGAACAACACAGCGCAGCAGACACAATCGAGCGCGCACGGACTTGCCGAATCGTTTGGGAGGCTTCCCGTCAATGCCGATGATAAAAGCATTCAGACCTGGCTCGACGAAAGTGTTTCATTGCTGAGGCCATCTTTGCCGGGCGCGCGCGTTGCTCTCTGGCGCGGCGGTGCTGGAGACGATGGCGCGACACTCGGGCATAAAAACTCTTCCCAGTTCGTCAGCAACACATTTGAAGACGAAAATACGCGCGCCATCGGCGAAGAGTCTCTGCCCTTGAACGCTCCTTTGCCAAATTGGCTACAGGGAAGAGCAGAGTGGAGCGGCCTCGCTTTCACGCTTCCCACAAAGCAGGAGGATGTTTTCGGCTCGCCCTCGATGCGTGCAATGGTGCGAGGCCGTGTTAATGATCGCCCTTATGCGCTCCTCCTCGTCGTCCCGATAAACAAAGCTCTCGTCAATCGTTTCCGCGAGACGACAGGAATCAATGTGCGGCCATTCTTCATCGCGCCCGCGCTCAAAAGAGTCGGCGGCGAGGTCAAAATAAATATTGACGCGAATAGAAGAGCGACAGGCCGCAGAGACTTTGCAGGCGGCGATGTTGGTTTAGCCGAAGACGTATCGAAGTTCGATCAGTTCGGCGAGCCTCTCGAAGAGAGCGGAATCAATTATCCGGTCGTCTTGACGGCAACCAACTGGGTCACGGGCGAGAACGAACAGCATGAAAGCTTTGTCTTCAACTGGACGACTGCTCTGGCGAAGAAACAATTTTTCGGAGCGGGCGAAGCCGGAGCCGTCTGGCGCGAAGCATTGTGGGTTGTCGCCATAGCCTTTCTGGTCCTTGAGCTGCTCGCGCTCTTTGCCGCTGCCTGGATGACACGCGCCGTGACCGGAACGGTTCACAAACTTTACAGGGGCGTCGAATACATCAAGCGCGGTGATTTCTCGCATCGCGTCAGGACGCGCTCGCATGACCAATTGGGCGAGCTGGCGACCGCCTTCAACAACATGTCCGCGAACATCGAGGTGCTTCTGGAAGAGCGCGTCGAAAGAGAGCGCCTCGAACGCGAAGTCGAGATTGCAGCCGAAGTGCAGGCGCAGCTTTTCCCGCGCAACGTCCCGGAACTGTTGACGACGGAGATTTCCGCAGAATGTCGCGCGGCGCGCGGTGTTGCGGGCGACTACTATGATTACATAGAGGTTGCGCCCGGCCTCGTCGTTCTCGCGCTCGGCGACGTATCGGGCAAAGGCGTCTCTGCTTCGCTCGTCATGTCCAACCTGCAAGCGTCGTTGAGAGCGCAGACGACCATCACAGCGGAGCGGCTGAGCATAGCCGAACGCATGGCTGCCGCTGCTGCGGGTGAATCAAAAATGAGCGGCAAACTTCTCGCTCAGGTCTCTGTTGATGCGGAGATTAATGGCGCGGTCGCGCGCAAGATTGCGAACATCAACCGGCAGCTTTGTCAAAGCACGGAGTCGAATCGCTTTGCAACTCTCTTTTTAGCTCTCTACGAAGATGGCTCGCGCACGCTTCGCTACACGAACGCAGGGCACAACGCGCCTTTGCTCATTCGTGCGGACAAAACGGTCGAACGCTTAAGCGTGGGCGGCATGGCGGTCGGAGCGTTTGATTGGGCGAGTTATGAAGAGGCAGCCGCCAAACTGCAACCCGATGACCTGCTTTTAATTTTCTCGGACGGCATCAGCGAAGCTGAAAACGAAGCCGGTGAAGAATACGGCGAAGAAAGGTTGCAGCACTTTGCAGTCGAACATCATGGGCTTTCCGCCGAAGAGCTGCGAAACGCCATCTTTCAGGAGATTGATTCCTGGTCCGGCGGGCGTGAACGTGGCGATGACCAAACGCTCGTGATT
>Ga0182001_10000019_pt1 | contig 38354 bp, 30 predicted proteins | sample BulsoiFelSFmetaG_FD_120485 | JGI IMG/M metagenome (GOLD analysis project Ga0182001, IMG submission 120485) | Bulk soil microbial communities from Mexico - San Felipe (SF) metaG | ecosystem: Environmental > Terrestrial > Soil > Agricultural land | place: Mexico: San Luis Potosi | collected... | reverse complement strand
ATCGCCAAGCGCGCGTTTGATAATCTTTCCGTCCCAGATGGAGATTATTTTCTTTGTTTTTTCGCTCATGGAATTTCAGTGACGAGTGACGAGCAAAACCGCTCTTACTCGTCACTTGTCACTCGTCACTGCTTTCAAAATGTCTGCCCCGCATTCATCAACAGGTGCTCGACAATCGGTCCGAGACTCAGGGCCGGGAAGAAAGTCAAAGCGCCGACGATGACGATGACGCTCACTAAAAGCGTGGTGAAAAGTGGGCTGGTCACGGGGAATGTGCCGAGAGATGGAGGGACAATCTTCTTGCGCGCCAGATTGCCAGCCACAGCGAGTACGGGGACGATCATCAGAAAGCGCCCGCTCAGAGTTGCGATACCGATGCTCGTGTTGTACCAGAGCGTGTTCGCCGAAATACCTGCGAAGGCAGAGCCGTTGTTGCCCGTGCCCGAAGTGAAAGCGTAGAGCATCTCGGACAATCCGTGTGGTCCCTGATTGTTCAATTGCGAAATGCCAAACGCAGGCGAGGCGGCTGAAATCGCCGCGAATAAGAGAATCACAAGCGGAAAGATGAGCGCGTAAAGCATCGCCATCTTCACGTCGTAGGATTCGATCTTCTTGCCTAGATACTCAGGCGTGCGGCCAACCATCAGCCCCGCGATGAAGACAGAGAGGATGACAAAGATCAGAATGCCGTAAAGTCCGCTTCCGACGCCGCCGAAGATAACCTCGCCGAGCATGATGTTGACGAGAGTCACCATGCCGCCCAAAGGCGTGTAAGAATCGTGCATGGAGTTGACCGCGCCGCACGAAGCGTCGGTCGTGATGGTGGCGAAGAGCGTGGAATTTGCCTGGCCGAAGCGCACCTCTTTGCCTTCCATATTGCCGCCTGATTGCGCGACGCTCACCGTCTGGTCAACCCCGGCACGCGTCAGAATCGGGTTGCCGCGCGTCTCTGCCCAATAGGCCGTCACCAGCCCCGCGAGAAAGAGAATGACCATTGCGGCGAGAACTGCCCATCCGTGTTTCTGCGAGCCGGTCATCCGTCCCAGGGTGTAGGTCAGCCCTGCGCCGACGGTGAAGATGGCGATCATCTCTAAAAAGTTAGAGAAGGGCGTCGGGTTCTCGAAAGGATGCGCCGAATTGGCGTTGAAGAAACCGCCGCCATTCGTGCCGAACATCTTGATTGCCTCCTGTGAAGCGACAGGCCCCTGCGCGATTGTCTGCGTTGTGATGGGCTGGTCCTCTCGAACGGTGTTGCCTTGTGCATCCTTGACGATGTTGCCGTCGGCATCCTTCTTATCAATCTTGGTTGTGATGGCGCGGTCAACAAGTTGCGCCGTGTCGTCAGGCCGCAAGTTCTGAATCACGCCCTGCGAGACGAGCAGGAGCGCGCCCGCCAGACAGAAAGGCAGCAGCACGTAGAGATTCGAGCGCACGAAATCAACCCAGAAGTTGCCAATCGTGTCCGACTCTTTGCGCGCAATGCCGCGAATGAAGGCGACGGCGAGCGAGATGCCGACTGCGGCTGAGGCGAAGTTGTGAAAGGCAAGCCCCGCCATCTGCGTCAGATAGCTCATCGTCGTCTCGGGCAGATAAGATTGCCAGTTCGTGTTGGTCGTAAAACTCGCCGCCGTATTGAAAGCCGAGCCGACGTATCCGCCGCTTGATGAAGCTACGGTGTCCACGCCGGGCAACGCTTGCGGATTCAGTGGCAGCAAGCCCTGCAAGCGTTGAATCAGAAAGAGCAAGAGCATCGAGACGAGACTAAAGAGCAGCATCGCTGCCGCATATTCGGTCCAGCGCATCTCTTTTTCTTCTTTCACGCCCGTTAATTTGTAGATGAGACGTTCCAGAGGCCGGAGCATCGGATGCAGAAACGTGCGCTCGCCCGCAAAGACGTTCGTCATAAAAATGCCGAACGGCTTTGTGACCGCGAGGACGACCGCGAGGAAGAGTAAGATTTGCATCCAGCCGTTGATGGTCATAGTGGTCAGTGGTCGGTGATCAGATGAAATCAGGTTTTAACTGACCACCGACCACTCCTCTCAGAATTTCTCAGGGCGCAGCAGCGCGTAAGCTAAATAAATGAGCAGGAGAGCTGAGACAGCCAATCCTAGAATTGATTCAAGATTCATCTCTGTGCTCCTCTTACTGTAATTTTTCGCACCCGCGCACGTAGGCGAGGGCGATCAAAAAGAAGATAACGGTTAAGGCTATGAAAATCAGGTCCCACATTTTTACTTTTTCTCGTTGAAACGGGCATCTCTCGCCCTATCTTTCTTCTTGTCCAGCAGGTCCAGACACTGTGCGCCGATGATGAGCAAAGGTATTGTCAGGACCAGCAGCACCGTGCCGAGAACTTTTTCAAGGTGTGAGCCTGTGTCCGAGAGCCACGAAAGGGCTGTGAACAGAGAACCTAAAAGAGCAGCGATGATGCCTCCGCCCAGACCGGCAGCAGCGCCGATTGAACACCAGTCGCAGGAGTGATATTCAATCCTGTGTTTCAGGGAATCGCCCGCCTGATTTTTGATCTCTTCGTAAGTCATGTCACACACCTCGTTCTCTCTTGCGCACAAAAATGGGCGCGAGAAGCGACATTGCTCCCCGCGCCCGGTCTCCTGTAAAAGCGCGTCCTTAAAGAGTGTCCTTCTCACAAAGCCTACGAGGTTAGCTGACGGGCTAGGACTGAAAAGTGTCCTTCGTGAAAGAGGTCTCAACTGCCTTTCTTCACGATGCGCCCCGTGTCTCGCGCAAACCTTATTGGCGAGACATTGGTTCCCCCGTGTTGCTCGTTCATCGAAAATTTTTGGCGAGCAACTTCGGCAGACAAATTGTCAACACAGTGAATGTTACGCCTACAGATATAAGGGTGGTGTAAAAGGTTTATAAGGATTTTGTAAGGGCGAAGGGCAGAAAGGGAAGAGAATTTTACGCGCTGGGGTTGAAGCGATAGCCTGTCCAAGGCTCTGTCAGAATGTAGCGCGGCGTGGCCATGTCCGGTTCAATCTTTTTTCTCAGTTGGCCGATGAAGACGCGCAGGTATTCGTTCTGCTCAACAGCGCCGCCGCCCCAAACCGCCGCCAGCAGCGTCCGGTGCGTGAGAACTTTCCCGGGATGGCTGATGAGATAGAGCATCAGATCATATTCCTTCGGCGTCAGGTGAACTTCGCGCCCCTGCACCATCAGCTTGCGCGTTTCTAAATCAACGCGAAAGTCTCCGACTTCTAAAACTGTCTGTAGGTTTTCGCCGCCGCCGTCGGGCGCACGGCGAAGGCTGGCGCGGATGCGAGCGAGCAACTCGTCCATCCCAAAAGGCTTTGTCACGTAATCGTCCGCTCCCGCGTCCAGAGCTTCGACTTTAGTGCGCTCTTCGCCGCGCACTGAGAGAACAATAATTGGAAGCTGTGAGATGGCGCGCAGGCGTCGGCAGAGTTCAAGCCCGCTCATGTTCGGCAGCGCGAGGTCTGTGATGACCAGATCAGGAGTCCAGTCGCCGAAGGTCTGAAGCGCGGCTTCGCCGTCCGCCGCCGAATGCACGTCGTAACCGTGCGTCATCAGGCTGCGGCGCATGACGCGCGTAATCTGCGGCTCGTCATCAACGACGAGAATACGCTTCTTCTTCTCGCTCATTTTTAGAAAGTCTCGGGGTCTGGAGTCATCTCGTCAAAAACATTTTAGCCTTTGACTCCAGACTCTAGGCTCTTAAACTCCAGACTTTTCATAGCCTGCTCATCATCCCCGATGGGAAGCGTGAAGACGAAACGGCTGCCAACTTTGTTCGTGCCGTCTTCGATCCAGATGCGTCCACCGTGCGCTTCGACAATTCCTTGTGCGATTGCCAACCCCATGCCCGTGCCTGTCGGCTGGCCCACACCTGAATCGCCGTCACGCATCGCGCGAAAGAATTTATCGAAGACGCGCTCGCGCAAAGGAGGGGGAATGCCCTGCCCTTCGTCTTCAACACTCAACTCTATCATCTCGTCACGAGCGCGCTCGGCAGAGACGCGAATGGTTGTCCCCGGCGGAGAATATTTCGCGGCGTTGTCGAGCAGAGTATAGACAACTTCCGCGACAGCCTTTTCATCAACGCGCGCAACGGGCAGCTCGTCCTCGAACTGAACGTCAATTTTGTGCTCGCGCGTCAAGAGCGCGGCACGTTCCAATGTCATCTCCACAATCTCTTCGATTGATGCCCAGTGCCTGCGCAAGTGCATCTCTCCGGCTTCGATGCGGGCGAGTTCAACCAGACCTTCGATGAAACGATTGAGACGGTCTGCCTCTTCGTCTATGACTTCGAGCATCTCCTGGCGACCTTCGCGGTCAAGCTCAATCATCTCTTCGCCTTTCGCGTTCGCGTGTAGCTCGTCGAGCAAGGTCGTCACGGAGGCTTTGATAGAAGTGAGCGGCGTTCTCAAGTCGTGTGTCACCGCATCGAGCAGAGCGGACTTCAAACGCTCGCTCTGCTGAATCGCTTTGGCCTGGCTCGCGCTCTCGAAAGCGTCTTGCAGCTCTTTGTAGAGACGCTCGATCTCGCGCCGCCCGGCGTTCGCTTCCTCCGCTCGACGGCGGGCGCGCGATGAAAGCTGCCCGGCTGTAATCGCCGTGATAAGAAATGCGAAGAGCGCGACGAGGTTGTCCGGGTCGCGGATGGTGAACGTGCCGACCGGAGGCAGGAAAAAGAAGTTGAAGCAGGCCATACCGAGAAGCGATGCAAGGATGGCAGGCTTTGATCCCCAGAGAGTAGCTATAAAGAGGACCACGAGCAGGAGCACGATGGCGACCGTAGTCGAATTGATGTGCGTGCCAAAGAGCTTGAGCGTGCCTGTCGCTGCCGCAATGCCAAACACGGCGAGCGCGTAGCCCGTCCGCTTCTTCTCAAACAGTTCTCTCCACACGGCTCGTATTGTACAACGAAAGCACGCTCAACCTGGACGAGTCTGCGAGAGATTCTCCATCAGCATGTTGCAGAAGAGCGCGCCCTGCTCCAACGCGTCGTCGAGAGCCTTGTGCGTGTGCGGCAGGTCGTCGAACCAACGCTCGGGCATCGTGGCCTTCGTCGTGTCACGATAGTCTATTTTCATCAGAGACATTGCATAGGTCTTCACGTCGAGCGCGAAGAAGGAGAAGGGACTCGCGCCCGTGAATTTGTGTAGATACCATTGCACGAACATGTAATCGAAGACCACAGGATAACCGACGAAGACGGGCTTGCCCGGAAGTTGTTCGAGCCAGGCGGAGTATTCATGCATGGCTTTCGAGGGCGGCTGCAAGTCTTGTCTGCATGCCTCCCATGCTTCCGTTTGTGTCTCCCACCACTTCATCGTCTCTGGATGGCCGGAGGCTTCCGGCAAGGTTTCCAGATTGACGGAAAAAGTTCCGATTAAAGTCTTGTCCGCGAGATATGCCGCTGAGGCAAGACTCAGCATGGAGTGCAGGCCGGGAACAGGGCCATCCGTTTCAATGTCAGTGCTGACGTAGATTTCAACCATATCGGAGAAGCTAACAGAAGTGCATGGATGAAGGAAGTCTATGGATGGCAAGCATTACTTAAAGTTCCAAGTATTAAAACATCCAGAAGGGATGAGAGGATATTAGCCGGTGGCAAGCCGCAAGGCGCGGCCACCGGAACAATAACAAGACACAGATTCGCGTCCCGGCAGGGACGCCGGATATTTCGCGGCATACATTCAATAAAGAAACGTCCGGCGTCCCTCGCGGGACGCAGCCTGTTTGACACATTGATTCCGGTGGTCTCACCACCGGCTAATATCCGTTGTCCCTTACGGGACAAATTAACTTTTATCTTGCGTTAATTAAGTTTTCCGCATCGGGCAAACCTTTCTGGTAATCTCTCATCGTAGAGACGCACCACGTTGGAATTGTCCGCCGCAAGTTTCCGCTTAAACAGTGAAGGAGAAAATAAGCCATGCGCTTCTCTCTCAAGACCGCTCTCGCATCGGTCCTTGTCATTCTGTCGCTTGTCAGCATCGTTGCGGCGCAGGCAGGCCGTAACCGCCAGGTCACGAGCGATCAAAAGAAGGTGGAAAGAGCTGACACCGCAGCTCCCGCCGCCACTGAGCAAAAGAATGAGAAAAGCGAGTCTCAGGAAACGCCCATAGATAACAATCAAGTTGCCAATCAACAGGATGTTGAGACCGTGAAGGTCGAGACGAACCTTGTCACAGTCCCTGTCATCGTCAGCGACCGGGGCGATAGGTACATCTCAGATTTGAAACAGGAAGAGTTCACAGTCTTTCAGGACGGCGTGAAGCAGGACATCTCTTTTTTCGAGACTGTGACCGCGCCCTTCAACGTCGTCTTGATGTTGGACACGAGCGCGAGCACGCAGGAGAAGCTGGGGCAGATTCAACAGGCGGCCATAGAGTTTACAGAGCAGTTGCAGAAGGCAGACCGCGTTAAGGTCATCTCGTTTGACGATGAGGTGCGCAACCTCTCGGATTTTACGAGCGACCGCGCCGTTTTAAGAGCGGCGATACGAGACACGCGACCCGGACAGGGAACTAAGCTCTACGACGCTGTGCGTGTCGCGCTCAATGCCTTGCAGCGCATCAAGGGGCGCAAGGCCATAGTCATCTTCACAGACGGCGTTGACTCTTACAGCGACCGCGAGACTTACGAAAAAAATATCAGGATGATCGAAGAGGCAGGCATCATCGTCTATCCGATTCGCTATGACACGCGCGAAGATGTCGAACGACTGGTGCGCCAGCAGCAACAGTCAGGACAGGTCATAGACCTGGCGACCATTCTCGGCGGCAGGCGGACCACGACGCCAACCACTTTTCCCGGAGGCGGTCAAACTCCTGTGCCGACGGGAAGAACAGGCGGCGGCATCGGGACAACTTTTCCGCGCGCGCCCGGCGGAGTTGTGATTACAACCTCCAGGACCGGCGGCAATAAACCTTACCCGAATGATCCGAACTATCCCGGCGGCTCTCCCACCAATTATCCTCCCAGCAATTACCCTGGCGGGAGCACCAACCCGAACGACTCGATCAGCGCAGAACTGGACATGATGTACAGAACCGCAGACGCTTACCTGCGCGATCTTGCGGACAAGTCCGGTGGCAGCCTCTATCGCGCCGACACGCTCATCAATTTGCCTGAGGCGTTTGCGAAGATCGCCGCCGAGCTGAGAACGCAATATGCGCTCGGCTACTATCCGCCGCGAGAGGCTGCGCGCGACGGCAAGTATCACAAGATTAAAGTGACCTCGACGCGCAAGGACGTAGCCGTCCGCGCACGCCCGGGCTATCGCGCGCCGGGTGCAGACAAGTAATTAGCGGAAACCCTTCCTATTCTTGTTTGAGCAGAGCCTGACCGACTATTCGTCTGCGGTAACCGCGCACCATCAGCCCTGGTCGCCCCATGCTTTGGCCTTCGGTTTGAAGATTGAGCGGATGACGATAGCCGACGCGCACGAGCAAGCGCGGCTTATCTGTTTGATTGATGTGCGAGCCGTGAATGGTGTGAATGTTGAAGCAGACAACATCGCCACGCTTTGCCGGAACAGCAACAGTCTCTTCCAAATTGTAGAGGTCTGTCGGCAGATGTGGAGTGCAGGGGCCTTCCGCTGTCTCTGTGATGTGCGGGAGCGCGCCCTGTTTGTGCGAGCCATCGAGAAAGCGTATCTCTCCGTTCTCATGGCAGGTGTCGCTGAGATGAATAAGAGCGTCAATGTATCGCGCGTCCTCGTGATGATAGAAAGCCCAATCCTGATGCATCGGGAAAGGATGTCCCGTCTTGGGCGGCTTGACGTGCAGGGTGCTGTGATGAAGCTCAACGTCCGGCCCCAACAGATCGCTCATGGCAATAGTCAGACTTGAGTTGGTGATCGCGCGAAACCAGGCATCAGAGTAAAGCTGTAGGTCGTGCATGGCGACGAGCTTTGATTGCTCTTCCGTCAACTGGTCCATATAGACCTGACGCCAGGGACCCGTCCATCCCTTATCAGTAAAAGCCCACTCGTCAATCAGCCGATCAAGCTCGCGCTCCAACTCGTCCGCTTCTTCCTTTGAGAAAACTTCGGGAATGCGGAGATAGCCGTGCTCGTTATAAAAATCTATTTGCTCTCGGGTCAGAAAACTAGCTGCGGGCTTTTGAAGGAGTGCGCTCTCGACTGAGTTGTGATTGCCTGCGGATTCTTCGACCGCCGCAGCCTGCGAGCCGCGAAAGAGTTTTGAGATCGTCCCTAACATAAGCTTAATTCTCCGCCCCGAATGTTTGGGACATTATACCGGATTGTGTTGGAAGAAGAGGAAGACGCTCCATGAAAGAACACGAAGCGACACGAAGGAGTCGCTCGCTTCGTGTCGCTTCGTGTTCTTTCGTAGAGCATTCTTTTCTTCCGCAATCGGCATTACTTCTGTTTTCGCTTTACCTCCGGGCATTGTGATTTGGAAGCAAACTTTGCGGCGGCGTCCTTGATTTGCAACTGCTCGTCAGGCCAGACATCAGGGAATGTATAACCCGGACCTTGCTTGTAAACATGTTCTTCCCAGATGCGCTTGCCCGTCTCGTCGAAATAGATGCGATGCTCAAGCTTTGAGCCGTTCGCCGCGCCGCCCGTGATGAAGACAAAGCGCAGGCGGCCACTCTCGTCGTAATAATGCTCCCACTTCAAAGCGGAATCGTCCGAGCCGCCCTCGTTCTGGTAAAAGCGCACCACACCCTTTGAGTCCGTAGCAATGGTGCGCGCAGTGTCCTCGTATGGCTCGCAATATTCAAAGGCGCGTCTTTTAATTCTGAAAGTTTTACTGGTCAAGCCCGCCTTCACCGCTTGAACAGCGGCTCGAATAGCCTTGATCTTCGGATGCTGCTGCCAGTTCGACTTGGTAATTTCAGTGGCATCTTCCTGGGGGAGAAGCCCGGACATGTTTATGCCCTGCGGAGTCGTCAAGGCGGGTGACAAGCCAAATCGTTTTATCTCGATTGCGCGAAACGAAAGCAGAGCCGCAAGCGTCAAAAGAAGCAGAGTGGATGGCGATGGCGACATAAGTGAACCTCCGGTGGACCTGTTTTATCAACCTCTCTCAATTCCGCTCGTCACCTGTTACACGATGACGCGAAAAGATTTGACCATAGACTGCAACTCTTCCCAGACGCTGATGGAGCTATCCGTCTGCGGAGAAAAGACGATCCCGATGCGGTAAAAGCGGTCGCGCCCTTCGAGCAGTTGATTATACCGGTAAGTGGTCAACTCGCCGGGCTTTCCGTTGACCAGGACATTAGTCAGCGTCTGTTTTGAACCCCAGAGGATGGACTGCTGATTGGCGGCCAGGCTATCTACCATCTCACCCGATAACTTAAGCTCGGCCAGAAAGACGTTGCCAAGATTCGCTTCTAAAGCCGAGTTCTTAGCCAGAGACTTATCGAGAAGGGAAACAAAGAAAGTGTTTTGAACATCGAATTCTTCGGGTGCGCCATTGGCCCGGAGGATTTGCTTTCGCATCTCCTTCAGGGCTTCGGGTTCAACTTCGTCTCCTTCCTTTTCTGTTAAATCGGCCAAGTCGTTCAGGAAACCCTCCAGCACCTTGTTAGAACTTTCATCGGTTAATTGAGCTTTGATCGGACTATCATACTCAAAGAGGACGAACTTGGCTTCCATGTTCATTTTTCCAAGAGGGATGATTGAGCCAGCCGCCTTTGCTTTCTCCCATTCGTCGAGACTATTAATCATCCCGCCCTTCAGCAAGACTTCTCCCATATTCATGTATTGTGGCTCGGACCATTTGGGAAGCTTCGGACGCGCAAACATAAAACCATTCGGATTATCCACATACATTGTTTCCACATCGTACCTTTTGACCTCTTGTGTGGTTGCGACGTTCTGTGATGGATCAACCGAGATCGTCCTGCTGCCAAGAACGAGAGTCTGTGTTGTGAGCTTTGTTTGCGTGTAGCGATCAATGAAGATGCCGATGACGATGACCACCAGAAAGAGCAGCATGAACAAGGGATACCAGCGCACCAGCGGATTTGATTCCGGCGTAAACTTCATAGCGATAATGATGATCGCTTCGGCTACGAGAACAACCAGGGCTAAGAGCTTGAGCCAGTCGCTGACCGCGCCTAAGATTCCAACTCGGGTATCATCTCCCATGATTCTTTATCCTTTCTCTCAAAAGTGGGTTGAGTGGGACTGCGTCTCTTGTGAAGCGCAGCGAAGATAGCGTTTATCTGCGAGAAGTGTAGCCTGAAATAATCAGCGCAGTTTGCAAGGTCGCTAGAGATTTGTATTGCTTTTAGAGTCAGGCGTCAATAGCTAAATTCGTATTCCGCGAATTTTTTCTGCCTTCTTGCCCGAGTCAGATTTGACGAGCATCGCATTATCCTGCGCTCGATGCTCGCGCTCGCGCGTTGAGTGCCACTCGGCCCATTCGTGTGGCGCGTCAAAAGTCTCGCCGCCGTGTTTGGTGATCCGCGAGCGCACACGGCACATGACGGGCGTGTTGACGCCGACTCCGCTGATGACAGCCTGACCTTTGGTTAAAGCCGGAAGCTCGTCCAGGAGTTGACGGCCTGCGCCTTCGACACTCTTGGCAACGGTGTCCTGGTCAATCGGGTTGACGATTCTCATGATGATCTGGGTCATGCATTGCGAGAGCACGTCCTGGTCCAATTTGCCCGGACGCTGTGTAATCAATCCGATGCCGACGCCGAATTTGCGACCTTCAGAGAGGATCTGCTTGAGGATGTTCGTCGAGACGACCGTTTGACCGGCGGGCGCAAACCGATGCGCTTCTTCGAGAAGGGCGAAGACTGGATAAGGCAGATGACTGTCCGTGCCTTGCATGGCTTCGCCGCGCACGGTTGCCATGCGCGCCTTGTTGACACGGCGCAGGAGAGTTGCGACGACGACCTGCTGCTCGTTCTGCTCGATGTCGGAGAGTTGCAGAACTGTGCAGCGTCCGGGCTTGAAAAGCTCGTCCAATGGAATGTGCTCGTGGTCTGAGAAGATCGAGTCGGGACGATCAAAACGGTTATCCAATCTCCAGAGCAGCGCGTCAATCGAGCCGACGTTGCCGCCTGAGCCGCCGCGCCCATCCTCTTCGCCATACTTTTCGGCGGTCACCATGTCGCGCAAATCCTGATAGCCCCATCTTTCTCTTTCACCGCGCTCGCCCGCAGTCAGTTTCCTGTAAGCCTGCGAGAGATAGTGCAGCATTTTGTCCGAAGTGCCTTCGGGCAGAAGATACTTAATGTCAGCTTCGGTCAGGGAAGAGACGCGCACCTTGATGCGGTCGTGTGTAAAAATTTTTACTTCGGGCTGATAACCATCCTCACTTCCAAAACGCTCGTCGCCTTCAATCGAGCGCAACGTGTCGTATTCGCCGTGCGGGTCAACGATGAGAACAGCCGCGCGATTGTAAGGGCGCATCAACTCTTCGACGAGCACGCCCGCCGTGTAGGATTTGCCCGAGCCGGTCGAAGCGAGGATTGCCAGGTGCGTCGAGACGACATCTTTGATCGAGAGCACGATAGGGACTTCGCCATCGCTTCTCGTCAGCAGGCTTCCGACATGAGCCGAGCCGACATCATTCAGGCGGCGCAGGCTGAGCATACCGGCGAGAGTTTCCGACGAAGCAAGGAAAACAGGGTCGCCAGGGTTGGGCGGAATGCGCGGGTTGACGAAATCGCCGAGCGTGCTGCTGAAATAACCTATGGTCTCGACCGTGATCTCGTAGAGTTCGCCGCAGTCCGCGCTTAAGCCGATGAGAGACGAAACCACAGAAGGCGAAATCTCAGGGTCGGAGAGAAAAACATCCGGCAGGTTGCGGACCAGCTTGCGCGAGGTGATGTTGCCGGTGATGTGTCGCTCTGTCTCGCCATCACGCGCCACATAATAGACGAACTCTCCAGTGCGCGTGCGGCTGTTGTCGGCTGTGATGAAGAGAAATTCGTGAGGCAACTCGCCCGGCCCTTTGACCGTGCCTGTGAGCGTATCCGTCGTGGCGTATTTTGTGGACATGCGAAAATCCTTGATTAACTTTTAGCCGGTAAGGTGGAGTCTCACTTTTGCGCCTTACGCTTTTATCATATTGCGCCTTTGCGAGAAAAAGGTTTCATGCAAAGGCGCGAAGAGAATACTTCAGACGCAAAGAAACAGACCGCTCAATCTTTCAAGCTTCGAATGAAACCCTTAAGAATTAGTCTCTGATTCGTACCATTCGATTGTGCGCCGTAGCCCTTCTTCCAAAGAAGTCTCAGCGCGGAAGCCGAATTTTTCAAAGGCGCGCGTGACATCCAAAGAGCGACGCGGCTGACCATCAGGCTTGTCCGTCCGCCATCTGATCTCGCCTTCAAAACGGGTCAGGCGCGTGATGGTTTCCACAAGCTCGCTAATCAAGACCTCGCGTCCATTGCCCAAATTAACGGGCGCGCTCTCGTTGTAATCACGCGCGGCGCGCAGGATTCCTTCGGCGCAGTCTTCGACGTAGAGAAATTCGCGCGTGGCCTGGCCTGTCCCCCAGACTTCGATGAAAGAAGCTTGAGCGCGGCGGGCTTCAACGCACTTGCGAATCAGAGCAGGAATCACGTGCGATGTCTCCAGGTCAAAATTATCACGAATTCCGTAGAGATTCGCGGGTAGCAGAAAGATTGTGTTGAAGCCGTACTGCTCTCGATAACTCTGCGCCTGCACGAGCATCATCTTCTTCGCTAGGCCATAAGGCGCGTTTGTCTCTTCGGGGTAGCCATTCCAGATGTCATCTTCTTTGAAAGGCACGGGCGTGAATTTCGGATAAGCGCAGACCGTCCCGAGGGCGACGAACTTCTGAACTCCATGCAGGCGAGCTTGCTCGATCAATTGCGTTCCCATCATCAGGTTCGCGTAGAAGAAGCGTCCCGGATTCTTCTGATTTGCGCCGATGCCGCCGACTTCCGCCGCGAGATGGATGACCATCTCCGGAAGAAAATCCTTGAACATGCGCTCGACATCCACACCGACAGTCAAGTCATACTGGCTTCGTCTGGGCACGAAGATTTCAATGCCCTCGTGCTTTTTTAATCTGGGCACCAGATGCGAGCCTAAGAAACCTCCGCCGCCTGTGACAATGACTCGTTTATAAGGGAAGCTATTCTCTGTTTTCATCTGTTACTTGAAGATTGCCTCGAATAATGTGAGCGCTTAATCTCGTTCAGATTATCAAAACTTAACGGGCCACGTCATCTGACCGGAGATAATCCAGCACCTTGCCGAACACTCTGATAATTGGTTATCGTATCAGAAATTTTGCACTTGGGCTGGACGCTCTTAACCCTAAACAAATATCGTTACTCTCAAACTATGACCAAACGCGCTCTCATTACAGGCATCACCGGACAAGACGGTTCTTTTCTGACAGAGTTATTGCTCTCCAAAGGCTATGACGTTTACGGCATCATCCGGCGCTCATCTTCTTTCAACACGGACAGGATAGACCATCTCTATCAAGACCCGCACGAGTCAGGGACGCGCCTGCGCCTGGTTTACGGCGACCTCAATGACTCAAGCTCGCTCAACACAATCCTGCGCCAGATCGAGCCGGATGAAATCTACAACCTGGGCGCGCAATCACACGTGCGCGTCAGCTTCGACGTGCCGGAATATACTGCTGAGGTCACAGGCGTTGGCACCGTCAGAATCCTCGAAGCCATTCGTGAAGCAGGCATTCGTCCGAAGTTCTATCAAGCATCTTCGTCCGAGCTTTACGGCAAAGTGGTAGAGACGCCGCAGACCGAAAAAACTCCCTTTCATCCGCGCTCGCCTTACGGCTGTGCCAAAGCTTACGCCTATTACATCACGGTCAATTACCGCGAATCCTACGACCTCTTCGCCTGCAACGGAATCCTCTTCAATCACGAAAGTGAGCGACGCGGTGAGACTTTCGTCTCGCGCAAGATCACGCGCGCGGCGACTCGTATCAAGCTCGGTCTTCAAGAGAAACTCTATCTCGGCAATCTGGATGCGCGGCGAGATTGGGGTTATGCAAGCGATTATGTCGAGGCGATGTACCTGATGCTGCAAACCGATGAGCCGGACGATTACGTCATCGCAACTGGCGAGACGCATTCGGTCAGAGAGTTTCTGGACGAAGCCTTCGGGCTGCTCGATCTTGATTGGAAAGAGTATGTCGAGAAAGACCCGCGTTATTATCGTCCGGCGGAAGTTGATCTCTTGCTCGGCGATGCCAGCAAGGCGCGAGAGAAGCTAGGCTGGCAGCCGAAAGTGAACTTCAAACAACTGGTCCGCCTGATGGTCGAGCACGATATGGAGCTTGCGCAGCAGGAACGATCCCTGCACAAAACGCGAGGCACGTCATCACCAAACAAGGTGCGTTGGGGGACAGTCTAGCGCTTCACGCTTGAGACACGCCATGAAGGAAGTTTCTTGATGAAGGTCGTCATACTTGCGGGCGGACTTGGCTCGCGCCTCGCCGAAGAGACAGAGTTGAAGCCGAAGCCGATGGTCGAAATCGGCGGGCGACCCATTCTCTGGCACATCACCAAACTTTACGCCGAACATGGTTTCAAAGAATTCTTCATCGCGCTTGGTTACAAAGGCGAAGTCATCAAGCGATTCTTTCTCGATTACCAATCTCTGAGCGGCAACATGACGATTGATCTGTCGAAGGGCAGCGTCGAGATGCACGGCAGGGATTGCGAAGGCTGGATGATTCACTTGATGGAGACAGGCATTGAGACGAACACAGGAGGGCGCATCAAAAGGCTTGAGCCTTGGTTGAAAGACGGCACTTTCATGTTGACCTATGGCGATGGGTTGTCCGACGTGGACCTGCGAGAGCTGCTCAAATTCCATCGCGCTCACGGACGCATTGCGACGGTGACGGCTGTGCGCCCTCCGGCGCGCTTCGGCGGTCTCGTCTTCGACGGAGACCTGGTCGCTGAGTTTACGGAGAAGCCGCAGATCGGCGAGGGCTGGATTAACGGTGGCTTCATGGTCTTCGAGCCTGCCTTCTTCGACTATCTCAAAGGCGATGATGATAGCCTTGAGTTGAACGCTCTGGAACAACTGGCGCGCGACCGGCAGCTCGCAGCCTATCGCCATGACCGCTTCTGGCAGTGCCTTGACACCTTGCGCGACAAGCGGCTTCTCGAAAGTCTCTGGCAGGAGAAGAGATCGCCTTGGAAAGTCTGGGAATGAAGAGAGAGTTCTGGCTTGATCGCCCGGTTCTCGTCACGGGCGCGACCGGACTCGTCGGCGGCTGGCTCGTCCGGCGACTCGTTGAAGCGGGAGCGGACGTTGTTTGCCTGGTGCGCGATTGGACGCCGCAGAGCGAACTCGTGCGCGCTCGCTTAATTGAACAAGTCAAGGTCGTGCGCGGAGATGTCTGCGACCAGACGTTGATGGAGCGGACGCTCAACGAGTATGAAGTCAAAACGGTCATGCACCTCGCGGCTCAGACCATCGTGACGATTGCCAATCGCAATCCGGTCTCCACGTTTGAGACGAACATCAAGGGAACTTGGGCGCTTCTCGAAGCTTGTCGGCGCGCCCCAACGGTGAGGCAGATCATCACAGCCTCTTCCGACAAAGCCTATGGCGAGCACGAAGCGTTACCTTATGTGGAAGAGACACCGTTGAAAGGTCTTCACCCTTACGATGTGAGCAAGGCTTGCGCCGATCTGGTCGCACAGTCTTATGCGGCGACTTACGGTTTGCCCGTCGTGATTACGCGCTGCGGAAATTTTTACGGCGGCGGCGACTTGAATTGGAATCGCATCGTGCCCGGCACGATTCGCTCCATCTTGCGTGGAGAACAGCCCGTTATCCGCTCCGACGGTCAAAGCGTGCGCGATTACTTTTATGTCGAGGACGGCGCGGCCATCTACATGCTGCTCGCCGAACAACTGGCTGCGAGACCGGAACTCGCCGGGCGAGCCTTCAACTTTTCAAACGAGATTCAAGTGAATGTGCTGGAGATAGTAGAACAGATTTTGCGGCTGATGAAATCCGACCTCCGCCCCCAGATTCGCAACGAGGCGTCGCACGAGATCGCTCATCAATACTTGAGCGCCGAGCGTGCACGACAGGTTCTGAATTGGAAGCCACAGTTCACGCTTGAGGAAGGACTGATGCGAACAATTCAGTGGTACGAATCTTTTCTCAAAGCGTCCTCAAGTGACGCGGCATAGTTCGCTAAAGAGAGAGCGTTTGTTTGATGCTCTCTTTCTGTGCTTACATACTCGAAAGCTCGATCATGCGCCCGCCTTGACTGATTGATTGCTGTGCCGCTTCCAGCAAGCGGACGACGCGCAAACCGGAATGACCATTTGTCAGCGGCTGTCTCCGCTCAACAATGGCGCTCAGGAATTCATCGCAGACATATCGCAGTGCTTCCGTCGAGTCGAGTTTGGGAACCCACACATCGCCCGTACGGTAACTGACGAGCGTGCGATAAGCCTCCTCTTTATTCGCCGCGTCTTCCGTGCGCGTAATCATCACACCTTTGTCATAGACGCGAATCTTTTCGGTCGGCTCGATGTCATCATAGACAATCATCTTGCGGCTTCCGGCAATCAGCGTGCGGCGAATCTTCACGGGCGAGAGCCAGTTGAAATGAAAGTGCGCGATGAATTCATCTGGGAAGCGAAGCATGACGTAGGCTATGTTCTCGATGCCGCGCTCGACATGGCAACTGCCCGTCGCCGCGACGGACAATGGCTGGCGATCAATGATGTAATCCATAATTGCCAGGTCGTGCGGCGCTAAATCCCAGACCACGTTGATGTCGCGTTGGAAAAGTCCGAGATTGATTCTGACGGAATCGAAATAGAGCAGCTCGCCAAGCTCGCCCGATTCCAACATCTCTTTCACTTTGCGAACCGCGCCCGTGTAGATGAAGGTGTGGTCCACCATCAGGATCAATCGCTCGCGCTCCGCAATCTCGATCAACTCTTCGGCCTCGGCGACATTGGCCGTGAAAGGTTTTTCGATGAGCACGTGCTTGCCCGCTCGGAGCGCGTCCTTTGCAAAGTTGAAGTGTGTGCTGACGGGCGTGGCGATGACGATGGCATCGAGTTCGGGATCGGCGAGGAGTTGGTGGTAATCGGTCGTGATCTTCGCAGAAGGATAGCGTCGCCCGAGAGCTTCCAGACGCTTCCTATCAAGATCACACATCCAGCTTAACCGCGCGTCTTCGTTCTCAGAGAAGTTGCGCAGCAGGTTCGGCCCCCAGTAGCCGCAACCGATGACGCCAACAGTCGTTGGATTCAATTTCGACTCCGTCGCAAGAGATGAAGAGAGATTAAACTCTCTGACCTCAGACTTCAAACTTCCAGATGGCATTCGCAACTTGAGCGAGTTGCTCGTCGGTCAATTCCGGATACATCGGCAGCGAAAGCACGCGCTCGGCCTGTCGCTCAGCTTCAGGAAAATCTCCCGGCTGATGGCCCAATGAAGCGTAGGCAGGTTGGAGGTGAACGGGAATCGGATAATGTATGCCTGTCTGCACACCTGCCTCACTCAAAGCTTTTTGCAGCGCGTCACGTCTTTCCGACTGGACGACGTAAAGATGATAGATATGCCCGGAGTAAGGCATCTCTTGCGGTAGGATGAGGCTGCTCTCCTGAAGCAACTCTCCGTAACGCGCGGCGTGTTCACGGCGAAGTTCGTTCCACTCTTCCAGGTGCTTGAGCTTCACGCCAAGCACAGCGCCCTGGATGCCTTCGAGCCTGAAGTTGTAGCCGATGATTTCGTGGTGATACTTGCGCGCTGAGCCATGATCTCGAAGCAGGCGCACGCGGCGCGCAATCGCCTCATCATTAGTCGTGACCGCGCCGCCCTCGCCGTAAGCTCCCAAATTCTTGCCGGGATAAAAACTGAAGCAGCCCGCCGCTCCAAGCCCCCCGACCCGCGCGCCTTTATAATAGCTCCCGTGAGCCTGTGCCGCATCTTCGATCACCAAGAGATTGTGCCGCTCTGCTATCTCGCTAATTGCGTCGAGGTCAGCCGCCTGCCCGTAGAGATGAACGGGCATGATAGCGCGCGTACGAGGTGTAATCGCTGCCTCAATCCGATTGACATCAATGTTGTAAGAAACAGGATCGGCGTCAACGAAGACGGGTGTCGCCCCTGCGGTCGAGACAGCTTCGGCGGTCGCGAAGAAGGTGTTGGCGGGAACGATTACCTCATCGCCCGCGCCGATGCCGCAGGCCATGACCGCGAGCTGAATCGCCGCCGTGCCGCTATTGACGCCCATGCAAAAACGCGCGCCCACGTACTCGGCGAAGGCTGCCTCGAAGGCTTCGACTTCGCGCCCCATGACGAAGCTCGTGTTATCGAGCACGCGCGCGATTGCCTCGTCTATCTCCGCTTTGATTGATAAGTACTGTGCGCGTAGGTCAACGAAAGGAACAGTCATGCGCTTGATGGTAAAGGATTATGCGTAAGGATGGAAGCATGAGGCGTGAACCGTGAATCGTGAATCGTGAATCGTGATGAGAAAGCGCACGGGTTTACTTGTCACGATTTACGATTCATGCTCTTTCAGTTCTCAGCAATCGCGCCGGATTCCCGGCAACGACCGCTCCGGCAGGCACATCTTTCGTGACGACCGCGCCCGCCCCAATGATCGCACGCTCGCTGATGGTGATGCCGCCCAAAATAATCGCGCCCGTTCCGAGACTCGCTCCGCGTCGCACGATTGTCGGCTCGACCTTCCAGTCCGCTTCCGTTTGCAACTCACCGCTTTCATTTGTCGCGCGCGGGTACTTGTCGTTAATGAAGCTGACGCCGTGCCCGACGAAAACTTCGTCCTCGATGAGGACGCCTTCGCAGATGAAGCTGTGGCTGGAGATTTTGCAGTTGCGCCCGATGCGCGCGCCCTTTTGAATCTCGACGAAAGAGCCGACCTTCGTCCCATCACCAATTTCGCAGCCGTAGAGATTGACGAAGTTATAGATGCTCACATCGCGCCCCAACACAACATCGTCGGCGATTGAGCAGAACTGCCCTCTCATCCCCTGGCCTCAGCGCCTTCGGCCATCTCTTCGTCATCCGATTCGTAGTAGCTCGAATAGTAGCCGTAATAGTAGTAGCTGTTGCTGCCTTCGAGCTTGACGTTGTTGAGCACGATGCCGTAGAGGTGCGCGCCGACATCGAGCAGTTGCTGTTTGGCGCGACGCACGACGGCGCGTGAACTCTTGCCGCCGTGAACGACGAGCATCACGCCGTCAACCATCGTCGAGAGAATCGAAGCGTCCGTGAACGAGATGGAGGGCGGCGAGTCAATGATGATGTGCGTGAAACGCTCACTCAGTTTATTCAAAAGCTTTCGCATCTCATCCGAGCCAATCAGTTCCGCAGGATTCGGCGGCACTGGCCCAGAGGTCATGACCTTCAGGTTAGGCAGCTTCTCGTAAGGCTCGACGAGCGCGTCCGCGTCCGTGTCGCCGGAAAGGCAATTGGTCAATCCCTTGCCGTTCGGGATATTGAAATGAGCATGGACGCGCGGGCGGCGGAGGTCGCAATCAATGATTAAAACTTCCGCGCCCGTCTGCGCGAGCATGACGGCTGTGTTGACGGCGGTCGTCGTCTTTCCTTCCGAAGGCTGACTCGACGTGACGAGAATAGTCTTCGGCGGCTGCCCTGCGCTTGATAAAAGCAGAGAGGTGCGCAAGTGCCTGTACGCTTCGGCGATTGGCGAGCGCGCATCTTCAATAAGAGCGAGCGCAGTATTCTCCTTGCCATCTGCGGGCGCAGGGTTCTTGTTCTTCAAGGCTGCGCGCTCATTGCGCAACGCAGGGATAAGCGCGAGCGCGGGCAAGTGTATGTAACGATCAACGTCCTCGATTGATTTGAGCGTGTCGTCCAGATAATCGAGCAGGAAGGCCAGGCCGATGCCGATCCCCAAGCTCAGGAGAAACGCGACGATGATGTTGCGCGAGCGCGCCGGTCCAACAGGACTTTTCGGCAAACGCGCCGGAGTCGAGACTGAGACATTGTTGGCGTTATCGCTTGAAGTGAGCTTGATTTCGTTCTGCTTCTGGAGCAATGTTTGGAGAAGTTGATTATTGGTCTCAATCTCACGACTGAGGCTATCAATATCAATCGCCGCTTTGCCCTGCTCCTGTGCCGCACCGCGCTCACGCTCGTAATCCACCTTGATTTTTTGCTCGGCGTCGAGCGCTGCATCGTATTGCAGCTTAAGCTTGGTCTTAAGCTCTTCCGGCTTTCTATCGAGATCGGATTTGACCTGCTTAATCTGATCTTCCAGTGCTTGAACCGCAGGCCACTCTTTCGTGTAGACTCTGAGCAGAGCGGATTCCTTCTCTTCCAGATCGCTGATCTTCTCGCGCAGCCTCTGCACAGCCTTATCATCCTGGACTTCAGGAATGGACCAGGGGTCTTTGCTATTCAAGGCCGCGTTGTAGGCTGCCTCAGCTTGCTTTCGCTTATTCTCAGCATTGATTAAGTCGTTACTGTAGCTCGTCACGCGCACGTTGGTGATGTCCACGCCCTGCGCTGTGCTGATTGGAATATTGTTTTTCTCTTTGAAGGCAAGCAGTTGGTTGTTGTCTTGCTCGATCTTCGTCTGGAGAGCCGCAATCTGGCCTGCGAGTTCCTGCGAGTAGTTCAGTCGGCCTTGATTCGTGTGCAGAGCATCATTATTGATGAAGACCTGTGCAAACGTGTTGGCAATCTTCATCGCAAGCTCTGGATTGCCGTGACGAAAGCGAAGGACGACGAGACTCGTCTTATCTACCGGCTCGACCGTCAGATTCGCGCGCAGCGTATCCTCGTAAGGCTCAAGCCGCTCAAGTTGCTCCGGCGTCAATTGATCTACCTTGAAGTCGCCGCCATTGACGACGGCCACTTTCGTAGTATCAGCATGAGCTGGCGGGGGCGGGTCGCCCATGAAGATGCGGCGGATGCTGCCGAAGAAGCTGCTGTTGGTCTGGCCTTCAAAGAAGGTCGGATTGTTCTGTAGGTCGAGCGCGAGAACGACCTGACGCGCCAGTTCAGGGTTTTCGAGCAGCTTGAGTTGTGTGTTCCAGTAGGTCGGGTCGTTGCCAGCATTCAGCACAAGGTCTTTGGTCTGAATCAGGTTCTGTTTCTGCTCAATTTGAATCGTCGTCTCGGCCTCGTAAATTGGAGGCTGGCGATACATCTGCACCGTCACCAAAGATGTGACGACGACGACCAGGCTCAAGATGAGCCACTTACGCTTCAAGACTACGGCCAGATAGTCTCGCAGGTGAATAGAGTCAGAGGGCGACGCGCCGTAATATCTCTTTGATTGAGCGAGATCGGTCAACGGACGATCAAGAGTTCCGGGAGTGAGCGGCAAGAGGCGATTATCTTGAGACAGCATAAATTCTTAACTCGTTGATAGAAACTTAATTACTCAGAACGCAAAACAGTGAAACATAATAGCCAGAGACGGCAGGGAAGACAAGTCTGATAAAGACACAATCTCTTTGTCGCCCATTCATTTACTACCTGTTTTGCGCCACGAAAACTTCGAGCGCGCGCTCCCAATCGGGCAGATCAGGCAGCCCTATGGCTTCAGACAAAAGACAACGCAGGCGCGAGTTGCGCGGTCGCGGAGCGGGTCTGTCGAGCGTCTCCATGAGGACCGATTCGACCTCAACGCCCTGACAGCCAGCGGCCTTCAGGGCAGCGCGCGTGAACTCTAAGTAACTGGCTCCCTCTCCGCTATTGACCACATGATAGATGCCTGGGAGGTCCACTTCGGCTAACTTGCGCAAGCGCGCCGCGAGATCATTCGCAGAGGTTGGCGTCCCATAGGCATCGCTGATTGCCTTGAGATGCTCGCCGCGCCGTGCGCGCTCGACAATCGTGCTCAAAAAATTTCGTCCGCCGTTTCCGAAAATCCACCCGGAGCGAACAACCACAGTGCGCGCCGAGGCTGCCTGCGCGCGGCGTTCTCCTTCGAGCTTGGCCGCTCCGTAAACGCTCGTCGGGTTCGGATCATCGCGCTGCGTGTAAAAGCCATCTTTATTGCCATCGAAAACGTAATCAGTAGAGATGGTGATGAAGAGAGCGTCCACGCGGCGGCTGCTCGCGGCAAGATTTTCGACCGCGTGTGAGTTGACGCTGTAAGCGCGCTGAAGATCATTCTCGCAGCCATCGACATCCGTCCATGCCGCACAATTGATGACCGCATCAGGGCGTTCGCGCTCTAAAATGGCAGACACGTCCTGATGCTCTGTAATATCCAGACTCTGCCGTGTGTGGGCGGAGACCTCGTCGCCTTGCGCCAGGCAATGTTCAGTGACCGCGCGCCCGACCATGCCGCCCGCGCCCGCAATGAACACTCTCACTTGGTGTGGACCTCCGCTCCATATTGCCGCGCGTAGTACTCACGATAAGCTCCACTGCGCGCCCGCTCAATCCAGATACGATTCTCCTCATACCATTGAATCGTTTTTTGCAAGCCACTCTCCCAACTCTCCTGTGGATGCCAGCCTAAATCTTTTTCCGCCTTTGAAGGGTCAATAGCATAGCGGCGATCATGTCCAGGCCGGTCCTTGACATAGCGAACGAGTGAAAGCGGTTTGTCTAAAATCTTCAGGATCGCTTTGATGACCTCTATATTAGGATGCTCGTTCCGAGCGCCGATATTGTAGACCGCTCCCGGAAGACCCTTCTCAAGCGCAAGCAGGATGGCGCGGCAATGGTCCTCAACGTAAATCCAATCGCGCGTATAAAGCCCGTCCCCATAGACCGGAATTGGCTCGTCATGCAAGGCATTAGAGAGGACCAGCGGAATCAGTTTTTCCGGGAATTGGCGCGGGCCATAGTTATTGCCGCAGCGTGTGATGACGGTATCCAGTCCGAAGGTGTGACGTGCCGCCCGAACGAAATGCTCGGCGGCGGCCTTCGATGCCGCATAAGGGCTGTTCGGCGCATAGGGCGATGCTTCAGTAAAAAAAGCTTCGTCGTCATCCGGCAGCGCACCCATAACCTCGTCCGTCGAGATGTGCATGAACCTATGAACACGACGCTCGCGTGCGGCATCCAGCAGGACTTGAGTACCGATGACGTTCGTGCGCAGGAACTCATCCGCCGAAGCGATGCTGCGGTCAACGTGAGACTCCGCCGCAAAATTAATGATGGCGTCTATGCCGTCATCAAGGTTTGCTAAGACAGCCTCGCGGTCGGCAATATCGCCCCGCACAAAGCGATACCGCTTCTGATCCAAACCTTCCAGGTTATCGAGATTGCCTGCATAGGTCAGCGAATCAAAATTAATAACTTGACAGTCAGGCATCTCGTCAAGGATTAACCTGACAAAGGCTGAGCCGATGAAGCCCGCCCCGCCGGTAACAAAAAAATTAGGCATAAGAAGTTTTAAGATGAAGCGTTGATGATCTTATCAAAATCACTCTGCTCTTAACTAAGCTGACCGCTTCCGAGATGATAGTAAAATAGTTGACATACGAGAATAAGTTGACATATGAGAAAATTTAGCGTAAAACCTATCCCGCTTCCGAAAGGATCAGGGCTTTTCCCATTCGGTTTTCTCGCTCGCCTTGAGGATTTTACCCGGTTTTAGTTTCCTGGTCTAACTTTAGAACGTGATGCCGCTAAGTGTCACACCACAATCAACCCCAGTAGTGTAAGGAGAACCACAATGAAACCTCTATCCGTTACCCTTAAAGTGTTAGCTTGTACGATCTTCCTTCTATCTCTTTCATCCCTCGCGCAAGCGCAGGCGACCCGCACTTGGGTCTCTGGCGTGGGTGACGATGCTAACCCATGCAGCCGCACGGCCCCTTGCAAGACATTTGCTGGAGCTATCTCGAAGACCTTCATCGCTGGCGAGATTTCGGCGATGGACTTCGGCGGCTTCGGCGCTGTCACGATCACGAAATCAATCACGATTGATGGCGGCGCTGCGTTCGCCTCAGTCCTTGCCAGCGGCACCAACGGCATCAACGTGAACCTTCAAGTCAATGCCAATGACACGCAAAAAAGAGTGGTATTGCGAAGGCTTTCGATCAACGGCACTGGCGCGAGCGGCTCAGTCGGGACCAGCACTGGTGTTAGAGGAATCAATGCCACCAGTTTCACCTCGCTGGACATCGAGAACTGCTACATCCAAAACTTCACGACCGTCGGCGTGGATGTCAATGCTTCGGGCAACCCCCTTGTCTCCATCAAAGACACCAATATCACCAATACTGTGACGGGCGTGGCGTTGACGACCGCGTCGGGCGGTGTTTTGACAGCCGTTCTGGAGAAGACCAGAGTAGATAACTGTGCAACAGTGGGCGTCAATGTCAAAGACCGCGCCTTTGCGACCATTCGTGACTCGGTGGTGCAGGGTACAGGCGTGGGCACAGGCGTGCAGGTCTCAGCGCCCTCTAATGTGGCGGGCGTCAATATGGAGAGCACGGTGATCTTCAACTTTGCGACAGGCTTTGCCGCAGGCAGTGGTGGAACGAAGGCGGATCTCTCGAACACCTCCATCTTGAATAACACGACGGGTGTTTCCACTGGTGGAGCGACCGTCAACTCGCACGGCAATAACACGTTTGCTGGCAATAGCAGCGACGGATCGGCCCTTAACGGGATTGGCCAGAAGTAGGTTTCAGTCGGTGACGCTTGACGACCAGTCTGATCTAGGAAGAGATGGACTGTGAAGGCTGACACTTTCTCTCTTCATCACCCATGAAGCATCCGGCTTCGTGGGTGATGAAGAGAGGCGCAGATAAGCTGCTATGAGGAAGGCCAAGCCCGGAATTCCCTCCTACTTATCTTTACTCTGCCGTCATTCGTCACTCTCTGGAGTTGAATGGGCTACTTATTTCCCACTCTAGATAAATTCCCGCACTGAGACTTAAGCCGCAGTGTTCCGAATTAGGAGGACCTACGATGTCTAATCTACGCGTATATAATATACGCCAACGGGCGAAACTGATGCGGCGCCTATTTGGCCCTATCAGTCATTACGGAACGTTCCTTGCCCTGTTTTTAATAGTACTTGCCACTGCCCTCTACTCCGGTGCTTCCGCCTCGGGTAATCGCCAATCGAACTCTGCCGCCGCAGGTAAAGGCAAGGTCGCAAGAAACATCTCCTCGAAAAAAATCAGCAATCTCCCAGGCACCAAAGGCACGACGACCATCACCAATTCAGCCTCTGAGTTTTTGATGTCAGCAGCGCCGGTTGACCCGGGTGACGAAACAGTCACCACCTATGCCGCCGATTGTACGACGCCAAAAAGCAAGTTCCATCTCGGCGACACGGTTTGCGCCAAGATTGACGGTGGCCCACTCTTAGAATTTTATCCGCGACGTTTCAGTTGGGTAGATAACAGTAACGTGATCCGTCAGTTGTCTAACGTTACGAATCTTCCGCAGACAAATCTATTCACGATTCCGGCGCATGACCCGGACGTGGATTATCGCGGAGAGTGGAGCGTTGACAGCATCAGCCAGCGCGCTTCAATCAGAGCTGGCACAGTTTTCACTGTCAGCGATCCGAATGACGAAACCGCTGACCTTGTTGTCTATAACAATATCAACACTGACACGGACAATGTCGCCGCTGGGTCGAACATCGAATTCGCGGTGTGGTTAGTCAATCGCGGACCTGATGATGCCACCAATGTTCAGTTGAGTGACGCGGTCGCCTCAGACGCTACTTTCGTCAGCGCAACACAGGACTCGGGCGCGCCCTTCACTTGTACCCCTGCTGGTACGGGAGGCGCGAATTGTACGATACCAACGCTGGCGTCTGGCGAGAGTGCTAGGATCAGGTTCATTTTCCAGACCAACGGCGGAGCTAGCGCCGGAACAGCGATCAGCAATACGGCGACCATTTCCAGCGCCACAGCCGAGCAGAAGAGCCTTGACAATACTTCGCTGGCCCAGCTTGCTATTACCGGCAACAATGGAGGCACTTTCTGTTCGCTCTCATGTCCCGGTAACATTATCAAGACTGCTGACGCTACGCAGGGTGGAGATTCTGGAGCCTTTGTTACGTTCGGAACTGGTGATGTATCTGGCGATTGCGGAACGGTGACATCCGATAAACCATCCGGCTCTTTCTTCCCGGTTGGTGAAACGACCGTCACGATCTCATCGAGTACTGGTGAGAGCTGCACGTTCCTCGTCATAGTAACGGATACGCCGCCGCCTACTATCGCCTGTCCGACAGGTGTTCAGAAGGACGCTGGCACTGATTGCAGCGTAACGTTGACGGATGCGGATTTAGGTACTCCGACGACGACCGGCGACAACGTCACGGTGGATGGACAAAGAAACGACGGAGCAGCGCTCGACGCGCCGTACCCGATTGGCACGACCACCATCACCTGGAAAGCGACCGACTCGTTCTTCCGCAGCGTCACCTGTACTCAGACGGTGACAGTCACCGGAAGTGACACCACACCTCCGACCATTACTGCGCCGCCGGATGTAACCGATAACACGGGAGCCGCCGGAGCAGCATGCGGTAAGATTGTTGGTGAGACTGAACTGGGAGCAGCAACTGCCGACGACAACTGTACGGTGCATGTCACACGGACAGGAGTTCCCGCAGGCAACTTCTTCCCGGTCGGAACGACGACCGTCACTTACACGGCGACCGATGGATCGGGCAACACGGCGACGGCCACACAACACGTGACCATCACCGAAAACACGCCGCCGATCATCCTGGCTCCTGCCGATGCGTCCTACACTTGCCCGAGTGAAGTGCCTGCGGCTGATCCGTCACAGGCGCATGGAGACGACCCGAACCTACCGAATGGTGGCCCAGTGACTGACAACTGCGGCGTGCCGACGGTGACGGTGAGCGAGACGAGAAGCGGAGCCGGTTCGACCAGCAGTCCGCTTGTCATCCTGCGAACCTTCACGGCGACGGATGCCTCCGGCAACAGTGCGAGCGCCACACAGACCATCACGGTCACTGACCCGACGCCACCGACCATTACGGCACCAGCGGCGGTAACGGCCTACACAGGTGCGAATGCTACTTCGTGCAGTGCCGTTGTCAGTGATGCCCAACTTGGTTCAGCGACGGCCAGCGACAACTGCGGCACGGCCACAGTCACTCGCAGCCCGTCGGGCAACACCTTCGCAGTAGGCGACACTACGATCACATGGACGGCGACCGATGCTGCTGGCAACACGGCAACGGCCACTCAAATTGTGACCGTCGTTGATAACACGCCGCCGACGCTGACGACGCCGCCGAACGTCGTCGCCGACACGGCTGCGGATGCTACTTCTTGCAGCACGGTCGTCAGCGATGCCATGCTTGGCACGGCATCCGCGGGCGATAACTGCGGAAGCGTAGGCACGATTACGCGCAGCGGAGTGCCCGCCGGGAACATCTTCCCCGTTGGGACTACCACAATCACCTACTCTGTGACCGACTCACATGGCAACACGTCGTCGGCCCAGCAGACGGTGACGGTGAGAGACAAGACTCCGCCTGTCGTAACGCCGCCGCCCAACATAACCGTCTATCTGCCGCTGCACACGACGGCTACGAGCATGGCCGTCAGCTATCCGACTCCGGCGACAGCCATGGATAATTGTGACGGCGCGATTCCGGCCAGCAGCATCAGCTACAGTCCGGCGTCGGGCTCTACCTTCTCTGTGGGCACGACTACCGTGACGGTTTCGGCGACGGACTCGCACGGCAATGTGGGTACGGCGACCTTTACCGTGACGGTGCTCTACGACTTCACGGGCTTCTTCTCGCCGGTCAGCAATACGCCGACACTTAACGTCGTGAATGCTGGCAGGGCGATTCCTGTGAAGTTCAGCCTGAGCGGCAACAAGGGGCTGGGAATCTTCTCGGCTAATAGCCCGCAATCGGGTGTGATTACATGCGACGCCTCTGCCCCGGCTATTGACCTGACGGATACGGTCACGGCTGGCGGCAGCAGTCTGAGCTACGATGCCACATCCGACCAGTACGACTACGTCTGGAAGACTGATAGTTCGTGGGCAGGGACTTGTCGTCAGCTAGTGGTTACACTAAATGATGGCACCCAGCACGTCGCGAACTTCAAGTTCAAGTAAGGAATTAGAATGCAGAGCGATAGACTCTGAAGGCTCTTGCTCTGCATTCTAACTAAATCTTAACTTCATTCCGCTCCCCGCCAGCTTTCCACAAAAGAAGGCTGGCGGGGAGCGCATTTTTATTTCTGAAAAAGGTCTTTGCTATGAGGTAGCCTTCACAGAGAGAAAAGAGATCTGTTGTGATTCTTGATGATTCAGAATAATGGCGACAATCCTTTTCAATGGGCGCTTACTATCATGTTTGTCCGCAGTTCGACTATAATGGGTTTCTCTATTTTCAAAGTCATAGGGGAATATTGATGACGCCTTTGCAATTATCTTCTCAAATCGCTTTAATCTTCCAAAGACAATCAGTCAGTTGAGAGAGCAACCATAGCTAAAGTCCGATTGTTAATGAAGCGCGAATTTAAAACGGAAGAAAGTTAAGTCCTCAAGATTAGCTCTCAGAAACTAAGCTTAGAACTGAAAAGAGTAAGTCTAAGACCTACGATTTTATGTGCGGCATCTTTGGTATCTATAACACTGACGGCAGACCGCTAAATTTGCAGGTGGTCCAGCGTGCTACGACAACGCTACGTCATCGTGGACCTGACGATGAGGGATATTTGCTGGTCAATACGAAAACCGGGCGCGTCATGCTCTGTGGCGGGCGCGAGACCAACCCGGATTTAAGCTTGCCTCCGATTGAGACCTGTTCTGGCGAGCCATTCGATTTAGCTTTAGGTTTTCGCCGCCTCTCGATTCTCGATTTATCTCCTGCTGGGCATCAGCCGATGGTCAGCGCCGATGGTCGTCTCTGGATTATCTTTAACGGGGAGATTTACAACTACCTGGAGCTTCGCTCGGAACTGAAAAGCTACGGGCATCAGTTTCGGAGCGATACGGACACGGAGATCATTCTCGCCGCATATCAACAGTGGGGAGCTGAATGCTTAGAGCGATTCAACGGCATGTGGGCCTTCGCCATCTGGGATTCATTCGCCAAAGAGTTGTTCCTTGCGCGAGATCGCTTTGGCGAAAAACCGCTTCATTACGTTTATAAGTCCGGCCAGTTTTTCGCCTTCGCTTCAGAGATAAAAGCGATTCACGCGACAGGCTTAGTCAAGCCGCGCCTCCACGAAGAGACCCTCTTACGTTTCAAACACTATAATCAGACGGACACTGGTGAGCAGACTTTCTATAAGGACATCATGCGCCTGCCACAGGCGCATAGTCTTCTACTCAGTAAAGATGGGTCGCTCCGAAAGCGACGATATTGGGATATTGATCCGAGGGTGCAAGAAAAAGGCAGAGGCGAATCCTGGTACGCCGAGCGGTTTCGGCAGATTTTTTTTGAGTCCGTTCAGATGAGATTGCGCTCGGATGTTCCGGTCGGCTCAAGCTTATCCGGTGGTTTAGACTCAAGCACGATTGTTTCAGTCATGGATAAGCTGCTCCCGCCGGGCGCAGTGCAGAAGACCTTCTCGGCTAGATTCGCTGACGAGTCGAAAGACGAGGGCAAGTGGATCGGGCACGTCATGAAGGTGACGCGCGCCGAGCCGCATTTCGTCTGGCCCACCGGAGAAGAGATGTTTACAGAGATCGAACGCCTCTTCTACCATCAGGAAGAGCCTTTCGGCTCTGCCAGCATCTATGCACAATGGTGTGTGATGCGGCTGGCTAAAGAGCACGGGGTGACTGTCCTGCTCGACGGGCAAGGGGCGGACGAGACGCTCGCCGGTTATCATCCTTATTTCGGTATTGTGGCCGATGCTCTGTTCAAGGACTTGAAACTGGCTGCCTTCATGGCATGGAGGGGCAGCTACCGGTCACTGCACGGGAGACCGCTTGGGTCGCTGAGCGGAACTATCAGACAGACTGTGCCCGGAAGCCTCAAGCGTCCGGTTAAAAAACTTCTCGGGCGCGACCCGATAGAACCCTTTTTACCGGAGTATCCGAAGGAGTTCGGTAAGGTCTCCGCCCTGCGGAAAATCTTGTGGTGGAACACGACAAGGCAGGGACTGGTTGAGCTTTTAAGATATGCAGATCGCAATAGCATGGCGCACAGCCGAGAGGTCAGATTGCCTTTCCTCGATCACAATCTCGTTGAATTCATCTTCAGTCTTCCAGACGACCTGATTATGAGAGACGGTTGGACGAAATGGATTCTACGTCAGACTTTCAAGGGAATTGTTCCCGAAGCTATCCTGACCCGTGTTGACAAGCTGGGCTATGAGCCGCCGCAGCAGCATTGGTTGGGATCGCTGACGTGGAAGGAGTTGATGTTAAAACAGATCGAGGAGCGCGGCGGTTCGCTGGTTGACGCTGAGTAATGATCCCGCGGGTGTTGATTTTAGGTTTGTACTACCCTCCGGCCAATTTCATGGCCGGGCGAAGGCTTGAAGGCTGGGCACGGCATCTGCCCGTTTTCGGCTACGAGCCTCTGGTCCTGACACGTTACTACGACCCGGACGAGCGTAACAATCAGGACTTCTATGCTTCAAGCCGCCCCACACAGACCCTCAAGGTTGATTGGGTAGAAGCAGATGGAGTCATTTACACAAACTTCACTCCAAGTGTTTGGAGCAAATTGCCCCTTCCCGGTAAAGTGCGCGGGTTAGCGCACTTCCTCTGGCCTGACCCTGACCACTCTTGCTGGTTGCGACAATGTTCCGACTATCTAAAGACAACCGGCGTCAGACCTGATCTGATAATAGCTTCTTACAGCCCGGCTGGGGTTCTTCGCGTAGCCAGAGAATTGTCCGAATCGCTGGGTGTGCCATGGGTCGCTGACTTTCGTGACCTCTGGGTGCAAAACAATGGCGACGACAACCTCTTAACGCGCTTCAAGCTTTCACTTCAGCGACAACATCTGCGGTCGGCAAGCGGGATAACAGTCGTTACAGATGGGATGGGAAAATCTATCCAGGAACAATTGAAACCTTTGGTCAAAGATGTCCGCGTGATTTACAACGGTGCGGAGCCTGTTAATGACGTGTCGCCCGATCCGAAAGACAGCGAGGCTTTGAAAGTCTTTAGCGAAGTGCAGACGCATTATCCTATTGTTTTAACCTACACGGGGACTCTCTATCCAGAGCAACATGTGGAGAGATTCTTGAATGCAGTCCGAGAATTTAATGAGAAAGGTGGCGGGCCGTGCGCGGTCCTGCTCTGCGGCAGACACGACCCAGGTCAATATGTTGAATGGGCTTTCGTCAAAACTTTAGGAGTTGTCAGTCATGCAACCTCTCTCTTCCTGCAAAGCAAGAGCGCTGCCTTGTTTTATCCGACATGGCCTGCGAGCCAGTCTATCTTCTCTGGGAAAATATTTGAGTTGGCATTATCGGGTCAGCCTGTTTTAGTAGGCTTTACGCCTTCTCCTGATTTAGAGGCTTTATGCCGGAAGTTTCAAACAGTTTCTCTGATGAAAGATGAAGGAGATTTGATAAAGGCGCTGGGCCAACTGCCGTCTAAGGAAGCGGAGCTTGCGGTCGAGCCTCCCATCATAGCTACAAAAAAATATTGGGCAGGGGAACTAGCACGGTTCTTTGATGAGATACTTAATCGGGCAAATAAAAGGTGAGTGGACAAGGAAGACAGCTCAGACTAAGCACAGCAGATGCGCCCGCGTTGAGCTGCTCTCTTGCCATCAGGGGGATTCAGATTATTCACTCGGCGGCCACAATTGAAGTCCTTTAATATCTTGTATCCGCTTTGAGTGTTACTTGACGAAGGTAGAGCCGAAAGCTAGACTAACCAACTTTGCCGGAGACAAGCTGCATAATACGTTCGGAAGTAGGGGAGAAATGTCAGCACCTAACGTTCCTTCAGTTGCTGTGATCGGGTGTGGTTACTGGGGGAAGAATCTAGTACGGAACTTTAGTCGGCTTGGCGCTCTGTCTTTGATTTGCGATGCGCATCCCGCCGCCAGGACGGTCGGGGCTGAGCTTGCCCCACAGGCACAGGTCGTCACAGACCTTGAAGAGGTGTTGCAAAGCGATGTCTCCGGGGTTGTCATTGCCACTCCTGCCGAAACCCACTACGACATCACCATGCGCGCTCTGCTTGCTGGCAAAGATGTCTTTGTCGAGAAGCCTCTCGCTCTGACTTATGAGCAGGGAGTCGGCGTGGTGCGCGCAGCCGAAGAGACCAAGGCAATTCTAATGGTGGGACATGTCCTCGAATACCATCCGGCTGTGGCGCGGATGTTGGGGATGGTGCAGACAGGAGAACTGGGCAAAGTCCGATATATCTCCTCCAATCGCCTCAACCTTGGCAAAGTGCGCCGCGAGGAGAACATTTTATGGAGTTTCGCGCCGCATGACATCGCCGTCATTTTGCGTTTAATGGGGAGCATGCCCTTTGAAGTCGCCGCTTACGGCGGCAGCTACATTCAGCCGAACATCGCGGACGTAACGGTCACACACCTGCTTTTTAATAACGGCGTGCGGGCACATATCTATGTTTCGTGGCTGCATCCTTTTAAGGAGCAGCGGCTGGTCATCATCGGCTCGAAGAAGATGGCTAGCTTCGACGATGTTACCAAACGGCTGGTCCTATACGATCAGCGGGTTGAGGTTCAGGAAGGCGAGCCAATACCGATTAAAGGCAACGGCGACCTCGTGCCGTTCTCTGAGGACGAGCCGCTGCAATTGGAGTGTCAGGCTTTCCTTGATGCGGTCACGACCCGGCGTCCCCCTATAACGGACAGCTACAGCGGCCTGCGCGTGCTCCAGGTTTTGCAGGCCGCGCAAAGATCAATGGTGATGAACGGCGAGCCGATTACTCTCCCGATTGAGAATTTCATTGAAAAAGGATTGCCTGTGTATTCATGAGCGAGCGGGATTACTTTGCGCATGAGAGCGCTTACGTTGATGAGCCATGCGAGATCGGCGCGGGCACAAAGGTCTGGCACTTTTGTCACATCTCGGCAAATTCGAGAATCGGCAAGGGCTGCATTCTGGGACAAAACGTTTTCATTGCCAATGATGTCAAGGTTGGCAATAACGTCAAGATTCAGAATAACGTCTCGATTTATACGGGCGTTGAATTAGAAGACGATGTGTTCTGCGGGCCGTCCTGTGTTTTCACTAATGTCATTAATCCGCGCTCGCAAATCGTGCGGCGCAGCCAGTATCAGCGCACTCTGGTGCGGCGCGGCGCTTCTCTCGGGGCTAATGCAACAATCGTCTGCGGAGCGACGATTGGCCGGTACGCTTTTATCGGGGCGGGAGCGGTGGTGCGCGGCGACGTACCTGACTATGCGCTCATGCTCGGCGTCCCAGCTCGTCGTCGTGGGTGGATGAGCCGTCATGGTCATCGCCTCGAAAAGCAGGATGCTGATGGCAATCTGATCTGTCCCGAAAGCGGCTGGCGTTACCGCGAAATCGAGCCGGGCGTCCTGCGCTGTCTCGAATGGCCGGAGGACGAGCCGCTATCACCGGCTCCATAGTCCGAGCTTAATACCTGGATACCTGCACTCTCTCAGTTGAGAAAATAATAGATGACAAAAACTGAATCTTCGATGATTTCCGACAGACCAAAATCCCAGCCTGTTCCACTTCTCGATCTACGCGCCCAGTATGTGACTATTCGTGAGGAGTTGCGGGAGGCGATTGACCGCGTTGCCGAATCGCAACACTTCATCCTCGGCCCGGAGGTAGAGAAGCTGGAGAGGGAAGTTGCTGCTTATTCGCAATGCGAGTTCGGCATCGGCGTCTCGTCCGGCTCCGATGCTCTGATAGTCGTGCTGATGGCAATCGGCCTCAAGCCCGGTGACGAGGTGGTGACGACGCCCTATACGTTTTTCGCAACCGTCGGCGCAATCTCTCGCCTGGGAGCGAAGCCTGTCTTAGTGGACATTGATCCCTTAACCTACAACATTGATCCGTCCGCGCTCGAAGCCGCCATCACCGAGCGAACGCGCGCTATCATCCCCGTTCACCTCTACGGCCAGATGGCAGAGATGGACCCGATCATGGAGGTCGCACAGCGTCATAATCTGTACGTCATAGAGGACGCGGCGCAGGCCATCGGGTCAGAATACAAAGGGCGTCGGGCAGGCTCAATCGGGCATTACGGGTGCTTCAGCTTTTTCCCTTCCAAGAACCTCGGAGGTTTTGGAGACGGGGGCATGGTCACAACAAACGATCCAGAGTTGGCCGACCGCATCAAGCTACTGCGCAATCACGGCTATCGCCCGAAGTATTACAACAAAGTGGTGGGCGGAAACTTCCGCCTCGACGCGCTCCAGGCTGCGGTGCTGGGGGTGAAGTTGAAATACCTGGACCAGTGGACTGAGGCACGACAGCGCAACGCGGCTCACTACCGCCGCCTCTTCGCCGAAGCCGAGTTGAGCATCAGCCCTGAGTTGCTCTCTCAAGCTAATCAAGGGACTGAAACGTCCGGCAGAACTTCGCAGCTTTCTGAGATGGCGGGCGTCGTCTTGCCAGTCGAAGCGCCGGACCGACGCCACATCTATAATCAATTCGTGATTCGCTGCGGTCGGCGCGATGAATTGATGGCTCATCTCAAGAAGCGCGACATCGGCACTGAAATTTATTATCCCGTGCCGATGCACTTGCAGGAGTGCTTCGCCGATTTGAACTACGGGGCGGGCGATTTCCCGCTCAGCGAGAGCGCGGCTGAGGAGACATTGGCCTTGCCCATCTACCCAGAGTTGACTGAGGAAATGATGGCGACCGTAGTTGATGCCATCGCCGACTTTTACGCCAACGGGACAATTTAAGCTGTGAAAGTTTTGACCGTTGTCGGCGCTCGCCCACAGTTCATCAAAGCATCTCCTGTCAGCCGAGCGCTCCGCGAGGCCATGCATCAAGAGGTCATAGTGCATACCGGCCAACACTATGATTATGGCATGTCACGGATCTTCTTTGATGAAATGGGCATCCCCGAACCAGGCATCAATCTTGAAGTAGGGTCTGGTTCTCATGGCTGGCAAACAGGCCAGATGCTGGTGCGCCTGGAAGAAATTATGCAACAGCAGCAACCTGATTGTGTGCTCGTCTATGGTGATACCAATTCAACTCTTGCTGGCGCGCTCGCGGCGTGCAAGCTACGACTGCCGATTGCACACGTCGAAGCAGGATTACGTTCTTTCAATCGGGACATGCCGGAAGAGCATAACCGTGTCTTGACAGATCATTGTTCCGACCTTCTCTTTTGCCCGACACAAACGGCTGTGAATAATTTAGCTCACGAGGGGCTGACGCGCTCTGTTCATCTGGTCGGGGACACAATGTTCGATGCTGTTCTACAGTTCGCCGAGATTGCTCGTCGGCGCTCTGTCATCTTGGATGATCTCGGGCTGAAGCCAAAAAACTATCTGCTTGCCACGCTCCACCGTCCATATAACACAGACATTCCTGAAAACCTGTGCGCCATCCTGAAAGCATTTGCTGACATTGACGAGACGATTATCTTTCCGGTCCACCCGCGCACGCGAGAGAAGATTGCAGGACTCGAAGGGTCGTCGGGAATCGAAGGCGCGGAGGGCGGTTTGAAGATGATTTCTCCGGTCGGCTATCTGGATATGCTGATGCTTGAGCAGCACGCGCGCTTGATCTTAACCGACTCGGGAGGGATGCAGAAAGAAGCCTTCTTCTTCGGCGTGCCGTGCATCACCTTGCGCCCGGAAACGGAATGGGTTGAAACATTGGCAGACGGCTGGAATGAGTTGGTCGGTGCTGACCCTGACCGTATCCTCCAGGCCGCGCTGAAGCGTAACCTGCCCGAAGGTTCGCCTCCGGCATTGTTCGGTGATGGGCGCGCCGCAGACAACATCGTATCGCAACTGACACGTGAGCTTTAAGGAGCGTCTGGTTACAGTTGCAAGGATTTCGCTTATTAGATAAGCTATGCCTCCCCCACTTATTTTATGACTTACTAGCTCTTCTAAGAGGGCTTTGCTCCTGTGGCAGGCCGCTCATCTCAACAATTATTCTTGACAAGGTGGACCATGAAACGATACGCGCTTCAAACCCTCGTCTGTCCCTTTTCGCAATCCGAATTATCACTTGTCAGCTTTGAAGAGACTCCGACGGAACTCACGGATCAAGCCATAGAACGCTGCCACCTCTTAGGGATTGATCCCGAGCTTGCCAGCTCCGCCGTCAAAGAAGGCGTCCTCTATAGCGAGCAGAGCGGAAGGTGGTTTCCGGTCGTCAACTACACGCCGATTCTGCTGGACTTTCCGACCGATATGCATCGTGAGTTTAAAGAGCGTCACGGCTCGACAACAGATATTTTTGAGCGGTATCAAATGGCCGATGGAATGCCTCGTGAGGGTGAGTTGTTCGTCCAAAAGACGTTTACGCGCCAGTGGGACCTACTTAACTATGACAATATCTCCTTTGGCTTCACGCCGGAGTTGCGAGATGAGTTCGTCAAGTTAGAACTTGACTGGCCCCCGGCTCTTCTTGAGCAGAGTCCGCTCAAAGTATTGGAGGTCGGAGCAGGTTCTGGGTTTGAGACGGCGTCGCTCGAACGAGTGACGAAGGGAGCGATTTTCGGCTTCGACCTGAACCTGGCTCTGGTCCGAAAAGGACATCTCTTAGCTTCCAATCCATTCATCAATAACTCCATCTCCTCTTTGTTCAGGTTGCCGCTTCGTCCGCGCACTTTCCCCTTAGTCTATTCGAGCGGCGTGCTTCATCACACCTATTCGACGAAGGATGCTTTTGACGCCATCGAGAAATTCCGCGCCGAAGATGGCGTCATTTACATTTGGGTTTACGCGCATGAAGACGAGATCGGGAAAGGTCTCAAGCTGTATTTGGTGGAAGACGTTTTTCGCCCGCGCGTCGCGCGTTTGCCAGACTTCTGGCAAAACCTGGTCGTCAAGGGGCTGAGCCGCTACTGGCACCGAAAGTATACGAAGTACGGCGCGTTGGGGCGGGAAAAGTGGACGCTCAAGGACTCAGAGCATACCGTTCGTGACCGTTTTACGCCACTGTACGCTTACCGCCACTCGTTCAAGGAGGTCATCATGTGGTTTCAAGACAAGGGCCTCGACTACAGCTTGATTGATGCTAAAGCCTACCGCGAGAGAATCGGCATTCAACTGACAGGGATTGGCCTGCGGGGTGCGCCTCAAGCCTACTTTGATAAATTGGCCCAGAGGAGCAACGCTCACGCGGCAGGGAGAGCGGCCTAGCGGGTTAGTCTCGGACATCGGGTTTGCGCTCGATGTTCTCCAAGTCTTGATAGAGCTTGCGAAGCGGGTCGCTCACCGCCTGAAATCCATACTTGCTCCGAAGCACGGCCATCTGTTTTTCGGGATCATGCTTTTCAGCTCGCAGTATGCCATGCGCCTGCACTAAAGCATCGCTGAAACCTTGTGGAGACCATTGACTGGCGATGATACCGGCATTTGTATCGCGCAGGATTCGGCTGATGGGCATGATGTCGGACGCGACCACGAGCTTTCCGAGGGCGATGTATTGAAACAACTTGTGAGGAATCGTGTGGTTGGTATGCTCATTAATGACGTGCGGGATAACGGCGACATCCAGAGCTTTAATGTGTGCAGCGACCTCCGCAAAGGAGACCCAGCCGGTAAACGTAACTCGCTCGCCCAAATTCAATTCATCCACCAGCTTTTTGATAGCCGGTAATAACCCGCCATCGCCAACGATAAGCAAGCGTGCATCAGGGACTCGCTTGAGCAAAAGCGGCCAAGCCCTCACCAAGTTGTCCAGACCGCGAATGGGGCTGTCCACGCCGCCGACATAACCGACCAGGAAATCGTTAGGGTACTCTGAGACTGACGCTGACTGTTCAGATAATCTCAAAAATTGATCTACATCTTCGGCGTTAAGAACAACGGATATTTTATCGCCGCTGATGCCCATACGCTGGAGACGCTCTTTCGATTCTTCGACGACGACAATGATCTTGTCTGCCTGCTCAACGGCGCGCCGCTCAACGCGCTCCCACCAGCGAAACGAAAAGAGCGCGGAATGCAGTCCCGTATTGATGCTCCGACGAAAGCCGCTCGGTTTGGCGACCTTGTCACGAATCATAACCGGATAGATTTCGTGCATGTCGAAGACCAGCGGAATCTTTGATTCACGCGCTGCCGCCAAACCGGCTGGGACGAGCGGCAGATCGTGGACGTGAAGCACTTGAATACGGTTCTCGTTAATGAAACGCTTGATGGCAATCTCCCAACGTTTTTTACGCCCCGTCCGCCAGTGGTAGAGGACATCTAGCCTCTTCGCAACACTGTTCACTCCGGCTTCAGGTTGGAACCTGATGATGCGAGTATTTCCGTATCTCTCTTCCATCGGCTGGTTATCCTTATGACCGCAGAGAAGAGAGAGTTCGT
>Ga0182001_10000018_pt1 | contig 38808 bp, 43 predicted proteins | sample BulsoiFelSFmetaG_FD_120485 | JGI IMG/M metagenome (GOLD analysis project Ga0182001, IMG submission 120485) | Bulk soil microbial communities from Mexico - San Felipe (SF) metaG | ecosystem: Environmental > Terrestrial > Soil > Agricultural land | place: Mexico: San Luis Potosi | collected... | reverse complement strand
CGCGAAGACGCCGTTGGCGACGAGCAGCAGGAGGATGAACAGGACTTCAAAAGTGATCGCGGACATGGTGTTGAGCTTTCATTCTTTCGAGGAGACCAAGGCCCCGAAGTCTAATGGGGCGCGGCCCTTCAGCCGCGCCCCCGGACGGCGGCGATGACTATTACCCCTTAGCTACCTTCGGCCGTCTCTTCGGTCGCTTCGGCTGGGCCGGGCGATTCGCGCCGGGCCTCACTACGCTTCTTGCGGCGCGAATGCACTTCGAGCCAGACCAGCAGCCCGAAGGCGACCGCGCACATGACTATGACGACGACGATGGATGAATCCATGATAAACCCCCTCCAGGGCCGCGTGAGACTGTCACGCGGCCCTGGCCTTCAACGAATAAACGGGTGCCGGAGAAGCCGGGGCCAGAAAGCCTCGCTTCCGCCGGGACGGTGTCTTAACGTCGAGGGTTAAACGGGAGGCGGGCCGCGGTCGGAAGGCCGTGCGATACTCAGGCGAGAGTAAACAAGCGGGGTTTTCCCGTCCCGCGCCGGCTCGGCCGGGTGGGCCGGCGGGCTGCCGACGAGTGAGCCGGCAGCGCCGGCCGCGTGTGACGACGGAAACTTGCTGCGCGACTGCCGCGCAGAGGTCGGGTCTAACCGCCGGGTGGCGCCGGTCAGGAAAGGTCGTGTGGTGACGCTGGCGTCCGCGCTGACGCTGGGCGCATTCGTCTCCGAGGACTCGACCGCCGGGTAGACGGGCATTGGCCGCCCGGCCCCGCCCGAAAGGCACGAGATGACGAGCACGCCAACCAGAAGGAGGGCGCGCGGTTCGGGCGAAACTGTGATGAGCTTATTCGTCAGTCAACCCATACTTATGCCGTTATAGATTCGGTTCTCGCCGGTACAGTTGTCAGTAGTGTTTCAAAAAACCACTTCCCAGTATCATCCTCACCTCACGCCCTCTCAGTTCATTCCATCAGGTCTGTTCCTGGGTCGCGACTCCCGGCCCTTCAGGGGGGGAATCACGCGCCAGTCATCCTCCTCTGAGTTTGACGGGCGCCGCTGTCAAACTCCTTCAGGCATTAACTCACTTCTCGCAACATACCCTTTATGTCGGGGCCGAGCAGTCGGCTGTCAGGCGCGGCGCAACTGAGACCGGCGGGCTACATTCGTCTGACGGCAGTGAAGCAACGCCACGCCGCCCCCGCCACGGAGAGCAGGAGTACTGAAAGCAAGGTGATCACCACGTGATCCGGATTCATATCCCGCCCGAACGCCAGCATCGCAAGTGAGGCGACAAAGATGAGAAGGCCGGAAATCAGGAAGTCTTTCCCGGACATTCGGTTCGCCGCGTACCAGATTTTCGGATCGGAAAGTGTCTTTGTCGTGCGACACCCGTAGAACGAATTCGGCGGCACCTTCCCTAAGATCAGCGGAATACTGATGCCGACGAATAGCAGCCCGACCAAAGCAAAGAGGATGGAGAACATCGTGGCCTCATTCATACTTTTTGCCCCGCACTCGCACATCGTAGCCGTCATGGAGGCCGCCCTCAGATGCGAGTCTCACACTCACGCGCCCGTCTTCGGCCCGCATCTTAGCGCGAGGGCGGGCGGCTTTGAAATCTCCCCGGCCGTAAAGATGTTGACAGGGCGGATTGTATAGTGTATAGAAACAACATACAATATGTTTTCGGCGTGAGTGGGAGAATATGTACATCACGATTGACGAACAGGACGCGCGCCCGATCTACCGGCAGGTGGCCGACGAAATCAAGGCCCTGATGGCGCGCGGCGAGTTGAAGGAGGGCGCGGCGCTGCCGCCCGTGCGCCAGTTGGCCTCCGACCTCGGCGTCAACCTCAACACGGTGGCGACCGCCTACCGTGAGTTGCAGGCGGAAGGGCTGCTCGCCGTCCGGCACGGCTCGGGCGCCACGGTCGCGTCGCGCACGGCGCACGACAGGAGCGAGGACGAACTGCGGAAGCCCTTACGCTCCGCGTTGACGGGGCTGGTGCTGGCGGGCCTGCGTCGCGGAGAGATCATGGCGATTGTCGGCGACGAGTTGCGCGCGCTGTCGAAAGGAGCGAAGTGAGATGACAGACTTTCAAATCGTTGTCTGGACGCTGTTGCTCGCCGAAGCCGTACTGCTGGCGGTTTTCGTGTGGATGCCGGTGATGGGCGGCGAGCGCGCCTTCTTCGGCGTGAGGGTCGAGGCGCGAACGCTGAGCGGTGAAGGGAGACGGACACTGCGCCGCTACCGGCTGACGCTCGTTGCCGTCTTCGTTTTGATTTGCGCGCTCGGCTTTTACGCCTTCGCGCGGTTCGGGCAGCCGGCCCTCGCGGTGGCGGCGATCCTCGCCTCGACGGCCGCCGCTTTTCTCATCTACGGCGCTTATGCCCGGAGGGTGCGCCCCTTCGCCGTCGAGAGCGGGGCGACGCGCTTCGCTTCGGGCCTGCGCGTGCGGCGTCTGGCGGACTACACGCACCCTTGGTTGGAGGCGTTGATCCTGTTGCTGGTCGGCGCGGCGTTCGTCCTGCTCGTCCATTACTACCCCAGACTGCCTGAGCGGATGCCCGTGCATTGGGGCCCCTCGGGCGCGCCGGACGCGTGGGCGAGCAAAAGCTTCGCCTCCGTTTTCTTCCTGCCCGTGCTCGGCGTCTACCTGTACGCCTTCTTCCTCGTGCTGAAGCGTGACATCACTCACGCGAAGATGACGCTGCCGGCCGCGCACACGGAGGAGTTCTTGCGGGGGAAGGAGAGTTATCTGTCGGCGAACCTGCGTTTGATCGACTGGACGCGTGCGTCGGTCGCGCTCTTGTTCTTCGACATCACGCTGCTGATGCTGACGACGACCGTCGGGGAGTTGAGTCGCTATCGGCGCATAGTCAGCGTCGCCCTCTGGGTAACCGTCGCCGTGATGCTCGCCGGCATCGTCTACTTCATCCGGCGGATGAAGCGCATCAACGACCGCCTGCGGAGGGTGGCGGGCGAGTGGTACGTGCAGCGGCCCGCGGACGAGCGGCATTGGCGGCACGGCGGGCTCACCTACTACAACCCGGACGACCCGGCGCTCGTCGTGGAAAAACTCGTCGGGTACGGCTACACGCTCAACATGGCGCACAGGGGCGTTTGGGCGCGGGCGTTACTGCTCTCCGGGGTGCCGCTGTTCGTCCTATGGGCCGTGCTGAGTCTGTAATCGTTAACTATTGTGGAGGGGCGAGGGGTATGAGAACACTGCTGTTGAGTTATTGCCTCATCAGTTGGGCGGTGACGGGCTTCGGCCAGGCGAACGGCGCGCGCGCATCCGCCGCTTTCAGTGACGAGGAAGTCGTCATCAGAATGAACGGCTATCAGCTCGCGGGGACACTCTCGCTGCCCCGCGGCGCGCGCCGTCCCGTTCCGGCGGCGATTCTCATCACGGGTTCGGGGCAGCAGACGCGGGACGAAGCGATACCCATCCCCGGCCTGGAGAATTACCGCCCGTTCCGGCAGATCGCCGAACATCTCGCCGCGCGCGGGATCGCCGTGCTGCGCGTGGATGATCGTGGGATGGGAGGCTCGACCGGCAAGGAGACGCTTGCCGCCGCGACCACTTCGAGCTACGCCGACGACGTGCGCGCCGAGATCGCTTACTTGCGCGGGCGGAGAGAGATTGATGCGAGTCGTATCGCACTCGTCGGGCACAGCGAAGGCGGCTCGATTGCGATGATGATCGCCGCGAGCGACGCGCGCGTCCGCGCCGTCGTGCTGATGGCGGCGATGGGTAAGACCGGCAGGGAAGTTAATCTCGCCCAACAAGAGGAAGCACTCGCCCAAGCGACCACGCTGACGGAAGAGCGCAAGAACGAGCTGCGCGCCGAACAGCGGCGAATCTTGCAGACGGTCATCGAAGGCGGCGACACCTCGCAACTGCCGCCGCAAGCGCGCGCGTTTCTGCCGTGGTTCAGAGAATTTCTCACCTTCGACCCGCCGGCCGTCATGCGGCGCGTGAGGCAGCCCGCGTTGATTCTGCAAGGCGCGCTTGACCGCCAAGTCACCGCCGACCACGCGGCTTTGCTCGAACGCGCGGCGCGCGAATCCGGCAACCGTGACGTGACCGTGCGCGTCCTCCCCGGACTCAACCATCTTTTCCTCCCGGCGCGAACCGGCTCATGGAGCGAATACTCGACGCTCACCACCACAACTTTAAGCCCCGAATTGTTGAACTCTCTCGGAGCGTGGCTGGAAGCGCGTCTCGGCCCTTCATAGCGTGCTAAGGCATGACGGGTCAGCGCGATGCTTTGTCGCCGAGGACACTGATCGGCAACACCCCGAAGGGGATGTGCTTGGAGGAGATCACCCCTGCGCCGCCTCCCCATCAAGGGTATCGAGGCGGAGGTCTTCTTCCGTCTCAAGGAAATCGACGGCCCCGCTGCTGATCTCGTAATAAGCCCCGATAACGGAGACCTGCCCGCCGCCCGCCGACTCCCGCACCACCGGTTTCTGGTTGAGGTAAAAGACCTGCTGGCGGACGCTGGCGATGACGGCCTCGCGCATCCGCGCCTTGGCGTCACGAATCGGCGGGATGTCACGCACCCCCGGGCCGATGTGGTCGATGAGCAGTCGGACGTGCTCGGGCTCGGCGCCGACCTGCTCCTCCGTCAACGTCAGGGCCGCGTGGACGGCGCCGCATCCCTCGTGACCCATGACGACGAGGACGTGCGGCTTGAGGTGCTTGAGCGCGTACTCGATGCTGCCGAGCGTGCTCGGGGCGACGATATTACCCGCGACGCGGACGGTGAAGATGTGGCCCGGCCCTTGGTCGAAGACGTGCTCGGTGGGGACGCGGCTGTCCGAGCAGCCGAGGACGACGGCGAAGGGCGTCTGCCCGACGATCTGCGCGCGCCGCTCGACCGCGGAGTGCTACTGGCGGAGCGGCTGCCCGCTGTAGTAGCGGGCGTTACCGAGCTTCAGGGCGCGGACGGCCTCCTCGGGCGTGCGGGCCACGGGCTCGCGCAGCCGCGCTATCTCCTCCATCGTCGCCCCGCGCTTGGTCAGCTCCGTCAGTTGCAGCTCATTCGGTCCCAACTCCTCGGCGCCGCCCTCGGGTTGTTCATGTCGTGTGTTTTCGTTCGTCATGGGGCTTCGGGACGCAGCCTGGATACTGCTACGAATCTTAGTCAGTGTTGCGCTTCAAAGTCGATGTCAGGTTTCAGCACTATTAGCTAGTGCCTTTCCTCTCAGGGGCGGCCACCTTGCACGCAGTCCCGTGTCCGAACACGAGCCACGTGAACCAGATCGCGAAAATCGTATACACGATCAGGGAGGCCGCGAGGGGCAGACTGAAGCCGTTAGCAAATTGTTGTTTCGCCAGGGCGAGTGCACCCGTCACGAAGAGAACACTGTTGCCGAGCGAGACGGGCCTTGAGTAAATCCCCCCGATGATGCTGTCTTTCGCCGTCCAATTCATCATTGCGAAGCCGAGGTACGTGCCGCCGAGAAGCTGTATCAGGACGGGCGAGGGTTCGACCACGGGCGAGCCGACAGCCCGCAGCATTTCCGAGGGGGCGAACGACGCGGCAATACCTGCAAGGCCGAGAGCCAGGCTACTTGCTACCATTAATACCTTCGTATTCACGAATTACCCTCCCCTTGCGATAGAAATCTACTGCCAGCCATCAGCGGCGCGCCTTCAACTTTGGGGTGAGAGACCTGCCGGGGGGTGTGTTGCAAAAAATGATTTGAGGCAAGGGAGGTCGTAAGGATCTCTGCGCCTATGCAGCCACACCAAACAGGCTCGCGACGAACTTCGCCTGCCCCGCCGTGTCTGTTCCGTCCAGCCTCTTGACCTGCCCCTTACCCATCATGTGAAGTGCTTCGACGCCTTCGAGTGTCCGCTCGGCAGTGTGGAAGGAGCGGAAGCATTGCATCGCTCGCCACCTCCTTCTGATAGCCCGGTGGTCTTGTTCGATGACATTGTTGAGATACTTTACGCGCCGCAGCTTACAATCAGGGGGCAGTGCGCGTATCATCTGCGGGGGTTACTGCTGCGGAAATCGAAGGCCCGGACAAGGCGCCAAGGGTCTTTCGCCTGCTCGGATTTTTCCGCCCACTCCTCCGAGAGCTTCGGCTCGCCGAGTCGCGCGAACAAGACCGAAAGGTGGTAGGGAGAGGTGTATTTCTGCTCGTACTCTCTGCTCAGCTTGTCGGCTATCTCTCTCGCCTCCGCCTCCCTCCCCGAAACGGCGTAGATGTAGCCGAGCACGGCCCTGTTCAGTGTGCTGAACCCGGAAAGCTTCAGCGCCTTCCTCGCGTACCCGGCGGCCTTCCTGTACCTCTCCAGCTTCGTGTAGACCAGCGCGAGACCGAAGTAGGCGGCGTCGAAATACGGGTTCAGTTCTTGACACTCTTCCAGAGCCTCAACGGCCTCATCGTCCTTCCCCCACTCGTAATAGATGATCCCGAGAATCGCGTAGTTCAGGAACCGGCCGGACCTCGTCTCGATGGCCTTGCCCACCGTCTCCAGCGCGCGCTCGAACTCCTGCCGCGCCATTAGGAGCAGCCCATACCCTTGGTACGCATTCGAGTAGAAGGGATTTAATTCGAGCGCCCTACGGAAAGCCTTCTCCGCATCCTCGAACTCGCCGTCCCAGAGCCGCACGAAGGCCAGCGAACAGTGTGCGCCGGCCAGTTGTTCATCATTCTCCAACGCCCGGGCGGCAAGGAGTTTCGCCTTTGCAAATGCCTCCGAAGGCTTGGCGTGGCCGTAAACTGCGGCCCAGATGAAAACGTCAGCGAGCCCGACGAGTGGCTTCATGTAGGCGGGGTCTATGTCCGCAGCCTTCTCGAAATACTCCACGGCCTTCCGGAACGACTCGGGGCGCATCTGCTCCCAGAGAGCGCGCCCCGTCTGGTACGCGACGTACGCCTCACTGCTCTCGGTGTAACGCTTACTCATTGTCGCCCCCCTCATCCAGACTGCCGACCACCCAGTCGATGATCTCGTCCCTCAGACGGAGATAGTCTTTCGCCTTGAACTCTTTCGAGGATTTCAGCGAGCGCTCGGACTCGTTCAGGACTTGGGCGGACGCCCGCCAGAACCCGCCGTGCTTCCAGGCTTCGAGGTTGAGCACGTAGTCAGCGTTCAACTCACGCTCCTCATCGAACCACATATTGTACCTCGCGTCGTCCGTGGGCTTGACGACGAAGACCGTACCGAGCCGTTCGCGGGCCCTGCCGGGGATTCCGTTCGACACATCCCGCACGACGGCCAGCGCGTCGTGGTCATCAGGGTTCTTCTTCTTCGGCTCGCGCGCGGCTATCACCAGTTTGTCGGGGGGCAGGCGCTCGGCGGGGCCGATGTATTTGAAGCCGGCGCCGTGGATCGCCTCGATGTGTCTCTGCGCCCCACGCTCCTCCTGCCGCGGACGCCGGCCTTTCGGGGACTTCGCGGCGGGGTCGCACGTGTTCAAAATTGTTCGCAGCTTACGGATGATTATGTCCAGATTGTTCCGCTCGACGACGTGCCCGCCCCACACCTTCACCGTCAGGGAGGCTCTATCCAGGAAGCGGCGGCTATCTTCGAGGCTGGCTTCGACGAGCACCTCAAGCGTACGCGAAGACTTCGGCCCTAGCCTCCGCTCTTTCCCGCCATACCTCAGCGTGTGACTCTCCGCGTCGAACGTGACCGGCCCCAGCCTGTACCTTCGAGACTTTGCCACTGCGTCCTCACAATCAGGTGTTTAGCGAGAGCTTAGCAAGAACTTCGGGAAGCTGAGCGAAAACTTCGCCGGGCTTACCCGGAACTTGATTGAGCGTCCCGGCTAAAAATGCAAGTTTTGCGTGAAGCTTTGAAAGGGCTCATCCGGCGGTTCCGGATCGGGCGACTGCGTCAGTCATTCGCGCGGCCGTGAGCGCCGGCGCGGAGCGAGTTTGAGGAAAGGAGTCTAGCACATGTTTCGGTCTTCGCCATCAAGTAGCTACGCGGGGCGCCGCGCTTCGCGCGAACAGGGGCTGTTCTGGAAGGAGGGGGTTAGCATGATGAAAAGGTTCTTGGCGTCGGCATTCGTCGCCCTGTTTTTTGTTCTGGCATTCACCGCGCCGCGTGGCGAAACGCAGGAGCGCCCCGCGCAGGCGAAGTTTCTCAGGGTCGGGAGACCCGCCCCGGGCCGTTACATTGTGGCCTTCAAAGACACGACGCTGGCGTCGGGCGTGGACTCGCTAGTAGCCGAGTTCGAGCGGCGCTTCGGCGGCGGCCGCGTCTCGCACGTCTACCGCCACACGATTAAGGGCTTCGCCGCTCGTATGACGGAGCGCGAGGCGCTCGCTGTGAGCGAAGACCCACGGGTCGCGCACGTGTCCGAGGACGGCCTAGTGTCACTGGCCGCGGCGCAATTGCCAGCCATGACCCAGAACTCCCCCCCGTGGGGGCTCGACCGTATCGACCAGCGCTTCCGCCCGCTCGATGACAGGTACCGTTACAGTGCGACGGGCGCGAACGTCAACGTTTACATTCTCGACAACGGCATCCGCACGACGCACCGTGAGTTCCGCGGGCGCACCTACCTCGCCGCCAGCTTCGTGGACGACGGCACCTTCGTCAACGGCTGCGGGGCTCACGGGACGCACGTCGCCGGCGTCATCGGCGGCACCACGTACGGCGTCGCCAAATCCGCGCGCCTTTTCGACGTGCGCGTGATCCCGCACTGCGGCAACGAGGAAATCTCGTCGAGTGTCATGGCTGGGGTGGAATGGGTGACGGCCAATCACCTCAAGCCCGCGGTGGCTAACATGAGCCTGTCGGCGTACGGCGGCAATTACATGCTCGACGAGGCCGTACGGCGCTCCGTCGCGGCGGGTGTGACCTATGTGGTCGCGGCCGGGAATATCGACGCGGACGCGGGCGGCACGTCTCCGGCGCGCGTCGTCGAAGCGATCACGGTCGCCGCGACTGACGAACTCGACGCGAGGGCCACGTTCCCAGAGATCAACGGCCGCTCCAACTTCGGGCCAGCCGTAGACCTCTTCGCGCCGGGCTCCGACATCATCGCGGCCGGCTCCGGGGGCGACGAGGAGCTTGCCGAAGGTTCGGGCACCTCGATGGCCACCCCGCACGCGGCGGGCGTCGCCGCCCTCTACTTGCAACGCAACCCGCTGGCGAGCCCCGCGGCCGTGCACGAGGCCATCGTCAACGACACGACCGCGGGCGCCGTGTCCGACCCCGGGCCGGGAACGCCCAACCGCTTTCTCTTCACCGGGCTCAACCCGGCGCCGCCCGCGCCTCTGCCCGTGGGGCAGCGCGTCGGCCGCAAGGTCGTGCGCAACGCCGATGGGCGCCTTGAGCTTTTCTCGATAGGCAGCGGCGGCTGCCTGCAACACATCTGGCAGCTCACGCCGAACGGCAACTGGTCGAACTGGACGCCCATGTGCGACAACCTGAACCTCGTGAGCGAGCCCATCGCCATTCTCAACGCCGACGGACGAGTCGAGGTCTTCGCACTCGCGGTGCATAGGGGCCTCGCCCACCGCTGGCAGTTGTCGCCCGGGGGCGCCTGGTCCGATTGGCACAGTCTGGACGGCCCCCTCTACAGCAACATCGCCGTCGCCATGAACGCGGACGGCCGCCTACAGGTATTCGCAATCGGGGCAGACGGGGCGTCGTTATGGACCAAGTATCAGTTGACTCCGAACAGCGGTTGGAGCGGCTGGATTTCGCTAGGCGGGTCGCTGGCCTCGGAGCCGGTGGTCGGCATTAACCTCGATACCCGGCTAGAAGTCTTCGCGCGCATGACGAACAACACGGTCGCGCACGTCTGGCAGGTGACGCCGAACGGCGGCTTCTCAAGCTGGGAGTCTTTAGGCGGGAACGTGACGGCGGTGCCCGCTGTCGGGATTAGCGCGGACGGGCGACAGGAGTTGTTCGCCCGTGGCGCCGACGGGTCACTTCTACATCGTTACCAATGGACGCCAAATGGCGGTTGGGGGCCTTTTGAATCGCTCGGCGGATATCTCACCTCTAACCCTGTCGTCGCGTCCAACGCGGATGGCCGGCTCGACGTGTTTGTGCGCGGGAGCGATTACGCCATCTGGCACAGATACCAACTGGCGCCGAACGGCGGGTGGGGCGCGTGGTCATCACTTGGCGGATACTCGACCTCGAACCCGACCGTCGGGATGAACGCGGATTCAAGACTTGAGTTGTTCACACGCGCCGGCGACTACAGCCTACAGCACGCCTTCCAGTGGTCGCCCAACAGCGGGTGGAGTGGTTGGGCCCCGCTCGGAGGCTACTTAACCATCTTCTAGCGACACCCCTGCGGAGGCGTTCCGCCGTGACCTGCCGGACTCAAAATAAGTCAGGCACAAAAGCGAAGGGCGGAGTGAGTAGCACAACTCACTCCGCCCTTCGCTTTCAACCAATTAGGCTGATCTTAGTAACCGTTCCAGCCGTCGCAGTGGTTCTGGCCGGCGGAGGCGCTGAGAATGGCGCAGATCGAGATAATGAGACAAAAGCGGTGGCATTCATCACGTCACTAGGCGGCGTTCGTGCTGCAAGGTGAGTGGAAGTAGCAGATACCATGCGGAAAACTAAGTGGTGATGGTTATAGGTACACAAAGGAGTTGGATTTGAACCCAAAGATGGATCTCCTAACACTGATTATGTGCATCCGCCCCAATTTCTCGTAGGAAACTGAGGTAAGCATGCAATATCTTGCGACCGATGTGCCGTGGCTTGATTCCTAGCCAGCCAGCCCGTGAATCTGGGTGACGATTTCCAGAAAGCGCCTCCACGTATCCCGCTGACCGGCTGCGATCTGCGCCTCCTTCAATGCATCACCCCAGCGTCGGCTCCGGAGGTGGCCCAGCGCCTTCCGGGCGTGCATCTCTGAAGTACCGTCGAGCAGGACCGGATCGTCCATCTCGTTACGTGCGTACTCGGCGCCGGCTTCCTCGATGAGTGACGTAACGGCATCTTCGCGGTCCATCATGTCGTCCTATCTGCCACGAAACATCGGCACGGCGGTTGCACTTTTCGTCTCTTTCTCGTTACCACTTTCACCCACACCCGACCTCAGACACCTCCTACACCCTATACACCTCAAACACAGCAGAAACCATTAAGACCACGGATACGGAATTCCCGCTCCAAATCTTACTGAGCGACGAAAAAGCCCGGAAAAGCCGGAGTGCTCACCCCGTGGCGTTCCCCAACGCTGCGATTTTTCGCCGTTTCAAAACCTCCGCAGGCGGGGTGGAGCCGATGACGCTCGATTGCTGCAAAGAATGCGCCGCGCAGCCGTCTCGAACCCTCGAATCAATGTCATTGCTCGGTCGCGGCAAATCTCTATAATGGCGACCATCGCAGCGCAGGCACCCTTTGTATCGGTGACTGCTGCGGCGCCAGGCTCGGCGAGCGGATGCGCGCGTCCGCTACCAGCCGCATCTTAGCAAGTCGTGAGGTGCGTATGAAAAAGAAATCTGCGGCCACGGAGCGCAGGGAAAAGCTCCGTGACGAGTTCTTCAAGGACGAGGAGCCGTGGACGGGCGAGACTGACTTCGGGTGGTTCCGCGCGCCGCGCACGCTGCCGCTGATCCTCGCGCTGCTCGCGGAGAAAAGCTTGAGCGGCAAGCTGAACCCGACGAGCGTTTACTTGGAGCTGCTGGCCCGGAACATTGACACGGGACTGGTTGAAATGAAGGACGAAGCCGAGCACGCTTCCGCCGCCGGGTTTTTCAGCACACGGGCCGTTCGCTCTTGGCGCGAACGTATGAAGATCCTTGAAAAGAACGGCTTTATCAAAACAAAGAAGATCGGTAATCAGCCCTATAAGTACGTCCTGCTCGTACACCCGACTGTTGCCGTGAAACGGCTTCGCGACAAGAAGAAGGTGAGCGACGAGTGGTGGGACGCGTACCGCGCTCGCCAGATCGAAGTCAAAGAAGACTCATTTGAGGATCGGCAGAAGAAGAAGGCGACAAATGTCGTACCGATTGCCGCCGGAAAAACAGCTGTGAACCAATAAGTGCGCCTAACAAAACCGCGGCGCCAGCAGGCGAGAAAGAAGGATGTTTGCCAAACAGGTTATCGGGTAGAAGGAGCGCCCGGGACGCCACCAATCTCTAGGACGACGGTGAACGCTTCAGAAGAGTTCCTCGGCCAGCGCGACGATGATGCCCGCGGGGCTTCGCATGTAGCAGAGCCGGTACTTGTCCTCGTACTGGGCTACCTCGCCAATTAGTTCGGCGCCGTGGGCGCGCAGGCGAGGAGGTGGCGGGCGATGCAATGCTTCCGCTCATTCTACACCGCCGAGCGAGCGATAGAGGGGATTGAAGCTTTACACATGCTGAGGAAGGGACAAGTCAAGAGGGTAGACGGGAGGGATTCGGTGGGACAGGCGAAGTTCATCGAGAGCTTGTTCGGCGTTGCCGCATAGTGTTAACGGGCTCACGACCCACCTTTCTTCAAAGCAATATTTGCAACGCATCCGCTGGTAGTACGTCTAATATTGGTTAGGCTCTCCAGTTGATAGAGGTAAGATTATGGATGCCAACGAACTTGAAAGTCTCCGGCATGAATATACAGAGGTGAATAATAATCATCGCCACTATAGCGGCCTACGTTTTGCTGTCTTCAGCGTCTATTTTGCTGTACTAGGTGGTTTGGTTTCAGTTGCCTTTGGATTTGTAGAAGTTAAATCGTCAGACGGAATTGATATCATCCTTATCTCAAGGGTTGCTGGGCTACTCTTCACGTTGGTTTTCTTTTCTTTTGAAATTCTATGCGAGCTTAATCTCAGGCACTTTAAAAAGGTGGCGCGAGAACTTGAGGGGATGCTTGGTTACCGACAATTTAAGACAAGAAAATTTCCTTTGATGCCGCGTGCGTCTTGGTTTACATGGAGCATGTATATCATTCTCATAGTGTTTTGGATCATCTTAATCGCCCGCCGAGCCTAACAATGGAATGCACCCGACCGTCTACATGACGGCTTTCATGTAATTCAACCTTGCGGGGCGGCGGGTGATGCGCGGCGTTATAGGCCTTCCTCTTGGGTAACAATATATGGAAGCGAAGTTCAGACCTATACCAATCACAATCTTGGATTTCTTGGCAGCACTGTTGCCCGGTTTCGTTTGGCTATTAATGATTATAACAACCTTCCAGATATGTCTGGACAAAAACCTTCAGATAGTTGCCTCTCCCGTAACTGCTACGGAAGCGTTAGCTTCGTTCACGAAGAAGACTGAAGCGATAATTGCTGCCTTTTTACTGATAGTGCTTTCTTTGATAATTGGCTACATTCTCAAGCCTGTTGCCATGAGTGTTGCGGGTAAGATTACGAAGTGTCTCTTTAAGTACCATGCCAAAACAAAAAACATTCCTGCCGAGGATATGGAGTTCCCCTTCAACCCTTACTTTCGGAGCATGCAGATAAATCCTGCGGAGAAGGAGTACAAGTTGAATGTTTACGATGAGGTAACTATCGACCTTAGATCAAAACTCCGCTTCTCAATTAGTGATTTGCCCGGTCACCAGCCATTCGGCACAGCTAAAAGATATCTTAGGCTAGTAGCTCCTACGCTATGGGAGGAAAGCGAGCGGATGGAGGCTGAGGTGCGGATGACAGGTGTGATCTTTCTAGCTTCCTTATACAGCTCTCTTTTAAGTCTTTCTGTGCTCATTCTTCAGGTAATCAAAATAATAGAAAAACCTGGCAAGACTAATACATTTAGCTGGCTACTCTTATCACTGTTAGCAACCTACATTCTTGCAGAAGGTTATAACCGTGCACGTATTCGTGAAGTAGGCTATACATATGTAAATACCCTGATAGCGCTTAACTGCTCACAGTCTGTAGCAACTTCAGGAGCAAATGTAACAAAAGCTGAAAGTGATGCCGACTAACGCGGTGATGTTCGTCGCGAGCCTGTTCGGTGTCTGCTTAACTGAAGACCGGTTAGGCCCTTTCACGCTTCAATTCATTTCCTGCAACACTACCCGCCTTGGGCGCCGCTGCCGGCGTGGCTGCTGGTGGGCGCGCACCTCGCTATGATCGCAGTTCAGGACATCAGCCGCCTCTGGATCAAGAAGCTCTCGCCGAACTGGCCGAGGTGAGCACTGATTGGCCACCCTTAACCGCCGTGGAACGTCTCCTACTCCTACCGTCGCGACACCAAGTAGCAAGCCCGACACGCCTCACTAATCGGAAGATGTCCGGCGAGTTACTTGTACTACCCGTGAATTCATGTCGCACCCGTTGAACGTTAGTGATATATTGCGGGGCCATGAATATTTACTTTTCCGATTATTTTGACGTGCCACCGGAAATAATCGAAGAGTACGGCGCCTTCAACATCTCCCTCCTCGCCGACCTCCCACTCTTCATCGACCCCTTCCTCTTGTTCAATAGTGAGAAGCCTGAGTATCAGCGGCTACATGACGAGATCATCACCTACCTCAAATTCCTCAGGCGTAAATCGGTAAGCGGCGGCGTCAATGATGGACTGGTTGCGGCTTGGTATAGGTTTCCTGAGATAAAGCAGAACTGGCTCGGGTTCTCCGCGTCGGGGAATAAAGGCAGCGGCCTCGGTCCAGACTTTGCCAGGGCGCTTCACGAGAATTTGCACCGCGTCTTTACCGACTTCGGTAAAGAGAAGGTCACCCAAAGTAGCCACCTGGAGAAGCTATGCCTGATCGGGGACGGGGTCGGAAAAGATAACATTAGCGACTTCACCACCAATCTCATTCACGGGTTCCTGCTGGAATACACTCAGGAGTTCGCCCGCACCTATCTCAAAGAAGAATATCGAAGAGCGGTCCCGGTTTCTAAGGTCAGGTTTAACTACGCCACCGAGAACTGGGAACGCGGGGTCTATGACCTGCCGTTTTTCAAGAATGACTACGTGCTGCTGACCCCGAAGGACATGCTCACCAAGGACGATACTTGGATTAACAAGCCGGACCTGCTTGATAAGTTCGACGAGATTCCCCCCGCCATACCGGACGATCACCTGCGGGCACAGGTAAATAACTACTTTCTAAAGGTGCTGCCGCAGGACCCCGAAGACCCGGACTACGAGCCCACTAAAAAAGATAGACGGGCGGCGGCGATGCTCACCGTAAGAGAGTTCCCGGAAGTCATTGACTACTACATCAGGTACAAGGAAGAGCACGGCGAGGAGGCCGAGAATATCAGTTCCTGGAAGGTCGCCGAGTCGAAGCGCCTATACGAGGAGCAGTTCAGGCAGTTGAGCGAATACCTCGCCCGGGACACCGACTTTTATAAGCTCACGGGGGACACTTACGAGGAGGCTTTCGAGCGGGTCCAATTCCTGAAAGACGAGATCGAGAACAAAGACGGTTACAGGCTGTTCTACTATAAGGGCAAGCCGATCGAGCGGGAGGAAGACATACAGATTCTGTACCGGCTGACCTGGCGGGCCACGCCCTCCGATATGAATCGGGAGGTGAACAACGGACGCGGGCCCGTCGACTTTAAGGTATCACGCGGCAGTAAGGACAAGACGGTTGTGGAGTTTAAGCTGGCGAAGAACACTCACCTGAGGCGCAACCTGCAAAAGCAGGTAGCAATCTACGAGAAGGCTAACGACACGAAGAAGTCCATCAAGGTGATTCTCTACTTCTGCCAGGAGCAATTAGATAAGGTGCGGGGCATATTGAGAGAACTAAAACTCACGGAAGATAAAAGCATAGTCCTCATAGACGCCCGTAGTGATAATAAACCGTCGGCTTCTGTTGCGGCATAAATGCCTGTTAATGATTACGGCTTTCAATTACCCAGGCAGGAGTATACGAAGGCGATGGGTCTGAACCCTTCCGCGACTGTCGGTACTGGTCAGTGCCGTCCGCCGTAGCTTCCAGACTCTGGATAGAGGAAGGTTAGAGCGCCAAACCTCCCTAGTGCCATTGCCTGTTCGACGAGGGGCAAGTCACCGCCCTCATCAGGGCTGACTCTCGGAAACCACGACGCGGCCCTTGTACCCGCCGAAAAGAAATCCCGGACGGGCACTTCGCCCGCTAGCGCCCTTGCAGTTGGGGACTCCGGCGGAAGCTTTTGCGACGACACAATCGGTCTACGAAACCGTGCCTTGTGCATCTGCACAGACGACCACGTCCACGCGAAACGTCCCTCCTGCCATTTAATCACCACACAGGGCTCCACTTCGTCCTTCACGTACCTGATGGCCGTGCTCGTCACCGAGGTGCCGAAGGCATACGCCAAGGAGAGGATTCCTCCTAATCCCCGTGGAGAGAGCTTCGCCGTCTTCATGAACCGCGTTGGGGCATCAACAGGTTAGACGCAAAGTGGTCGGCCTCGCGCTCAACAAGAAGGTCCGACGTGTACTCGCAAAAGGAGGGGTGCGAAAGGGCAAGACCCTTCTTCAGCGCGTTGCGGTGTTCGTTGATGTAGAAGTGTCCCAGCTCGTGCCCGAGGGTGAATCTGGCACGAGGGGCGTTCGGATCCTCGACCCGGTCCAGGTTTGAGTAGATGTGGAACTGCCGATCCTGGTACTCGAGCAAGCCGTCGAACGCGTTAGCGTACCGACCGAAGCTGTGGGTAATGCCGTTGGCTTCGATGATCTTAACGGGATCGACCCGCGAGCCGGGACAGTGCGAGTCGGCGACCTCTTCAGCCAAATCGGCTATGTCCAGTTCGCGTTCCGGGCTAATCCGCCCGTTCGTATTCATCTCAGCTCCGCCGCCGCCGCTCGGCCTCCTCTCGGTCTTGCCTCATGCGATCCTCGACCTCCGCAGGAATCTCCCTGCCGGCGCGTGCCGCGCGTGCCATCGCAGCGAACTCCTGCTCGGCGTCATCGGCCTCACCACTCAGCGGCCGGAGGTTGTAGGATCCTTTCGGCCCTCGGCGAAGAAGGTCGTAAGGGTCGCGTGCGCGCCGCCTCCGCGGCTCTTCGCTCTGATCTAAACCTTCCGCCTCAGCCTTCAAGACATCGCTTACTGTCTCAGGCCGAAAGCTGCCGCATGAACGCACGACGTCGTGGACGAGGCTCTCGAACTCCTCGTCACTATCGAGCGCGGACTTTTTGGGCTTAATCGCCATAGTGTTAGTCCTGTTGCAGTCGGGCCTGCACGTACTCCCTGATCTTCTTGTAGGCACGTTTCCGGGTCTGCCGCACGTCCTCGGGGGTAATGCCAAGCTTCCCCGCCAGTGCCTTAGAGTCTTCGTTGGAGAGCCTCTGTTGCTTGCGGCCGGGTTCGACTTTGAAACTGTCCAGCGTCGCCTCCACGACCAGCTTTTGTTTGTCGTTGAGCTGCTCGAAAGCCTCCCGAACGAGTCGATGTTCCAAGGGCTCCGGCTCCACGCTCACGCCACCGCAAGTGGCCTCGTCGAGCTGCGCCCACTCCTCGTCGGTCAGATGTGCCTCTCTCGCCCCTTTTTTGGCCCGAAAAGACGAGTATAGGAGGCGTGTCGCAATCGTGATCAACCACGCCCTTACTCTTCCTCGCCTTTGGTCGGGGTCTGAAGACTCGCTCGGGCGGAACTTACCCGCCCTCTCGTAGACTCGAATGAACGTGTCGTCGACCAGGTCTTCGGTCGTGGCTTCATCGATGAAGCCGGATAAGCGCCGACGACACGCCTTGTAAACGAAGCTCTCGTGACGCTCGTAGAAGGCCGCGAAGGCGGCCTTGGCTTGAGCCGCCGACTCCTCATCGTCCCGCATAGCCATCAAGGCAAGCAGGCCTTCATCCGGCACTCCGGTGAGGTCCGGGTGACTCTCTAGAAGCTCGGCCAATTCCATGGAGCAAGAACTTTGTCTGCGACGCCCTCGGGAGGGGCTCCACTACTGTATATGCAGAAGCGTGACACGTCCACCGGAAAAAGCGTTTTTGGCCGAAAATTGCGACTTCCCGGACAAGTGTCACGCTTCTAGGGCTCTTCGCGTACCAGTGAACGGGGGTGTTTTTTACGCCCTTTGATCTCTTCATTCGAAGGCTCTTCGAGAGGGTGTCACGCTTCCGGCGCTCCTCGCGTACCAGTTAACGAGGGGCTTTTTACGCCCTCAATCTTTTCTCTTGAAGGAGAGTCCACTAGCTATGCAGACCAAAGACAATAACCCAGGCGGTCGCCCCGCCGATGCCCCCAAAGATGAGCTGCTCGAAGAGATCATCGACCTCGAAGAGTACGCCAAAGCCGGCCGCAAGCCGCCGCGCGCGCGCCGCTACCGCATCAAGATCGACAAGGACAAGTACGTCGTCGAGAAGTCCTCCATGACCGGCCGCGAGCTGCTCGTGCTCGCCGGTAAGACCCCGCCCGAGCGTTACATGATCTCGCTGAAGCCCCACGGCGGGCCGCCCCGGCAGATCAAGCTCGACGAGTCCGTGGACTTCACGACGCCGGGCATCGAGAAGTTCCTGACCCTGCCGCTCGACCAGACGGAGGGCTAGGATGAATCGCCGCCACTTCGCCCTGCCAGAGGCCGACGAGGAGTTCTTGAACTCCCTCGGCCTCCCGTGGGAGACGCTGATCGAATCTGCGGTGAGGTGGGTGCTCATCCACAACTTCTCCGTACCCTCGGGCTACAACACCGCCACCGTCACTGTCGCCGTCAGGATTCAGCCGGGCTACCCGGACGCGCAGCTAGACATGGCGTACTTCTTTCCGGCGCTCGCACGCGGCGACGGCAAGCACATCGGCGCTCTGACGCCCTTCACACTCGACGGCAAGAGCTTCCAGCAGTGGTCTCGCCACCGCACGGGAGCTAACCCGTGGAGACCGGGCGTCGATGACCTCTCGACGCACCTGATGCTCGTCGAACACTGGCTCAAGCGGGAGTTTCAAAAATGAAGACTGTCTTGCGCACCACAGGAGAGCAGCACGCACGGCTCCAGAACCATTTATTCCCCGGCGACGGCAGAGAGGCCGTGGCGGTCGCGCTCTGCGGCCGACGGGACGGCGCTGAGCGCCACATCCTTGCCGTCCACGAAATCCTTCACATCCCCTACGACCAGTGCCGCGTGCGCGCGCATGACCGAGTCGAGTGGAGTACGGAGCTGATGGTCCCGCTCCTGGAGAAGGCGATGAAGTACAACATGGCCGTGGTGAAGATTCACAGTCACCTCGGCGGCCCCGAGAAGTTCTCGCCGGTTGACGATGCGTCGGACAGGGCGCTCTTCGACTCCGTCTACGGCTGGACGGGCGGCGACGAGAACCCCCACGCCAGTTGCATCATGCTGCCCGATGGGAAGGTCTTCGGGCGCGTCGTCGGCCCCGACGGCGAGTTCATGCCGCTCGACCTCGTCTCGGTTGCCGGCGACGACCTGCACTTCTGGCGGCCCGAAAACAACGTCACCGGCGTGCGCGAATTCACGCTCCGCCACGCCCAGGCGTTCGGCGAGCGCACGACGGCGATGCTCGGCGACCTCGTCGTCGCTGTGATCGGCGTCTCGGGCACGGGCATGCCTGTCGTGGAGATGGTCTCCCGGCTAGGCGTGCGCAAGCTCATCCCGGTTGACCCCGACATCGTCGAGAAGAAGAACACCAACCGCCTCCCGAACACGACGGTGGAGGATGTCATCCGGAAGGCCCCCAAGGTCCAAGTGGCCGAGCGCGCCGTCAACGCGATGGGCTTCGGGACCGTGGTGCAGCCGATCCCGCGCAACCTCTGGGAGGCCGAGGTCGTCAAGGCCGTCGCCGAAGCCGACATCGTCTTCGGATGCGTGGACAGCGTTGACGGGCGCTACCTGCTCAACCGCATCGCCACGTTTTACAACATCCCATACTTCGACATCGGCGTGAAGCTCCAGGCCGACGGGCGCGGCGGCATCGAGCAGGTCTGCGGCACGGTGCACTACCTCCAGCCAGGCCGCTCGAGCCTCCTGAGCCGCGGCGTCTTCACCATGGAAGAGGTGCGCGCCGCCGGCCTCAAGCGGACAGACCCGGACGCCTACAAGGAGCAGGTCAAGGCGAAGTACATAGTGGGCGCGCAGGAAGACCGCCCCGCCGTTATTAGCGTCAACTTCTTCGCCGCGAGCCTCGCGGTGAACGAGTTTCTCGCACGCCTGCACCCCTACCGCGACGACGACAACGGCGAGTACGCCGTCCACAGGTTCAGCTTGAGCCAAGGCGTCTTCTATCGTGAGAGTGAGGGCGAGCCGTGCCGCCTGCTCGCAAGGTACGTCGGCCGCGGCGACATGCGGCCGCTCCTCAACCTGCCCGATCTGAGTGACTTCAAAGCGGAGGCTGCTGCATGAAGCGCCTTCGCTTCCTCATCCGCGCCCTCGGGCGCCGCTTGCTGCGGCGCCCACCGCTTTTTCGCACTACGTACGTTGAAGAGCTACCGGATGCCGTCACCGGCGGGCAGATCTACGTCGTCGGAGAGAACGGCTTCTCGTGGTGCGCCGCGATGGTCTGCCCCTGCGGCTGCGGCGAGACGCTCCAGATGAGCCTTATGTCGAAGGGTTATCCGCGTTGGAGCTTCACCGAGAACAACGACGGCACCCCGACTCTGCACCCCTCCGTCTGGCGTGTCGTCGGTTGCCGAAGTCACTTCTTCCTCAAGAGAGGAGAAGTCCGATGGTGTCGTGCAGACTCGTGAAGGGAAGTCCGGGAAGACTGGTTTTTGAAGCGCCCGGCAGAGGAATTAGTAATAAGCCTCTACCACGACTGTACGCGCCACACCCAACCAATAACAGAGTGCCACACCTCCTATGCGGAATTGACAGTGGCTCTTTCGACTAGCTCCGCGCCCTGATTGCGGGGGCTGTTGACTGACGAGCGTACGGCGTAGCCTATCATCTCCTCGGCCGGGTAAGGCCGCAGCACTTCTTTGACAAGTTCGAGTTCTCGCGCATCCGCTCCGAGCCACAGTTCGTAACACTCCGGGTGCAGGATGACCGGCATGCGGTCGTGCACAGGCCGCAATACATCGTTGGCCTCCGTCGTCAGAATGGTGCAGGAGTTAATAACTTCGCCGCCCTCCCCTTCCCAGCGCTCCCACAGTCCGGCGAAGCCGAAAGGGAGGTCGTCCTTCATCCGGAAGAAAAAAGGCTGCTTCCCCCCTTCGGTTCTCTGCCACTCGTAGAAGCCGTCGGCAGGGATGATGCACCGCCTCTGCTTGAACGCCTCCCGGAAGGCAGGCTTCTCCGCCACAGTCTCCGAGCGGGCGTTGATTAGGCGCGCACCCATCGACGTGTCTTTCGCCCAAGACGGCACCAGCCCCCACCTGAAGAACGTCATCTCACGCCCGTCAGGCGACTCGCGGACGGCCAGCACCTCCTGTGTCGGCGCGATGTTGTAGCTGGCCTCCACCCGAGGCACCTCCGCCACCTTGAACTCCTTCGCCAGCTTCTCCGGGCCCGAACTCCGGGCGTATCTTCCGCACATCTCTTCCGTACCTCCGTGAAGATTATTATAGACCACATTTTGTGTCATGTGTTATACGTTGTTGCAGCTATTATATCGCACCTAGACAGAGGATTCAGATGGACGGCTCCATCGAAGCCATATTCCGCCTGCGGCGCTCCACCAAGCTCGCGCGCCCGCTCTTCGGCTCGCAACTGCCGGCCGGATTCCCCTCCCCGGCCGAGGATTACATCGAAGATAGGATAGACCTCAACCGCGACCTGATATTCCACCCCAACTACACCTACTACGCACGCATCTCCGGCGACTCCATGACCGGCGAGTCCATCTTCGACGGCTCCATCGTCGCCTTCGACAGAAAGCTAGAGGCCGCGGACGGCGACATAGTGGTCGCCAGGGTCGACAGTGAGCTGTGCTGCAAGGTCTACCGTGACGGCCACGACGACGGCCCGATCCGGCTCGAGTCCGCCAACCCGGCCTTCGCCCCCATCCTGATAACCGAGGGGATGAGCCTGGAGATCATCGGGCTCGTCACCTTCTCCGTGACCTGGCACGCCAAAAGGTATGGGCGCCGTCTTCGCCTTAATCGACTGCAATAACTTCTACGTCTCCTGCGAGAGGATCTTCGACCCCAGGCTGTTGGGGCGGCCCGTCGTCGTGCTCTCGAACAACGACGGGTGCGTCGTGGCGCGGAGCCGGGAGGCGAAGGCCCTCGGGATAAGGATGGGCGTGCCGCTCTTCCAAATTAAAGGGCTGGTGGAGACGCACGGCGTGGTCGTCTACTCGTCCAATTATGCCCTCTACGGCGACATCAGTGCGCGGGTGATGGGCGCGCTCCGGGAGTTCACCGACGACGTGGAGGTCTATTCGATAGACGAAGCCTTCCTCGACCTGGAGAGGTGTCGCCCGGTGCGTCCGTACCGTGAGTTCGGGCTCGACATCAGGGAGAAGCTCCTCAAGTGGACGGGCGTCCCCGTCACGGTCGGGATCGCGAGGACGAAGACGCTGGCGAAGGTCGCCAACCACCTCGCGAAGACCTCGGAGAAGGCGGCCGGGGTGCTCGATCTGACCGACTCGCCATTCCTAGAGGTGGCGCTGGAGAGGACGCCGGTGGAGGAAGTCTGGGGCATCGGCCCGGCCTACGCCGCGCTGCTGAGGGCGCGGGGGGTAGACAATGCGCTCCGGCTCCGCGACATGGACGTGCGCGCGGCCCGCAGGGCGATGACGGTGGTCGGCGCACGCCTGGTGATGGAGCTGAGGGGCGTGAGCTGCCTGCCGCTGGAGACGGCCCCGCCGCCGAAGAAGTCTATAACGACCTCGCGCTCGTTCCCCGGGGCGGTCTCGAAGTACGAGGAGCTGAAGGAGTCGGTGTCAGTCTTCATGACGCGGTGCGCCGAGAAGTTGAGGCGCTCCGGGCTGGCCGCCGGCGTCGTGACGGTCTTCATCCAGACGAGCCAATTCTCCGCCGGGCCTCATTATTCCAACTCGGCGACGCTGGAGCTGATCTACGCCTCCGACTCCACGCAGGAGTTGCTCAGGCACGCGCTGGAGGCCCTACAGCGCATCTACAGGCGCGGCTACGAGTACCGGAAGGCGGGCGTGATGCTCTCGGGGATGGTGCCGGCGGCCGAGACGACGGGCAGGCTCTTCGACGACGAGACGCTGGAGAGGTTCCGGCGGGTAATGCCGGTCGTGGACATGCTAAACAAAAAGTACGGGAGGGACACGGTTAGGTTCGCGGCGGCGAACCCGAGGGGCAGGTGGAGGACGAAGGCGGCGCGCAGGTCCCCGCTCTACACGACGAGGCTCTCTGACGTGCCACTCTTAAAGTGAGGCGGCCGCGGTGCTAACATCATCGACGATGAACGAGAGGCAGCAGGCACACATAGATTACTTCCTTGATCGCATCGATTACTGGAAGGGGAAGAATAGGGACGAGACGACCGCCAGGATGCTGGCCGCTAGGGACGCCGACCAGGCCCACCCCATGAGGAATGAGGAGGAGGCCGTCGAGGCTTTCGCATACCTACGCGAGTTGGAGCGTGAGCGCTCCGCTGGCCGGCCCTTATAGCCCTCTCCACTCGTACGCTTCGCCACTCTTCACCCTTTTACAGTTTCAGACGGCCCGCGGTATAACCCTGATTCGACTGAGGGCTTTTAAACGCGCAGGGACGTGGTGCCGGCTTTTGGGACTCACCACCTCTCTTCCCGTCCACTCAGCTCAAGGTGTAGCACTTCACTATCTTCACTTCACGTACTCTTGGGAGGTGTTCTTACCCTAGCAGCCGGTAGCTGACCTTTACCCCCGCGCCGTACTTGTCCGATCCCTCCTGCCCGGCCGCCGAGTCGTCGGAGTATTCGATGAACCGCCCGCGGTCATACCTGAATAACGCGGTGACCGAGAGGGATGCGAAGTGTCCGATCTCTTCTGTATGGTACCCCACCACGCCCCGGAGGTGACGCCTCAACACTTCCGTCACGTCCGCGCTGAGGTCTGCCGGCACACCGACCGAGAAGCTTTCAAAATGATCACCGCCCCAGACCACGAACTGGCTTTCACGCAGGCGCGCGTTCTTACTCTCTGACAACTCCTTGAGACCTTCGAGGAGTGCCTTGAAGACCCCCGGCGAGTAGTAATCCCCATAAACTTCGGTCAGCCGCGCCAGTTCGAATCCCCAGCACAATAGCCTCTCGGGGGCGGAGATTAAATCGAAGTGCTCGGCTCTGGGCTCGACGTTGTCTAAATCAAAGTCAGTCATGCGCTTTTGATCTCCTTCGTGAGTGATAACTCGCCGCACCGGCGGGGCTGAATGCCTCGCGGCGAGCGTGACCATCGAGGCAAATAGGAAGAGCGTGAGTAGCTAGCGGCGCGAGTGGATCTCTCCATGAGGTTGCCTTTGTCTGTCAGGCCCGACGCTTGACGTGAGGCCGGCGGGCGGACCTGCCGGCGCGGGGAACGCCCTTTTGAGTATTTGCGACGAAAAGGTTTTGTCGCGCGGAGAATGCTTACCAAAGCTGATTGAAAAACTCAACCTACCGCGCGAACCACATAGGCTCCGGTTACTCTGTAGCGGACCCGTGCTTCGTCTAAGAGGGACAAGGAAAGAATTATTGGAGTTGATGTGGGGTCGTATCACATTAAACCGAAGAAACAAATTATTACCCCCGCGTCGTTCAGAACAGTGTCCCTTGATCAGGGTTGTAGTTATTGCGCCGCTTACGCCCGTAATCCGCGACGGACGAGCGTTTATCCTCCTCATCCGGAAACGCTATCGGCATCTGGACGGCAGGGTCGGGGTCGACGGTCCTGTGGAGTTTTTTCTCTATGTTTTCCTTGTCGAATCGGCCAGCCCAACCTGGATGATCCTCCGGACGTGACAGCAACCCTCGCGTATCGTCCGCATCCTCACGTGTCTGTCTAAGGATCTCGAGGTTAGGCTTGCGGCTTGTTTGTTTACGTTTCTTAGTCTCCGAGGACTGACTACGAACGACACGTAACCGTGGCTTGTCTAGGGGGTGGGGGGGCCGGTGCCTGACCATAACTCCGCCGTAGACACATTTATAGCGCAGGACTTCGTGCGAGTAGTGGTGCCCGACCGCGTAAGCCTCTTTAATCCGTCCGTTAGCGAACTCGGCGAAGGAGTTGCTGACCGTCCTAGAGTTGAACATGGATTTGCAATCGATGTAATTAAGGATGTATTTACGCCATTCGGTGATCGTACCCGGGACATTCTCGAACGGTTCCGGCCACTCGCCGGGATGAGACTTCTTGTACTTGTCTCGGAAGTCCATCACAAAATCGTGGGCCCGGCGTAGCCACGCGTCCGTTAGCGCCTCCGCCTTGGCTCTATCATATAACTGTAAGATGTCTGAAAAATCTTCCTTCAGCCGGTGCGCCCGGGCGAGGTCGGGCATGGTCGCTAGCCACCTGTCCGCCTGCTCTTTAGGGCTGGGCTTTTTATTCCCGTTCTTGTCTACCACCTGCTCCTTTGACAGCTTTCTGTAACTGGTGAGGAGAAGGAACTCGGAGCGCATCTTCTTGCGACGCTCCTCATCTGTCATGGATGCCCGTATAACTTCAAGCACGGCCTTGAGCGCCACGTTAAGCAAGTTGTGGACGTGATATCGATCAATCACTATCACCACCCACGGCAATATACGGCTCACCCATCTACGATATTCCCTCGACATATCCATGGTGACCACTTTAATGTGTTTGCCGTACGGCCGCAGGCGTATCAGCCATCTTGCTAGCTCATGTTCATTATTCCTGGCCCGGAGAATCTCGATCACCCTTTGAAGGACCGGGGCAGAGATGACTGTGTACTGCTCATCCCGATTGCGCGGGTGTACTTCATCGATGGCGAGCCACTCCGGAGGCTGGTAGAGCCCCGCCTTTAGCTGAGCTTGAGCCTCTTCCTCAAGTTGCTTGGCACGCTCTGTAAAGATGTTTCTGACTGTCTGCTCGCTGCATCCGACCTCGTCGGCCACGCTGGAAAAACTTCTGAACAGATCGAAAGACTTCTGCACGATGTATTCGACGAGCCGCGAAGTCATCTCGTGGCGCGTGTCTACCCCGGATAGTGACTGCTGAAGGGACGTTTTGCACCGCTTGCAGTACCAGCGTTGCAGCCTGTAGTAGAAGCGTAAGCGCTTACCCCTAGTCACAACGTCGAGCAGGTAATACGGGTCGGTGAAGCCGCTCTTATGGAGTTCGGACTCGGAAGGCGCGCATTCACACGTGCCTTCGCAGCCGGTTGTAGGTTCAGCCAAAGCGATGATGTCGTGGGGAGTCTCTTTGTACTTGATAGTCTTCCAGCCGGGGAGGTCGATGATCTCCCCGTAGCGCCAGTCTCCCTCCAGTGCCTCAATCTCCTCTTCCAGCTGCACCCACAGAGTCGCTTTTGTTCGGCGCGGTTTCGAAGGCTGGTTCACTTTCGCGCGTGGTAGGGGCACTTCTTTAACTCCTTTGACCCTGTGTGATCGCTTTCCTCGGGTGTCTACGAACTTCTGTGGATCGGGGCGTAAGTAGGTAGTGCGCACTTTTTAAAATCCTGTGTGCGTGCCGACACGAATAACGTGGGGAGACTAAAATCCTGTGTATGAGTCGAGCGCGGGCCGCGAAAAATGCGTCTAGAGCAATGTTGACACACAGCGCGCTGGTGCAGATTAACTAGGAGGGCGGATGAGACCCAGCATCTTGTAATGTAGGGTGAAGCGAGTAAGGCGCGAAGACACAGGTTGGTACGAATTCCCGAGGGGCGTGTAAAGCACAAAAAAAGGACGCAAAGATATGCGTCCGATAAACTCCCCGCCGCCAACACTCTCTTCTGAACGACGGAAAGGCCGCCAAACAACCAAGACGAACTACCACATACTCGCGTCTGCCGCCCGCACATGCACGTACCTCCGAGCGAGTCTCGATGATGTCGAGACTCTGCCTGAAGAATTACCTGCCCGATGTGTAAAGGGTTAAGGCCCTGACTACTCAGGAGCCTCAATGTGCGGACGGGACGCGGCGAGCGCGAGTTAGCGCAGGCAGCGGGGCGTGAGTGCTAGGATCTACTCACTGAGTAGATATAAGATGCGTGACTTCTACCGCACCAAGCACATTTGAGACGAATGCTACGCCCGGTTCTGGGAGAATGTCAAGAAGATTGCTTGCTTGAGGGGAAGACATAAATAATCCCTCACAGATATGACAGATATGTAAGCCACAGGAATACCATGATGCGCTTCGCCCGGACCCACCTCCTCACCCTCTTGGCCCTCGCCGCGTACGTGTTGTTAAGCCTCCACGTCAGTCATGACGGGTCTAGTCAAGCTTCGACAACTCCCCCGGCGGCCGGTATTTCGAGCCGCTCTGACACGAGACCCGATCCGGCAGACATTGTCACCAAGGGACTCCTGATTAAGGACGGCCAGTTCTACCACGGCGTGTACCCCGGCCACTGCAAGGAGCTGAACCGGCGGAGGCGTCCCGATGACTGCTCCGCCTTGAGCAACTCCAATCCGGGTGCCTGTAATCGCCCGGATGACGAGAGCGGCGAGGAAGATAACATCACCTGTGCAGACGTGCTCTCTTACGAGAGCGCCGTCGGGCGCCCCGCCGCATGGGTCTACTTCTCCAACAACTGGGACGCGGAAGGGGACATGAAGTTCCCGACCGACACGGCGGTATGGATCCGCGCTAGGGGCGCCGTGCCTTTCATCCGGCTGATGCTGCGCAAGAGCACCGACGAAGTGACCGAGCGCAACCACGTCGAGCAGGTAGACAACTACGCCTACAACCTCGACCGCATCCTCAGCCCCGATCCGGCGGTGAACGCCGACGCGAAGCTGCTGGCGTGGGGCATAGACGCCAAGAAGTTCGTCACGCCTGTAGTCGTCGAGTTCGGGACCGAGGTGAACAACAAGGCACATGCGTGGAATGGCATGTGGAACGGCAGGGAGGCGGGAGCGGATAAGTTCAAGAGGGCTTACAAGCACATCGTCGAGGTGATCAGGGACAAGGCCGGAGCCCACAACGTCATTTGGGTCTTCCACGTGGACGCCGTACCCGACCCCGACCCTGAAACCGAGAAGGCGCCTTGGAACACGATCGAGAGCTATTACCCCGGCAAAGATTACGTCGACTGGCTCGGGATCTCCGTCTACGGGCCGCAGGAGACGGACGAGGCGTGTGTGAGTTTCCGGACCCTCATGGGGAAGGGGTATAAGGCCCTCGTGGCGGCCACGGCCGATGATCCGGCGAAGCCGATCTTCGTCCTGGAGTTTGGCATCACGGGCAATCACCCGGACTGCCATACCGGCCGGTGGGTCGGCGAGGCACTCGGCGAGCTGTTCGAAGGTAAGTCGTGGCCGCGCGTGCGCGGCTTCGCCTGGTGGAACGAGGTCTTCGAGAACGGGGCCGGCAAAAAGGACACGACGACGCGCGTCCAGTCACACTCACGCATCAGAAATGCGTTTCGTGATCAGCTCTTGCGTGACAATAAAGGCAAGATTATCGAGCGACCTCTATTCGCGCCAGGGTATTAAGAAGTCCGGTACGATGTGACGTATGTGACGTGCGAGCCAGATTGGTGAGGTAGTTCAAACCGAATCCGGTGGAAAATTGTGAAGTCATCCGCCTCGACTAATTGCTTGATCCAGCATCATCTTGAGTTAGCGTCCGTTCCATTGGCCAAAGCGCGCGTCGGTGGCTTTGCCTAACGGAACCTTTTGAGGCATGTTCTGTTGGGCAGGAAATTGTTCTGTTGGGCAACCGCTGTGCGGAGGGTGAATGGTGGGGCAGAACTTGGTGTTATGAGGCAGGAAGCCCCGCCCTTAATCGAGCGGGGCTTCCTTCAGCTTGTTTTCGGGGTGGAGGCAACCTGTATGTTCGCCCCCGGCTTTACGGCCTTTTACCTGCCTCTCGCTCTCATGTGCTTGTATTCGCGAGTCTCAGGATTCCTGCCCGCCTGAGAAAAAGTCGGTCGCTGGTGCTGATTCAGCGACAAGGAGCTCTATGGCCCCGGCCTAATGGCTAGCGTCGGGCTTCTATCACAAGGTAAGCGGTCAGCTTACGCACGGCTGTATCCCCCTTCCCCGCGGGCGGCGTTGAACCGCCGCCACGAAGACACTATACGCCGATTCGTCGGGCAAATTCACGCTCCGGTGGGCAAGTGCCTTCTGTTGGGCAAAGCCTCCTCGGTCGGGATGAGATTATCGGACCCATCAACATCATCGGTGTCATTGCCTTAATCCACTTCTGTCAGCTTCATCCACACCCACTCCACTGGCGTGCTGAACAGCAGCTGGTCGTTGTGCCCCGTCAACATCTCGCCACCCCCCTCCACCTCATTCTAGTACTCCGCCACCTCCCGCTACCGCCTTACCGCCTCCTACCCACTCCCCGCCGCCAGCGTGCTCCACTCCTCCAGCCGCGCACCCTTCACCATCAACTTCCTGCTCCCGCGCAGTAACTCCACCAGCTCGTCAATATCCACCGCGCCGCCCCCTTGCGCGCCGGAGCCCGCCACGCCTCCGCCCAGCGACCCGATCACCGGCCCCAGCACCTCCTCCTCACTTTCGACGCCCAGCAGTCCCCACAGCCGGGTGGCGCCCCCCGGGTCCAGCTCCGTTAACATCACGAGGGTCAGATACTTGCTCCACGCCTCCTCGTCGCGCATCAGCGCATCGAGCAGTAGCAGCAGCCGCTCGGCGGCCTCGCGCGGGGTGAGGGGCGGCGCCACTCCCCCCGCCTCCGTCCGGTCGCGATAGTACTCCTCGATGTCATCCTGCCCCATGGCGGCAATCAGGAGCATGAAGTCCACCGTCAGCCTGAGTCGCTTCTCCAGCATATTAGCCTGCCGTTACCTCCCCTCCTGAGAGGGACGCGGTCCGGAAGAGACCGGTCGTTAAGTAACTCCGTATAGAAAGCCGCGGCGGCCGCCGCATGGCGCTTCACCGAAGAGACAGGGTCGAGCGCCCCCGATTCCCGCGAGTGAGGGTCGGACGTGCGTGCGCGTGGCCGGGGCGCTTGAGCGCCCGGCGAGCCGCCGGCACCGTAAATCAACATGTGGGAGCTGTCGGCCGGATGTGTGGATGAGGCGGGAGGCCGTAGACGCGGGGCCGCAAGGGTGCGCGGCGGCGTCACTCGTACTGAAACTCCTGCCCGCTCGGGATGATGCGTAGTTGCGGATAGGCATCACTTCCTCGGGGTGGTCCTGAACCGGGTTGTGTATTACTTACTTAATAGCTCGCGCGCCCTCACGCGCGGTCTTCCTCTCCTGGCCCCGCGGCCCTGTCTAGATCATGGCGCGCCTCGGGGCGGTGCAGCCCACCGCTGTTAACGGGAGAAGACCAACAGCAAGACAAACATCAGGATGCCCAGGGCGGAAAACCCGATGATGAGGCCCAGCACGCTCCGGTTAAGCCCTCCACCAGAGACGAGGAGCGTGGCCCCGCACAGCGGGCAGAGGTGGCGCACTTTCGGGTGCTCCAGTCCGTTCCTGCCATCCACCCAGAACTGCGGCACGACGGCGCGGCCACAACTCCGGCACTCGATCCGATCTTCACCCACCATACTCCAGCCTTTGCTGCCCCCGCCTTAATGACGCCACGGCTCGCTTCTGCTATCTTCTGCCGCGAAAGTTTGACAAATCGGTGAACAGCCCATGCATGTAGCGGCTCCAGAGCACGAATGATCAGGGCCGCCGGGGAGCAGAAACGCAGCATACTCCCCGCGGATGCTGAGCTTAATCACATAATAATTACATTTGTAATCGCCCGCAAGCAAGGTGGCGATGAAGCGCGTCCGTCAGGAGGTCACTCCTGATGGGGCGGACGAGCAGACGGAAGCCGGCGCGTTTGGGCGAGAAGCTTTTACGCATCCGCCAAGCACTCGGTCTATCGCAGAATCAGTTAATTAAACATCTGGGGTTTGAGGAACTGGTACAGGGAACTATTTCTGCCTTCGAATCTGGGGGACGAGAACCCTCGCTCTTGGTTCTGCTCGCGTATGCACGCGCTGCTAACGTGTCTGTCGAATCTCTCATTGACGACGAAATGAACCTACCGCAGAAACTACCGGCAAGAACAAAAAGTGATGATATTAAAATAGACAAGCGCTCGCGGGCGTGAGCGATAGCCCATAACCCTGTAAAGTAAGGTGAGGAGAGGGCGGATTATGCATATTAAGCGGCTACTCAACGGGCTGGGATTGTTCTACGAGTCACGATAGATTGCAGATGTAGGGCGAGCCCCTAATGGGCCGTTGTCCCCTCAACTAATATCATTCCCCGCGTTATTCTTATCCCTCACAGGGGTGGACCGCGATGGCCAACACTGAACACTTAGAGATACTGAAGCACGGTGTAGGAACGTGGAACGAGTGGCGAAAGAAGAATCCAGATATCCTGCCTTACCTTACCGACGCGGACCTAAGTGGTACAGACCTCAGCGGCATAAACTTCCGCTATGCGCACCTATCCCGTGTAAACCTCCATCTAACAAATCTCAGCCGGGCAGACCTCATAGGCGCCCTACTTAACGGCTCAGACCTGACGGGCGCGGACCTCAACCGCGCAAACCTCCCGGGCGTGAAATTCGGCAGCGCGAACCTCAGCGGTGCGAACCTCCAGCGTTCAGAGCTCATCTATACGATCTTCCAAAACACGACCCTGAGTGGCGCAGATTTCACGGGCAGCCGCTGGGGCGGGACTATCCTGTCGGAAGTCGACCTGAGCGAAGTAATAGGTCTAGAGGCCGTCGAGCACGCGTACCCATCAACTGTCGGTTTTGATACCGCCTTTCTTTCGCAGGGTAAAATCCCCGACGTGTTCCTGCGCGGCTGCGGCCTGCCGGAGTCTTTCATCGTTCAGATGCAGGCGCTCGTCGCCTCGACGGAGGCGATACAGTTTTACTCATGTTTCATCAGCTATTCGAGCCGCGACCAGCAGTTCGCAAAGAGGCTCCACGCCGACCTGCAAGGCACAGGGGTCCGCTGCTGGTTCGCTCCGGAAGACCTGAAGATAGGAGATAGGTTCCGCGACCGCATAGATGAATCAATACGCCTGCACGACAAGCTGCTGCTCATACTCTCGGAGAACTCGGTATCAAGCCCGTGGGTGAGTGACGAGGTCGAGGCGGCGATTGAGCGGGAGCAGAGGGAGGGGCGCACCGTGCTGTTCCCCATCAAGATCGACGAGGCCGTTACGGAGACTCAGCAGGCATGGGCTGCTACCGTCAGGCGCACAAGGCATATGGGCGACTTCACCGGCTGGAAAGACCCCGATTCATATGAGAAGGGGTTCGATAGGTTATTACGAGATTTAAAGGCCGTGGAGGCGGCTAAGGCTACCGAGGCTACTACTCAAGGTGAGAGTATAGCCGTTCGTCTCATATCAGAGTTTGAAGAGATAAAAGCGAACATCATTTTGAGCACACTAGCCCACGTCATCGCCGCGGAGCTAAAGCGGCTGAAAGTGTTTCTACATAAGCAGTCGTTTCTTCTCAACCGTGAAGACGTACGTGAGTTTTATGGGAACTGGATCGCCCCATTCGAGATACATTTAGAGTTCGGGGCTTCCCTTGACCTTAAACAAGCCCAGTACGACCAACTAAAAGAACAGTTGTCCGAAATTGATTTACGGCCAACTTCGTCCTGAGCTTTCGAGACCATACTGATAGGTCGCTTCCCACGCTTTATAAAGACCGCACCGGAGCTATCCGCCATGGCTAATCCAGAGCACCTTGAGATAATCGAGCAAGGATTTGACGTCTGGAATGACTGGAGGAGAAAGAATCCCGAAGTACTTGTTGACCTCTCCGGTGCAAGCCTCTTCAAGCTTGATTTTTACCCAAGAAGGAGGCCGCCTGCCATCCTCACTAACGTTAATTTAAGTAGGGCGTTGCTGATGCAAGCCAACCTTCATAGTGCCGACCTCACGGGCGCAAACCTTACTGAAGCGAACCTCGGAGAAGCGAACCTTGACTCGGCAGTATTAACCAGAGCAAATCTGAGCGGGGCTTATCTGTGTGGGGTGAACTTCACCGGTGCTGAACTTTGTGAGGCGGACCTGACAAGTGTAATCCTGGGGTGGACCGTATTTGGTAATACTGATTTGACTAATGCCAAGGGTTTAGAACTATGTCGCCATTTTACGAGCAGCATCATAGACCATCAGACACTAATGAAGTCCGGCAAGTTGCCACTCAATTTCCTAAGGGGCTGCGGCTTACCTGATACGCTGATTGAATATATCCCCTCTTTACTTAATGACCCTCTTCAATTCTATTCCTGCTTCATAAGCTACAGCAGCAATGATCAGGACTTCGCGGAGCGTCTGCACGCAGACTTGCAGAACAAAGGCGTGCGCTGCTGGTTCGCACCCGAAGATTTAAAGATAGGCGCCGAAATACGGACAGGGATAGACGAGTCGATACGCCTGCACGACAAGCTCCTGCTCGTCCTCTCTGAGACGTCGGTTAAGAGCCGGTGGGTGGAGCAGGAGGTTGAAACCGCGCTGGCTAAAGAGCGCGAGCAAGGGCGCACGGTGCTCTTCCCCATCAGACTTGATGACGCCGTCCTGCGGGTCAGCACGGGGTGGCCCGCATACCTCAAGAACACACGCAACATCGGAGATTTTACCCGCTGGAAAGACCATGACGCGTTCAGCAGGGCATTTGAGAGATTGCTCCGAGGGCTGAAGTCTGATGAGAGAGACGGGGTTGACCGCTTGACGCAGGATGCCCTGCTGAAGCGCGCTGTCTTGTCGCCTCGTAACACCATCACGGAGGAGTGGGACAAGGTGGAGGAGTTGATCATCCAGCTCGCTAAGCGCGTCGGGTTAATTAAAGGGGAGGGCCTCGTTGACTGCGGCCGGCTCATCAACCAGATGCACGAGGCCGGAAGGATAAGCATGACAGTCAGGGAGAAATTCTTCACGCTGAGTAAAATGCATCTCAACACCACCTTTAATTCTTTTTTGCCGGTAGAACCGGCGACGGCCGTCGGCTTTGCAAATGACGCTATAGAGTTACAGAAGGCACTGACCGTTGATACCTCGCACCACCGCTAATACTCTCCCCCTCGCCCTACCCTAAAGCCTCACAGGAGCCGACAGAGATGGCCAACCCTGAGCACGTCGAGATTTTGAAGCAGGGTGTTAACACATGGAATCACTGGAGACGAGTGTCTCCCGACATTATCCCTGACTTAACTAATGCAGCCCTTTCCGATTTAGAGCTTATCTGTGCGGATTTGGTAAACGCCAATCTATCCGGGGCGAGTCTCGGTCGGGCGTGGCTTATCAGTGCCAAGCTTCGGAATGCAAATTTAAGTAAAGCATACTTGGATTATGCAGACCTTACGGGGGCATTTCTTACTAACGTGAATTTGAGCGGCGCCTCAATGCGCCATGCCATCTTGAGGGAGGCACGGCTCATTAACGCCAACTTCAGCGGTGCAGTTCTAATCGGCACGAATCTACATAAGGCTGATATAAGGGGCGCCGATTTCAGAGGAGCTAAAGTCGGGTGGTTTTCTTTCGGGGGCAATGACCTTGGTTTTGTCAAAGGGCTTAACGACATTGAGTTTAAGGGGCCCGTCAGCGTCGACATCGAAAGCATTTATCGATCCGGCGAGAATATACCTACTGACTTTTTAAGGCGTGCTGGGGTCCCCGACAATTTCATTACCTATTTGCCCTCCCTTAGAGGTCGAGCGATTAACTTTAATTCATGCTTCATTAGCTACTCGAATGAGGATTTAGCATTCGCCAGCAGGCTCTATGGAGACCTTAGTGATGAAGGGGTACAGTGTTGGTTTGCGCCCCAAGATTTAAAAATTGGAGCCAGAATAAGGAATACAATTGATGAGTCCATTCATCTGCACGACAAGCTGTTATTAGTCCTTTCCAGGAATTCTATTAGAAGCCGATGGGTTGAAGCAGAAGTTGAGGCGGCGCTAGCGCGGGAGCGCGAACAGGATTACCAGGTGCTGTTCCCCATCAGGCTGGATGATTTAATAATGAATCTCCACACAGGTTGGCCTGCACTCATTAAGAATACTAGACACATTGGTGACTTCAACGGCTGGGATAACAGCGAGACTTACAGAGAATCCTTTCATCGGCTACTGCGAGATTTAAGGAAAGAGGAATTGCCGTTACGCAACATCTAACAACTCCTCCAGCCCGTTTGCCCTTTAGCATCTCTCACCATTAACACCATCCCTCGCTCTCCTCTCACCTCGGCCGCGCGGCACCACGCCGGGGACTTCACCCGCTGGAAGGAACATGACTCCTACCAGGTGGCCTTAGAAAGATTACTCCGTGACCTGAAGGCGGAAGTGAAGTCGTAAGTATTGACGCCCTGCCCTTCATTTTCATACACTCCCGCCGCCTCACGCTAACAACATAATGTGGCGTGCAGTAGCTCGCATTCGGCGTGAGCCAAAAGCCAGCACGAGTAATTAAATCTGACGGTGGAGGACGGTATGGACTACTACTTTGTCGCAAAGAGCACAGAAGGGGGTTACATCGGTCAACTGACTTTCGATGAGATCGTTCGCAGACTGCGAACCGGTGAGTTGTCCGGCAACTACGTGGCCGCTAAATCGTCAGGTGGAAGCTATAGTGACGTGATGAAATCAGGGCTCGCCGCTTGGGTGACGGTGGACGAATTGGTTGCCAACCCGCCAGTATCAGGTACGTCACAAGCACAGGCAGGCACGGCCCCCCTTCTCACCAGGCAAGGCATAGCGCTCATGCGTCGGTATAACGATGCCTATCTCGTAGCCAGAGCCGTTGACGGAGTGGGAGGATTGAGCAAGGGGATAGGAGTCGCTATAGCCGCCCTGCTCGTGCTCGTAGGTTTAATGATCGTGAGCAATGGCCGGGCTGGCGATGCGACATTCGCCATGGGCATCGTGGTAATAGCTTCAGGCGTCGCAACCGGGGCCTGGTTCTACGTGCTCGGCATTCTTGTCTCAGCCCAGGGGCAAATTCTCAAGGCGTCTTTAGACAGCGCCGTTAACGGGTCGCCATTCCTGGCAAACGAGCACAGGGCAAGAATCATGTCACTACCGGAGGCGTAGAATTCGACGACAGTTAAGCGAGCGTCAATCCGCAATTAACAACAGCACACACCTACTCGAATACAGCGAGGCCGCCGGAGCCTCGCTCTCCGGCGGCCTCGCTCGCTCTACCAAACTCCTTGTGGGGGTTCGAGAGGCGGGCACACGATACGCCCGCTACCGCCCCTTGTCAACGACTACTTGAAACTTTTCGCCCTGGCGTTGACACCCTGCCCCTCCGCCAATATCCTTCACCGCGCCTTATCCATCCCTCACCGGAGCCGAACGCGATGGCCAACCCCGAACATCTCAAAGTGATCCAACTCGGCGTAGACTCCTGGAATCAATGGAGACTTGAGAAATTCGATACCACCCCAGATTTAAGCGGGGCTGATTTGAGCCATCTGAAATTGCATTACGCGCAGCTACACGCCGCGAACATGGAGGGCGCGAATTGCTGGAAGGCAGAACTCATCGGGGCAGATCTGCAAGGCGCTAATCTCTCCGGCGCTAGTCTCAGGAAAGCTGAACTGCAAGCGGCAAACCTCTCATTCTCAACCCTTACGGGTGCGAACATGGAGGGCGCCAAGATGGCCACTACCATCTTGGGGGCAAATGACCTGAGCAGTGTTCAAGGGCTGGAAGATGTTCGTCATTCCGCCTTGTCTATTGTCGGGATTGAGACCGTCTATCGCTCTAAGGGAGCTATCCCCGAAACATTCCTACGCGGCTGCGGCGTCCCCGAAGATTTCATCACCTATGCACGGTCCCTAACCACTAAAGCGATCGAGTTTTACTCCTGCTTCATCTCCTATTCCTCACAAGACCAAGGATTCGCCGAAAGGTTACACGCAGACCTACAGGCCAAGGGCGTGCGCGTCTGGTTCGCTCCGCACGACCTGCCAATAGGGGCGAGAATCAGGGCCGCCATCGACGAGTCGATTCGTGTCCACGACAAGCTGTTGCTGATCCTTTCCGAGACTTCGGTCAACAGCCAGTGGGTAGAGCAGGAGGTAGAGACTGCCCTCTCAAGGGAGCGAGAACCGGGAGGCAAGACGGTGCTGTTCCCGATCCGGATAGACAGCGCCGTGATGAAGGTTCAAGGTGGCTGGCCGCAATACCTCAGAAACACCCGGAACGTCGGGGACTTCACTCGCTGGAAGGAACACGACGCCTACCAGAAAAGCCTTGAGCGCCTGCTCAAAGATCTCAAGGTGGGGGTGTGAACTTTCTCAGTAGTCACGCCGCCCCGCTTGTCAGATTCATATTCAACAGCCTCTCAAGCACCTGCTCGTCCATCAGGTCAGGCTCCCAGCCGTAGGCCGCCGCGACCGCCGCATCTAGGTTCTCATGAGCTAATGCTAGCCAGGCCGGGCGCTGGTTGTAGAGATTTGTCAGTGTACGTTTGGAAAGCTCCTGGGTGGCCGCCTCATCGCGCGGGACTGATCGGGGGTACTGCACGACGCCTACGCCGCGCCCGTCAGCCCCCGAGACGTGTCGAGCCCAAGGGCCGGTAGTCGTGCCGGGGAACTCAAGCACCTCCTCCCGTGTCCACTCGGGCGGGTAGAGCCAGCGGCTTCTCAACTCGTCCAACTCGCGGGCTGCGCACGCAATCGCTTCGCGCTGCTCAGGCGAAGGACACGGGAAGGGGAAAGTCTCGAAGCAGGTGGTCGGCGTGTAACGGAACCCGCTCTCGCGCTCACGCACCTGTGTCCCCTGAGCTCGCGCCCATACCTCGTGAAGGCGCGAGTGAAGTATGCCTAAGAAGTAATGGTCGTCGCGGGTGAAGACAATTACCTGACTGTCCGGCAAAGTCGGGGAGGCCAGCCAGATGAAGAGCCGGTGCTTTGCCACACGCGCCGTGCCGAGGAAGCGCGTGCACCTGCCCACCGCAGTCAACATTCCCGGCCGCGGTTCGACGTGCCGCCACCAAAACTTCCGGTACAGCTCCCGGTTGTTACCTTCCCTGACCGGCCGTACGTACTGCTGGATGTGCTCAAATGGGGCTTCGAACAGCGAAGCCTCCTTCTCACTCCGCTGTAGCCCGAAGTCAATGATGAACATGTCGCGGAGGCGGCGCGTGATGTCGAGGCCGTTGACCCACGGCACGATCACGTCAGAGTTCGGGCGTCCGTGCGGATTAGGCGCGCGCAGCATTTCGAGTGCAACTTCTTCGGGTATGTCGAACGAGCCGCCCTTCGTGTCTCCCATAAAGGCCACGTTAAGGTTCTCGTCGAGCGGCGTGGCCTGAGTGGTGTCGGCGGAGGAGGTCAAATTCGCATTGATGCTCTCGACAGCCACGCCGTCCAGTGTCCTGTCCCGGTCAGCACCGTTGTCGAAGCCCACCATTGAGACGTGGACGTGCGCGCCGTCCAGCACCCAGTCACGATCACTTTCAGCGAAGAAGATGTCGCCGGTTTCCTTGATCCGCTTCAGCGCCTCACGATTAGCGCCGCCGCGTATGCCCTGCGTAGCGAGAAAGCCCGCGCGCCGGCACCCGCCGTTCTCTACCTGCGCCCGCGCTTTCTCGAACCAGTAAGTGACAAGATCAGCCTCCGCCGGCACGCGCCCGCGCCAAACGCCGAACAACGTATCAACGTATTGATCGCCGAGTTCACCGCGCATCTTCTTGTCGCCGAGGAAGGGCGGGTTGCCGATGATGAAGTCAACGGGAGGCCAGTCGGGCTCGCGGGGGCGGGCGGGGTCGGAGAGGTCGAGGAGGGCGTCTATGTTGAGGAAGTTGGTCATCGGGCGGAGGATCGGTTCGGCCGGCGTGCCGTAGCCGTTCTGGTGTATCCATTGCAGGTAGCCGATCCAGAGCGTCGTCTGCGCGAGGTCGAAGGCGTAGGGGTTGACCTCGATGCCGTAGAACTGCGTCGGGTTGACGAGCGGGAGCGGGACGCCCAGGCCCCGGTCGCCCGCGAAGACCAGCACCTCCTT
>Ga0182001_10000017_pt1 | contig 38881 bp, 27 predicted proteins | sample BulsoiFelSFmetaG_FD_120485 | JGI IMG/M metagenome (GOLD analysis project Ga0182001, IMG submission 120485) | Bulk soil microbial communities from Mexico - San Felipe (SF) metaG | ecosystem: Environmental > Terrestrial > Soil > Agricultural land | place: Mexico: San Luis Potosi | collected... | reverse complement strand
GTCTGGCCCGACGCTTACTACATGGCCGTCAACGAGTTCTCGGGCCTGACCACCGCGACCGAAGCGTTCGAGGGCGTGCGCGTCTATGCGCTTGACCGCAACTCGATGCTCAACGGCGGCCCGGCGAACACCATCGCCTTCTCGATACTCCCGGCAGACCTCGGCGACCAGTACAGTCTGCTGCCTGCAACCTTCCGCACAGGCGACCCGCCGCCCGCGGGACAGCCCGAGTGGTTCATGGACATCAACAGCTCGGCAGCGGCGAACACGGTCGAGACTCAGGTCTTCGTCCGTCGCTTCCATGTTGACTTTACGACGCCCGCCAACTCCACTTTCGGCGTTGGCACAGGCCACACGCCCGACGGCATCATCACCGTCAACGGCTTCGTTGACGCCTTCGACGGGACCAGCGGGACTGACATCGTCCCCAACGGCACGGCCACGACCAGTCAGTACCTCGACACGCTCGGCGACAAGCTGATGTACCCGCTCGTCTATCAGAACCGCGGCGGGGTGGAGTCCATCTACTCCTCGCACACAGTCAACAACAACCAGAACGGAACTGGCCCAACGGCGATTCGCTGGTATCAGTTTAATGTCACGGGCAACACGATTGGGACGACGCCCGTACAGCAACAGACTTTCAATAACGGCGGCGACGGACTCTGGCGTGCGATGCCGAGCATCAACGTGGACAACGCGGGCAACATCGCCATCGGCTACACAGCTTCAAGCGCGACCGTTGACCCAGGCATACGTTACGCGGGCCGCCTCGCCACAGACCCCTTGAACACGATGGCTCAGGGCGAGGCCGTCATGACGCCGGGCACGGGCCACCAGACGAGCACGTCTGACCGTTGGGGCGACTACAGCTCTATGTTCGTTGACCCGTCCGACACCTGCACCTTCTACCACACGAACGAGTACTACTCGTCAACGGGCAGCGCGACCTGGAACACGCGCGTCGGTACATTCAAGTTCCCGTCCTGTGTCTCCTCGCCGATTACGACACCGACACCGACACCGACGCCAACAGCGACGCCGACACCAACGCCGTCCGCGTCAGCAGGGCCGATCACGGTCACTGCGACAGCGGGCACGGCTGGGCCAACAGATTACGCGACGCTCAAGGCTGCGTTCGACGCCATCAACGCGGGCACGCATCAGGGCGCAATCAACATCTACGTCCTCGGCAATACGACCGAGACTGTGGCGGCAGTTCTGAATGCGAGCGGGTCTGGTTCGGCCAGCTACACGACGATTCAGATGACGCCTTCGGGCGCGCGCACCGTGAGCGGGGCCATCGTCGCGGGCAGTCCGCTGATTGATTTGAACGGCGCGGACTTCGTCACGATTGATGGCTACAACACGGGCGGCAACTCGCTCACGTTCTCTAACACGACCGCCTCCGCGACCGCGAGCACGTCCACGATTCGCTTCATCAACGGCGCGTCGAACAACACCGTGAAGAACTGCTCGATACTCGGCTCGTCCACGGTGCCGGTTGGCACGGCGGGCGGTAACGTCCTCTTCAGCACGACGACGGGCGTAACGGTCGGCTCCGGCAACAACAACAACACAATCACCGGAAACAACATCGGCCCTGCGGGCGCGAACTTGCCGACCAAGTCCGTCTCTGCAAACGGCACGACTGGCAACAACACCGTCAACATTGGAGATGTGATTGACAACAACAACATCTTCGACTTCTTCAACGCCGGGGCGAACACGACTGGAATTGACATTCGCGCGGGCAACAACAACTGGACAATCTCGAACAACCGTATCTACCAGACCGCGACGCGCACGTTCACTACGACGGCGCTCCGCTACGCGGGCATCACTTTCAGCGGCACGACCGGCGCGAACGGCAACTACCACACCATCTCTGGGAACGTCATCGGCTTCGGCGCGGCCAACGGGACGGGCACGACTACGATCACCGGCTCCTCGAACGAGGTGAGAGGTATTGACATCCAGGGCGCAAGCAGCGGCACGGCCACGAGCATTCAGGGCAACACAATCTCGGGCATCAACCAGACTTCGAGCCGCGCCTCGATTACGACGGGCCTCGCCTCGTTCACGGGCATCGCCGTGAGCACGAGCGCGGGCGCGTCTGCGACGGCCATAGTTGACATAGGCACCGTCACCGGCAACACCATCGGCAGTCTCGACGGCTCTTCGACCATCGTCATCAACGCGACCTCGACGACCGCCTCGACCACGCCGGTCTTCGGCATACTCGCCTTCAGCGGGAGTTCGAACAACATCTCGAACAACAAGATCGGTGCCATCACCATCAATTCCGGGGGGACGGGCACGGTCACTGGCTTCCGAGGCATCTTCGCAGGCTCGACCGCAGGCACGACCCACACCATCAGCAACAACATCATCGGCGGCGCGAACGCGGGCGGCGCAATCACCGACACTCAGGTCGGCGACTACGGCGTCTACGGCATACAGACCGGGACCTCCTCGGTCGCGATCACCGGCAACACGATACGCAACTTCGTCGCCAACGCCACGAGCAACGCCTCGGGCACGGTCGTCGAGAGCGGCATCGCGACGACGATCACCGGCACCGCCAACTCGAACATCATCTCGCGTAACGTCGTCCACTCTCTGAGGAACGACACGACGAGCGCGAACCTCGGCGCGATCTACGCCATTGACGTGACCCTGCCCGCGAGCGCCAACGTCTTCGGCAACGTCATCGAGAGGAACCTGGTCCACTCGCTCATGTTGACCTCGGCCAACACGGGCAGCCAGCTCTTCGGCATCGTGCTGCGCGGCTCGACCACAGCGACGGCAACCACAGGCGTGGTCAGAAACAACATGGTCCGTCTCGGCATTGACAAAGACGGCAACTCGATTACGAGCGGGCTGTCCATCGTCGGCATCCGAGACATACAGGGCACCGGCGGCAACGGAACGTCGGTCATCAGCTACTACTTCAACAGCGTCTACATCGGCGGCTCGGGCGTCGCTTCTGCGTCGAACACGTTCGCCTTCAGCAGCGGCTCTTTGACGGCGACGCGCAGCTACGTTGACAACATCTTCTGGAACGCGCGCTCGAACGCGTCCGGCGCGGGCAAGAACTACGCTGCCTCGATTGCCGGAACCGCGCCGAACCCCGCGGGCCTGACGATGAACTACAACGACCTGTACGCTACGGGCACGGGTGGCTTCGTCGGCCTCTTCAACGGGGCAGACCAGGCGACGCTCGCCAACTGGCAGGCGGCCGTCGGTCAGGGCGCGAACAGCATCTCGTCCGACCCGCTCTTCGTTAACCCGACGGGCACTGCCTCGACGGGTGACATACACATACAGAACGGCAGCCCCGTCCTCGGCGCGGGCACGCCAGTCGTCGGCATCACCAACGACTTCGACGGCGATGCGCGAGACGCCATTCCAGACATCGGCGCGGACGAGATAGTCGCTCCTACCTCAGTCGCAACGACGCTGACGGTTTCTCCTGCCACCGGAACTTACGGCGGGACGGTCAACCTGTCGGCAACGCTGACAGATGGCGTGAACGGCATCAGCGGCCAGAGCATCAACTTTACACTGAACGGCAACGGTGTCGGCAGCGCCTCGACGAACGGCTCGGGAGTGGCGACGCTCTCGAATGTCTCGCTCGCGGGCATCAACGCTGGCTCTTACCCGACAGGTGTCGGCGCGAGCTTCATGGGTTCCGGGCCGTATCTCGCAAGCAGCAGCACGGCGGCGTTGACGGTCAATAAGGCGAGCCAGACAATCACGTTCGGCGCGCTTGCAGATAAGACCTACGGCGATCCTGACTTTAATGTTAGCGCCTCAGCCTCTTCGGGCCTGACGGTGAGCTTCGCCGCGATGGGCAACTGCACGGTCACGGTCACGACGGTCCACATCACTGGCGCAGGCTCTTGTACGATCACCGCGTCACAAGCGGGTGATAGCAACTACAACGCGGCGACGGACGTTCCGCAGTCCTTCAACATTGCGAAGGCGACGCCTGTCATCACATGGAGCAATCCAGCGGACATTATCTACGGCACAGCTTTAAGCGGAACTCAGTTGAATGCGACGGCCAACGTGCCGGGTTCGTTCACCTACACGCCCGCTTCGGGCACAGTGCTCGGCAATGGCTCGCACAACCTGCATGTGGACTTCACGCCTACGGACACGGCCAACTACAACAACGCGTCGAAGGACGTTTCCATTAATGTCTTAAGCGCACTGCTGACGACGACGATGACGGTTGACCGTAACCCGGCGCTCGTGGGCTACAACTACAACTATCTGATCTCCGTCACCAACAACGGGACTGCGGCGGCCACCAGCATGACGCTTTCAGACCCGCTGCCTTCGGCCTCGCTGGTCAGGTTCACAGCCGTGACCAGTTCGCAAGGGACTTGCTCCTACGACTCGGGCGCGCACGCGGTCAACTGTACTTTGGGCACGCTCGGCATCGGCGCGACCCTTAACATCCAGATAACCGTCAAGAGCCTTCAGGCGGGGACGCTCAACAACACGGCGACCGTCTCGGCCTCGCAGTGGGATCCGGCGACCGGCGGCAACACCGCTTCAGTCAACGGCCTCCAAGCCGTCGCACAGGTTGACCTGTCGGTCTCGAAGACGGACTCGGCAGACCCGATCTACGTCAGCCAGACGACGACCTACACGATGGTTGTCAAGAATTACAACACGCCGGTCAGTGCTACAGGCGTGGTGCTCACGGACAACTTGCCGTCGTCCATGCAGTTCGTCTCGGCGACGACGACGCAAGGCAGCCTCGTGACGCCGCCCGTCGGCTCGACCGGCATCGTGACAGCCAACATCGGGACGCTTGCAGTCAACGGCACGGCGACCATAACGGTGACTGTCCGGGCCACAGTATCCGGGACTATCACCAACACGGCCTCGGCCTCCGCCAACGAGAACGAGGCGAACCCAGCGAACAACAGCGCAAGCCAGACGACGACCGTTCTCGATGCAACCTTGCAGAAGGTTCTGCTTGCCAAGCAGGTTTTGACGGGTGGATGCGAGAACACGACTGGCAACGTCTATCTGACTGGTCCTGCTCCGACAGGTGGATTGACCGTCAACCTGTCAACGACGAGCCTTGCTGGTGTAAGCGTTCCGGCGTCCGTGTTCATTCCGGCAGGACAGAGCGTGAGTCCTGCCTTCAACGTGACGACCTCGCAGGTAGCGACGAAACAGGTCGGCACAGTCAACGCGACGCTTGGCACGAGCACGGTCTCGCGTGGGTTGACCATCAACGTTGGCTCAGGTGTCTGTCCTCCGTAAAGGAGGCAGTGCGTCGGCCTTGAGCGTGTGTGTCGCAATGAGGAGTGATTGTTACTTCTCCTTGCGACACACACGCTCACCAAAAAGGAAGCGGGTTCGTCAGGCAGTGATCGCTGCCTGACGAACCCGCTCTTCTTACATTGTGCGAGGCAGGCGAAGCGTGATCTGAGGTACTCCTGCAGGCTTTGCTTGTGGGGGAGGCGATTTTTTTGCCGAAGTGATTGAATTCTCAGCGCGGAGGTTTGCAGGTATTAAGCTTTTTCTTTATTATGACGTTCACAAGCTGTCTGTCGGTTCTTGTTCTCTTTAAATAACGACTGTAGGTTCTGTTGAATTCATTAAAGGCCGTTTCTTGATCTTGTTTTGCAGTTGGGCAATGCGGACTCCAAACACTCCCACTTCCTGTAGTCCCTCCTTCAGTGTGCCTGCAAGCTAATAGAAGTTCGAGGGACTATCAACACGGAATTCTTCGCGCCAGCTTACATAATCTTTCTCCGATCCAGGGCAGTAGAAGGTTTTCGGCAATAGGAATTAGAGTTGATTTTTCGCTTTCAGCATTAGATTACATAGATGTTCCCCCGCCCCAAAGCCAAGTATAAGACCGCCCAGAGAGGTTCATTTACCTATCCTTTGGGTGAGTCTCAAGCATCCTCTAAAGGCGAGCGATTGATGGGGCTTCTGGCCCTCTCGCACACGCCGACGGAGCACGAGCTTTATGAGGCGATGCTGGCCGAAACGCAGGCCGTTGGAGGTCGCGCTGCCTCTTTCAGTCTCCGTCGCCTGATGGAGTTGACAGGGCTGTCCAGCTATAGCACCGTCAGACGCGCGCTCCGCGGTCTGGTCATCAAGTTGAGCATTGAAAGCCAGGTGGACAATCAAGGTGGGAAGAGAGGCGATGGCTCAACGTTTTTCATCTACTACCCGGAAGAAATCTTCGACCGCAGGCTGAACTCGGGTCTCGCTCCTTATCCGAAGGAGGCTGAAGGATTCGAGAAAAGCTCGTCCAATTCTTTCGCCATCAAACAAATCATCCAGAATCAGAGTCTCTCTCGTCGTGAGGCTCAGGTCGCCCTGCTGTGCATGCGCGGCCTGACCAACGCCGAGATCGGCGTCCGTCTCTGCGTGTCCGAGCAGACTGTGAAATTTCATCTGCGCCACATCTTCATCAAGTTCGGTGTGAGACGCAGGGCGGAACTGATTTCAAAGCTTTTAATGCAGTATGGCCCGTAAGTGTCCGCGTGTGCGTGCGCGCGCCCGTCCGATTCTGTTTCGAGAGTGACGGGCGCTCGTCACGCAAGCTTATTGACAACCTGACGCCGCCTCGCTAATGAGGTTTCCCTTCGGGGTCCGGCATGATTTGCTCCGCGCGCTCGTTCAGGGCGCTGCTGCGAGCAAAGGGCATGCGAGGGGCGGAGTGTATCTACAGCTCGGAATAAATAAGGAGAAGAAGCTTTGGGACCAGTCAAAGCCAAGAGAAAGAAGCGCAAGAAAACGGCGCTCGTCGTCTGCAAGGATCGCAAACAGTTCTGGACGACACAGGCGCAATTCTGGCAATGGGTCAGAGAAGGCGTCGTGGTCAAGACCGGAGAGCAGCCTTTGACCGGAGCTTTTCAGCGAGAGCATGAAGAGTTGATGGTGCTCTTAAGCAACACGGTCTTGAATCTAGCGCACCCGAACCACCTGCGCGAAGCGTTGCTCTCAAAACGGTTGGGCATCCCATCCAAATAGTCTTTGCGACTCTCTCTGTTACGAGACCCTGTTAGATCGTCATCACAATCTTAATAACTGAAAAGGACTGAATCATCAGAATGAGCTTTGAAACAAATGAAGAGGATTCGTTAATCAGCCCCTACGGGGGAAGATTGATCAATCTTCTCGTCGGGGATGAAGAGCGGAAAGCACTGACGGCGCGCGCCCGCATGCTCCCACGCCTGCAACTCACGCCGCGCAACATCTGCGACCTCGAATTGATGGCGACGGGCGCATTCTCGCCCCTGGACCGCTTCATGCCGGAGGCGGATTACAAACGCGTCCTCGACGAAATGCGTCTCGCGTCGGGCGCGCTCTTTCCGCTACCCGTGACGCTCACTGTCCGCGACAGCTCAATGGTCAAGCTGGACGAAGAGGTCTCGCTCGTTGACCAGTTCAACAACCTGCTCGCCGTGATGAGAGTCGAAGAGATTTACGCTTGGGATAAAAATCGAGAAGCACAACTTGCTTACGGGACGACCGATCTGCGCCATCCAACGGTCGCCGAATTAAACTCCTGGGGCGAGTTATGCATCTCCGGCCAACTCCGTGTGCTCAGCACCCCGCGCTACTATGACTTCAAGACTTTGCGCCTGACTCCTATCGAAGTGCGCGAGCGTCTCAAGGCTCTGGGCCACCGCAACGTTGTCGCCTTCCAGACCAGAAACCCGCTTCATCGCGCACACGAAGAGTTGACGGCGCGAGCGGCTCAGGCCGTCAATGGGACTCTGCTTTTGCATCCGGTCGTCGGCCTCACCAAGCCCGGCGACATAGACCACTTCACGCGCGTTCGCTCATACAAGGTTCTGGCCGAACGCTATTACGACCCGACGCGCATGATGCTCGCCCTGCTCCCGCTGGCGATGAGGATGGCTGGTCCACGCGAGGCGCTCTGGCACGCTCTCATCCGGCGCAACTACGGCGCGAACCACTTGATCGTCGGGCGCGACCACGCCAGCCCCGGCAAAGATTCACAGGACCGCCCCTTCTATGGTCCATACGATGCGCAGGAGCTTGTCACCAAGCATAGTGCGGAGTTGGGCGTTAAGCCGATGCCTTTTTCCGAGTTGCTCTATCTTCCAAAAGAGGATCGCTACGAAGAGTCTTCACGCATCAACGCAGGCGAGCAGACGGCTTCGATTTCGGGCACAGAGGTTCGAGAGAACTACTTGCAGCGCGGGCGGCAGCTTCCCGAATGGTTCACGCGCCCGGAGGTCGCCACGATTCTCGCGCAGGCGCACCCGCCGCGCCATCTACAGGGCTTCTGTCTCTGGTTCACTGGCTTGAGCGGCGCGGGCAAGTCAACGACCGCCGAGATTCTCGCCATCAAGCTCCTGGAGAATGGACGACAGGCGACAGTGCTCGACGGCGATGTGGTGCGCACGCATCTCTCTAAAGGCTTGGGCTTCAGCAAGGAAGACCGCGACACGAATATCCGGCGCATAGGTTATGTCGCCGCAGAGATCGCGCGTCACGGCGGTGCTGTCATCTGCGCCGCCGTCAGTCCTTATCGCGCCACGCGCAACGAGTGTCGCGCGCTTGTCGGCAGCGGGAAGTTTATAGAGGTCTTCGTGGACACGCCGCTCGAAGTCTGCGAGGAGCGCGACACGAAAGGCATGTATCGCCAGGCGCGTGAAGGGAAGATTAAAAACTTCACAGGCATTGACGACCCTTACGAAGCGCCGCACAACGCCGAATTGGTCCTGGACACAGTCAACCAGACTGCGGAAGAGAACGCCGAACGCATTCTCACTTATCTGGTCGAGCATGGGTTCGTGCATCCGACCTTGGGCGAGATGGAAGTAGAAGAGTCAGTCGCCAGCGGTGGTCAGTAGTTTGGTGGCAAACCCTGTCTTGCGCGACAACTGAACCGCTGCCAACTGTTTTGGCGGCTGGTTTGCGCTCAGGGTGTAATCTTCGGGTTTGCAGGCCACAGACGCAGGCTCAAACCCGAACTCTCGACCGGCAGCGATTTGGCCGTGACATTCGCTCGGATTTGTAGTAGTAAATTGCGCGCAAAATAAATAAGGGCTTGCGCGCTTCGTTGCAGCTCAAACAGATTTTCGTCTCGCCCGGACTCCGACTCAAAAGGCGAGCCGAACAATCGGGAATTGACTTAAACCACGTTCTCAAACTTGGTCCTCGCAAGCTTGTGCGACCTGAGGCAGCTTCCTCAAGGTCAAACAATTGCCCAGCACCACAAGAAAGGATTCTGTCCCAAATGTCGAAAAGTGTCCGTCCTCGCTCAAGAGTCGCACAATACCGTCGCATCATCACAGCCCTTGCGCTCTCATCGCTCCTGTTCATGCAACTGCTCCCAATCGTTTACGCCGTCAATCTCAACACGGTCAATACGCCCGTCACGCAGAACTTCGACACGATGACGCCCAACTCGGCGACGGCGACGCTCCCGACCGACTTTAGGGCTGACCAAAACCAAGGCGTCAGGGTGGTCGGCTCTTACTCAACAGCCGGGACGACGACCACGCAAACTGCCTCTCAGCCCGGCACGACTGCGACAGGCGGCATTTACAATTTCGGTTCGGGAAGCGCGAACACGGGAACGGATCGCGCGGTCGGGTTTCTCAGCACTGGCTCGGTCAACGGCGGTAATCTTTACGCGAAGTACACGAACACGACCGGCTCGCCACTTTCGGTGCTTCGCATCTCTTACGATGTCGAAAAGTATCGCGGCGGGTCAAATGCCGCAGGCTTTCGCTTTCAGCTATTCTATTCGACAACCGGGGCGGCTGGGTCTTGGACAAGCGCAGGCTCAAATTTCCTGACGAGCTTCGCCGCCGACGCCGGTAACACGAGTTGTACTCCCGCGCCTTGTTCGACCACTTCGGTCTCGAACCAGCTATTGTCTATCCCAACCCTCGCGAACAATTCGGACATCTACCTCGCGTGGAACTACGGAGTTACAACAGGTACGACCGTGACAAACGCTCAGGCGTTAGGCATTGACAACATCTCTGTGACGCCAATTGGCGGTCCAATCGGCACGAGCGGCTACAGGACGACAGACATACAGGGCACGGATGATGGCGGGTACGCGCTCGCGCTTCAACCCGATGGCAAGATTGTCGTCGGCGGTTACTCCGTCAACATGGCCACTCTCAACAAAGACTTCGCGCTCGTTCGTTACAACTACGACGGAACGCTTGACACGACTTTCGGCGGTGGGACGGGCAAAGTCACGACGGACTTCAACAACACGAGCGACCGCATCTGGGGCATCACGCTGCAATCAGACGGCAAGATTGTCGCCGTCGGCGAGACCGTCAGCTTGACCTTCCCCGGCACAAACGACATTGCCATCGCGCGCTACAACACTGACGGGACGCTCGACACAACCTTTGGCGGCACAGGCAAGGTCACGACCGATCACGGCGGAGGCGCGAACAATGCCGCCTACGCCGTCGCCATGTCTGGCACAAACATCGTCGTCGCAGGCTACGAGACAGTCTCCGGCAACAACGACTTCATGATCGCGCAATACACGACGGCGGGCATACTCGACCCGACCTTCGGCACGCTCGGCGTAACAACTATGGGCTTCTCCAGCGGCAATGACGTTGCACGCGCAGTTGCTATTGACAGCAGTAGCAGAATCGTCGTCGGCGGCTACTCCAACAACGGCAGCAACGACGACTTCGCTATCGCGCGCTTCACTACGGCAGGCGCGCTCGACACGTCGTTCGTAGGCGGACTTGGCAAGGCCGCAATTGACATCTTCGGCAATTCAGCCGACCAAGCGTTCGCACTTGCCATCACCCCGACGGGCGCGCCGAACGCAGGCACTATTGTCCTTGCAGGCTCAGCCTACAATCCTAACACCGGCAACAAAGACTTTGCCCTCGTCCGCTATCTTTCAACAGGCGCGCTCGACACAGTTGGCTTCGGGAGCGGCGGCATCAAGACTACAGACTTCCTCAACAGCCCTGACGTGGCGAATGCCATCTATATCCGCTCCGACGGCTTCATCGTTGCGGGCGGCTTCTCGCGCTTCAGCGCATCGAGTGATGACTTCGCCATCGCGCGCTACACCGCGAACGGCCAACTCGACCCGACTTTAGACGGCGACGGCAAGCTGACGATGCACATCTCTAACAACGATGATCGCATCTACGGCATCGCGCGTGAGTTCGACGGCAAGATTGTCGCCGCAGGCTTCACGACTACGGCGAACACTAACCCTGTGCAGCACGACTTTGCGCTCGCGCGCTTCAATGCGGACGGCTCGCTCGACGCGACGAACCCGACCAACCTGACTAGCCCCGACCTGCTGCTGACGAAGACCTTCAACCCTGATTCAGTCACCGTCGGCGATAACACCACGACGACTATCAACGTGACGAACCGAGGGCCGGGCGACGCGACGAACGTGGTCGTTACTGACACAGTTCCGGCGGGCCTGACCATCGGCAACGCCATCGGCAACCCTGCGGGCACGGTTCAGGTGAACGGCCAGACTATCACGTACACGGTCGGGTCGCTCGCGGCAGGCAGTAGCGCCACGCTCACCGTCACGCTCACCGCGACGCAGGCCGGAACCTTCTACAACACGGCCTCCGTCACGGAGACCGAGACGGATTTGAGTCCGGGCAACAACACCGACACCGCAGCCTTGAAGGTCGCGCCCCAAGCTATCATCAAGGACTTGTCCTTCTCGCCCTCGACCGTCGTGGGCGGCTGCCAGAACTCGACTGCGACCGTGACGCTCACACAGCCTGCGCCCGGCAACGGTGCACTGGTGAGCATCACGTCCACAAACCCGACCATTGCGAACGCGCCCTCGCAGGTGCTCGTGCCCGGCGGTGCTACAAGCGCGCAGTTTATGGTCACGACCTACACGGTGCAGGCGAACACGACCGCGCGCTTCGAGGTGGACTACAACTCGTCCAGCTTCGTCAGAAGATTGGTCGTCAATGCGGGGGCATGCAATTGATGAAAGGTGAAGCATGCCGGTCAGCGCAGACAAGGGCATCAGGGTGAACGCGAGAGCGGCGGCAGATTTTCTTGCCGCCGCTCTCGCATAAAATTAACTTTCATCCGTCGTTACTAATTTAAGGAATCTCTCCATCGTCAGTTTTCTGCAAAGAGGGATAATCGTATGCAAGAACTAAAGAGCAAGGCGCGGCTCAGTTGGATGTGCTCGTTGGCGGCTGTGATTCTTTTCAGCGCGGCCTCGTTGGTCAACGCGCAGGTTGAGCCAAAGGCGACGCCGTCGCCAACCTCGTCCACACCCGCAGAGCTAAAGCTCGAACAGTATGCGCCACCCGATGCTGTTGACTCTCCACGCCTCGGCGTCGGAGACCTCGTTGACATCATCGTGACAACGGGCAGCGGCAAAAGCCCGCAACTCTCAGCCGAGCAGTTGCAGGTGGACGAGAAAGGCCGTCTACAGATTTTCGACGGCCAGATCAGCGCCATCTGCCTGACGCCCGGAGAACTCGCGGCCAACATCAAGACGCGCTATCTGCAATACAAGAAAGAGCCGCTCAGCGTCGTCGTCAACGTCAGGGAGTACAGGTCGCAGTTGGTGGCCGTCATCGGCGCGGTCAAGTCGCCGGGTCGCTTCGAGCTGAGGCGCTCCATCCGGCTCCTGGAGTTGCTGGCCCTGTACGCCAGTGGTCCAGACCCGAAGTCAGACGGGCGCATCGAGGTTGTCCATACTCAGAGCGCAGTTTGCAACGCTACGGGATCGCAGCCTCAGGACGCATCAATGGTGTCAGCCTCTTATAACTGGGAAGACACCAGGCTCGGCAAGGAAGAGGCCAATCCGTACGTGCGTCCGGGCGATGTCATCAGCCTCTCTGAAGCTCCGCAAGCCTTCATCATTGGCAACGTGCGCGAGCCGAAGGAGATTCCGCTGATAGATCGAATCACGCTGACGACGGCGATTGCGATGGCTGGCGGAACGCTCGATGCCACCAAGAGCGATCAGATTCGCATCGAGCGACAGAAACCCGGCGGCGTCTCTAAAGAGCTGTTGGTCTTTGACCTCAATGCTATCAGGAAGCGACAGGCCGACGACCCCATCTTACAGCCCGGCGACATCATCGAAGTCCCTTCGTCAACCGGCGGCAAAATCCTTCGCGGACTGCTCGGGGCCATTGTTCCCACCGCGACCCAGACCACGGTTCGCGTTATCAGATAAGTGTCGATTGCGAATTGAAGAGAAGACGCTCACCTTCTCAATCCGCAATCGGCGAGTTCGTCCATATTTGAGGGCGCACAGAAGCGCAGAATTTGGAAGTAAGCAGTGAAAGAAAATAATCAACTAATCCCTCTTGATGTTGAAGATCAGGACTCAAGAAGCCTGATAGATAAATCGCCGCTGCCCTATATCCCCGCTCGCAATCTGGACGTGGAAGCGGATGAGAAGATTCACCTGCGCGATTACTGGCTGGCAGCGCGCAAGCGTATCTGGCTCATCATCAGCATCACGCTCGTTATCACGGCGCTGACGACCGTTTACATGGCGAACAAGCCGGACATCTATGAGGCGGAGGCGCGAATCCAGGTCAATCCCGAAAGCCCTAATCCTGCGCTCGGGGCATCTTCAAAAAACGGGTCGGTGATTGTCAGCAACTCCTACAGCGACCCGACCTTCTTCGGGACACAGATGCAAATTCTGACTGGACCAGGACTCCTGCGGCGCGTCACCAAGACTCTTGACCTGGAGCACAATACGACGTTTCTCCACCCGGAAAGCCTTCGCAGCACTTCGACGTGGCAGAACGTTCTACGCATCTTCGGTCTCAGAAAATCGCCCGTGAAGGAGATGCCCGACCCGTCGCAGGATGAGCTGCCTTTGACGAGCGAGGTCGCCCCGGCCATCGCCAAGGAAGACCTGACCGATGCCAAGCGTTTAGCGCCCTACGTCAAAGCCCTGCAAGATAGCCTGACGGTCGAGCCGGTGAAGGAGACTCGCCTCTCCGTCAGGGACACACACCTGATAGACATCAGCTTCAGACATTCAGACCCGCTCACAGCCGCCAAGATCGTCAACGCCATCGCCGACACTTTCGCCCTCTCGAACCTGGAGAAGAAGACGGAGAGCAATACGACGACAGGCGATTACTTGCAGAAACGCATTGCGGAACTTCAGGCCCAGATCAGGGCTGATGGCGAGCGTCTCAGCAACTACGCCAAGGACCACCAGATTCTCTCGCTCGACGCCAGCCAGAACACAGTGGTTGAGCGATTGTCTGGATTGAACCGTCAACTGCTGGAAGCCGAGAACGAACGCGAGCTGGCCGAGGCTGCCTATCGCGCGTCTCTCAAGCCCGGGGCGGCCAACGCGCTCGCCGAAGGCTCCGTCAATCAGATCAACGAACTCGAACAGAAACTCGGCGGCCTGCGCGAGCAGCGCGCGCAGCTACTCATCGAGAACACTCCTGAATGGCCTGAGGTCAAGACTCTGGACTCACAGATCAAGGCGCTCGAAAAGGAGATCGAGGACACGCGGCAACGTTCGAGCACGACCGTCGTCACGAATCTCAAGACCCGTTACGATCAGGCGCTGGCGCGCGAAGAGGGTTTGCGCACCTCCTTTAACCAGCAGCGCGGCGAGACCGTCACGCAGAACGAAGCCGCTATCAACTATCGCCTGATTCAGCAGGAACTCGACACCAACAAGACGCTGCTCGACGGACTGATGCAGCGCTCCAAAGAGAACGATGTTGTGCAGGCAGGCACGCCCAATAACATCTATGTCGTTGATTACGCCGTCGCTCCGGACGCTCCGGTCGCCCCGCGCCGCATTCGTGGCATCGCGCTGGCCTTCGCGCTCTCGCTCGTCTTCGGCATCGGCCTGGCTTTCTTCCTCGAATACATGGATGACACCATCCGCTCGACTGAAGATGTGGAGCGGCAACTGCACCTGCCCACGCTGACCGTCATCCCGATGGTCGGCAGTCTTGTCGGGCGCAGGTTTATCCCAAAGTTCAAGTCTTCGAAGACTAACGGCCACGATGCGCACCCGGAACTGCTCTCCAACGTCGGAGATAAATCCGGGTTGGCCGAAGCCTACCGGCAGTTGCGAACATCCGTCCTGCTCTCCACTCCGGGGCAGCCTCCGCAGACTCTGTTGATTACTTCGAGTCTGCCGTCCGAAGGCAAGACGACGACCGCCGTCAACGTCGCTATGAGTTTGGCGCAGACCGGGTCAGACGTGTTGGTCATTGACGCCGACATGCGCCGCCCGCGCTTGCACTCGATCTTTAAGATGAACAACCAGGAGGGGCTGAGCACGATTCTCTCTAAGAAGTTTGACGAAGCGAATATCAAGCGGATGATTATTCGTGATGAAGAGAGCGGCCTTTACGTGTTGCCTTCCGGCGCGATTCCGCCGAACCCTGCTGAGCTGATCGGCTCGCAGCAGATGAAGCAGCTTTTAGCCTTCCTCAAGCTTCATTTCGAGCACATCGTCATTGACTCTCCGCCGATAGCGTCCTTTACAGACGGCATTCTGATCTCGCTCATGGCCGACGGCACTCTGCTGGTGATTCACGGCGGCAAGAGTTCGCGCGCTGTGGTGCGCCATGCGCGCCTTCAATTACGAAACGTGGGCGCGAAGCTCCTCGGAGTTGTGCTGAATAAGGTTGATCTACATTCGGCAGACTACTACTACTATTACCAGCACTACAATCACTACAAGGACTACGGCGACTCGAACGGCAAAGAGTTGGCTTCGGGCGCTGAGGGGTGAAGAAAAGTCCAAAGTCTAAAGTCCAAGGCCCAAAGTAAAAGCGCGTTCTTGACTTTGGACCTTGGACTTTAGACTTTGGACTTTGGACTATGCTTTATGGCTTGGGACCAGGACGCCCGACTTTTCAAAGTGCGCGCGAAAGGGATAACGCTCCCAAAGACCGGAGCGCGCGATTTCGTCCTCGACACGGCGGTCGTCGCCGCCACACAGTTTCTTCTCAAAGTGCGCGGGCTGGTGGCCATCCCGCTGATCGTCAAAGTCCTGGGAACGGAGCAGTACGGCGTCTGGGTGCAGACGCTGGCGCTCGTTGATTTCTCAAGCAGCCTGGTGGGCCTGAATCTCTATCATCCGGTCGTCCGTTTCCTGGCCGAGAAACCGGCCAACGGGAAATCGGTTTACAGCACCTTGATGACGGCGACCGTCGCTGCGAGCGCCCTCGGCGGCGCTCTGATCTATGTCACTGCCGGAGACATCAGTCGTTACATTCTGGGTGATGCGGCGAATGCCTGGGGCATCCGAGTCGGCGGCTTGTTGGTGCTCTGCTACAACGTTCGGCAACTCAACCTGAACGTCTATCGCGCCATCGGTCGCCTGAAAGAGCGGTCGGTGCTGGAACTGCTCTCCACCTTCGGCCAGCTCACAGGCATTGGCCTACTGCTCTGGCAGGGCTATCACCTCATCGCTCTCTTCATCTTCATGGGAATCTGGGAAGCGGCCTTCGCCCTTCTGCTGTCGGCGCACATCGGAAGGATCGTCGGGTGGGGGCCGTTGGAAAAAGTGATTCTCTCAGGAGCTTTACGTTACGCGCTCCCTTTACTGCCCGCGGGTCTCTCGATCTGGATGCTTGACCGCCTGGACCGTCTCATCATCGGTTATTATTTAGGCCCGGGGAGCGTCGGCATCTATTCGGCGAGCTACGCTCTGGCAAGCCTCCTGATGCTGCTTCAGACGCCCTTGCAAATAACTCTTCTTCCGAAAGTCTCTGCCCTCTGGGACATGGATCGCGCGCGAGCCGTCCGCTATGTCAGTCTCTCAAATAAACTTTTTCTCACGCTGGCGATTCCGTTTGTCGCTGGTGTGCCGGTTGTCGCCAGCCAGATTCTTTCAAGACTCGGCAATGAAGAGATCGGAGCAAACGGTGGCGGCGTCCTGACTCTATTGATCGCAGGCGGCGTGATGCTGTGGGGCGTGAGCATCATGCTGACCCAACTCTTTTACGGCGCGCGCCGCACGCTTCCGGTCGGGGTGGTCACGGTCGCCGGAGCAGTTCTCAATCTTCTCTTGAATCTTCTGCTGGTCCCTGTGTGGGGCGCGAGCGGCGCTGCCTTCAGTACGCTCGTTGCTTACCTGGCGACCTGTGTTGTCTTTTACTTCCTCAGCCGCTCGGTCGCGCGTCTCAACTTTTATTGGCTGCACCTGTTGAAGTGTGCGGCCTCTGCCCTGTTGATGGGAATCTTGCTGCGCGTCATTGTGAGTGCCTGGCCGAATGCGTGGCCGGTCGCTGTTGTCATGGGGGCGGGCGCTTACTTCGCTTTGCTCTGGCTGCTGCGCGGCTGTGGGCCAGCCGAAATTGAATATGTCAGAGGACTCTTTCGCCCTCCAGCCGAAGCGCGAGATTAAGCATGCTGCTGTTCCTGTTGAAAGCCAGACAGATACAGGCCGGTGCGGATTGGGATTCCGTAATCGGGTTCACGGTCGTCGCCATATTTCTTGCTGGCGTCGCGTTTCTCCTCTTTCTCGTTATCAGCAAGGTGATGAGAAGGCATCGTTTCCAAAGCGGCGCGCGCTCACGGCGAAGACATAAGTAGAGAACTGTCGCTTTGAAAGCGGTGTGGGAAGTGCAATGAAAAGGGACGCTCACATGACTGGCTGGATTCCGCACGGGTTCACTTCGCGCGAGACATGGAAGACACATATTCTCAGTCGCGGGTGCTACGACGCGCCGGAGAACGAGCGAATTTTCGACAAGTGGTTCGCGCGCGCCCCGAAGGTCATCTTCCGGCGGGCGGACGCCGACTATAATCTCAGGCAGCGAACGTTGTGCGATGTGGGCTGCTGCTACGGAGCGAACCTCTTTTTCTCACGACCCGGCTCCTACGGACTCGAAATCAACGGCGACTATGTCAGGTTCGCGCAAGGTCTGGGCTTGCCTGTACATGAGCGCAACGTCGTTGAAGACGACATCACAGACTTGCCGAGGGTGGAAGCCGTCTGGTGCAGCGCTGTCATTGAGCATGTGGACTCGCCTCACATCCTACTGCGTAACCTGCATCTGCTCTTGAAGCCGGGCGGTCTGCTACTGCTCTTAGCGCCGGTCTTCCCGCTGTTTCAATCACTGCGCCATCTCCCAAAGTATGGGAAGAACTTTATCAGTCACCTGCACGACGATCATGTGAGCGCGTTTACTCCGAAGACGCTGCGGTTCACCTGCGAGCGGGCTGGGTTCGAGACCGTAGAGCTGACGGCTCTCTACCGTCCACCTTTTTCTATCTTCAACCGGACGCTCTATCTCCCGGCCACATGCATGTATGTCGGGCGCGCCAGAGAAAACTGGGACTATCCTGCGAACTCAAGCCGTAGGTCAGCCCGCACCATTAAAGGTTTCGTCAACCGCAGTGGTGATGGGGCGGGCACAGCCGAGACGGACGCCTGAGACTCGGGAAACTGCGAAATGCATTCAAAAGAGGGAACGGCTTTGCTGGGCCAGAGCCGCCCGGACCATGTGAAAGAGAGGCAGTGGCGAAGATTCTTACGCCGCGCCATAAATCTTCCGTTCGCGCCGCTCGGCCTCAAACTCTCAGTGCGCAGGGACGAGTTGGATGGATGGCAATACGCTGACCTCTCGCAGGCGGATAAGGAGTTGATTCGCTCTATTCGCCCCGACACGATGACGAGCGTTGAGGGTCTCTGTGCTCTCATTAACGCAGTCAGACACATTGTCAAAGATGGGATACAGGGCGAGATCGTGGAGTGCGGTGTGTGGCGCGGCGGAAGCATGGCGGCGGCGGCCCAAACGCTTCTCAAGATGGGCTGCGCCGACCGTCACCTCTATCTCTTCGATACGTTTGAAGGGATGCCGCAACCGGGCGCGCGGGATGTCAATTGGGAGGGCAAGCAAGCTCTGGACATTTACAGGCGGAGGCGGAATCGTGATGGCAGCTCCCGCTGGTGCTCCGCGTCGCAAGAAGAGGTCTTCAAGGTGATGTCGGCTTGCGGCTATGAGCAGTCGAAGATTCACCTCGTCAAGGGCAGGGTGGAAGAGACCGTCCCGACAGCAGCGCCCGCGAAAATCGCGCTCCTGCGACTCGACACGGATTGGTACGAATCAACTCGCCACGAGCTGGTCCACCTCTTCCCGCGTCTCGCGCGCGGCGGCGTCCTGATCATAGATGATTACGGTCATTGGAAGGGCGCGCGCGAGGCCACTGACGAGTATTTCGCAGAACAGGGAATGAACATCTTTCTTCATCGTGTGGATTACACTGTGCGTGTCGGCGTCAAGATGTAGCTGCCATGCAAGATGCTCGCGGGGGCACGAGCTGGCTAATGCGCGGTCTGGACTTTCGCCCTTTTCTGTCGGCATGAATCAATCATGCGTAGCGTCGTTCGTCTCTCCAAACTGATTTCGAGAAAGGGGTTGTATGAATTTCTCGAACGCGAGTTCGGGCGCATCAACTCGGGCGCGAGTGTTCTGACAATCGGCGCGGGCGGCGAGGTGAGCGACCTTTTGACAGATCATGCTCGACGACAGAATTTCACTGTGGTCTCTTTCGACATAGATGAAAAATACAGGCCGGACATCACGGGCGACATCTGCGCTCACGAGTTCGGCGAGACCTCTTTCGACGTGATCGTTTTAAGTGAAGTGCTGGAGCACGTGCATTCGCCGCACCTGGCGATTAAGAACATCCATAAGGTTCTCAGGAAAGATGGTCGGCTGATTTTAACCGTCCCCTTCATCTTCCCGATTCACGAGCGCCCGCACGACTACTTCAGGTACACGCGCTATGGGCTGGAGTTTCTGCTGAGGGAGTTCAAAGACGTGCGCATCAGCGAGAGAAATTCATGGGCTGAGGCCGTCAACGCGCTGGCCCCGCGTCTCGTCGTTGATAAGAGCAAAGCTTCGCGAAGAGTAGCCCCGCTCTTCGTCTTCGCGGCATTTCTAAAACTGCCGCTCGTCCTCCTCTTAGGTAAATTGGTGCGGACCGATGCAATGACGACTGGCTATGTCGTCACGGCCAGTAAGTAGTCGCCATCAGCGGACGCGTGTGCGATAGGGCTTGCCAGACATGAGCGAGTTGTTGACCAGAGAAAAAGAGACAGAAATCAACCGAGAGCTGGAGGCGGCCATTGATCCCTGGCTTGAGCACATGCGCTGGCGCGCAGACTTCGCGGCATGGCGCGAGGGCAGGCTCTGGCAGGAGAAAAGACAGCAGGGTGTGCTCAACCATCTGCGCGCGTTTCTACGTTTCTCGGGTGGGCTGAACGGCGATGGGCGAAATGGAAGCGAAAGCGCCACGCGCGATACGCTCTCCGGCCTGCGGATTCTTGATCTGGGTTGCGGTATGGGTGGCTTGACGACTGCGCTGGCGCTCTGTGGAGCACGCGTTCAGCCGCTCGACTTCAACCCACACTACTGCCGCATAACGCGGCTCAGAGGAGCGCGCTACGGCCTGGACCTATCGCCGGTTAACGCTCTCGGCGAGCGTCTTCCTTTCCGTGACAACCATTTCGACCTCGTCGTCTGCATGGATGTCCTGGAGCACGTCGAGGACCCGGAAAAGTTGCTTTCCGAAATCAGCCGTTGCCTGAAACCCGGCGGTCTCTGTCAATTGACCGCCATCAACCGCTTCGCCTTTCGAGACCCGCACTATCACGTCAGATTCGTCAACTGGCTGCCGCGCAGCCTCTCAGAATCGTATCTGCGCCTTGCCGGACGCTCTAAAGATAACGCCCGATTCGCCGACCGGCAGACCTTGAGCGAGATGCACTATTACAGGTACGGCCAGCTCGCAAAGCTGTTTGCGAGGCACGATCTGGCGAGCTTGGCCGAAGCAGGCGAACTCAAATTAAAGAAGCAGTTGAAAGGCTGGAAGGGTCTTCTGCGCCGCAGTCGCCTGCTCGGCCTCGCCTATAGAACTTACCGCAGTTGCTACAAAAGCACTTTCGTCATCTTCGCCGTCAAAAACTCTGAGCGAACTGCGAACCTTAATTCCAGCGAGGCCGAGCGATGAGAGGGCACGCCCGAATAGCATCTGCTGAGGAACAGCCCATGACGCCGCCGTCAATGACACACCGGACGGTGTCTGGAATGTTTTGGCTGCTCTCAGGCTCAGGCGTCCAGGCAATCCTGCGCATCGCTGTCATCGTAGTCATGGCGCGGCTGCTCACTCCGGCAGACTTCGGTCTCGTCGCGGGCGCTCTGGTCTTCATAGATTTCGTCGAAGTCTTCTCGGACATGGGACTCGGACTGGTCATCGTGCAATGCCCGGACTTGAAGGAGAAGCACGTTCGCACGGGCTTCACTCTCTCTGCGCTCCTGGGACTATTGTTCGCCGCCGGTATCTGGTTGGCCGCGCCCGGCATCTCCGCCCTCTTTCGCATGGAAGGCATGACCACGATTCTGCGTGTGATGTCCCTGGTCTTTCCGATAGACAGCCTCTCGCTCGTGGCGTCAGCTCTGTTGCAGCGCGACCTGAAATTCCGCACGCTGGCCGGAATCAGCGTCGCCGCCTACGTCATCGGCTATGGGATCGTGGGCGTCACATTCGCCCTGCTCGGGTTTGGAGTCTGGGCGCTCGTCTCGGCATATCTGGCCCAGACGCTGATCGTCAGCCTCGCGCTGCTCATCATTCGACCACATCCGAAGCGTCCGCTTTTTGATCGTGCGGTGCTCAAAGAGATGACTTACATGGGCGCAGGTTTCAGCGCAGCGCAAGTCTGTAACTACGTCGCGCTCAAGGGCGACAACGCGATTGTTGGTCGCTGGCTCGGAGCAGGCGCTCTCGGCATCTACACGCGGGCTTATGGTTTGATGACGATGTCCGTGACCATCTTCGGCAGCGCCTTCGACAGAGTGCTCTTCGCGTCACTCTCGAAAATTCAGCGCGAGCGCGAGCGGCTGACCTTAGCCTTCAGGCGCGGCGTGGCGCTCATCGCGCTGCTCATCCTGCCGACGAGCGCAGTGGCGTTCATCCTAGCGCCCGAGTTGATTCATATCTTGCTCGGTCCAAAATGGGTCGAAGTGGTTGCCCCCTTTCAGATATTGGCTGTCGGGATGCTGTTTCGCACGAGTTATAAAGTGAGCGCCAGCGTCTCAAGAGCGACCGGAGCGGTGTACCATGCGGCCTGGCGTCAGGCCGTTTACGCCCTGACTGTCGTGGTCGGTGCGCTCGTGGGACAATTCTGGGGCGTGCCCGGTGTTGCGCTCGGCGTCCTCTTTGCTCTGGCAATCTTCTTTCTACTGATGGCGCAGTTGAGCATCAAGCTGACCTCGATCACATGGCGCGACTACTTTGCGGCGCATCTCCCTGCGGCCTTGCTAACCATCATGATTGGGAGTGAATCCTGGGCTGTTTCGAGCGCGCTGCGAGGCATCGGCGCACTGCCCGTTGTCGTTCTCCTGGCGACCGCCTCCGTCTCTCTCATCACCTTCATCATATTGTTGCGGCTCAGCCCGAAACTTGTGCTTGGCGAAGACGGGATGTGGGCCTTATGCCGGATTGCGGAACGTGTCCCGGCGCGATTCCTGATGATAGCGCGCTGGAAGAAGAGTCTTGAGCGAGCTTTAATCTCCACCTGAAGCGGGAATGACCGGTCGGTTCTGATGGAACGAGGCGAGAACGGAAAAGCTACGGGCGCGGCTGTCGAGAGCGATGAGCAGGCGATTCAAGAGGCCGAGTACGAGTTTCCTTATCACTACATCCCCAGGTTTGAGGACGGCAATTTCTCGCAGGTCAGAAAGCTTCGCTGGGGATATGAGTACTTATCTTACCTGCGTTTTATTCTCGCGCGGTTGGAGAAGATTGAGTTCGATTCGCTTCTCGACGTGGGGTGTGGCGAGGGAAGATTTCTTTGTGAAGTCTCCAAGCGATTTCCGAATAAAAATTTGATAGGAATTGATTGCTCCGCCCGCGCGCTGGAATATGCGCGGCTGCTCAACCCGCAAGTGAAGTTTACTTGCGGCGACATCACGGGCGAGCATCTCTTCGGAGAACGATTCGATGTCATTACGCTCATCGAGACTCTAGAACATGTTCGACCGAGCGAGATTCCGAATTTCGTTCGCGGCTTGCGCGACAATCTCAAGACGGACGGCACTTTGATCGTCAGCGTCCCGAGTAAGAATTTAAGTTTGAACCGCAAGCATTACCAGCACTTCAACCTTGATTCGCTGCGCGCTGCGCTCAAACCTTTTTTCACAGTGACCGAGCATTATTTCCTGAACCGAATTTCGAGGTGGGACAGATTGTTGGGGAAGCTTCTCGTCAACAGGTATTTCATTCTCAACGAGCCGCGCCTGCTGAACGCGCTTTACCGTCGCTACGAAGATAGTCTGCTGAATGCGCTTGAGTCTGACGGGAAGAGAATTTGTGTTGTCTGCCAGCCGGAATAGTCAAAGCTCCCTCTCAGGTTTCAAACTGTTCAAGGCGAGCCTATTGCTTTAATGAGAATCGGTTTTATTTATCGAGGTGACCCGCGACACAGGACGGCCAACCGCCTCTCCATGTTGAAGAATATTGCCGCCGCCAGGCGCTTGGGCCACGAGGCTGTCTTGATTACCCCGCGAGAGAAGATGACGGCTGAGATGGCCGCGAGTGCGCTCTCTGCCGCACTCGACGATTTCGGAATTTGTGAGAGGTTTGCGGTCAAGTGTCTTCCCAGATTTGCTATCAAGGGGCGTCTTCGCCGCAGCTTCGATCTGCTGGCTGCGACCTGGGCGCGGACGCAAGAGTTTGACCTGATTTGGAGTCGAGAGTTTTACGCCGCCGATTATGCTTCGGCCTTCGGGCTGAAGACCATCATCGAACATCATCACCCATTTACAGAGCGCCAGTGGAAGGTCGCACGCCGGATGCTCAGGCGTGACTCCTTCAGGGGAGTGGCGGCCATCTCCGGCGTTCATCGTCGGCTGCTCCTGGACGGCGGCTGGCCGGAAGAGAAGGTGATTGCCGCGCACAGCGGAGTTGATCTCACACAGTTCGTAGAAGCGAGCAAAGCAAACGGACACCTGCGCGCGCGCCTTGCAGCAGAGGGACAACGGGTTGTCCTTTACGCCGGGAGTTTTTATACGGGCAAGGGCGGAGACCAGATGCTGTTGGCCGCCGAGCGCATGAAGGATGTTAAGTTTGTCCTTCTCGGTGGCCGTGATTTTGAGGTGGCTGAGTTGAAAGAGCGCTGCAAGTCTCTGGGTCTCGACAACGTCGAGTTGACCGGCCACATGACACATGCAGAGATACCTTCTTACCTCTTCGCCGCAGACATCCTGATCGCGCCTTTCACGGAAGATGGGTGTGACATCGCAGGCAAGGTCATCATCCCATACGCTTCGCCCATCAAGCTTTTCGAATACATGGCTGCTGGCAAGCCTATCGTCGCGTCGAACATCGGGGCTATTCCGGAAGTCCTGAGACATGATGTGAATGCGTTGCTCGTCGCGCCGGGCAGCGTTGATGATCTGGTCCTGAACCTCTCAAAGCTATTGAGCGATCCGGCGCTCGCGGCGCGGCTGGGCGCGCGCGCGCTGAGAGATGTTCGGCTTTATTCGTGGGAGGAGAGAGTCGCGCGCATTCTGGAGTTAGCACGCGGGTCTGCCGATTGCTGAATGCGGAATTTAAGCTGGGCTTTCAATCCGCAATCGTTCGGTCATCAGGTTCAAATGTCTCGTACCTGTCTGGAAACGACACCAGGCCGTCTGCGCCTCGAATCCTTTCTGAGCCTTCATGCGTCCACCGGCCTGACGCTCGAAATCGGGGCCGAAGCTTCGACCTGCAAGAACTGGTTTCCAAGGCGGATAGCAATCAACATCAAGCTCAACGCAAACATAGACGTTCAAGCCGATGCATATCGCCTGCCGTTTCGTGACAACGCCTTCGACATAGCCCTCTGCACGGAAGTCCTGGAACATACGCATTCGCCAGCCCTCGTGCTTCGAGAGGTTCGTCGGGTTCTGAAGCCTGGCGGAAAACTGCTGCTGACGACTCCTTTCGCTTTTCCGATCCATGATGTGCCGATGGATTATTACCGCTTCACGCGCTTTGGACTCGTGCACCTGCTGAGCGATTGGAAGATTGAGAGCCTCTCAGAATCAACGTCCGACGGCGCTGCGCTGGCAAGCTACTTTCATCACTGGCTACTGAAAAAAAAAGGGTTTCAGTGGAAGACTCCGAAGCTGATTTGGTGGTGCATCTGGCGGGCGTTGACGCGGTCTTACAGGAACGGTCTGCGAGGGGCGCAGCCGAATGGCGAGGCGCACATGCCTGCGGGCTATCTGGCCGTCGCCTTGAAGCCCGCCGAGATGTCAGATGCCAGATAGGATATTAATTGTTACCGGCAGTGAAAGAACAATTTGAAGGCGGCTCCAAAGCATCTCCCGCGCTAGCCGAAAAGCTGCGGCCCAGCGAAGAGGCAGAGGCGAGGGTCGTCTTTGTGGTGACGCAGAGCGGGAACCAGGCCAACGGCGGGGTCGAGAGTATTACACAGGTGCTGGAGCATCTGCGCCAGGTGCGGCCACTCGTCGTGACGCAGATGGAAACGCGGATCAATCGCCGCTGGCGAGAAGCTGGCTGTGAAGTGCTGATCTGGCCCATGTCCGCGCCGCGCCCGACCTCGCTCGTGCGGACCAACCGATTGATGTTCAAACTGCTTCGCTCGAATGGCTGCCGCGTCGTTCACTGCAACGACATTCTCGCGCTCTGGCATACGTCATTCGGTGCTCGCATGGCGGGGGCGCGTGTTGTCTTCAACGTGCGTAACATCAAGCAAGGCAGCGCGCGCTATGGCTGGCGTTGGCGTGTGGCGCGGCGGCTGAGTGATCGCCAACTCGTCTTGTCCAGGGAGATGCGCGCCGCCTTAGCCAGTCGCCTCGGTCTCAAGGATTCCTCTGCTGGCCGAAAGGCGAGCCACATCGAATATATCTACAGCGCGGTTGATCCTCTTAGTCTCTCGCCGGTCACGGGCGTCGAGCGTGCGGCATTGCGCGAGAGGCTCGGCATCGGCTCGGAGTGTTTCGCCGTCGGATTCGTGGCGGCGTTTGAGCCTCGAAAAGCACAGCTTGATTTCATCAAGGAGGCAGCGTCTCACCTCAAGATGTTGGTCCCGCAGGCGCGTCTCTTCTTCGTCGGCGACTTCGCTCCTGAAGAGAACGATTACGCGCGGCGCTGCCTGTCAGCCGTAGAGGAATTGGGGCTGGGAGAATGGGTTTCCTTTGTCGGCTATCAATCGGAGATGAGCCAGTGGTATCGCGCGCTTGATTTGGTCGTCGTCGCTTCTCGTAATGAAGGGCTGGCGAGGTGCATGATCGAAAGCCTCGCGTGCGGCACGCCCGTCGTCTCTTTCGATGTCTGTTCGGCGCGGGAAATCCTGGAGGAAGGCGGATGCGGTGTAGTCGTCCCACACGGAGACTATAAATCATTGGTCGAGGGGATTGCTGCTCTGGAGGGCGCACCCAGTGTGCGCGAGCGATGCGGCGTCCGAGGCGTCGCATTGGCTAGGGAACTGTTCGACCCGCGAGAAGTCGTCAGCAGATACGAGCAATTGTATCTCTCTTTGCTCGGGGAGTGAGTATGGAAGCAATCGAGCAAATCAGGTTAGAGGATAAGAGGCTGATGAGAGGGGCGGAGCGGGGTCTGCCCGAGAATGCCGACTCCGCGTTTCTTCCTGTCCATCTGCTTTACCGGGTCGGGATTGTCATCCTGTATGTCATCATCCTGCTGACGATTGTCTTAAATGTGGAGGTCAACAAGAAGTCGCCTGCTTTCATCATGCTCTGTCTGGCGCAGGTCTTAAACTTCGCCGTCATCCTGTTCCCCATCATCTTCTATAAACCTTCGTTCGGATGGTTCCATCCTTTAGTCTTTTACACCTGCCAGTACCTCCTGTTTCAATTCCGCAGCTACGCGACGTACTTGCAGGGAATCAGTCGCCACAGGGCGCTGCCCGAATACAGCAACGAAGACATTGTCCTTTTGGTCGCTTTCGCTCTGACTCTTCACGCCGTGAGCACCCTCTCTTACTATTTCGGATTCTGGTTCGGCCCCAACCTGAAAACTCCTCGGAACTATTTTCGTCATCCCAAGATGTTATCCGTCAAGGCGACTGTCGTCGTCATCATCTCGGTCATCATCTTCTGGCTCTACGTAGAAAGCAAGGGCGGTCTCAACGCTCATCTGTTGTCATGGCAGGAAGGAAGGCATGAGGCCCTGGCGGGCGATTATTACTGGATACTGCTGATAAAATTTGCGGAACTCGCCACGCTTCTCTGGTTCGCACTCAACCGGCGCGCCATCTACCACCCTCTTTTCTGGGCGTGCGCGCTGGTTTCGATCATGATCAATTTTCTGGCCACCGGCTCACGCGGGGGCGCTGTCTCTTTCTTTATCATCGGGATGCTGGTCTGGATGCTGCGTGAAAAAAAGTTTGCCCCGACCAGAATAATAATGATTGGCGTTTTCGGTGTCGTGCTTATCAGTTTTCTGGGAGAGTTCAGAGCGAGAATCTGGAAAGGCGATATTTCGTTGCTCTCGGACACTCGTGAGACATCGCTGACGGAACAGTTTGAGCAGGGAGCAGTTGAATCAGCGGATCGCGCCTGGGCCAACAACGGCCTGCTGCCCATCCTGGCGCGTGTTCCCAATGACGTTGATCTTCTCTACGGAAGCTCATACATGGCCTTTCTGACGATGCCCATCCCGCGCAGCATCTGGCCGGATAAGCCCGGACAGATTGGTGGTCTCGTGGGGGATACTTTCTTCGACTCGCCTTCGGGAACGCCGCCTGGTCCAATCGGCGAGGCTTACTGGAATTTTCACATTCCTGGCGTCATCGTCGTCTTCTTTATTTTCGGCACGTTCCAAAAGTGGCTGGCGCAGAGTTTCGTTAAGTACCGGCACTACCCGGCGGCGATCCTCATCTACCTGACCGTCCTCTTCACGCTCGACCCGAGCACGCCAGCTCTGATCGTCTGCCTGATGCTGGTCGTCCCGTTATTCATCCTGCTGCGCCTGACGGGGGCTGTCTCCTTCACCGGAAAGAGCCAATGAATCTTCCGAACCTGGTCATTGCCGGAGCGCCGAAGTGCGGGACGAGTTCTCTTTACAAGTGGCTCGCGGATCATACTGAGGCGTGCGGCTCCGAAGTGAAAGAGACTTTCTACCTGATGGACGAGGGACATCCGCTTCTGAGAAAGAACGCGAACTTCCACCGCTCCGGCCTCGAAGGTTATCGCGCACACTTCAACCACAATGGCTCAAAAGCGTGTCGCCTCATCTTCGAGGCCACAACGCACTATCTTTACCAGCAGACCGCGCTCGAAGTGTTATCGTCACTGCCGAAGCCTCCGCAAATCGTCTTCGTGCTCAGGAAGCCATCCGAGAGGGTTTACTCATCTTTTCAATACTCCAAACACAATCTGGCGAACGTGAAACGCAGTCTCACGTTCGCCCAGTACGTTGACGAAGTGAAGCGGAATCCATCGAGCCGCCTGATAGATGAATACGCGGGCGCGAGCGCCTACGTCCTGCGCAACGACATTCGGTACAGTCGCTACATCGAATACCTCTCCGGCTGGGTCGCCCGCTTCGGGAGCGAGCGCGTCCATGTGCTCCTCTTTGAGGAGATGAAGAAAGACCCGCGCGCCTTCATGCAAAATTTCGCGCGCCGCCTGTGTATTGACCCAACCTTTTACGATTCTTACAACTTTCCCATCAAAAACGAAACCATTCGCGTGAAGCATCCATCGCTGCACCGGCAGGTCAGGAGGTTGGGCGCGCTGGTTCCGGGTCGTGGAGTCTTGAAGAGCACTGTAAAAAATGTCTATCTCAAAGCGCAGTCGGACCAGAGCGCACAGGGGAAAACGGCATCTGACCGCTTAGCCCTCGCCGAATTGGAGCGGGATTTTCGTCCCTACAACCAGAGACTGTCAGATGAGTTAGGGCTTGACCTTTCCATTTGGAATTAAGAAGAGTTGGCTTCTCAAATTAGCGAAACAGAACCTCTTGTCGCGGAAGGGCGCATCTCATCTGGTCCTGACGGTCACAATCATCCGTCGGACAGGCTTCGTGTCCTGTTCTTTACTTCGACGCTCGGAGGCGGCGGGGCGGAGAAGCACTTGCAGCGAATCGTCAACCACCTGGACCGGAAGAAGTTTCAGGTCTCGCTGGCGGTGGTCAAGCCAACGGGCGAATTTGAATCAGCCCTGTCCACAGATGTCAAGAAATATCATTTGTGCCGGAGCAGTGAAGGGTCAACAACGGTTCGCATGTTGCAGGCCATCAACCCTTTGCGACAGGTCATTCGACGGGAGCGACCGCATCTAATCTTTTCCGTGATTGAGCTGGCGAATCTTGCCAGCATCATCGCAGTGCGGAGGATTGAAAACGGGCCGAAAATTGTGCTCGGCGTGCAGACTCCGCCATCAATCGCCTACGGCCACACACGACACCCTGTCTCGAACTTGATTCTGCGTCTCATCCCGCGCCTCTATCCGAAGGCGGACCAGATCGTCGCCCTCTCGCAAGGGGTGGCCCAAGACCTTCGAGCGTTGTCGCCGAGAGTGCAGGAACGGATTACAGTTATCCATAACGCGGGCGTTGAACGTGAAGTTTTGGAGAAAGCACGCGAGGCGCTTTCGCTGGACGAACGCCCCGCCGCGCCTCTGATTGTTGCCTGTGGGAGGTTGAAAGCCTTGAAAGGTTTTTCAACTCTCCTGGACGCGCTCGTGCAGGTTCGCAAGTCCATCCCCGCACACCTCTGGATCATCGGCGAGGGCGAGCAGCGACTCTTTCTTGAAAAGAAGATCAAGCTCCTCGGACTTGAAGACTGCGTGCGGCTGCTCGGCTTCCGGCAAAATCCTTTCAAGTACATGGCAGCGGCGGACCTCTTTGTCCTTTCATCCTTCTTTGAGGGCTTCGGTAACGTCATCGTCGAGGCGATGGCGTGCGGCGCGCCCGTTGTGGCGACCGACTGCCCCTATGGGCCTCGGGAGATTATCGAAGACGGCAAGAACGGAATTCTGGTTGCGCCGGAGAGCGAGCGCGCCCTGGCCGAGGGTATCTTGCGCGTGCTTCGGGATGAGGAATTAAGAAAGAGGCTGAGACGGAGCGGGCGCGCTCGCTCTCTAGACTTCGATGCAGAGGTCATCGCCGAAGCCTACGGAGAACTGTTTTTGAATGTCGCTGGCCCAGAGAGCGTGAGGGCAAGGGACGAAAAAAGCGCGGAGGTCGGATGACCCTGCAAGCGCTGTGTTTGCACACGGAGATGTTGCACGATGATAGGGTCTGGCGACGCCTGCAAGTCGCTCTCGATGAATTGGACAGGCGGCGAAGGAAGATCACTTTCCTGGTCTATCCACTGCGCTCGGTCGCCGCAGGCCGAAACATCCGCGACCGCGTCCGAGAACTAATGGAGCGCGGGCACGAGGTCGGGCAGCACACACATTTCTATATTGGCCTTGTGACTGAGAGGCCCTTCAAGCGTAGCGACCTCAGCGATAGAAACGTCCGCGAATGCATCGCGCGCGACTATCGCTGGCTGGAGGAATGTGGGACGCGTCCCGTAGGTTTCTGCGCTGGCAATTTCATGATGACCGAGGCAGCGTTTGAGACGCTGGCCGAACTCGGCTTCGTTTACGACTGCTCCGCGCGTCTCCCCTGGGAGCGTAATAATTTCGAGACGCCGCATCCCTGGCTTGAGGGCGCGGAAGTACGACGATTCGGCGAACGCGCGCTCGTGCTGCTGCCCAATACAGAGTATCTGACGCTCCCGCAGTTCCTGCATCCGCGAAGGCGCAACCGGCGGGCGAGACTCGCCGACCGTAGCGGTTTTTATCAGCTCGTCATGAACCACGACTACGACCTGCTGCACTGGAAGGTCTGGTACGGTTTTCTCGGACAACTGCGACGGAAACAGGAGGCGAGGACGGTGGGCCAACTGGCCGAGCTTTGCCTCGGGCGCGGCGATGGAAGATAAGTCTCTCGTTGCCGATAAGTTCACGGCAAGAGCACGCGGCTGGTCGGAGAATGAGTATGCAGACCCCTCTTCTTTCATGGAACGGCGTGCCGCGCTCGTTCAGCGCTGGGGCACGCCGCTATGTTCGGGCGACCGCATCCTGGAAATAGGTTGTGGTGACGGCTCACTCTCGTGCCTCCTCGCGCGTCAAGGCTTCGAGGTGACGGGTGTGGACATCTCGCGTGGGATGATTGAGGAAGCGAAGGGACGCGCCGACAGAGAACGGGTCGCCGTCCGCTTTGAAGTTGCTGACATAGACAGCTTCGAAGTCGTCGAGCCGTATGATGGCCTCATCTCTTTTATGAGCGCGTTCTTTACCTATCTGGAAAACCCTTCGAGGTTCATCGAAGCGACGCTGCCGTTCGTGCGTAAGAAGATGATTGTGGATTGGAACTTTCGCAGCCCATGCACTTTCGTCGAGGCTGCTCAGCAGCTTCGTCGTGCGGGTCTTGAGCGGGTCGAGTGGCGACCCTGGTTCATCCGGCACACGCCATCGCTTGGCGTGTCAGCCTCCAGGCTGCGCGGCTGGATCGAAGGGAAGCCCAATCTCGCGCTCCTCTTGCTCCGATTGAAGCGATGGCACTACACGGTTTACCTCAAGGGCGAGAAAGATCAAGCATTAGAGCAGTGCGACGCATCTTCAGACGGCAAGGAATTTCACGGCCACAGCCTGCCGAGCAGCATACTTCAACGCTCGCTCATCAGGCCCAGACAAGGGACACAAAAGAAGTGACGAGTTAAGAGTGACGAGTGACGAGATGAAAACTCTTGCTCGTCACTCGTCACTCGTCACTTGTCACTGTTTTTATTATGTGCGGAATTAGCGGCCTCGCAACGACTGGCGGCCAGCCGATCAATCAAGCGGTGCTCGAAGCCATGACGGAACGTCTGCGTCATCGTGGGCCTGACGACCGGGGAATCTTTCTCGGCGGAAGCGGCGACGTTTCGATAGGCTTGGGCGCTCAACGCCTGTCAATCATAGACCTCTCTGAGCGCGGGCGCATGCCGATGGCAACGAGCGACGGTCGCCTGCGGATCACCTACAACGGGGAGATTTACAACTTCAAGGAGATTCGGCGCGAGCTAGAAAGCTTCGGGCACGTCTTCCGCTCCGACACCGACACCGAAGTCGCGCTCTATGCTTACGCGCAGTGGGGACCCAAATGCCTGCATCGTTTCAACGGGATGTTCGCCTTCGCCATCTGGGATGAGCGCGAGCGCACTCTCTTCATCGCGCGCGACCGTCTCGGGATCAAGCCGCTCTACTACGCGACATGGGAAAAACATTTCGCCTTCGCTTCCGAGATCAAAGCACTGTTTGAACACCCGGCGCTGCCGCGCGAGTTGGACTATGACGCGCTCGACCTCTATCTCACGTTCCGTGTCATCCCTCATCCCTACACGATCTTCAAGTCTGTCCGAAAACTCGCGCCCGGCCATTACCTGACCTGGAAGGACGGGCAACTGCAAGAGCAAGTGTACTGGGACGTGTTTGGACCATCGAACGGCGCTCTTGAGAGGAAGAGCGAGACAAATGGCAAAAGGTCGTCCAATGGAGGAAATTTAAGTTCGATCAAGCACGAGTTGTTTGACCTGGTAGAAGATGCCGTCCGCCTGCGTCTGAACTCAGATGTTTCCCTGGGTGTGTTCTTGAGCGGCGGGATTGATTCAAGCGTAGTGGCGACGTTGATGGCAAGGCTCTCCGGCGAGCGTATCAAGACCTTCACGCTCGGCTTTCTGGAGGAGAGAGGCGCGCTGCAAGGCTACGACGAGTCGGCCTCAGCACGCCGGACCGCAGAGTGTCTCGGCAGCGAGCACCACGAGTTACTGGTGACAGCCGATCAGGTCAGAGATACCATCCCCGAAGCTCTGGACCATTGCGACGAGCCGTTCGCCACGTCTTCGATCATTCCGACGTACCTGATCTCAAAGCTGGCACGCAGCCGCATCAAGGTCGCGCTCTCCGGCGACGGCCCCGACGAGATTTTCGCGGGCTACCACGCCTACCTCCTGGAGCCATTGGCGGGCATCTACACGCGCGTTCCCAAATTTCTCAGGAAGGGCTTGTTCGAACCGGCCATCTTCAACCTGCATGCCTCGGACGCCTCGCCTCTGGCGCGCGCCGTCCGGCGCACACAGCGCTTCGTACGGGCGCTCGAAGGCACGCCTGCCGAGCGGTTTTTTCGCTTGACCAACAAGTTTCAGGACGTGCCAGCCGAAGAGATTTATGACCCTGCCTTCAGAGTGCTTTCGCTCCGCCTGGCCCAGCAGATGTACAGCGCCTATTATGAAGAGTCGCGGCTTGGTCGTGACCTCATTAACCCGATGCTCTATGTTGACTCGAAGATTAAACTGGCAGACCACATACTGACCAAAGTTGACATGATGAGCATGAAGGTAGGTCTCGAAGTGCGCTCGCCGTTCCTGGACTATCGCGTTGTCGAGCGCGCCTTTCTTGTTCCGGGCAAGTTGAAGATCAACTGGTATCGTAAAAAATATCTGCTGCGCGAAACCTTCAAACACGTCCTGCCGAAACACTTGCTCAAACTCCCGAAGACAGGGTTTGAGATACCCATCAGCGAGTGGCTTAAAGATGAGTTGAAGGAGATGTTTTTAGATACCATTGCGCCAGCAGCAGGCGGCGGTGTTCTCAATGAAACGCTAATCAGGGAACTTTACAGCGAGCACTGCCAGAACAAGCGCGACCATTCCGAGAAACTCTGGATTCTCTTTGTCCTCCGATGGTGGGCGCGCAAGAATCAGGTCAAGCTTTGAGCATCGTAGGTCCACACCAGAGAAGCAGACGCGCGAACACATGTCACAGAACTGCCATCAGTTAAGAATGGGCTGGAATTCATCGAAGGAGAGTCGAACCGACCCGGCATATGTTTGAAACCCCATTGTTTTGGGCTTTACTACTCATCACGGCGGCTTCTTTCCACATCACTTCCGATGAGCAATTCAGAATTAGAGCGGCAACGCTGGCAATCACGAGCATCATTGCGCTCGCCTTTGTCGTCAAGCTTAATCCGGTATGGATTCTCTTTCTCGTCGGGGCTTCTGTCTGGGTTGTCGTCGGTCTCAGGGCGACGCGCGCTGTGGCCGCGCGCAGTCCTTACCTGGCCTCTTTTCTGGTGATTCTGCCGGTGCTCATTGTGTGGGTGCTGGGCAAACAAGCTGTGGCTCTGGAATGGTCACGCTTAAGCATTCTCTATTTCATCGGATTCTCTTTTTACCTGATTAAAGCCTGGACTTTAATCAGAGATTATCATGATGGCCGCATCGAGCAGGTTGATCCTTTGGTGGTCGTCGCCTACTTTCTCTTTTTCCCGGCTTACATTGCCGGACCAATGCATTTCTACGGTGAGTTTGATGAGACCGTCCGCCATCCTCTAGGGCTTGATGGCGAGGTCTTGGTTGATGTGATCTTTCGCATCCTTGTGGGCTTCGTCAAAATCAAACTTGTGGCCGCGCTCTTCCTGCCCGTCAGTCTGGAGGCCGTTCGAGAATCGGGAGTGCTCAGTGTGCGCAGGCTCGGCATCGGCAGTTTCGCCTACTCGGTCGTCATCTGGGCTGACTTTTCAGGCTACAGTGACCTGGCAATCGCCACCTCGCGCGTCGCAGGGATTTATACACCGGAGAACTTCAACTACCCTTACGGGGCAGCCAACGTCCGCGAGTTCTGGCAGCGCTGGCATCTGACCTTCAGCCGCGTGCTGATGAGTTACGTCTTCGTGCCCCTTTCAAGAAAAATGCAAACGGCCTTCGGCCAGCGAGGCCGCGCAATCTTGATCGCGGCATCTCTGTTGACGTTTATCTTCTGCGGATACTGGCATGGGCCGACCTTGAATTTTCTGCTGTGGGGACTTTATCACGGCGTTGGAATATTGGCCTACGAACTCTACCGGCGGGGCATTAACAAGCGGCGAGTGAAGAGAGTTGGAAGAGAACGGCCTCTTTACGCTGGGCTTCTGGGACGCGCCGCAGGCGTGGTCCTGACGTTCTCTTTCGTCTCCATCGGCTGGATTCTTTTTGTCCTCCCGACCGCGATGATTTTCAGGCGATAAGTAAGGAGCGCGACCACGACAATGCTGCTCAAATTCATGCATCACACGCTGGCGCTTCAGGTAGTCACGGCGAGGGACATCAAGTCGCTCTTGATAGCAGCCCTGATGGCTATCTGCCTTGCGGTTGTCGTCTTTATTTTTCGGCGGCGGTTGAAATCTCTTCTGACAGCAAGAGAGTGGCGCATCTTCTTTAAGCTGGTGGGGATTTTAGTAATGGGTTTGCTGCTCATCTTCACGAGCATCGCTGTGGAGTTCCCGGCGGAGAAATTCATCTACGGGAGATTCTGATGGTCGAAGAGTCAGCCGCGCAACCGATTCGCTGGGGACGTATTTTCGGGCTGCTCATACTCTCTCTACTCATCGTCGAAGTGGCGTCGCAAGTCTATGTTTACTACTGGGCAGGCGAGCGGTTCCGGTCCTTTCACAAGCAGGTCTGGTCGCCCTACGGGCTGGTGCGCAACAATCCAGACCTGACGCTGCCGGGCTTTCATCACAACCGAAACGGTTTTCGTAACATGCAGGATTTCACAATGGCGAAGCCCGGGAACACTCTGCGCGTGATGATGCTCGGCGGCTCGACGCTCTATTCGGGCATCGCCAGCACACACATCAAGGGCGCGGAGCGGGTTGATAGCGATGCAACCATCGCACAGTTTCTCGAACAGGAACTGCGCGCCGACCCGGCGCTCGCCGGTCTCAACATCGAAGTCATCAACGCCGCCGTCAACTTCAACCGCATCGTCGAGATCAGCGGGGGCTATCTGGCCGAGTACGCGCACTGGCAGCCTGATGTTGTGATCGTCTTCGGCAGCGCCAACAATTTCAACGTCTCGATGCCGGAGCAGGGCGAAGTTTACAGGCGCGAGTACGGCATTCAGCCGGACCACGCCTGGAAGCTGGAGTTTGACCGAGCAGCTAATCGCAAAGGCTTCCTCGCCCTCTCCGAACACGCTCTGCTCTTCGCGGAAGATAATCTCGCCAGCATCGCGTTGGCGAAGAAGGGAATGACGAGCCTGATTGATGATGCCTTCGCGCTCAGCCAGAGATGGTCGTTCACGAAGAAAGAGAAGAAAGCGAAGACACATGCCGACCGCGAAGAGTGCGACCTCTACATTAAAGAATATCTAGGTTACGCTGACGCCATTGCGGCAACTGCCCGTCGCCAGGACCAGGAGGTCGCCTTCTTCTGGGAATATTTCCTGCGTCACCTCGGCGGAATCCGCCCCTTCAGCGACCGTGAGCAGGCCGTCTATGAGAAGATTCATCAGGGACAGAATCAGGAAGAGATAGATTTTAATTTTTACGCGCGTGACCGCCTCGCCGAGTTCTGCAAAGAGCGGGGCATCACTTTCCTCAATCCGCTCGACGCCTTGAAGTCTCATCGGGGAACGATCTTTATTGATTACCTTCATTACACGAAGGAAGGCAATCAGGTGATGGCGCGGTTCATCTACGAGCAGATGAAAGACATCTTTCACGCGCGGGCCGAGAGCATCAGGGAAAGCGAGAAGGGAGCGCCCGCGCCAACCGAATGATAACTGGCAGGCAGGCGCGAGTGGCGCTCCTCTGCGCTGGCGAAATTGGCTACCGCTGTTTGCAGCGGCTCATCCGCTTGGACCAGGCAACGCTCCGTGCTGTCTTCAGTTACCGCGTCGAGCCGCCGCAGGGCGAGTATTTGGACCAGACACGGGAGCTGTGCGAGCGCGCTGGCGTGCCGTTTTACGAGACCGCTAATGTCGGTCATGGACAGTTTGAAAATCTCTGGGAGGCTCTCGAACTCGACTACATCTTCGCCATCAAGTGGCGCACGATGATTCCACGCCATGTGATTGAGGCGGCGCGCGAGGGGTTGATTATTTTTCACGCTTCGCTTCTGCCGAAATATCGCGGGTTCGCCCCCATCAACTGGCCGCTCATCAACGATGAGAAGAAAACAGGCGTGACGATGTTCTATGCGGCGGAAGAGGTTGACTCCGGCGACATCATAGATCAGCGCGAGCGGTTGATTAGCGACGAAGACGATGCCGCCACGCTCGACTCATGGCTCAACACGGCGGTCGAGCAAATGCTCGAAGAAAATCTTCCGCGCCTGGTGGAAGGCACTGCGTCGAGAAGAGAACAGGACCACACGCAGGCGACCTACGCCATCTGGCGTAGTCCCGAAGATGGGCACATTGATTGGAATCAACCGACGCGCGCCATCTTCAACCTGATTCGCGGACTGACCAGCCCCTATCCGGGCGCGTACACGATGCTCGACGGGCGCAAGCTCACAATCTGGTCGGCGGAAGTTGAAAAGGAGCCGCGCCGCTACGTCGGAAACATTCCGGGCAAGGTCGAGAGCATCGTCGCTGGCGTCGGGGTCAACGTGCTGACGGGCGACGGCATCCTGTGCATCAAGCGTGTGCAGCTCGAAGGCGGCGAGCCGCAGAACGCCTCAGAGATTATCGGGCGACTGAAGACGAGACTCCTTTAGTGAGCAGTGAGCAGTAAGCAGTGAGCAGTTGGTCTTAGCTCGTTGACTCAAGGGTTATCCATCAAGCATTCGCTTCATCAACCCTGAACTAACTGCTCACTGCTTACTGCTCACTGCTTACTATTTGGGTATTTATGAGAGTTCTGATTGTCGGCGGCGGCGGATTCATCGGCAGCGCCCTCGTCAAGCACCTGGCTATGAAGCACCAATGCATCTGTTTCGGCCACGCCAGCAGATTCGGGGAGTTGCGGAAGAGGATTAACGGTGATGTCGAGTACGTCGAGGGTGACATGACCGACGGGAATCTCTTGAAAGAGATCGTGCGCGGTGCGGATGCCGTGATCCATGCAGCCGGGACAGGCGGCGAGGCAGACTGTTTGCTGGACCCGACGCGCTCTCTGCTGACGCACGTCTATGGCACGCACCTGCTGCTGCGTGAAGTGCAGCGGCAGGGCATCCAACGTTTTATCTTCACCTCGACGATTGCCGTTTACGGAACGTACAAATCGCGCGAGATGCCTTTGACCGAAGAGGTTGATACAAGGCCCGATGAGTTCTACGGGGCGCTCAAGGCGACGGCTGAGCGCGAGATAATAGACTCCGGTAGTTTTCAGATTTTTCGTCTGTCAAATGTTTATGGCAGCGGCAGCGGCCTCGTCTCTCTGTCGAGCGGGGTGGCGGGAAAGTTCGTCGAGCGCGTTGCTCAAGGCACGCCGCTCACGGTCTTCGGCGACGGAGCGCAGTTGATTGATTACGTGCATGTGGACGATGTCTGTCGCGCTTATGAGCGGGCGTTGACGAAGCCGGAAGGTGAGAGTTTTATTTACAATCTCGGTGGAGGACAGCCCGTCTCGATTCTCGAACTCGCTCGTATCGCCGCCCGCGTTGCAGAAGCCGCAACCGGACGAAGAATCCTGATTGAGCATGCGCCCGCGCCGCCCGATAAAATCTGGCCTGACCGCTGGCTCTCTATCTCGAAGATCGAACGCGAACTCGGATGGCAGCCGCGCCTCTCAATTGAGGATGGGATGAAAGAGATGCTCGACAGTTGGGCCAGTTGTGAAGGTTAGAAAGTAAGGAGCAAACCAGGATGAGTGAACAGGCTGCTACAGCCGGGCGGCGGAAGGTGACAGGCGCGCGCCCTTTTTTTCATGACGAAGATGTCCCCCAACTTCTCTCTCGCCTCGAACAGATCATTCGTGGCGGGCGTCTGATCTTCGGCGAGAACACGCGCGAGTTTGAAGAGTCGTTCCGCGCCTACGTCGGCACGCAACACGCCGTGACGGTCAACTCCTGCACGACGGCGCTTGAGATCGCGCTGCGCTTCTACGGCGCGAAAGGGCGCGAAGTGATCGT